>Ga0315285_10004017_pt1 | contig 15273 bp, 15 predicted proteins | sample YL17G09_36_MG_FD_203698 | JGI IMG/M metagenome (GOLD analysis project Ga0315285, IMG submission 203698) | Sediment microbial communities from Yellowstone Lake, YNP, Wyoming, USA - YL17G09_36 | ecosystem: Environmental > Aquatic > Freshwater > Lake > Sediment | place: USA: Wyoming | collected...
TAATCGTCCCATTTGAACCGACCGCCCAGCCGGTACTGCTATTAACAAATTTGATACCACTAAATCCCACACCGCTCGTACCACTGGTCTGACTGGACCAACTTGAGCCGCCATTGGATGTTGTGATAATGGTGTCGCCGCTGCCCACCATCCAGCCGGTATTGATATCGGCAAAATCAATATCCTCTAAATTATATGCGACACCGCTGGTCTGCACCGACCAGGTATCGCCGCCATTGGTTGTGGCCCGAATAATTCCACCCGTGGCCGACATCCAGCCGATATCCCTATTAATAAAAAGGGCTGAATGGGCCTGAAAGGCGGTACCGCTATTTTGCGCGTCCCAGAACGGATTATTTGAGGTATCATCCCATTTTTCTGCCGGCCCGCCTTTGAAGGAAGGAGCGATGTTGGTGATCGAAGCAGAGGGGGTCAGGGAACCCACTGTATTAAAATTGTAAAAAATGTAGGCATGCCCGGCGCTAGTCCCATTTAAAGCGTACGCGCCAACCACCAAGTCGGGCTTTGAATCGCTATTGATTTTACCGACCGCTACTGCATTGCCAAAAAAAGCCGCCTCAGTGCTTTCGCCCGTATAAATTTCATCGGCGCCGCTGGCTCCCGAAGGGTAGGTGCCATCCGCGTAAAAGACATAGGCCCGGCCCTGATTCGAATTGTACTTATCACCCCCCACGATCAGATCGGCTTTGCCATCCAGGTTCATGTCGGCTTTTGTCATCGACATTCCAAAGCGGCTCGTTCCCGACTCCCCCGTGATGATCACGTCGGCGCTATCCATAGCTGAAGGATAGGAGCCGTCATTGTAATAAATATAGACTCGGCCCTGATCACTCATGTAATGTTCGGCGCTCGCTACCAGATCGGGTTTATTATCCGAGTTCATATCAAGCGCCTGCAATGAGATACCAAAATGCTGGTTTCCCGATATGGTTGCATTCGCACTCGTGGCATCGATCGTTGATGCAAAACCTCCGCTTGGTCTATAAAACACATAAACTCTGCCGCTTGCAGAACTCCACATATACGCTGAAACCGCCAAGTCGCTTCGGCCATCGGCATTCAGATCAGCGATAGCCAGCCTACTGCCAAAGTAGGTCGTTCCGGATTCACCGGTGAACTTGACATCTGCGTTCGCGGCCAGGCAGCCGGTCGTGCATGTCGAAGTGCCCCACAAAGTAGAATCCTGGTAAAAGACGTATGCGCGACCCTGGGATGAATTGTAATAAATACTTCCTACCGCTAAATCGTTTTTGGTGTCGCCATTGAGGTCGCCAATAGCAAACGAACTTCCGAACATACTCGAGCCCACGGCGGTTTCCCCTTCAATGATGACATCGGCATTCGAGGCCTGGCAATCGGTAGTACAGGCGACTGTTCCCCAGAGGGTGGAATCTTGGTAAAAAATATGGGTATACCCATTCCCATAGTAGGGATGACCTATAACCAAGTCGTCCTTGCCGTCGTTGTTAAGATCGCCGATTGCCAGCGATTCGCCCCAGTAGTAGTTCGCGACTGTTGTCGAGATAATGTAGTCGGCGTTTGAGGCTAACGCAGGGATCGAGCCGTCACTTAAAAAAATATAAACCCTGCCCCGATAGTTATCGTAGCGGTATGCGCCGACCGCGACATCTTCATATCCATCATTATTAAGGTCTCCCACAGCCATGGTGGACCCAAAATAATCGGAGGTGACTTCGCCTGAAATTTTATTTTCAGCATCGGTGGCCTGCCTGTTTACTGTGGCAGCGGAAACCCATGAAACCCAGCACCATAAAAGTACGACCAATAAAGCCAATGGCGGGATGGAAATGAGACGCTTAAGAGACATGATTTTTGATAGGTGTTTATTTCAGATTGAATTTTACAGGATTGCAGGAGAAAAAACAAAATAAAAATTTGGAATTTAGAACCAGCAATCTTCTCCCTGTGGATTGTTCCGATCCCATTCCCATTGCACGGGATTATTCTGGACGTACGTATGGATACGGTTTAATTCGTCCTCATTCCGAATAATGTGGTCGTGGAATCGGGGCTGCCAGGAAAAATTTGGATTGTGGGTTTTTCGTATCAGGCGAGACGAACGACCTTTGAACCAACGGATTATTGTACCAAGGGTTGGTTGGGCCATTTGCATGGGGCAATTCGGGATGGTGTATTTGGACGTAGGCCCATGATTAATCATGGACCTACCATCATTCGTTATAACAATAATTCCATGCAAATGGTTCGGCATTATTTGCCAGGTTTTCAATTCAACTTTTTTGAATTTTTTTGAAATGTCATTCCAGCAATCTGTGACGACGTGACCGATTTTATTTAACTGCATTATCCCATCTCTGATTTCGCCAAAAAATTCAAATCCTCCCTCGGTACAAATCGTCACAAAATAATAACCGTCTGACGAATAATCGTATCCGGGGAGTCTGTATTGCCTATTTTTCTCCCGACCCTGCCAAAATTTCATAATTCTCTTAAATGCTATTCGTTCAAATTCAGTCCAAAAAAATCCCTATTTCACCTCTGTAATCTCAATCTTCGAAAACTCCTGCCTGTGGCCCTGGGTGCGGACGTAGCGTTTTTTGGCTTTTTTCTTGAACACGCGGATTTTTTCACCGCGGCCGTTCTCTTTGATGACAAATTCGACCTGGGCGCCCCCCACTAACGGTTCGCCGATATGAACTTTGGCCCCTTCTGCGGTCAAAAAGACCTTATCTGTTTTTACTTTATCCCCCACCTTGTGGTTTGTGATTTTTTCAGTGGTGAGAATGTCGCCTTTTTTGACCAGGTGCTGTTTACCTGCGATTTCTACTATAGAATACATAATTTTAATAGTTAACAATTAACATGTGACATGTGACATGTGACATGTGACAAACAAGTCAATTGTTAATGGTCAAATGTCAATTGTCATCAGTAGGATGCTGCGTCAATTTATCAGTTTCAGGGGGCGTGGTCAATGTTTTTGCCCAATCTTCAAAATACAAGATGTTTTTAGCTGCTCGGTCTCGTTGGTCGTTGGCCCGATGTTCCGCAAAGCGTTTGAACTTGTTATACTCGACCGAAAGGAGCGATTGGGCGTCTTCGAGTTTCTTCAGTGAGAGTTCCTCCAGCGGAATCAGATAAGGGGCCAAATCATTTCCTAACACCGAGGTTACTTTTGGACTGTAGCTTATGGGCAGAAGGGGGGTGCGGGTCATGAGCGCAGCGATCGTAAAATGGTACCGCATGCCTATGGCGAATTCCGCCTGAGAGAGAATCTCGATAAGGTGAGAGAAGTCTTTGGGCACTACGAGGTCACCCCCCACGCGGTTCGCCAATGGGTCGAGGATTTGGTGGTCATGCTCTTGAACGCTTTGCATGCTGATGAATATAAAACGCGCTGATTTTTCCTGTTTTAGTTTTAGGAGGAAACGGGTAAAAAGATCGATCAGTTTTTGGTTTTGTCCTTTCCAGGGCCGAAGGGATACGACGTAGGTGTGTACTTGTCGTGTTTTCTCTTCAAAAGGCTGGGGCAAAAGCGTAAAAGCGGGATCTGCCGTGACTTCCATTTTTTGGGGATTAATCCCGAGTTGGACCAAGACATCATAGGATTTCTGATCGCGCACGGTGATCCCCACGGCGTAGTCAACCGCATAGTGAGTGAGCCATCGACCGATCCGCGTACGCAAAGGTCCTATACCGATTCCATAAATAAATAGAGGTAATCCTCGTTTTCTGACCCAATACACCTGCCATGCCCATAGAAAACAAGCAAAAAGATGATTGTCCTGGAATAATCCCCCACCGCCTAAGACCACCGCCTTGCACTCTTTAAGCGCCTGAATGGAGGATTTGAAACCCTGCCTCCATAAAGACCTAAGCCCGAGCGGAAACCGAGGAACGGAATGGACCTTAAATTTTTCGTGTGTCTCGGACGGATGGGCTGAAAAAACAACGAATTCATGGTTCGGGTGGGAACGCAAAATAGCCTGGAGGATGGCGTCATCCCCAATGTTCGTGGCGCCGTAGTTTCCGATGAGACCGACTTTCATTTAAGCGGCAGGGGTTTCGGCCGCTTTAGCCGCTGCAGCAGCGGCCTCGTCGGTTTTCTTTTTTTCAGCCGCGAGAACGGCTTCTTGTAAAAGGGCTTCTTCAGTGGCCGTATCTTTGGAACTGACCTGGGTTTCGGTTAAGCGGGCGGATTTACCCGAGAGGCGGCGCATGTAATAAAGCTTAGCGCGGCGGACATCGCCCTTCTTCTTCACGTCAATTTTAACAATATTGGGTGAATGGAGCGGGAATACTTTTTCAACCCCAATTCCTTCGACGACCTTACGGATCGTGATGGTTTTTTCAGCGCCCTCGCCCGAGCTCACCTTCACCACGAGCCCCTCAAACTCTTGCACGCGCTCGCGGATCATGACTTCGGCCTTCTTTTTAGAAGCCACCTTAGCACCGCCTTCTTCTTCACCGCCCTCTTTAATCATTTCTTTGATTTTTTGGTGAACGCGCACGGTATAGCCTGGCTTGATTTCGGGCACCTTCCTTAGCATGGATTTCTGAGCTTCGCGTATGAGGGACTGCATAGTGTGGGGATTAATGGCTTGATTAATTTATTCAAAATTTTAGTTTAGTGCAAGTGAATTTTACGTCCGGACTTTTTCAAGCTCTTTTTTAAGCTTATTGATCACGATGATCGCCTTGTCATCGAGGATAAGATCATAAATAAATTTGTCTTTACATTCTACCCGATAGAGGAAGTCGCGTTTGTTCATGGCGGTGAAGCGAATTTCTTTACCATCTTTTGAGTTTTCGGAGAGTACTTTTCGCAGGGCCTCACTATTGATTTCGCCCACGACCAATAAATCGACCGGCGCTTCTTTTCCTACAAAAACACCCGTGAGCAAAAGGACCTCGACTTCACCCAATTTAGTGATTTGGCGGATGAGTTCGCTATCATTGTTATTGGCCTTTAAAAGAATATCGCGAAGCTCATTGAAAATCAGAAATTCTTTATTCGTATAAAAATATTTTTTGCGGTTCTTGCTGCGGCTTTTTAAAAGACCAATTTTTCTTAAATTATCCAGTTCGCGGCGGATCGAATTGATTTGCTCATCGAGCTTGCGGGTCAGCTCCCGGATAAAGTATTCGGTATCGGGGTTCAGCAGAAACGTATTGAGAAGCTTTATACGCGCCTTGGAGCTGAATAAGGACTTTAGCATGGACATGGGAACTAAGATAAAAAAATAAGCCGACGAAAAAATCCCGAAAAGGGTTTTTTTGGCCTTTTTCTTTTTGTTGTTCATAAAATTTATACACTCACCAAAAAACCATTTCAAGCGATTTAGTCCAAATAATTTGATTGAACTCAAAAAATGGCTTATTTGAGACAAGAATTATTATTGACAAAAAAAATTTCTATTTTATACATAGAACTTCTTTTTTGATCATGGCTAATTTTCGTGTTCTTCTAAGCTCCTCCTTGGGGTTTACTCGGGGTTTGCTCTGAACCTGCCTCTTCCTTATCCCATTCGGCCGCTTCTTTTGAGGCTTTCCAATAGAGAACGCATAGCCCCCCTAAAATAGCCCCTAGGCCCGCAGCCTGGAAAAGGGCAACCGTTGGATTAGTACTCGTACTAAAAGGTTTATACCATGAACAGGTGGCTGCAACCTGTGGCAAAGCCATGATTAAAATGAATAGAAAGACAACACCTATTCCGACGAGATAAAGTTTTTTCATACGATTATTTTTTTATTTCGTTTAAATTATACCACAGGCCCCGATTCAATCAAAATTTTTGGGGCGGGGGTGGTATTTTGAGTCAAAACGGAATCGCCGCTCGCGAGGACGGCAAAAATAATGGATATCAATAATACGATCAAGACATAAAAGAAACTGAGCAAAAATTCCATCCAGTGAGGGTGGCTGGCCTCGAATTGCTCAAAAAAACCAAAATGAAGCGATGGATGGACTTTTGATTTTGCCATAAAAGCCATAGTTTGATTTATCTTTTTATTTTATCACATTTTTGATCTATATACTAGGCATACATACACTCGTCTTCAAACAAACAATCATCGATATTAAAGGGTTTAGCCGGTGTTCGATACAGGGGATTGGCTGGCAAAAGATCTCCTGGGGTGGCTTCGGTATCTTTGTTTTGAGAGGGTTCCAATTTTGGTTGATGGTTTTTTTTCTTTTTATTGACTTTTATTATTGATTTTTTAGCATGAGCGATGGTGCCGTGTGATCTGTTGATGCCTTCATTGGGTGACTCTCCATGGATCCCAACCGCCATGCCGGCCAGAGCAGCGCATGTCAAAATAATCCTGCATTTCTTCCTTAAGGACCTGACCAAAGACATAAAAAGTCCTGGGCCCTCATGGGATTCTTTTTTGAGGGGAAGCGTGTCTGGGTTCCAAGCCATACAACCGTATTAAAGGTTGTTCATTTTACATTGATATAATTATTTGTCAATATTAAAGTTTGCGTTCCTTCTTTTCAATTTTATACACCTCTAAAATATCGCCGACTTGCACGGGTTTATAGGTTTTAATGCGGATACCGCAATCTGAACCTTTTTCAAGCTCACGAACATCTTGTTTAACGACCTTGAGGGATTCCAATTGAGTCTCGAAAAGTAATTCGCCGGCGCGTTTAACCCTGATCATGGCGTTTTTTTCCACTTTTCCTTCGGTGACATGGCATCCTGCGATCACCCACTCTTTTTTATCAAGGAATATTTGTATGATTTCCATTTTACCCAGCTCGATGATGGTAATCTCAGGTTCCAGCATGCCCGATACGTAAGCTTTAATGTCTTCGATCAGTTTATAAATAATGGTGTAGAGCTTGATATCGACGTGTTCTCTGTCGGCCAGGCGTTTGATATGGGTTCCGGCATCAACATGAAAGCCAATGATCAGCGCTTGGCTCGCGGCCGCCATGCCTACATCGGTATCTGAAATATGACCCACGCCAAAATGGATGATTTTAACCCCTACATCTGCGGTCTTGATTTTGCCCAAGGCCTGCATGATAGCCTCGAGGGAGCCTTTCGTGTCAGCCTTGAGCACCAGTTTTAAAAATTTCATCTGCCCTGAGCTGATTTGTGAAACCAGGCGTTCGACCATAGTGCCTCCGGAGGAAATGTCTTGCCGTTGTTTAAGTTCAATGACTTGTTCGAGTTTTTGGCGCGCGATTTTTTCATTCTTAAAGGCCTGCACAATATCGCCGGCGCGAGGAACGGTATCGAGACCCGATATTTGTACCGCACCTGAGGGGAAGACTTCTTTAAGCTTTTCTCCACGATCATTTTTCATGGTTTTTACGCGACCCAGCGTGGTTCCGACCACTATGGAATCACCAATCTTGAGAGTGCCCGTGTTTATAAGAATCGTCGCAATGGGGCCGAGCGAGGAATCGAGATGAGCTTCGACCACGGTTCCCACGGCCTGGCGTTTGGGGTTCGCTTTGAGATTTTCGACTTCCGCGACCAGCAAAATCATTTCCAACAACTGATCGATTCCTTCGCCCTTGAGGGCCGAAACCGGAACCATGATGGTTTTACCTCCCCAATCTTCGGATTGAAGTTCATATTCAACGAGTTCGCCTTTTACACGATTCACATCGGCGCCGGGTTTATCGATTTTATTGATCGCCACGATGATCGGCACATCCGCCTCTTTGGCATGATTGATCGCCTCAACTGTTTGGGGCATGACCCCCTCATCGGCCGCCACCACCAGAATGGCGATATCAGTCACTTTGGCCCCACGGGCGCGCATAGAGGTAAACGCCTCATGACCCGGGGTATCTAAAAACGTGATCAGATGGCCGTTTTTTTCGACCTGATAGGCCCCGATATGCTGAGTAATGCCCCCGGCCTCGCCGCCTGCGACATTGGTATGGCGGATAACATCAAGCAAACGAGTCTTGCCATGGTCGACATGACCCATGATCGTAACAATGGGAGGCCGCGGCTTTAATACTTTGGGATCATCTTCTTTGAGCAAGGCCTTAAGATCGCCGGCCAAAAGCTCTTCAGATGTGGCCACCTTTTCTTTCATCTTGACCTCGACCCCTAAATCGGAGGCTACCACCGCTGCGGTGTCATAGTCGAGCATCTGGTTTATGGTGGCCATCATGCCATTTTTGAAGAGCGTAGCAATCACATCGGTTACCGGCAAGCCGGCCTTTTCGGAAAACTCTTTCACACTGACCACCCCCGGGATTTCAACCACGCCTGTTTTGGGCTTGATTTGAGGCTGCGCCTTGGTCAGGCGTTTTTGGCTCACCGCGCGCTTTATTTTCTGTTCCTTAAAACGTTCACGGTCGAGCTGACGCTCGATGGCGATCTCTTCAGCGGTGCCGCCTTCAACCCGACCCTCTTGGGTGGTGTATTGAACCTTGGCCACCTTGATCTTTCGGCCGGTATGCGGGTGGCGCATCATGGTGAGGATCTGCTCCTCAGCGCTCCTGGGTTTTTTGCCCTTTTTACCCTTAGTTTTGTAATACGTTTTGGGAAAGTATTGGAGCTTGCCTTGTGCAGCGGCCACTTCGATACGGCGATTGACAGAAATTTTGGGCGTGGGTGGCACCGCTGAAGGAATCGCTTTTGGCACTTCGGAACGAGAGGGGGCAATAATAGTTTGGGTTTGAGCAACTGGACTGGGAGTCTTTTCTTTTACGAATTCATCCTGAGGAACCACCCCTTCTTCCGGTGCCTCACCCTTTTCTTTTTTCTTGCCTGGAGTCTTGGGTTTTTTGGGCTTTTCCTCTTTTGACTCTTTTCCTTCCTTAAAAACAACCGCCATGCGTTTGTGGGTGAGCGTGGGCTTGACCTTCCCCTTTAAAAAACGGACCACTCCTTTCCCCAGATTATCGTCGACCTCGTGTGCTGTGGCGCTGATGCCAAAATTTGTCTTTAAAAGCTCATGGCGAAGTTCCTGGGTCGTAATACGGAGCTCTTTGGCGATGTCGGCAAGACGCATGGGGATGATAAAAAAAGCGTGATTAGACTATCACTCTAACTACCGAGGCGCAAGACAAACCTAATTACCAATGACCTATAAATTAATAATGTCGAATGTCCAATTTCCAATGATCAATGAATGTATTCTGACCAATCTATTTTAGGTCTTTCCTTAATTGGACATTGGAAATTCGTCATTGGTCATTTCGCGGTTAGCGAAGCTCCCATCGCCTCGAGCACGTCTTTCATCCACAAGGGCCCGTTCAACACAAAGTGGGTATCGGTGTCGCGGGGCACTTGGATGATGAAGCGGTCGCCTTTCAATTCTTTTTTATCTATGCCTTCGCCCTTCTCGATCACCAAAGTGACAATAGCGCTCTCAAAACCATCCAGCTCTTTATCTGCAAAGCCTACAGCCCAGACGTGACCCTCGATGGCGCCAAAACTTTCGTAATACCAGTTTCGGGGATAATTCATGCTGAAATTTCTTTTTGTGTTTTCGTATAAACGCATCCTATTGCTATCGACTTTTATTTCTGGGATTGAGGCGATCTCGAGCTCATCCTCAGGTTCAGATGAAGGCTCGCTGACTGTTTTTTCTGGGGTAGGAGTAACCTGATTGATCGTTGTTGGTTTCGTTGTTGGCGAAGTGGCTTTGGGTAAGGGTTCTTCGGTTGGGGCGTCCAGGCATTTGTAACTTGTGGGGCAACCATTCAGCCCCAAGGTGCTCGGTTCAAAATTCGTGCAATTGTCGGGCTTGGCCACAAATGGGCAATCGAGCGCTGTCTTTTTGTCTTCGACCGGCACACAGGCCCCTTCGGCCTGGTCTTCACCGCTTTGAAGCTCGCACCGAAAGCCTTCCGGACAGGTTATGTTTTCGACCCCCCCGCATTTATCTCCTCCGATCGTCTTACCTTCGAGAATTTTAAAACTTTCGAGGAGTGTGTAAAAAGCAGGCTTGTTGTCTTCGGTGCTCTGATTCTCGATTTTATAGACCTTTTTCTTAGAGAGGTTGGGGATGTAGAGCCGAATTTTGGATTCGGAGGTATAGCGGAGGCTTTTTTGGCCTGCGACCGTGACCGGCGTTCCATCCTCAATTTCGTGCGCGGCCACAAAATTTTCGAGCGATGTGTCGAGGTTATAGACCGTGACTTTGACCATTTCAACCCCTTCGTTTTTCAGACTGACTCCATCGGTATTCTCGAATAAAATCCATTGGGCTGGATAATCAAAACCAAAGCTCCATTTTATGCTTTCAAAATTGCCCATCTCACCTTCAGCCGCATCGAGGAGTTGAATTTCAGTCACCGTAAACACTCCTTTTTCATTAGGGCCCAGTTTTTGGATAGAACCGCGAATGGTGACTTTTTTATTCACATAATTATTCAAATTGATCGTGGGACTTTGGATCATCACCACTCCGCCCTCTTCGGTCTTAATTTGGTGCGTGCCCTCTTGATAAAGCGTGATTTGAATAGGTTCAATGATGCCGGTATAGGTTAGAAGTTCACCCTCCTTTTGTTCAGTGCCGCCCACGCGATTTTCAAAACTGGGTGGATTTTTTACGCAAGCTGAAAGCGTGAAGGAAAAGATAAGAGTGAGAGGGAAAATGAGAAATTTTTTCATAGTTTTCGTTAATGACGGAGATATTATAGCAAAAAGTACAGAACATTTGACATGTGACATTTGACATGTGACACTTTTGTCAATCGTTAAATGTTAATTGTCAATTGTTTTTAAAGTATGTTTATCGCTTTTGAAGGATTGGACGGCTCGGGATCCTCGACGCAGGCATTGCTTCTGGCGGATCGATTAAGAGCGGAGGGGCATGCGGCGCGGGTGACCAAAGAGCCTACCAGCACCAATCCTATTGGCCGGATGATTCGTGACGTTTTGCAACACAAGTGGGAGTCGTCACCTGAAGCGCTGCAGCTTTTGTTTTCGGCGGATCGGGCTGAACATTTGCGACTTGAAATCAACCCCGCGCTCGAGAATGGAGAGGTGGTGATCACGGATCGTTATCTCTTTTCAACCATCGCTTTTGGGTCGCTTTCCGTCCACGATGTCAATTGGCTCAAACAGCTCAACCGGCTTTATCCGTTGCCGGATCTTACTTTTGTATTCAAATTAAAACCAGAAGAATGTATACGGCGAATCGAAAAACGCCAACTGGCTTTTGGAGGCAAAACGGAACTTTTTGAAGAACAAGAGAAGCTTAGTAAAATCTGGAAAACGTATGAAATTATTATAAAAGACTATCCCTCTATGCACCTGATCGACGCCTCAAAAAGCGTTGAGGAGATAGCAGGTGAAATTTGGAAAATTGTAGAGAAAAACCTAAAGACTTCCGGGTGATTGCCGATTAACATCCGCTGGATTGACTCTTGTTTTCCTGCTTTTTGGATTCCCCAAATTTTCCAAATTGATAATCAAATTGACCGGGGTTGTGGATCTCGCCTTTTAATATGCGGTGGGCGCCAATCCGCAAATACATGATTCCGCTTTTTAAATATCCTTGTTTTTCAAAACGGCGTCCCGAGGCGTAAATCCATTTTTTTAGGATCCTGAACCGGCCGATAAGCTTCGCCCGCCTACAAAAGTCACCATCCTCGTTGAGAGGGATGGTTTCATCGAATCCATGTAAGGTTTCAAAAATATTTTTTTTGGCCATGATGAACCCTCCCGCGGCAAAAGGCTTAAACCATTGCATGATCCGGATAAAGAGGTAGAACAAATAAAAATAAAAATTGGTTAACCAATAATGCTCGAGTGATCTTACCCGGCCCGCGGCCGCATCGAGTTTTTGTTTTTTAAAGGCTTCGATGATTTCTACCAGGGAATGTCCGTTAGGGAAAGCGCAGTCTGCATCGACAAAAAAAATAAGAGGATGAGCCGCGGCATATCCCCCCATATTTCGCTGAAACGAAATATTGCGTTTGTTTGCGAGGAGCATGCGTGCCTTTAAATAGGGATTCGTTGAATTTTTGATAAAATGCTCTGCTACGGCTTGGGTTTGATCATCTGACCTACCATCAACGATAATGACGTCCATCTCGCACTCCTTCTGCATCGCTAAAGATTCCAGCAGGGCGGGTAAATATTTTTCTTCGTTGAGCGTTGGGATGACAATTGAAATAGGATGCATACGGGCGCATTATACCAAAAGACGGCTGGCTGGCTGGACTGATTATCCACCCATAGTGTATCTTTATTCCATGAAACTCCTCGACGGCAAGGCGGTTGCCAACCAAATCATCGATTCTCTGAAAGATGACGTCAAACGGCTTAAGCCTAAGCTTCGTGTTCTTTTGGTGGGCGAAAATCCGGCGAGTCTGACCTATGTAAAAAACAAGCGCCTGGCGTGCGAACGAGTGGGTATTGAGTATGAAGAGCGGCGATTTCCAACCGCTATCACCCAACAGGAGCTGATCGCGGAAATTGAGAGCGCGAACCGAGATTCGACGGTCAATGGATTAATTGTACAGCTGCCATTGCCGGATCACATTTATGTGCCGCTCATCATTCGCGCGATTGATCCTAAAAAAGATGTTGATGGATTCCAGGCCTACAATGTTGGAAAAATGTTTTTAAGTTCCGAGTTTGAAGATCTGCCGCCCGCCACAGCGCTGGGGGTGGTCAAGCTTTTGGATCATTACGGAATTCCTATTCAGGGTAAGGAGGTGGTCATCATCGGTCACAGTAATATCGCGGGCAAACCCATCAGCGTGATGATGATGAACCGCAATGCCACGGTGACTGTGTGTGATATTTTTACCCCCGATTTAGCCAAGCACACCAAACGCGCGGATATCTTGATCTCAGCTGTGGGCAAGCCTGGTCTTATCACTGGGACCATGGTTAAAAAAGGGGTTGTAGTCGTAGATGTCGGGTGCAACCGCGGCGAAGAAGGAAAACTTTGCGGCGATGTGGATTTTGCATCCGTCAGCAAAAAAGCAAGCTTTATCACTCCGGTCCCCGGTGGAGCGGGGCCAATGACCGTGGCTTCTTTAGTCTTCAATCTCATCCATGCCACTCATCGGCAGAAAAACCCGGATTATTTGAAAAAAGCGAAGGGCGAGACATATGGGACGCTGGCGTGAATTCGAATGGTGGGGCGGGTCGTTCCACAATTCGTTTTGCCTCTGCCTTTTGTTATGCTAAACTTTCCATAGTAAAAAAATAAAAAAATATGCCCAACCAAAATCTGATCCACGCGATCCGCTTGCCCAGAGCTAAAATCATTCTTTTTTTAGTGGGCTTGGCGATCACGATCATTTTGCCTGCCTTTTTTCATAACCAATGGATTACGGGGCCGATCATCAACGCGACCCTCCTGATCGCGACGGTTTTGATCGGACCAATGGAAGCCATGATGCTTGGGCTTATGCCCAGCACCGTTGCGCTCGCCACGGGATTACTTCCCCTGCCGCTCGCACCCATGGTGCCTTTTATCATGATTGGCAACTCGCTCCTCATTGCCGTCTTCCATTACATCCGAAAGTCTTCGTTTTGGGCTGGCGTTGGAATCGCCGCGTTCATCAAGTTCGCCTTTCTCCATTTTTCCGTCACGCTCGTGATGGCGCGGCTCTTGGATAGCGGATTCACTGCCAAACTAGCCACCATGATGAGCTGGCCGCAACTCTTGACGGCGCTGATCGGGGGGGTGATTGCGTATCCGGTTTTGAAGAATATTAAAAATTAAGAATTGTACGAATTGCACGATGTGTAGGAATTGTACGATTAAGACCAAATTACGATCCTAACCCATCCTACAATTCCTATAATTCGTACAATTCCTAATTTATGAAAAAACTCATCGACAAAATCAAAAAGGCTAATCTTGTAGGCCGCGGTGGCGCGGGGTTTCCGACCGCGAGCAAATGGGAAATGGTGAAAAACGCTGCCGGTTCTCCGAAATATGTAATCTGTAACGCCAGCGAAGGTGAAATGGGCGTTTTTAAGGATTTTTACATTCTGGAACACCATCTCAGTGATGTGCTCGAGGGTATGCGGCATGCCATGGATTACCTTGGCACGAAACATGCGTTCATCAACCTTAACTATAGCTATTATAAAAAATTGAAGGGGAAGTTATTGCCGGCCCTGAAACATTACAAAGAAAAGGGCTACGATTTTGTTGTTTATGAGGAGCACCCCAGTTACATTGGCGGAGAGGAAACCGCACTTTTGAATGCCATTGAAGGCCACCGCGTGCAGCCCAGGATCAAGCCCCCCTACCCTGTAGAAGTCGGGCTTTTTGGGAAACCGACGCTCATCAACAACGTGGAAACCTTTTTTGATGTTGCCCAAGTGGCAAAGGATAAATATAAAGGCAAACGATTCTTCTGTGTGGGCGGCAAAGTCAAAAATTCAGGTGTTTTTTGTCTGCCCCACAACTTGACTATCAAACAGGTGCTACAGAAGACAAAGAACTGGCCGACTTTTGACTTTTTTGTTCAGATCGGCGGCAGCGCGAGCGGACTTGTGCTGAATTCGGATCAGCTGAAGGATCACCCGATGTCGGGCGCGGGATCGATCGAAATCTACCGCGCGGATCTGAAACCGCATGACTTACTAATGAAGTGGTTCAAATTTTACAGCGAGGAAAGCTGCGGCAAATGCACGCCCTGCCGCGAAGGTTCGTTTCATTTATTCGAGCTCCTCAAAACCCACAAAACCATTCCGTGGGAACAGGTGATGGAAATTGTGGAGGTGATGGACAAGACCTCCTTCTGCGCCCTGGGGAGGTCGATTGGATTGCCGGTGAAGAGCTATAGACAAAATATACTTAAAATCTGAAATCCGAAGCACAAAATCCGAAATAAACTTAAAATTCCAATGACCAAAATACAAAACCAAAAAAATATTTTCATTGCGATCGATAACAAAAAAATCCAGTGTGACGAAGGCGAAAGCGTCCTCGCCTGCGCCATCCGCCATGATATAGAGATTCCTCATTTTTGCTATCACGAGGATCTACCGATTGATGGCGCATGCCGAACTTGTCTGGTAGACGTTTTTCCGAATCATAAAATCACCACTTCGTGCGACCTGAAAGTAAAACCGGGTTTAAAAGTTTCCACCAAAACGCCTGAAGTCCAGACCCTTCGCCGCGAGAATATGGAGCTCATGCTCGCGGACCACAAAAAGCTTTGTCATAACTGCAGGCGCGGCCTTTTCTGCAAAACATGGGCGCTCATGAAAAAATTCAAAGTGACGGGTGAAAAATATGATCGGGCCAAAATCAATGCACCGATTCACAAAATGGCCACAGCCGCCGAGTTCGACCCCCAAGCCT
>Ga0315285_10004020_pt1 | contig 15266 bp, 9 predicted proteins | sample YL17G09_36_MG_FD_203698 | JGI IMG/M metagenome (GOLD analysis project Ga0315285, IMG submission 203698) | Sediment microbial communities from Yellowstone Lake, YNP, Wyoming, USA - YL17G09_36 | ecosystem: Environmental > Aquatic > Freshwater > Lake > Sediment | place: USA: Wyoming | collected...
GAGTGGGCGGTCGAGTTCAGGCACGGCTCCTGGATGAGGGAGGAGACCTACGAGATGCTCGGTAAGCACAATGTCGCATACACCATCGTAGACGAGCCGCTGCTGCCCCCCGAGACCCGCGTGACGGCGGACTTCGCCTACGTCAGGTGGCACGGCCACGGGAAACGCATCTGGTACGACTACGAGTACAATAATAACCAGCTCGAGGAGTGGGTGCCGAAGGTGGAGGAGGTTGAGAAGAAGACGAAGAGGACCTACGGCTACTTCAACAACCACTTCAACGCCAACGCTGTGAAGAACGCCGTGGAGCTACTGAGCAAGCTCGACATGGCGACGCCCCAGCAGGTCGAGGCCCTCAGGAAGATCGAGGCACACAGGGAGGAGAAGCTGCGCCTCGCCGGCCTGCAGCCCCTGGAGTCGTTCGCCGGGGAGGAGGAGGGGCTAAGCGTCGCCGACCTACTGATGAGGTTCACGGACGCCGGAAGGCTGGGCAGGGCGGAGGCGATGGACGAGGAGCTGAGGATCACCCACAGCTCCGCAGATCTCGTGAGGGCCGAGGTTAAGGACTACTACATCGAAGTCGACCTCGCCGGGAAGGCCCTCAGGCACAACTGCGACGACTGGAGGAAGGGGATGGGGTCCAAGCGTATGTGCAAGCACGTCGACAGGCTCTTCCTCAGCCTGCCGCCGAGGCAGTCGAGGAAGATACTGAAGAGAATTTGGGAGGAACGCGACGACTGGAGCTTCGAGGAGTAGGGTTCGATCAGGAACCCGCGGCAACGCTTAGAGTGCTGATCTTGGAACTGGCAGACCTCAGAGGTGAACTGGTGAATCGCATTTATCGTTGCGGCGTTCAATCGCCCAGCATCCAGGCACTCCCTCGCAGCGTCGAGGTTCTCTCTCTTGCCTTCTTCAGGTAATTCTCGTACAGGTCCTTTTTGACGCGCCTGGTTCTCACGGACATTCTACCTTCACCCCGGTGGTTTTCCGTGGACGACTATGTGTTTGTTCCGTATCTCCTCCAAGATCTGAATCTTATCCTCGTCGGCGAGGTCCTCCTCTGAGAGTATATACGGGGAGATGGCGTTACCGAATCTTTTTGAGACCTCCCTCTGTAGCTCGGAGACGGCGCCCTCTGCCTTTTCCTTGTCTTCGGTTAGGATGAAGAGGTCGATGTCGCTCAGGGGCTCTTCTTCTCCTCGGGCTACGCTGCCGAATATCAGGGCCGAGGTTATTGATGGATCACCGAGCTTCTTCGCGACCAACTTCACAAGTTCTCTCAGGGTCTCTCCCTCCATCTTGAACATCTTGTCAACAAGGCCTGCGGCGTAGCTCTCGGTGTTGACCGTTACGGCGTGGGATTTACCAATTACCCGGATGCGGACGGCGTTCATCTTGTACAGGTCGCTGAGGGCCAGTTGGTCGGCCTCCAGGTCGAGGTTGGTGAGGTAGAGGACCTCCTCGGGGCCGTAGAAGCCCTTCTTCCCCCGGTAAGTGAACCCTGTGAGACGCCAGCCCTCGTCCAGTTCGGGCTTGATCTGGGTGCTCTGGAGTGGCAGTAACCTCTCTGGTAGGCTTCTGCTGTCTCTGACGATCTCGTAGGCTGCCCTGCCGTGGATGCTTCGTTTGATCTGGGCGTCGTGGAGGTTCTTGTCGAGGTTGACCAGCTTGTTGATCTCGTCGACCTTGTCCTTGACGGAGGCGTATTCGTCCGGGTTACCGGATTCGAGTATGGTCTCGAAGCCGTTGGCCGTGGCGAAGTATGCGTTCGTCGTTATGCATTTTCGGGTGAGCTCGTCCTGCCTGAACCAGCGGTAGTCCTGGTTCATGCCCTCGTAGTAGGTGCCTGTCGATGGGGTGGTTGGGTATGTGTTCTTGGCCTTGGGTTTGGCCGATGCTTTTAAGCCGAGTGTTTGCTTGATGAGGGTTCTAAGGCTCATTTCCCAGCCTCTGTTGTCACTGATATGTGCAGTAGAAGAAGATGTTTAAAAAGGTGGTTGAGAAAAGTGTGAATAATCCTATTTGTAATAGAAGTAATAAGAAGAGGATAATTCTATAGAGGTTTCTAATTAGACCGTAAGAAAATGTCGTAAACGGATTAAAAGAAGATTAGCAGATGGATGGTTCTGGTTGTTCTTGACCTTTAAACATTTTCAGCCACTTGATTTGATCAGATGAGAGTTTGTAGTAGCTGCCTTCTCTGCTCGGGTATATTTTCGCCTGCTCCAAAAAGGGCTTTACTACGCTCGTCGCTATTCCTATTTTAACACCCTTGCTTCGAGTGCCGGGATGAGTTTCTTCATGTCGAAGAGGTAGACTTGTATGATGAGTCTATCCTTTCCGCGGCTGCTCGAAGGGGCGTGCGCGACTTGAATGAGAGGTATCCTGGCTTCACGCCTGAGTACGTGGCGAACCGCCTTAGATACGCGTTCAGGAGGGAGGGCGGGAGGCTGAGGCTCAAACCGACGGGCGACGTGATCAGGGGCGGGCTGGCCGTCGACCTCTGGCCCTACGTCGAGAGGATGAGGGCTCCCACGCTGCTGCTGATCGGGGAGGAGAGTACCCTTGTCGCCCCTGAGGTGAGGATGAGGATGGAGGGGATCCTGCCTGATCTAGAGGCGGTGGTGGTCAGGGGGGCGGGTCACATGATTCCTCAGGAGAGGCCTGGGGAGTTCGAGGTGCTGGTGAGACGGTTTCTCGATAGAGTGGGCTCCTGACCTGTCTTATCCCTCATTGCGCGCGCAGTATAATAATGAAACTGCTTGATTAATAGAAAAGTGCTAATTACTTTCAATTACTATTAATTACCATATGCCAAAGTTCAATGACGAACCTAATTGGATTACTGAGGCTAATAGAGCGGTCGAGAATGCAATTAGACAATCCTCTGATCATCTACATCGCCTCGTAATTGTTCTTGGAGTCAGTACACCGCCTCGAAGTATTTTCCTTAAACGATTGAAAATGAAGATTAATGGCGCAGCATACGTCAACTTGGGGCTTGAAGCAAGTAAGGTCTTGAAAGACGTTCCATCCTATGCCCGAAGGGACGAAGTTGAGGGCATCATCGGGACGATAACCGATCAAGCTGAGGGGGATGTTCTATTGCTTGATGGATTGGGTGTCCTTTTAGATCCTGATCTTGAATTTGATCCAATTCGATTTCTTAGGGATTTGAGTCGTTCTCGAATTGTTGTGGCCTCGATAGGCGGAGAATATGTAAATGGGGTACTCACATATTCTGAGCAGGGCCACTCGGAGTATAGGCGTCTGGATGTAGGTGATGCGGTGATCGTTGATCTTGGGAGGTTTGATCATTGAAGTATAGTGAACTTATTCGGTTTGATCCCATAGAGTCTGTTATTCAGCTTCGTGATGCTGACCATGTTGATGAGGCTAGGAGGCTTGTCTCCTCTTTTGTTGCCTCTAACGGTATGATAGAGCAGCTGACTGGAGTTGTTTTCCCAAATCTTCAGTTTGTCGAGCAGTATGATCGAAAGGGATTGCTGATCGTTGGTAACTATGGGACGGGTAAGTCGCATCTCATGGCCGTGATCACCGGGTTCTGCGAAAATAGTGCTTTGGTTGCGGAGCTTAGGAACCAGAAGTTGAGAGACGCCACTGGGTCTGTCGCAGGTCGTTTTAAGGTTATTCGCTCCGAGATCGGGGCAGTGACAATGCCTCTTCGGGATATTGTAATTCGAGAGCTTGAGAGAGGTCTGAGAAAGTTCGGGGTTGACTACCGTTTCCCACTACCTTCCGAAACAACCGGCTATAAAGAGCCAATAATGGATATGATGCAGAAGTTCAGTGAGGTTTATCCAGAGCAGGGCTTAATATTTGCTCTAGACGAGCTCCTCGACTACCTGCGTGGCCGCGATGAGCAGGCACTGATCAACGATCTAATTTTCCTTAGAGAGCTGGGGGAGGTATGCGGGAGAAGCAGGTTCAGGTTCATTGCAGGGATCCAGGAGGCTCTCTTCGATAACCCGCGGTTCCACTTCGTCTCTCAGAGCATCTTAAAAGTTCGAGACCGGTACCAAGAAGTCCACATTGTTAGGACGGACATCGAGTTCGTCGTTGCAGAGAGGCTTCTAAAGAAGAATGTCAGACAGAAAGCCCTAGTTCGTGAGCATCTCGAAAAATTCGCGTCACTTTATTATGGCATGACTGAGAGTATGGAGCGTTTCGTTGGGCTTTACCCTGTTCATCCTTCGTTCATTGAGACGTTTGAGAGGATTAGCTTTGCGGAGAAAAGGGAGGTCCTCAAGAGCACAAGCCTCCTGATACAGAAGATGCTCGAAAAAGAGGTCCCGACTGACGATACAGGTTTGATTTCATACGACTCGTACTGGGACACTCTTAAGGGAACTCAGTCTTTCAGAGCTGTTCCCTCTATTGGTGAAGTTGTTGAAAAAAGTGAAAGACTTGAGGCGCTAGTAAGCCAGAATCTTCCCAGGGCTCACTATAAACCGATGGCATTAAGGATTATTTACGCTCTAAGCGTACACCGTTTAACGACGGGAGACATCAACAATCCGCTTGGGCTCACTACAGAACAGCTTAAGGATCAAATGTGCCTTGGCTTTCCAGCAGCCGTTCCACAAGGACAGGCGACTTCGGAATTCCTTAACTCCAACGTGGAAATGGTTATTCAACAGATCATCAAAACTGTGAGCGGTCAATACATTTCGTGTAATACCGATAACAGGCAGTACTACCTTGATCTGAAGAAAGATATCGATTATGATCAGTTAATCAGAGATAAGGCTGAAAGCCTTAGTGAAGGAGCTCTCGATAGGGCATACTACTACGCACTAGCAAGGGTAATGGAGGTTACTGATAGCACTGCGTATGTTCAGAGTCGGAGGATCTGGGAATATGAGGTGAACTGGTTCTCCCGGAATGTCACTCGAAGAGGGTACCTGTTCTTTGGGGAACCTAATGAGCGTTCCACAGCGCAACCACCTCGGGATTTCTATGTTTATTTCTTACCTATTTTCAAACCTGAGAGTTTCGTAGATGAGAAAAAGGCTGATGAGGTTTTCTTCAGGCTTATCAAGCCTCCGAAGGAGATCGAGGAGGCTGTTCGGCTTCTCGCTGGAGCAAGGGAGTTAGCTGCTCTCTCCTCTGGGCAGAGCCGGACAGTCTATTCAGATAAGGCAGAGCAAAAGCTCACCGAGGTGACCAAGTGGCTTGTTGAGAGCTTTGGCTCAACATTTGAAGTCACATACATTGGTACTACCGATCGTGCAGGTAAGTGGCTGAAGGGTTCAGGTCAGCAACTGAGCTTTAGGGAATCTGCTAACCTAGTATCATCTCGGTGTCTTGAACCTCACTTCGAAGAGCTGGCACCGGATTATCCTAACTTTAATCGTATGGTTACCCTAGCCAACAGAGAGGAGCTTGTAAAGGACACACTGAACGGGATGAGGCGTGGGTTCTGGACCCAGAATGGTAAAATACTTTTAGATGGATTGGAGCTAGTTGACGATCAGTCAATCAAGCCAGAGAGGTCAAGATACGCGAAATATATTCTCACACTTTTCAAGGGTAAGCAGCCGGGTCAGGTAATCAACCGAGTTGAACTATTTGAAGGAGAAGTTGATGCTCAGTATGACAGAAGGTTCAGGCTGGAGCCTGATCTTTTCTCCATTGTTCTCGTTGCACTGGCTATGAATGGCGACATTGTACTCGCTCTTAGTGACCGGAAGATCAACGCTGCGAATCTTGAAGAGCTGGCACGGATCCCGATGCAGGAATTGTCAGGGTTTAAATTTATTGAACTGCCAAAGGGATTTCCACTCGATGCTCTAAAATCTCTGATGGAACTCCTCAAGCTGCCTACAGGACTTGTGGTGACTTCTGACACGCGTGAGGAGGGCGTCCGCAGAATGCAAGAAGATTCTAGGCGGATAGCTGGATACGTCGCTGAGGCTCTTAACCAATTAAGAGATGGAATCGGATTCTGGGGATTTACGCTTGTGGAGCAGAAGCAAAGAGAGAAATATGAGCCCGAGTTGACGCAGCTCAAAGAGTTCCTTGACTCTCTTAATCCATATAACACTCCAGGGAAGCTTAGTAACTTCCGTTACAGCGTAATAGAGGTAAGGGCTAACGAGGATCGTATTAGAATCCTAGAGGAGATACGAGAACTTGATAAGCTTTCAAAAGAGCTAATGCCTTTGGCTTCTCATCTCTCTCAGGCCGAACTGGTCCTACCAGAGGGTCATCAGTGGCTTGATGAACTCGCGGAGAAGAAGGTGGAGGTGGATGGTTGGGTTAAGAATCGGGTCAGACGCTCCGAGAAGGGCTTTGGGGAGGAAGTGTCTCAGAAGCTCCGTCTTCTGAAGGAAGGATATCTTAAGGCATATATCACTCTACATGAAAGGGCCCGACTCAACGCCTCGGATGATGATAAGAAAGGTAGGCTGGTTAAGGATCCGAGGATGGTTAGACTTAACTCATTCCGAGAGTTCGAGCTTTTCCCTAAGGCTTCATTGTTGAGGCTTCAGAAAAAACTTGATGTTAAAACGTGTTTTAGCCTTGTAGCGATGGACTTGGAGCAGAGAGCTGTATGCCCTCATTGTGGCTTCCAACCAAGAATAGAGCAACAAGCGGAGCCTGCAAAGGACGCACTGGGCGAGGTGGATGAGGGGTTGGATCAGCTCCACGCGGAGTGGGAGTCAAAACTCATTGAGAACTTGGAGGATCCAATGGTGAAGGGAAATCTAGGGCTTCTGAAGGAAAAAGATAGGAAGTTGGTCGAGGACCTAGTGTCGAAGAGAAAGCTCCCGGAGAAGGTGGATGATGCCTTAGTATCTACGCTTCGACAAGTGCTGTCGGGGTTAGAGAAGGTTGATGTTTCTGTTGAAATGATTGTCGAGGACTTGACTCGGGGTGGAATGCCCTGCTCACTTTCTGATTATAAATCGAGGTTCGATGAGCATCTCAGGAAGCTGGCGAAGGGCAGGGAGCAGTCCAAAGTTAGGGTAGTTATCGAGGGTTGATCTTTGGAGACGAAAAAATATAGTTTTGCTGAAAACGAAATTAAAAGTGTAATTGATATAGATGGATTTCCTATTGGAAAAAATGAAGATATTATCTCATTATCAGATCCACCTTATTTTACAATGTGCCCTAATCCCTTATTAATGCAATTTATAAAAGAATATGGGATAAATTATGATGAAATTAATGATAGCTATCATAGAGAGCCTTATGCATCTGATATAGTAGAAGGAAAAAATGACCCAATATATAATGCCCACACTTATCATACAAAAGTACCTCATAAGGCAATAATGCGATATATTTTACACTATACGAATCCAAATGATATTATTTTTGATGGCTTTTGCGGAACAGGTATGACTGGAGTAGCTACATCTCTTTGTAATTCTAACGATTTTATCCTACGAAATGAAATCTCGAAGGAATTACCCATCAAACCTTCATGGGGAAAAAGATATGCAATTTTAAATGATTTGTGTCCTTCTGCAACTTTTATTTCATATAATTATAATCATAAATTTGACTCCGAATTATTTCGAAAAACAGCATATAATATTTTAAAAGAGGTCGATAAAGAATGCTCTTGGATGTATGTTACTAGACATACTTTGAATAATAAAAAGAATAACACTTTTTTATTAAGTGATGAAAAGGAATCTTATGGAAGAATAAATTATACTGTGTGGTCAGATATATATTTGTGTAATAACTGTAATAAGACATTTTCTTTTTGGGATGTTTCAATGGATATAGAATCAGGGCATAAATAAAAAGAGGATACATTTAAATGTCCTCATTGTGGTTTAAAGGATAAAAAGAATAAATTTCCTAGATATTTTGAGACAATTTATGATAATAACTTAAAAAAATCAATTAAAAAAGCAAAATTTATACCGGTATTAATAAATTATTCTATATTAATTAACGGCAAAAAGAAAAGCATTGATAAAAAACCGGATGAATTTGATTTAAAACTTATAAATAAAATTAATGAAATAGAGATCCCTTATTGGTATCCTATTGCTGAGTTGCCAGAAGGATATAACACATTACAACCTAAGACTTCTCATGGTTTTACTCATGTTCATCACTTTTATTCCAAAAGATGTTTATTCGTATCTTCTTTATTATGGAAAAAAATACAAGAAAGCGATGTTCAAATAAGAAAAAAACTTATGTATTGGTTCCAATCTGTAGCCTTAGGACAAACATATCTGAATAGATATTTTTCAAGCTCTTTTTCACAGGTAAATAGATATTTAAAAGGAACATTATACGTCGCTCCAATTATATCAGAAGTTAGTCCAACTTATGCTTTTACTGGTAAAATTAAAAAATTGAGTGAAATAGGCAATTATACGAATAATAATATTATTATCACTACTCAATCATCAACAAAATTGAAAATGCCTGAAAATTGTGTTGATTATATATTCGTGGATCCACCTTTTGGAGGAAATATAATGTATTCTGAATTAAATTTTATTTGGGAATCGTGGTTAAATGTATATACAAATAATAAAGATGAAGCAATTAAAAATGATTATCAAAAAAAGGGGTTACAAGAATATCAGGAATTGATGGAAAGATGTTTTAAAGAATTTTATCATATATTAAAACCAAATAGATGGATTACCGTAGAATTTCATAACTCTAAAAACTCAATTTGGATTGCAATTCAAGAAGCCCTTAATAAAGCAGGTTTTATAATTGCAGATGTTAGAACATTAGATAAAAAACAACGAACAATGAAGCAAATGACTACGATAAATGCAGTTGAACAAGACTTGATAATCAGTGCATATAAACCAAAAACTTCAGTAGAAAAGCAGATTTTAAATTCACTTGCAAACAATGAAAATACATGGATCTTTATTAATAACCATTTAAAAAATCTCCCAATAGCTGTAGAAACAGATAATGTCTTAGAATCTGTCGTAGAAAGACAACCGTATCTTCTATATGACAGAATGGTGGCTTTTTATGTCCAGCGAGGTATTAAAGTTCCCCTATCTGCGGGAGAGTTTTATTCCGGAATGCATCGGAGATACCCCAAAAGAGATGATATGTACTTCCTCCCCGAACAGGTCGCTGAATATGATCGCAAACGTATGACTGCTAAGAATATCGAGCAGCTCAGCCTCTTTGTTCACGATGAGAAAAGCACTGTTCAGTGGCTCCGAAAAGAACTAAACATCAGACCTCAAACCTACCAGGAAATTCAGCCTAAGTTCCTCCGGGAGCTCCATAAATCTGGTCATGAACAGCTCCCTGAGCTGCAGGAAGTCCTCGAAGAAAACTTCCTAAAAAACGAGCTTGGCGAATGGTATATTCCCGATCCCCTGAAACAGACTGATCTTGAGAAAATCAGGGAAAAAGCTCTACTCCGCGAGTTCCAAACCTATAGAGATGCTAAAGGAAAGCTTCGGATCTTCCGCAGCGAAGCTGTCCGCACAGGTTTTAGCCGCTGCTGGGCAGATGTTGACTATGAGGGCATAATCAAAGTTGCTGAGAAGCTTCCTGAAGATGTTCTTCAGGAGGATCCAACACTTCTTATGTACTACGATAACGCCCTAACCCGACGATCTAACTAACTCGGAGGTTTTCTATGGCTGGAAGAGTAGGCGAATGGGCATGGAGTAACCGCCACTTCTCCCCAGCTAAGATCATATCAGTAGATCAATTATGGGACAGGGAGGCTGCTCACTGTTGGCTCCCAGTACTGAATGCAACTGAACTAATCAATGTATCCTCCTTGATCCCAATTGCAGAAGCCCCAACAGTCAGCCTCCAAACCCTCATCATACTTCTCAACTCAACGCGTATCAAAGACACATTACAAAACGACCCTTATGCCCCAATCGTCCAAGCCGATCTAATTCCCCTACCTCACCAGCTTAAAGCACTCCACAAAGCCACCGACACCGCCAGAACCCGCTTCCTCCTAGCAGACGAAGTCGGACTCGGAAAAACCATAGAGGCGGGCATGATCCACGCGGAATTAAAACGTCTACACTTAGTCAAGAGGACACTTATCATTGCTCCCAAAGGTCTCACCCGTCAGTGGATAGATGAAATGAAGACTCGATTCAACGAAACCTTCCACCTCATAAACCCTACAGATCCAACTGCTCCCGAAGACGACAATCCATGGAATCGAACAGACCAAGCCGTCTCATCCCTCGACTCCGTAAAACCCATTTCAAGCAGAAGTGGCTGGACAAACGAGAAAATTGTTCACCACAATCAGCGACACTTCCAAAGCCTCATCGACGCTGGATGGGACCTCATTATAGTCGACGAAGCTCACAAACTCCCGGGCTCCACCCTCGGAGTAGCGAGATATGAACTCGCTACAGCTCTATCCAACTCTGCTCCTTACCTGCTCCTCCTTTCCGCTACACCCCATCAAGGTAAAACCGACCAGTTCCGACGTCTTATCCAATTACTCGACCCCGAAACCTTCGAAAACGACAGCCTCGTTACCAGAGAAACCGTTCAGCCCTTAGTTATACGAACAGAAAAGCGCCAAGCAATAACCACAGAAGGCGACCCCCTGTTCACACCCAGAACAACCCAGCTAATCCCTGTTTCCTGGAGCGATGAGCACAGCCACCAACGCCGACTCTACCAGGAGACCACAGAGTACATCCGAGAAGGCTACAACAATGCACTGCAAGAGAAACGCAACTATATAGGCTTCCTTATGACCCTTATGCAGAAACTTGTCTCCAGCAGCACCCGTGCAATATCAGAGACCCTCATGAAACGACTCGAAGCTCTCGAAGAAAAAGAGCCTGTAACCGAGCTCTCAATTGATATCTCGGAACCCGGTCAGCAGCGTATCGACGACATGCTAATCAGACTTGCTGCAGGACTTAAAGATGAGCGGGAACAGGTCCGCCGCCTCACTGAGCTTGCACAGAGATGCGAGGCTTCGGGTCCAGATGCTCGAGCCGAAGCTCTCATAAACCTCATCTATCAACTGAGAGTCGAAGAGGGAAATCCGCACCTTAAAGTCCTAGTCTTCACCGAGTTTCTCCCAACACAACGGATGCTCAAAGACCTTCTAACCGTGCGCGGATTCGAAGTCACTCTAATCAATGGCTCAATGGACCTTGAGGAACGTCTACAAGCTCAACGCAGTTTTGCAGCCTCTGCCGATACTCTCATATCAACAGAAGCCGGTGGAGAGGGAATAAACCTCCAGTTCTGTCACATAGTCGTTAACTATGATCTCCCATGGAACCCAATGAGAATAGAGCAGCGCATCGGACGCATCGACCGTATTGGCCAGAAACACTCGGTACGCGTCTTCAACCTCACATTCAACAACAGCATCGAGCACAGGATACAGGAGGTCCTAGAGCAGAAACTCGAAATCATTCTCCATGAGTTCGGGGTTGATAAGCTCGGAGACGTTCTCGACTCTACAGATGCTGACATAAATTATGATCGCCTCTACATGGAGACCTTACTTCACCCAGATCGACTTGAGGAGAATATCGAAGAATATCTATCAAAACTCAGGCAAAAGGCTAAACCTGAGCTCAATGGCAAGGAGCTCCTCAGGAGCCGAGAACCCCTCGACACAAAAGAATCAACACAAATCATCAACCATCCATTAAAAAACTGGATGGAGCATATAAACGAAAAAGATCCAAGTTTGCATAATAAAGCCGGACAGATACCAACCATCAATTTCATCCACGTTCCTGGTATGCCCATCCCATCCCTCACTCTAGACAGCCTCTCTGCAGAAGTCAGAGGTTACTGGTCCCTCTGGAGACTCACCATTACTTGCCAAACAGCCTCAAGAGAACGCGTCTATTCAATATTCATCCACGACGACGGAAGATCCCTAACACCCACCGCTAACCAACTATGGGACACCCTCCTAAGACCCGAAAATTCACCTCAACAGGAAGGCGTGATCAGAGGACGCACAACTGAAGCAGCATACTACTCGCTACGAGAAGAAGCGACGAAACGAGGAAAAGATCTTTTAGGAGAACTAGAGGATCGCCTTCAAGGGGACCTGAATAAGCAGCGGGAAAAGGAGAGAATACGTCTCTCACTCAGAAGGAGGAGTATCCAAGATATCCCCGATGCGAAAGACAGAGCAGACCAGACGATCAGGTTAAAGGCTGAAGAGGAGAAGCTCAACCAGAAGCAAGGAGAAGAGCCCACTATCCAGCTCCAATCAATAATAATCATTCACGTGAGGGGAACAAATGGCTGACTGGCGAGAAGAAATACTAGAACAACTCCCTCTAGCTCACCCCATTAACATAGTTTTTGACCCGGACGGCATTCTCAACGACCTAACACTCCAGAGCTGTCTCCGAGAAATAGGATTCGACATCCTCCTCCTAAAAGACCGAATGGACCTCCGATACCAATACGAATCAAACTACCGAGAAAGACTCGAATTCGGAGAAAAACTTAGCTTACTCATAATCATCCCGGGTTCAGTATCAGAGCGAAAGAACATCCCATGGGACCTCCTAAAATACTCCTATATACGTGAATTCACAGCACGTGATATAGCACCGTCGTTCAGCTACTCAATCACCGGCAGACTCCCCATCCAAATCCTGGAAAAACTACACAAGAGTTACGAAGGAAGAAACCTGAACGAACGTGAAACAATTCAACGAATCCTATCGATCGTATACGACATTGACATCGATAACCTCAGAACAGAAACCAATCTTTACGCAGCCTTAATCAAACTCAGCATCTATAACGAGGCTGTTCCCAACGTAATATTAAACTACCTTATAATAGAGCTCTCAAAGAAACCCTTCACTAAAAACATCCCCATCAAACAGTTCATGGCAACAAAAACACTCCTCCTCAATCAACTCCAAAAGCTTTGGGAACAGTACATCATATGCCTATCCTCTAATGAGGTACTGCAAATCGATCTAGGAGAGGAAAAGATTCGCAAAGAGCTGATTGTTCTCTTCATCGAAGGGCAGCTGAACCCTGTATACGCTCCAGCAGACCATCTTTTTCCCAAATGGGTAATGATAGGAATAGATGGAACTCCCGAATCAAGCTCCCGTACGCTATTACCCCTATTGCTTGAAAAGATCTCCCACCAATTAAAAACTGTAAAAAATCATACAGACTGGCAAAGTATCGCCCTTCTCTGGGCAGAAGCTGAAAATCATCATGGCAAGCTCTCCAAAGATGACCTTAGTAAGATAACCCTTTACGAATCAATCCATAACCAAATAGAAGAAAAATTCGCAGATTGGGATATAAGAAACCAACCTTCACTCTACTCCTTGAGTCTTTCGTCGCCGGTGACTGTTAGTCAGATAGCCGACCATCTCAGCTACAGTATCAATAGAGACAAGAAAATCGCTCTCATAGTAATAGATTGCCTCTCCCTCGACCAATGGCTGACCATTAAAAACTGGCTTAACAAGAACACACCAAGAAAATTCCTGTTCAACGAACGAACGGTCTTTGCAGCTATACCTACATTGACATCGATTTCAAGACAATCTATCTTTTCTGGAAAAGAACCAATATTCATAGAAGAATACCTCGAATCCCCTAAAGAAGAACAACTCTGGAAGACCTATTGGAAAGAAAAGAATATCACCGCAAGCCTAGTAAAAGCACTCAAACTAACCTCACATGAGGATGTTGAGATCGCCCTCGAAAAAGCCACAACCACTGCAATAGGAATAATAGTCTCCTGGTTAGATGAAACAGTCCATAGATCAACCCTCGACAGAGCTGCCCTCACTAGTCAACTAGAAAAATGGATTGAACATAAACATCTCACAGAACTACTAAAAGGCCTCATGGAAAAGGGCTATTCAGTATACATTGCAAGTGACCATGGCAATGTTGAAAGCATCGGGCAGGGAACAATCCGCCAAGGATCTCTCGTCGAACAGCCTGGCTCAAGGGTACGGATCTACACAAGTGAAAAATTCGCAGACGAATGCCAAGAGAGATATCCAGACGCAATAAAGTGGGTGAACTCAAAGAGATCAAAATATATCTACATCCTCGCATCAGGAAGACGAGCATTCATAAAAGAAGGCGAAACAACAATCACTCACGGCGGTATAACCCTCGAAGAGATGGTTGTACCGTTCATCGAGGTGAAACAGGAGAATGAGCCTTAAACAAGTAGGCCTAAGCCATCCAATCAAACTCGATTGGATGAACCTAACTGCTTTAGAAGTCTCTCGGGAAACAGATCTCGTTCAAATTGCTAAACATCTTGACGAATATCTTAGAGAGGAAATTCAAGGATCCGAATCGAGAAGAAAAAGCATCAATTCATTAATTCGAATATGGGCTGGAATGCCTGATTCGCAGTTATGGTTTCAGCAAAAGACCTTAAAATTATTCTTAGACGCAAATGCCGACGAGCGAATTTGGCTCCACTGGGGCATGAGCTTAGCTGCATACCCTATTTTCACTGAAGTAGTAACCACCATTGGAAAGCTTCTGAAACTTCAAACCTATGCAACAAGCGGTCAGGTACACCGCGACATCTATAGCCATTGGGGTCAGAGATCGACCCTTACAAAATCTATTCAGAGCATATTAATATCAATAAAAGATTGGAAAGTAATACAGTACGACTCAAAATTAAGACGTTATATTTCTGGAAAAAAATATACAACAAATAGAAGCGAGCTTGAAACATGGTTTATCGAAGCGTTCATAAGATCAACGAATAAACAAATAAACATCCAACAATTGAATAATACATATACTTTATTTCCATTCACATTTAAAATCACACCGATTGACATAATTAAAAATAAAGAGCTCTCAATAAATTCAAATTATAATGAAGAATCATGGATAAAACTACGTGTATAATTTTTTTAAAAATAAAAATAATCGATCTAAATTTAATTCGCGCGCGCAGGCAAGATAAGACGTTATAAAAATGCCAATGTTAAATAATGTTAAATCAATCAGTCCTGAAAGTTTTGTATAGATGACTTCTGTCACGGTTCTCGACGGCGCCGACACAATCGGCGGCAACAAGATCCTCCTCGAGGAGAAGGGCAGAGGCATACTCCTCGACTTCGGGATGAACTTCGCCCGATACGGAGAATACTACCAGGAGTTCCTCAAGGAGAGGAGCAACCGAGGCATCTACGACCTCATCCACCTCAACATGATCCCCAAGATCAACCTCTATCGCCCTGACCTCATCCCAGCCGACATAGACCCCACACCATGGCCCAAACCAGACATAGAAG
>Ga0315285_10004021_pt1 | contig 15265 bp, 11 predicted proteins | sample YL17G09_36_MG_FD_203698 | JGI IMG/M metagenome (GOLD analysis project Ga0315285, IMG submission 203698) | Sediment microbial communities from Yellowstone Lake, YNP, Wyoming, USA - YL17G09_36 | ecosystem: Environmental > Aquatic > Freshwater > Lake > Sediment | place: USA: Wyoming | collected...
CAAGCTGGTGGAGATGAACTCGGACGATTACCGCAAGGCCATCAAGCAGGCCGGCTACCGATTCCACATCGAATAGCCAGCCGCCCTCCCGGAACCTGCTCCTCAGGCGCGCGTGCGCGTCGTGCCCCTCTGGTTATGAGGACGCCGATTCAGTGCCCGCGGGTGGTTGCTGTCTGGGGAGTCCGACTCTCTCAATGCGTTGACTTCCGTTTTCCCTCAACGGTAGAATGGGGCTTCCCTTGCTAGGCTGCGTCGGGTTGGTGGACAGGAGGTTAGGGGATGTCTTCGGAGGAAAACCAAAGCTCCTTGCCCCAGGCAGGAACGGCGGAGGAAGCACGAACCGAGCCGACGGAGCCCAATCCGATCCTTTCCGAATCCGGCGAAATCGGGCAACTCATGGACAGCATGGAGACGGTTTCCCCCCTCACGCAGGGAGAAACCGTCCGGGCCACGGTGGTCAAACTGACAGACGCCGAGGTCATCGTGGATGTGGGCCTGAAGTGCGAGGGAGCCATCCCGCGTCACGAGTTCCTCACCGCCGACGGGCAACTGACGGTGGCGCCTGGCGATACGGTGGACGTCTGGATCGAGCATTACAACGAGGAAGAAGGCACGGTTTCCGTCTCCTACCAGCAGGCCTTTCGCCGCAAGGTCTGGGAAGACATTGAGCGGGCCTTTCAGGAACAGAAGACGGTGCGCGGTCGGGTGGTGGAGCGCATCAAAGGGGGGTTGACCGTCGACATTGGGATTCGCGCCTTCCTTCCCGGCTCGCACGCGGACCTGCGGCCGCACTTCAACCTGGACGCACTCTTGGGCCAGGAGATTCCCTGCAAGGTCATCAAGCTCAACCGCAAGCGAAGCAACGCGGTCGTCAGCCGCCGGCTGGCACTGGAGGAAGAGCAGAAGGAGCGTCGGGCCCGGCTTCTGGAGCAGCTCCGGGAAGGAGCGGAGCTGGTAGGCCGGGTGAAGAACATGACCGATTACGGGGTCTTCGTGGACTTGGGGGGGATGGATGGCCTACTCCACATCACCGACATCTCCTGGGGGCGCGTCGGGCACCCCTCGGAGGTCGTCCAGGCCGGTCAGGAGCTCAAGGTCAGAGTGCTGAAGTATGATCCAGAGAAAGAGCGTATCTCGCTGGGTCTGAAACAGCTCACTCCCGACCCCTGGGACCACGTGCCTTCCACTTACCACCCCGGCGAACGCGTGCGGGGCCGGGTGGTGGGTATCGTGGATTATGGAGTCTTTGTCGAACTCGAGCCTGGGGTCGAAGGCTTGATTCACATTTCCGAGATGACCTGGAGCAAACGGCTCAAACACCCATCCAAGTTCGTTCACCCGGGAGACCAAGTGGAGGCGGCAGTGCTGGAGGTCAGCCCCAGCCAGCGGCGCATCTCGCTCAGCCTGAAACAGACTCTGCCTGACCCATGGAGCGCGCTCGGGGAGCGTTACGCCGTAGGCGCCCTGGTAGAAGGGCGGGTGCGCAACCTCACCGAGTTCGGGGCGTTTGTCGAGCTCGAGGAGGGTGTGGACGGCTTGATCCACCTCTCGAATATGTCTTGGGCTAAGGATGTGAGGCACCCCTCGGAAGTCCTAAAGAAGGGCCAGAGGATCGAAGCTGTCATCTTGAACCTGGATTCAGCCAAGCGCCGCCTCTCGTTGGGGCTGAAGCAGCTTCAGCCGGATAACTGGGAGGAGTTCTGCTCCCGCACGCACGTGGGAGACATCGTCCGTGGCAGGGTTTCGCGCATGGCGTCCTTCGGGGCGTTTGTCGAAATCGAGGGGGGGATCGAAGGCCTCTGCCATATCTCCGAATTCGAAGAAGATCACCGCGGCGGCCCAAAACAGCTCGAGGTGGGACGCGAGCGGGACTTCCGCGTGCTGCGATTGAATCCCGCCGAGAAGAAAATCGGCTTGAGCATGAAAGGTGTGGAACAGGCCGCGGATCGACCGGGGTCGGAGGGGACAGCCAAGGAGGAGGCGGCTACCACATCCGCTTTGCCCCCGGCCGAAGCGTAGCCCCGGGGCAGCGGACGTCAACTTGGTTCTTTCGCAAGTGCGGACGGGCGAGGCGGGAACATACGGCGCCCAGGGGGAAAGGATAAGCTGGCAGGCCCAAACTCACGGGAAGAGAATCGGGCCCAGGGAGTGAAACATGACGAAGGCTGATTTGATAGAAGAGGTTTCGCGGGCAGTCGAGATGAGTCGGAAGGATTCCGAGATCATTGTCGAAACCATCTTTGAGAGCATTGTGAAGTCTCTGCGCACGGGCGACAAGGTTGAGATTCGGGGCTTCGGGAGTTTTCGCACGCGCCAGCGCAAGCCGCGGATCGGGCGCAATCCCAAGACCGGGGCGCGCGTGGATGTCCCTGCCAAGAAGATCCCGTTCTTCAAGCCCAGCAAGGAATTGAAGGATCTCGTTAACGGCAGCGCGGGAGCGCCGGCCGCTTCGCCGCCGGTCCCCGCCGAGCCGCCGGCGCCCCGCGCGCCAGAAGCCTCGGCGACGTGAGTCGGGGCGCGCCCCGCGTTACGGCAGCAGGCACATGGACATCTTGTGGAGTCCCTGGCGATTTCGCTACGTCACTGAGGCGGCCAAGAGCGACCGTTGCATCTTCTGCGATAAGGCGACCGGGGACGCGTCACACGACCGGGAAGCCCTGATCCTCCACCGCGCCCGATCCAGTTTCGTCATTCTCAATCTTTATCCCTACACCCCAGGCCACACCATGATCGCTCCTTACGATCACGTGGGGGACTTCTCGGAGCTCGACGCTGCAACCCTGCAGGAGATGATGGAACTGGCCCAGAAGGTTCAGGCTGCCTTAAAGGAGAGCTACCACCCGGAAGGTTACAACTTGGGGATGAACCTCGGTAAATGCGCTGGGGCTGGGGTGGCTGACCATCTCCACCTCCATCTTCTCCCCCGCTGGAGCGGCGATTCCAATTTCATGACGGTCATCGGTGAAACCCGCGTCCAGCCCGAAGACCTCTTCACCACCTACGACAAGCTGGTTACTTTCTTCCGTTCTTAAGCAAATCTGTGTGGGGGAATTGTCCCGGCCGCCGCGGCGGCATGCGTGCGGCCAGGCAGGATCTCAGGCAGGCTTTTTTTCGGAGGGATCGCTCTCGTCCTCAGGCGACTTCTCTCCTGCCGACGCCTCTTCCGGGGCCACCCGCTGCGCGGCCACGCCCTGGACCGGCTCGGAGTAGTCTAAGGCCCAGTCGAGACGTTCCAGGCGAAGGGGCTCGGCGACGAAACGCAAAACCACCTCGCCCCGGTGGGTGATCTCGTCCGGCAGAACGACTTCCAAGTCCACCGGTTCGTCCGGCCATACCTCGGAGGGGGTAACAAAGTAGATGCCAGACCTCGAGACGTCCCGGGCGAATCCTTCGGCCTTCACCCTCTCGCCTCCCGGTCCGCGCAAAGCCAGCCGCAGAGGAAGCTCAAGCCTATACCGGCGGTCGCGGCGGCGGTCGCGCCCCTCGGCAAACTCCGCCTGGCGGACATCCCCCTGGGGCAGAACGAGCTCCAGGCCCTCGGCCGCCCCGCGCACCTGCGGAAATTCCTGCCGGGCCTTTTCCACCAAACCGTCCACAAAAGCATCATCATTGTCCGGATCGTGGTGGAACAGCACCAATTGCTTCACCCCGCACTCCCGCGCGATGCGCGTCCCCTCCAGCCAACTGCTGTGCCCCCAGCCTTTCCGGTCGCCGCGTAACTGCTCCGGCGTGTACTGAGCGTCGTACACCAATACATCCGCCCCCTGGGCCAGTTCGCGCAGCGAGCGATCGTGGAAAGGCGAACCCGGCTCCGTATCGGTGGCGAACACAAACACGGCTCCGTCTGCCTCAATCCGGTAGGCTACACACTCCTGCGGGTGATTCAAGGGAGCCCAGCTGATGCTCGCCCCGCTCAGGTTGATGGAACTTGCCTCCAGATCGAAGAAATGCCGCACCGCCCCCATGGCCGTCATATCCACGGGGAAGTAAGGATTGACCATCTGCCCTTCCACCGCCCCCTGCAGCTCCAGTCCCTTGCGCAACACCGAGTGGAAGAAAAACGCGTTGCCCGTGCGGTAGAGAGGAAGGAAAAACGGGATCCCCTGAATGTGATCCCAGTGGAAGTGCGTCATGAAGACGTAACCGTGAATGGGATGCTCACCGAACTCGCGCAGCAGGCGCTTCCCCAGAGCGCGCAGACCGCTGCCGCAGTCGAGAATGATCAGCGTGCCATTGTCGATGCGCACTTCAACACAAGGCGTGTTCCCGCCGTATCGCGAGTTGCGGCGTTCGGGCGTAGGTGTAGACCCCCGCACACCCCAGAACTTGATTCTCATGTTTTACCACCTTGGTGCAACCGCACGGCCGGGCCGAAAAAAGGCAGGGCGTCACTATGCAAGAGCCAAGACTAACTTCCTCCGTCGGCCTTGACCCCCATCCGGCCTGGCTCAGCCTAGCAAACTCCGGCGCCACTGTCCACCCCTACCTATGTGCAAACTAACAAACGGGTCAGGAGACTGCGGAGGGCACTGCCTGACTGGCTAAGGGCGCTCCAGCTTGACCCCTTTTCCCCACGGCGACTAGAATCTCACAGACTCGAGGCGGGAGATGCGACTTCAATTCTCGATCCCATTTGATCCTGCCGGTGATGAGAATTCACTCTTAGCCTCCGTCGCGCCCAGACCCGCTGTGTTCGCCCTCCTGCTTTTAGATGCAGCGGGAAGGTCAGCGGCTGCGCCCTATCTTGGCCGGACGATGGATCTTCGTCGCCGTCTCGGACGCCTCCTGGGGAAGGCTAGAAGCGCCTCCAAGCTGCTGAATTTACGGGAGGTCACGCGTCGGATCGATTATCAGTGGATCGGCTCCTCGCTGGAAGCACAGTGGCTCCTCTACCGCCTTAACAGACTTCATTATCCAAGCCTCTACCGGCAGCGGTTACGATTGAAGCCGCCCACCTTGCTCAAGATCAACCTGCGGAACCGCTTCCCTCGCTGCTATCCCACGCGCCGCCTTTCCAACGACGGCTCCTTCTACTACGGCCCCTTCCCTTCGCGCCTGGCGGCCGAGCGGTTCGCGGCGGAGTTTCTCGACCTCTTCCAGATACGCCGCTGCGTCGAAGACCTGAATCCCGACCCCGCGCATCCCGGTTGCGTCTATTCTCAAATGCACATGTGCCTGGCCCCGTGCTTCGGCGGGTGCACGGACGACGACTATCACGAGGAAGTGGCGCGGGTGGTGGCCTTCCTAGACGCCGAAGGCCAATCCCTCATTCGCAGTCTCCGGGCCGAACGAGCCCAGGCTTCGGAGGCGCTGGAATTCGAGCAAGCCGCTAAGCTGCATCGCCGACTCGAAAAAGTACACGAGGTCCTGAAGCAGAAGTCCGGCCTCGTCCGCAACCTGCGTGACCTTCACGCCGTGATCGTGGTGCGCGGAGCGGAAGCGAAGACCGCTGCCTTCTTCCGCGTCCGGTCAGGCGAGCTTCGGGGTCCAAGCACACTTTCACTGGATGAGAACGTGCCGTCACCAATCCCGCTGGACCGGCAACTCCACGCGCTGCTGGACTCGCTGGCCGCCGAGGATACCTCCACCCCGGCGCTTCCACCGGGGGAACACTTGAGCCTTCTGGCTCGCTGGTACTACAGCAGCTTTCGCCAGGGCGAGTTGCTCATGCTGCCGGCCAATCAGGAAATCCCCCATGCCCGCTTGATCCGCCTCTGCCGCAAAGTGCTGGCGGAAGCCTAAGGAGTCCAAAGCGGAGAACGCGCTCGGCCTCGCTTCACCTCCTCCGGGGCGGACGAATGAAACTCTAGGGCACGGCGAGCGAAGTTGATGAGGCGCGGCGATGAGGACACTGCACGCCCCAGCCGGTTTGACTGTCGGGTTAGGGGGCCATAGAATGGTTTAGGAGCAGGCCTTCCATGGCGGAACTTCAGTCTCTTGGGCTTTCGGGACCGGCAAGCGAGCCACCTCCGCCCCCGCCGCCGCAGCCGCCGCGCGTGCGCAGCCGCAAAGTTTTCGGCCAGTTCATCTTTGTCATCCTGCTCCTGCTTTCCGCGGGCGCGGGAGCGCTGGCGGGACTGGTTTTTGTTTACTCCTCGGACCTGCCCCAGGTCCGCCAGCTCATGGACTATCGGCCGGACGTGATGACGGAGCTTTACGCCGACGACGGCACGCCCATCGGCAGCTTCGCGCTTGAGCACCGCGTGATGGTCACCTACGACCAGATCCCGCGCGGGCTGATAGACGCCGTCCTCTCGGTGGAGGACCGGCACTTCGAGAGCCATTGGGGCGTGGACGTTATCGGCGTGGCGCGGGCCGCCCTGACCGACTTGCTGGAGAGACGCATTGCCCAGGGAGCCAGCACGCTCACCATGCAACTTAGCCGGATGCTGTTCTTGTCGGCGGAGAGAAGTTTTGCCCGCAAGTTCCAACAGACCATCCTGGCAATTCAGATCGAGCGTCACTTCAGCAAGCCGCAGATCTTTACCATGTACGCCAACCAGGTCAGCCTGGGCCACGGCAATTTTGGTTTTGCGGCCGCCGCACAGTTTTATTTTGGCAAGCGTCTGGAGCAGCTAACACTGCCGGAAGCGGCTTTACTCGCGGGCCTGCCCCGGACTCCCACCGGTTATTCCCCCATCCTCTTCCCCGAGCGCGCTCGGCAGCGACGTAATCAAGTGCTGGCCGCGATGCGGGAGAATGGCAAGATCAGCGAAGAGGAGTCTCGCCAGGCCCGCGCCACGCCTTTGAACCTGAATATTCAGCGGTGGACCAACAACATCGCGCCCTACTTCGTGGAGGATGTCCGGCTGTTCCTGGAAAAGAAATACGGGACGGAGGTCGTTCAGGAAAAAGGCTTGCGGGTTTACACGACGCTCAACGTTCGCTTGCAGCGCCGCGCGGAACAAGCCCTGCGCAATGGGCTGCAGGCCTTCGACAAACGCCACGGTTGGCGCGGCCCGGTCGAAAACATCCTCAAGAATCCCCCCACCCTCCCTGACGGCTTGCTCGCCACCCTCGAGACTTACAGTCACCCCGATTGGAAGAAGCCCCTTCAGCCCGGCAGCCTGCTCCACGGTCTTGTCCTGGAGGTGAAGTCAGAGTACGTCCTGGTGCGCTTCGGAGAACTGGCCGCGCGGGTGACCAAGCCGGACTTTGCCTGGACGGGAAAATCCTCTCCCGCCGATGTATTCGCCCGGGGTGATGTTGATCTCTTCCTGGTTAAAGAGGTCAAGGGGCAAACGCTCCGTGTCACCCTGGACCAGCGCCCCGCCGTCCAGGGAGCGTTGGTGGCTATCGAGAACTCTAGCGGGGCCATCAAGGCCATGGTAGGCGGGTACGACTTCGAGGAGAGCAAGTTCAATCGGGCACGCCAGGCCGCGCGTCAGGCGGGTTCGTCGTTCAAGCCTTATGTTTACGCTGTCGCCTTGCTGGAAGGCGCCAGCCCCTTTGACACCATTGTCGATGCTCCGCTGAGCTTCCCTTCCGCCTCCGGGGTATGGTCCCCCCACAACTACGACGAGAAGTTCGAGGGCACCATCACCCTGCTGCACGCCCTGGCGGAGTCGCGCAATGTCCCTGCCGTGCGCCTGCTGGCCCGGGTGGGGGTCGACAAGGTAATCAAGCTCTGTCGCAAGTTCGGGCTCACCTCGCGGCTGGTCCCCAATCTTCCCCTTGCCCTCGGAGCTTCGGATTTGACCTTGCTGGAGCACACCTCCGCCTTCACGACCTTTCCCGACGACGGTGTGCACATTTCGCCGCGCATGATTGAGCGCGTGACCAATTACGACGGACGCGTCATCGACGATTTCCCGCCCGAGGTCACAGACGTACTCCCCGCTCCCATCGCGCGGCTCGAGCTGTCCATGCTGCGCGAGGTAATTAATTCGGGGACGGGTACGCGCGCCCAGGCCCTCAAACGACCCCTGGCCGGCAAGACCGGAACCACCAACGACTTCGCCGACGGCTGGTTTATCGGCTTCTCCCCGTCGCTCACCTGCGGCGTCTGGGTGGGCTACGACGACCACCGCGAGCTTGGCCCCAAAGAGGAAGGCGCGCGCGTGGCCCTGCCTATCTGGATGGAGTTTATGGGAGAGGCGTTGAAAGACCAGCCCGTCGAGGATTTCCCTCACTCCCCGCTTCTTAAGGACCCCGAGCAAGTGAAGGAAATCCTGGCCAGCGCGGGGGCGGAACGCTTGCTGGCGGAGCGCGCCGGTGCCACGCCGGCAGATTCTCAATCACCGGGCGTGCTTCCGACGCGCGGTCCTTCGTCGCCAGCGACGCCGCGTGAGAGCCGCCCCGAACCAGCACCCACGCCTGCTTCCAGCGCCCCAGGCAGCGCGCAGCCTCCTTCGCAATCCCCTGCTACGGCGCCCGCAAAAAAGAGTCCTCCGGCCCCAGGCAAGCCGTCTGGCTCGCCCGGTGAATCAAAGCCGATAACAAAGCCTGGGTAGAGTTCCCGCCAAGCCGCTGTTGCACCAGCAAGCCCGCCAGTGGGCGGGTTAGACCCATTCCTGGGTTGGGCCCTCACGGTCCGGTGCGTCGTGATCCGATCCGGGCCGCCCAGTTGCGGAAATGGTCGTAGCCAGCCGGGTGTAGGGCTTCTTCCTTTCCGTCGGCTCGAACCAGAAACAGTCCCTTTGCGGCGCGAATCTCGCCGATCCTGCGGAGGGGAGCACCCCGAAACTTTCGGGGCACCAAGGAAACCTTGTGCGGTGGTACGGAAAAAAGCAGTTGGTAGTCTTCGCCTCCGTGCAGCGCCAGTTGCAGCATATCTACGCCGGGAAGCTGGCGCGACCCTTGAACCTTGGGCCGCGGAATCAGCTGCTCCCAGAGGCGCGCTCCCACCCCGCTGGCCTCCACCAGATGCCCGAGGTCCGTCGAAAGTCCGTCGCTGATGTCAATGAGTGCTGACGCCAGGCGCTTCTCGGAGAGGTAGCGGCCCAGCACGCACTGGGGTTCAGGGAAGAGATGGACCTTAATCGCCGCACATTGCCCAGCCGGCTCTCCGCGGCCTGTACGGGATTTCATCAACCGCAGGCCCAGCGCTGAAAGTCCCAGCCTGCCGCTAGCAAACACCTGGTCGCCAGGCCGCGCCCCCGAGCGGAGGAGTGCTCTTCCCCGCTCAACCTCGCCCACCGCGACAACGTCGATCGTCGTCCCGCCTGGCACGACCGCCGTGTCTCCGCCAATCAACGCCACACCGAACTGCCGGGCCAGCGCCCGAATCCCGCCATAGAACTCCTGAACCCAGGCACGGGTCGTCCGCTTTGAGATGGCGAGCGAGACAAGGGCAAAGCGCGGCGTCCCGCCCATTGCGGCGATGTCACTCAATGAACGGGCCAATGCCCGGTGCCCGACCGAGCGTGCGGGGTGGAGAGCCCGGGTGAAATGAACCCCTTCGATGGACAGGTCGGTGGTAAGAATCAGCTCGTGCCCGGGAGCTACCCCTACCAGGGCCGCGTCGTCTCCAATGCCTAGCCTGACGCTTGGGTGTGCACGCGGCGTTTGCCGCTGGAGCCAACGAACAAATTCCTGTTCATCTCGAAACACGTTGCCACCTCGTCGATTTGCGTGCATCCGCAGAAACGCTGCGCTACAATCCCGCCCCTAATCACTTACCTGCTGGAGGCCCACCATGTTCTCGCGCCGGAGATTCCTGCAAGCTAATGCCTTGGGTTTCACCTTACCGCTCGCCGGCTCCCGTGTCCCGGCTCGGGCGGAGGCGGCAGCACCGCCCTCGCCTCCCCCGGTCGCGAAGCGTGACTACTGGAACGACTGGCCGCTCTATCTTACCGCAAAGGTGAACGAAGCTCGCGCCCGACGCAAGGCCGCTCTGGCCTCCATCCACGCCGCAGCTCAGGCGCGCGAGCGCCTGCAGATGATTCGCGCCAGGGTGTGGGAACTGATTGGCGGCCCGCTTGAGAAGACCCCCCTGAATGCGCGAACGGTGGGGAGAATCAACCGCCAGACCTACCGGATTGAAAAGGTCATCTTCGAGAGCCAGCCCCAGGTCTACGTCACCTCGCATCTCTATGTGCCCAGCGTTGGCGAGCCGCCTTTCCCCGGCATCCTGGCACCGCTCGGCCACGCGCCGAACGGAAAAGCCTACCGGAACTATCAATACGTTTTCCAAACCCTTGCCCGCAAGGGCTACGTGGTGCTTGCCTTCGACCCCTTCGGACAGGGCGAGAGGCATCAATACCTCGACCCGCGCACCGGCCGCTCGCGTTTCGGGCCTACCGGGGAGCACTCGCAGGCAGGGCGGCCGCTGCTCTTGCTGGGCGCGACCTTCGCGCAGTACCGCGTGTGGGACGCAATTCGCGCCCTGGATTACCTGCTGAGTCGGCGGGAGGTAGACCCGGAGCGCATCGGCTGCACAGGCCACTCCGGCGGCGGCACGATGACCATGTACCTCTGCGCCCTGGAACCCCGGATTCGGGCGGCAGTGGAAGTCCAGGGAAATTCGGAGAATCTCGCTGGCCCTGACTTCAGTCCTCCGGGGGCGATAGCCGACGCCGAGCAGAACTTGATCGGCGGTCTGGCCCAGGGCCTCGATCGTGGCGACCTACTGGCAGCCTTTGCTCCCAACCCCCTGCTTGTTTGCTACACGCCGCAAGACGCTGGAACCACTTACTCGCCCCTCTATGAGAGCGGCACCAAGGAAATCTTCGACGAACTGAAGAGCCTATACACCATTCTGGGAGCCCAGGAGCGGGTCGAGTTATTCGCTTCACCCCTCCCCCACGATTTTGACTTCCCTACCCGCCGCGCTACTTACGAATGGTTCAACCGGTGGCTGAGCCGCAAAGACCCTGGCGCAGACGAAGCAGAGTTCGAGACCTCTCCCACCGAGTCCTTGAACTGCACGAGCACGAGCGAAGTGCTGACTTCGCTGGGCGGGCGTTCGCTGGTGCAACTGAACATCGACCGGGCGCACGCAGTTGTGGCCTCCCCCCTGCGCGATACGTCCCTCAGCACGGCAGCCCTGCGCGAGCGCTGCCAGCAAAAGCTGCGGAGCCTGCTGGCCCTTCCGGCGGAGCAAACCCCTCTGGAACCTCTGGCTCTCTCCACGATTGCGCGGCAAGGCTTGACCATCGAAGAATTCGAGTTTCGCTCAGAGCCACAAGTTCGAGTGCCCGGCTGGTTCGTCAAACCGGGCACGCACTCAGGTCCGTTTCCGGCAATTGTCTACCTTTCGGAGGGAGGAAAAGACACGGTCGTGGAAGAAAACCACGCGCTGGACGCTCTGTTGCGCCGCGGATTTGCCCTCTGTGCCGTCGACCTGCGCGGGCTCGGCGTCACCGCTCCGCGCTTCCCCACGGCAGGGCCGCTGTTTTACGGATACGAAGACCTGGACATCAAAGACGCCTATGCGTGGGCCAGCCTGATGCTTGGCAAGGCAGTGCTTGGCCAGCGGGTCTGGGATTTCTTGCGTTGTCTGGACTACCTCGAAACGCGACCAGAAGTCGATCGCTCTCGAATCAGCGTTGTGGGAGTCGCCGGGGGTGGGCTGGTGGCCTTGCTGGGTGCCGTTCTGGATGATCGCCCACGATCGCTTCTGCTCCAGCAGGTCATCGCCACTCTTCGCTCCGTGGTTGAATCCGAGGAGTATTCCCTGCGTCTCTCTTGGCTTGTTTTCGGGCTGCTGCGCGAGTTTGACCTGCCTGACTTGGTCGCCGCCCTGGCTCCGCGGCGCTGCTGGGCGCTCAACGCAGTAGGGGCCCAGGGGGAGATCCTTCCCGAGTCAACGGTTCAAGCGCTATACAAACCAACCATTGATGCATATTCAAGGGTCGCCGGCAAAAGCCAACTGGCATTTATAGTCCGGCCAGACCAAGAATGGACGTCCGTTGGCCAAGCCTGGATGGAGGGCTCCTAGAGCTGGCTTATTTGCTTGACAAATGTTGCATTCCTAAATAGGATTTGCCCGACACAAACGAGTTGGCGCTGGCCCCAGCCCATTCGTCGCGGCCCGGGGGGGTAGTCGGCCGCAATGCGAAGGCGCGAGAGAAATCCTAGGCGGTGAGAGAAATGGAAAGGAAGTTCTATACCTTCCTCCTCTATCCCGGCGCCCACGGCAAGCTCCACAAGATCCGGCTTCCTTTTTCCGTCGTTCACTTGCTCTTGGCCTTCAGCATTGTAGGAATCATGACCGTAGCCGCCCTGGCCAGTAGCTACGCCAGGATGTTGCTGAAGGTCTCGAACTACAACAGCCTCCGCACCGAACGCGAGGCGCTCAAGACGCAATACCGCACCCTGGAGAACGTCGTCAGCCAGACCAATGCGAAGCTGGGCTCGCTGCAATCGCTGGCGGCCGAAGTAGCCCTGAGCTACGGCTTTGGCGAACCCCGCAGACCCCAGTTGCCCCAGACCGTGCTCGGCCTGGCGACGCAGTCCAATTCCACTCTGGATTCGAGTTACCACGCCTCGCTTTACGCCTTCAGGCTGATGAAGTCGGCAGCTACAAACACCGCGGTGGATCCGGTTATCCAGGGGTTGGTCTTCGATCCGCGTCTGGATCGTTCAACGGTTCCCTCAATTTGGCCGGTGCGCGGTCAGGTCACCGCCGGGTTTGGGGAGCGCATGGACCCCTTGAGCGGTGAGGGGGCGTTCCACGCCGGACTGGACATCTCTGCTCCCTATGGCACCAAGGTCCAGTCCGCCGCCGATGGCATCGTGTTCCTCGCCGGGCCGGACTCGGATTACGGCAACGCGGTCTTGATCGACCACGGATATGGGCTCACGACCAGGTATGGCCACCTGAGCAAGATTGAGGTTGTCGTCGGCCAGGAGGTCAAGCAGGGGCAGGTCATCGGCGCCGTGGGGATGACCGGCAAGACCACTGGACCACACCTGCACTACGAAGTACACGTTCACGAAGCGCCGGTTAACCCGGCAAAATACCTGCGCGGATAGCCTGAAACACAGAGAGTCTCATTCGCTTCCAGCAGCTCATGGCAGGAGTCGCGGCGCTGCGCGCGCTGCGGGCAACTTTCATTCTCGTTGTCACTTGCCTTCCGGGGAGGCACTTCATCCCCTCTGCGGCGGCGCAGACGCTGCCTGGATCGGACCGTCTGGTGATTGCCGTGGCAGGGGATACCCTGCCCGAGTCCTCTTGGGCGGGTCCCCAGGAAGTCGAGCACTTCCTGGAGGCAATGCGCGAGGAATTCGCGCAGGCCGACCTGGTCTTCTTGAATCTGGAACAACCCATCACCGCCGCCCATACGGTTACGCCCAACAAGAGTCCGGCCGACGTGGCGGCGGGGCGGGATTACATCCTGCGGGCGCGCAATCCCGCCATTCCCCGCATAATCAAGGAGGCAGGAGTGGGGTTGGTCGCACTGGCCAACAACCATATGATGGATTACACGGCGGCGGGCCTGCGCGATACCTTGCGTGCCTTCCGGGAGGCAGGGTTGCCCGTGGTGGGGGCGGGCCTGAAGCTGGACGCCGAGCGCGCGTTTATTTTCCCCAAGGACGGCCGCCGTGTGGCCCTGCTGGCCTTCTCGGACGTCGTGCCGCGGAACTCCGAGGCGACTGAGACCCGTTTGGGAATCGCTGCGGCGAAGGATGAGACTGACTTGGTGGAAGCGATACAGCGTGCGCGTCGGCAGGCGGAGTTTGTGATTTTGATGATGCACTGGGGTGGGCAGGGGAACCATGCAATCACCCTGCGGCAACATCGCTTGGCCCGGGTGGCGGCCAAGGCCGGGTGCGACGTTGTGGTCGGAATGCACCCACACGTGTTGCAGGGCGTTGAATACCTGGGGGGAGTGCCAGTCTTCTATTCCGTGGGCAACTTCGCGTTCGCGTCCAAGAGGCCCGCCGGCCGTGAATGCGTGTTGGTAAGGCTTACCTTTGGATCTCGCGAGCTGGAGGCGGTGGAGTTGGTTCCAGTGGAAATATCATCGCAGGGAGTGCCGCGGATCGCCAACGGCGCGCGAGGGCAAGAGATTCTGTCGCACCTCGATGGGTTTTGTCGCATGTTCAATACGCAGGTGCAGGACGGTAGGTTGGTACGCGGCCCGGTGCGGGAGAAGCTGGTGTTTGACAGGTCGGGGCGGGGAGACAAGGGCAGGCCCCCCAGAGCTCGCACCAGCCGGCCGCGGCAAGTCCGCGACCAGGCCCGCTAGGGGGGATGGACGAGCTGAGGGGGCGGATTCGGGTTGCAGGAAAAAATGTGGACAGCCCCTTGCAATTTCGGTTCCTGGATACTATAATTGTGCGTTTGTGACGGCTGGCGTAGCTCAGCTGGTAGAGCATCTGATTTGTAATCAGAGGGTCGGGGGTTCGAATCCCTTCGCCAGCTCCAGCGTGGGCAGACGCGGCCGTTAAGGGGGCCAGCTAGCGGGCGCCGGGTTAAGATTCGGGAGCGGATTTTTCAAGTCTTCTTGCACACAAGAACGCGGGGGCGGAGGTCTGTCTCCGCGCCTGACCGCAGACTCGAATTTTCCGGCTCAAGCGATAGCGATGACGCCTGACGCCAGAAGGCTGGCAGGCTTTCTGCGCGTGGCGCTTAGGAGGGAGAATCCAGTCCGGACAGGTGGCCGAGTGGTTAATGGCAGCAGGCTGTAAACCTGCCGCTCCTTGCGAGCTACGGGGGTTCGAATCCTCCCCTGTCCACCATGGAGCCGAAAGTCGAAATTCGAAAATCGTTAGCTTCGAGGAGGGTGCCGATTTTCGTGTTTCGAATTTCGCTTTTCGAAACGGGACGCGGGAGTAACTCAGTGGTAGAGTCACAGCCTTCCAAGCTGTTGGTCGCGGGTTCGATCCCCGTCTCCCGCTCCAATTCGAAATTCGAAACTGGAAAATCGAAACTCGGACGCCGCGCGGGTGGCCAGTGCTTCCGAATTTCGATTTTCGCATTTCGCGTTTCGCGCGCTCCGCGCGCGGGGCCGATGTAGCTCAGTTGGTAGAGCACGTCCTTGGTAAGGACGGGGTCAGCGGTTCAATTCCGCTCATCGGCTCCAGAGATTCTGTAATGTCCGCGGCTCCTGCCCGCCGCGGGAAGCGGCACGCCCGCTTGAGGGAGGGCGAGGTCAGGGGCAGAAGACAGAAGGAGAGAGCTTCTCTAAGCATTCTGAAATCAGCCGAGAATCCTCACGATCCGGTTCGCTCTTATTTTGAGGTGGAGTCACCATGGCCAAAGAAAAATTCGATCGTTCGAAGCCGCACATGAACGTGGGGACGATCGGGCACATTGATCACGGCAAGACGACGCTGACGGCGGCGATCACCAAGCTCTTGGCGCGGGAGAATCCCA
>Ga0315285_10004023_pt1 | contig 15257 bp, 10 predicted proteins | sample YL17G09_36_MG_FD_203698 | JGI IMG/M metagenome (GOLD analysis project Ga0315285, IMG submission 203698) | Sediment microbial communities from Yellowstone Lake, YNP, Wyoming, USA - YL17G09_36 | ecosystem: Environmental > Aquatic > Freshwater > Lake > Sediment | place: USA: Wyoming | collected...
TCCTGCCCTCTTGCACTCGAATCCTACCACACGCGGGCCGGCAGCTACAAGGGCCGCCAGATTACCCCGACGAACCAATCGCTCCGCGCGGTCGTCTAATCTCCGGGAGGCGCAGGGTGTCCGCGGTGAACCTCTATCCTCAGGCACTGATGGTGGCGCCAGCCTCTTGGCTCCCGCTAGCGATCGCGGTCCTCGCCGTCCAGTTTGCCGCGGTGGCGGCACTTCTCAGGCCGACTCGCCCGCGCTTCGTCCGATGCGCCGTGGCCCTTATCCTCGCTGACGCCGCTCTGGTCGCATTGATCCGCTCCATCGCCGCCCACATGGGCGCGATGGACTACTCCGAATCCTTCTTCCAGTGGCGCTGGCGTTTCCTCGCGCTCGTTCTCGTCTCCGCCGGCCTTCCGATCCCTCTCTGGCTCGCCGCGCTTCGGCTGGCGATCGGCAGATCATCCGGCCACTCGTCGGCCATGCATCCCCTGTTCCGAACGGTCCTCCTCATGTGGCTCGCAACCAACCTTGTTACGCTGGTGATCGGCGGCGAGCTCACTTACCTGCCAAGGCCAGCGCGCCTCAACGAGATCGCCGTCACTATCGCTGACCTTCCCGCCGACCTGGATGAAATCAGGATAGGCGTCCTGAGCGACCATCACATCGGGCCGCTCATGACGCCACCGCGCGCCGGGCGGCGGTTAGCTGCCCTCAGCAAGGCCAACCTCGATATCCTCGTCGATCTCGGCGACATCACCGAGCTCGACCCGCGCTATCAGCCGGCCGCCGCCAATGTCATCGGGAAGTGGAAGGCCCGCCTCGGCAGCTATGCCGTTCCCGGCAACTTCGACATGAACTGCGGCACCGATACATTGCGGAAGGAGCTTGCGCGAGTCGGGGTGACGTTTCTCGAGAATGAGGCCGCTCGCATCACGCTTGGCCAGTCAGAGCTGTGGATCGTTGGCGTAGGCGATCCGTGGACCGGCGCGGCTGACCTCGACAAGGCGATGGAGAACGTGCCCCGCGGGGTGCCGACCATTCTGCTGGCCCACAGCCCGGACATACTTGCCGAGGCGACAAGCCACGGCCTCCCACTCGTGCTATCCGGACACTTGCACGGCGGCCAGGTAGTGTTCCCCTTCGCCGGACCGGTCGTCGGGATGTCGAAGTACGGAACCCGCTTCGCCTGGGGCCGCTTCGCGCTGAACCGCACCCAACTGATTGTGTCGCGCGGTCTGGGTGAGGAGGCGATTCCCCTGCGCCTCTTCTGCCCCCCGGAGATCGTCATCGTGACCTTGCGGGCGAAGCCTCACTAGGCCGCGCCGGTCCCGCCACCGAGCCTGCCTCTACACCCTCACCATCACCTTCATCGCCGTCGCCTTCTGCTCAATCGTCGTCCGGATCGCATCTTCGGCATGGTCGAGATCGAAGGTGTGCGTGCGCAGCGGTTCGAGCGTGATCGTCCCCGCCGCGATCAGCGACACCGCTGGCCGATGGCAGTTGGCGTAGCGGAACACGCGCCCAATGTCGTACTCCCACTGAAAGCGGCCGCTACAGCTTCTCGAAATACCCCCAGATGCTCCGGTAGGCCAGCGCCCCTTCGCCCACCGCCGCCGCGATCTGCCGGTACGCACCGGCTCTCACATCCCCCGCCACGAAGATGCCCGTCACCGAGGTCTGTAAGTCATCGCCCGCGATCACATGCCCGCTCTCGTCCCGCCGAACCTGCTCCGGAAGGAACCCGGTCTGCGGTATCTCCCCCACCGCGATGAACACCGCCGCCGCGGCAACCTCCGTCTCCGCGCCCGTGTCCACGTGCTTCGCGACCAGTGCCTCCACCGATTCGCTCCCCTTGATCTCGCTCGGAATGTGCTTCCACAGGAAGCGGATCCTCGGATTCTCAAACGCGCGCTCTTGCAGGATCGGATCGGCTCGCAGCGCATCGCGCCGGTGGACCACCGTCACCTCGCTCGCCAGGTTGGCCAGGAAGAGCGCGTCATTGAGCGCGGTGTTGCCTCCGCCCACGACCACGACCGCCTTCTCCGGAAAGAGCGGGCCGTCGCAGGTCGCGCAGTAGCTGACCCCTCGCGTGAAGTACTCCTTCTCGCCCGTAATCCCCAGCTTCCTCGGTGAGCAACCGGTTGCTATGAGAACGGCGTTCGCGGCCAACGGCCCGCTTGCCGTCTCGACGCGAAACGGCCGCTCCACCGCGATTCCCGTCACGTCGGCGATCCGCAGCTCCGCCCCGAAACGCAGCGCCTGCTGGTGCATCCTCTGGGCCAACTCGAGGCCGGAGATGCCGTCGGCGAACCCCGGGTAGTTCTCGATCAGGTGGTTGAGCACCACCTGCCCCCCGGGCATAGTCTTCTCAAGCACCACCGTCTTGAGCCGCCCTCGCCCGGCGTAGATCGCGCACGTCAGCCCGGCCGCCCCCCCGCCGATGATCGCCAGATCCCACACCTCAGGATCGCCCCTGTCAGCCAACTCCGCTCATTCTCCCTCGTAGGGCAGGAGCTTCAGCTCCTGCCCCTTTGCGCGTTCTCCGCGCCTCAGCGCCTCTGCGGTGAAATCGCTGTTGCCGCTTCGTGCGAAGCACGACAATCTGTGTATTCTGCGTGATCTGCGGACTGTGCTGTTCCGGCCGTTGTTCTCCGCGCCTCAGCGCCTCTGCGGTGAAATCGCCGTTGCCGACCCTACTTTCCCTCCGCCACTGCCGACACCCGCTTCCTGATCTCCTGCTCCGCCTGGTATCCTATCATGCTCTCAACCGCCTCGCCGCCCTTGAAGATGAACAAGGTCGGCACCGCCTGTATCCGGTACTTCCCCGCCGTCGAGCGCTCCTGCGCCGCGTTCACCTTCACGAACTTCGCCTTGTCCGACAGCTCCGTCGCCAGCTTCTCCAGCACCGGCGCAATCATCGCACATGGCGGACACCCCGGCGCCCAGAAATCAACCAGCACCGGCGTATCGGATTTCAGCACCTCCTGCTCGAACGTCGCATCGGTCACCTCAAGCACAGCGGCCATCTACCGCTCTCCTCCTGTCCATCTCACCGTCATGTATCACTCCGGTCTCCCTCCTTCTTTGCCCTGCCAGACCCCTCCTCTCACAGTGCCTCTCGACGTGGGAAGCTCGCACACAAAGCGGGCGTCCGCCTATCTGCGGACGCCCGTCACTCATCGTTGTTGCTTCGGACGCTTGTGCTCCTCTGGCGGGAATCAGCGCCGAAGCCGTTCCCCCCTCTCCACCATCGCCTCTCTCGCCGATTTGCGGCGCCCTACGCGCTCGCCCCCACCGTGTCCCCCGTCTCCACCAACTGCCGGTACTCCACCCGGTCCTTTCAGTTCGGCCGCGGATACCCACGAAGCAACTCGACTACCTCCGGATGGCCGTGTGAAGCCGCCACGTCCGACGGCGTCTGCCCTTCGCTATCCTTCGCCTTGGGATCGGCGCCGCCGGCGAGGAGCAAGTTCACCAGTTCCAGCGACCCGCTCGCCGCGGCCAAATGTAGGGGGGTGATGTCCTGGACGGTCCGTTTCTGCCAATGGGCCTCCGTGCCGTCCGTGTAGACCCAGGTTTCACCGCCCCGGATGTAGTCGAGGCCTTCGGTGATGCCCCCGTCAGCAGAGGTCGAGGGGTGGAGGTATGGCCCCGCGATCATGGGCAGGCTCCCCACACTGCGCTGTCTGGCCGACGCGCCCACCCCGGCCGGCGACTGGCCGGTCGCAGCACTCAGTATCTTGTCCAGCACCACGCCCACCGCCACCTCCGTCAGGAAGTCTCTCAGCGCATGTTTGTGCCGCGGGCCCAGGCTCTCGGAGACCTCCGTGCCCGGGGCGCGGACATCGGCGCCCCCGGCCAGGAGCAGTGTGGCCACTTCCGTATGCCCTCCCCTGGCCGCCTCATGCAGCGGGGTCATGTCGCGCGCGTCCTTGGCCTTCGCGTCGGCGCCGCTGGCGAGGAGCATCTCGGCCACTGGCCGGGAGCCGTTCGCGGCGGCCATATGCAGCGCCGTCTTGCCGTTGTTGTCTTTCGCGCCCGGATCGGCGCCTTCCGCGAGCAGCATCTCGGCCACTGGCCGGGAGCCGTTCGCGGCGGCGGCATGCAGCGGCGTCTTGCCATCGTTGGCCTGGGCGCCCGGATCGGCGCCCTCTGCGAGGAGCATCTCGGCCACTGGCCGGGAGCCGTTCGCGGCGGCGGCATGCAGCGGCGTCCTGCCATCGTTGGCCTGCGCGCCCGGGTCGGCGCCGTCTGCGAGCAGCATCTCGGCCAGCTCCTTGGAGCCCTTCGCCGCCGCCAGGTGCAACAGGGTCGCACCATCTGGGAGCTTGACGGTCGCGCGACCGCGCACCAGCGCCTTCATCATCCCCACATCCCCGGTCGCCAACGCCAGCTCGAGCGGGGTCGCGCCGGCGCTGTCCTCGGCCATCAGGTCGGCGCCTTTGGCGATCAGCACTTCCGCGATGCCCACGTGGCCGCCTTCTGCGGCGGCGTGGAGTGGTGTCTTGCCGACGCGGTCTTTCGCGTGAATATCAGCACCCCTCGCAATCAGCACTTCGGCTACGTCGGGGTGGCCATACTTCAGGGCGAGGCGCAGTGGTGTTGTATTGTCCCACCACGCCGCGGTGATCGCGTCCACATTCGCACCCTTGGTGAGGAGCAGCTCTACCACCTGCTTGTGCCCGCCCGCCGCCGCGCCATGCAGAGGGGTCCATGCAGACTGGTCCGCCGCGTTCACGTCCGCGCCTTTGGCGATCAGCACCTCCGCCGTCTCCGTGTGGCCCGCCTGCGCCGCCAGATGCAGCGGCGTCTTAGTGTTCCTGTCCTTCGCGTTCACGTCCGCGCCCCCGGCAATCAGCACCTCCGCTGTCGCCGTGTCGCCCGACGCCGCCGCCGAATGCAGCGGCCTCTGCCCGGCCGTGTACTCCGAGTTCACGAGACTGGGGACAGCCTCCAGTAAACGTCCCACCTCCTCCGTCCGCCCCGCCATTGCCGCCTTCTCCATCGCGCTGGGCGACAGGCTCAGGAGCGTCTCGAGGCCGTCTTGCCTGGGGTGCGCGCCCTTGGCTGCGAGCAGCGTGACCACCTCGACCTTCCCAGCCGCGGAGGCGAGGTCGAGCGCGGTCGCGCCGGCCGCGTCCTTTGTCATCAGGCTCGCTCCCTGCGCGAGCAGGAGTTCCACCACGTCGCGCCTGCCCCGCATGGCCGCCTGATGGAGCGCGGTCCTCCCCTCCACGCTCTTGGCTTCGAGGTCGGCGCCACTGGCGGCGAGCAGGTTCACGACGTTCGTTCTGCCATACCCCGCCGCCAAGTGCAGCGCGGTCCACCCCTGGTTGTCCTTCGCGTACACGTCCGCGCCCCTGGCGAGCAGCAGCCTGACGACTGCTTCATGGCCGTTCCCTACCGCCGCCTGCAAAGGAGTCCATTGGTAGAACTTCGTCTCTGCCTCGATCTCCGCCCCAGCGTCCAGCAACAACCCCGCCACCTCTGCGTGCCCATTCGCCGTCGCCTGGTGGAGAGGAGTTTCGCCCTGCTGATCGGTGGCGTTGACGGCGGCCCCGTTGGCCAGCAGCAGCTCCGCTACGTCCTTGTGGCCGCTGCTCGCGGCCACGTGCAGGGGGGTGCGCCCGAATGAGTCCCCCGCGTTGATGTCGGCGCCCTTGGCGAGGAGCAGCTCCACCACGTGCGCGCGGCTCGACCCCGCCGCTAAGTCGACAGGAGTGGACTTGCCATCCGCCCGCGAGTTGACGGGCCCTGGGGGCCCGATCAGCGGCTTCGGCATCGTCCTCTTTCCAGTCCCCGCCGCCAAGTGGAGCGGGCTGAGCCCGAACGAATCCTTCGCGCGAACATCCGCGTTCTTCGCGAGGAGCAATTCCACCACTTGCGTGCGGCCCAGCGCCGCCGCCACCATGAGAGGAGTGACCTCGTGTTTGCCCTGCGCGTTGACGTCCGCACCCTTGGCGAGGAGCAGCTCCGCCACTTCCGTGTGGCCCAGCCCCGCCGCCCAGTGGAGCGGGGTGAACCCCCACGCGTCGGAGGGGTCGCGCTGGTTCACGAGACTGGGGTCGGCCTCCAGCAGGCGTCCTACCTCGTCCACCTGGCCTGCCCTCGCCGCCTCGTGTATCGGGGCGGCCGACCCCGCTGCGGCCACCACCAGCAGGATGCACACGGAAGCCAGCGCGACCACGGTAGCGTGGAACCTGAGCATGACGCCAACCTCCCATCGCTGCCCGCCGTCACCATAGCCTGGGACGGAGTGAGGGGGTGGAAGAAGCTGCGCCCGCGGTGTGTCCTGTTGCCGCTGCTCGGTCCGCCCCCTGGCGGCAGCGCTCCCGCGGGATGACATGGGAGCGTGCTTCGTCGGAAGAGCCTCGCTCTCCTGTGTCCCCGCGAGGCTCCTCGGACCGGAGCACGCGTTAGCGCTGCGGCTGGAGGGCGGCGGCCAGCTCGGGGTAGCCGTGGGAAGCGGCCACCTGCGAGGGCGTCTGCCCTTCGCTATCCTTCGCCTGGAGATCGGCACCACCGGAGATGAGCAACTTCACCAGCTCCAGGGACCCGCTCTCCGCGGCAAGGTGAAGCGGGGTGATTCCACGGATGGTCCGTTCCTCCCAATGGACCTCGGTTCCGTCTTCGTCAGGAGGCGTCGACGGATGAAGGTACAGGGCAGCCATAGTCGGCAGGCTGGCAACACTGCGCTCTCTGGGTGAAGCGCCCACCCTGGCCGGCGGCTGGTCGGTCACAGGACCCAGTATTCTCCCAACAGCCAGGTCGAAGATCAGGTCTGCGAGGAAGTCCCGAACGGCATGTCTGTGCCGCTTGCCCTGCACGCGGATAACTTCGGTGGCCTGTGCGCGTACGTCGGCGCCTCGGGCAACGAGCAGTTGGGCTACCTCTGTCTGGCCCCAACTGGCGGCCTCATGAAGTGGCGTCATGTTGTGATCGTCCCTAGCGTTGATGTCGGTGCCCCTGGCCAGGAGCAGCTCGACCATCTCCTTCTGTCCGGCCTGCGCCGCCCAGTGCAGTGGGGTAGTTCCGTGGGGACCCGCGCTGTCAACGCGCGCGCCCTTGGCGATCAGCAGTTCCGCCACTTCCTTGTGCCCGAGAATCGCCGCCTGGTGGAGAGGAGTCTGGTCATTCTTGCCCTTGGCGTTGACATCGGCGCCATTGGCAATCAGCAGCTCCGCGGCTTCCTTGTTCCCATTAGACGCCTCGCAGTGTAGTGAAGTCCACCCCAAAGCGGCGAAATCGTCTTGTGTGGCGTGAGCGCCATTGCTGAGGAGCAGCTTCGCTATTTCTGGGTGCCCATGCGACAAGGCATCGTAGAGAGCTGTGTGGTCGTCGTCGTCCTTGGCGTTGACATCTGCCCCATTGGCAATCAGCAGCTCTATGACCTCCTTCTGCCGGCCTATCGTCGCTCGGTGGAGCGGAGTCCACCCGAACGCGCCCTTCGCGCCTAGGTCCGCGCCGTTGGCAATGAGAACCTCCACGATTCCCTTGTGCCCGTTCTGCGCCGCGTAGTGGAGACAAGTGTTGCCGTCTTTGTCCTTGGAGCTGACATCGGCGCCATTGGCAATCAGCACCTCCACGATTCCCTGGTGCCCATTAAGGACCGCCGAGCGGAGGAGAGTCAATCCCGACTCGTTCGTAGCGTCGACATCGGCACCATTGGCGATCAGCACATCCACTACTTCCTTGTGCCCGTTAAGCACCGCCGAGCGGAGGGCGGTGCTGTTGTGTCTGTCCTTGGCGTTCACATCGGCCCCATTGGCAATCAGCAGCTCCACCACTTCCGCGCGGCCCCACGCTGCCGGCAAGTGCAGGGGAGTTTGCCACTGCTCGTCTGTTGCGTCGACATCCGCGCCATTGGCGATCAGCAGCTCCGCCACTTCGGTGTGCCCAGCAGCAGCCGCGCAGTGGAGGGGAGTCCGCCCCAAGAGATCCTTGAGATTAACGAGACCAGGGTCAGCTTCCAGCAGGCGGCGGACGTCGTCGAGCTTGCCTTTCCATGCCGCGTCGTGTATCGGTGCGGCTGGCGCCACTCCGGCCGACAGCAAAAGGGCGCAGACGCAAGCCAGCATCGCAACCGCCGCCCTGCACTTAGCCATCACTGACATCTCCATGCACCGAACCCCGTCGGCTCAACAGTTCAGGGGCTCTAGATAGGTACCCCCCGCGACAGACTGTTGTCTGACTCGTCATGCCGGGCCTAGCCGCGGTCGCCTTCAGCGATCTGCCCACGCCGCAGCCCCCTCACCTCTCCCCTCTCCACTCTCCACTCTCACCTCTCTCGCCGAACGCGCCCTACGCGCTCGCCCCCACCGTATCGCCCGTCTCCACCAACTGCCGGTACTCCACCCGGTCCTTCGCCTTCGCCTCCCCCTCCTCGAACGTGATCACACCCGCCCGTGCAAGCTGCGACAGCGATTGGTCGAGCGATATCATCCCGTGCTGGTGGCCGGTCTGGATCACCGAGGCAATCTGGTGTGTCTTTCGCTCCCGGATCGAGTTGCGCACCGACGAGACCGCCACCAGCGTCTCGAACGCCGCCACCCGCCCCCGCCCGTCTGCCCGCCGCACCAGTATCTGCGAGATCACGCCAAGCAGGTTCACCGAGAGCTGCATCCTGATCTGCTGCTGCTGGTGAGTCGGGAAGATGTCAATCGCACGGTCCACCGTCTGCACCGCGTCAGTCGTGTGCAGCGTCCCCAGAACCAGGTGTCCAGTCTCGGCCGCCCGGATGGCGAGCTGAACCGTTTCCAGGTCGCGCATCTCGCCCACCAGGATCACGTCAGGGTCCTGCCGCAGCACGTACTTCAGCGCGTTCTGGAAGCTGCGCGTGTCCCGCCCCAGCTCGCGCTGGTTGATCAGCGCCAGCCTCGACTCATGCACGAACTCGATCGGGTCCTCCACCGTCACGATGTGCACCGAGAAGTTCTTGTTCACGTGGTCTATGATCGCTGCCTGTGTCGTGGACTTTCCGCAGCCTGCCGGCCCCGTAACCAGCACCAACCCGCGCGGCCGTTCCGCAAAATAGCGGCAGATCTCCGGCAGCGCCAGCTCCTCGATGGTCTGGATGTGCAGCGGGATGATCCGGAAAACCGACCCCACCATGCCCCGCTGCACGAACAGGTTGACCCGGAAACGCGCCAGCGCCTCCATGTCGTAGCCCAGGTCGAGCTCCCACTGCTGCTCGAACATCTCCCGCTCTTGCTGGCTCAGAATCATGTAGGACAGCCGCTTCGCCTCATCCACCGACAGCGGCGGCAGGTCCATCGGGATAAGCTCGCCGTAAATCCGCAGCAGCGGCGGCGACTCAGCCTTGATGTGGATGTCCGACGCGTCCCTCGCGACGGCCGTCCTCAGCAGGTCATCAATCTGGAGCTGACCATCCGGCATGGCCCTTCTCCTTTGCTCACACCTCTCCCGGTGCCGACGCGATTAGCTCCTCCGGTTTGCGCCCGGCCCCGGCCCGCGCCGTGAACTCGCTCGGGTTCGATGACTTCGACAGCGCCATCTCGAAGGTGACGATCCCACTCCGGTACAGCTCCAGCAGATGGTTGTCCAGCGTCTGCATCCCCATCTCCGCTCCCGTCTGGAGCGCCCCATAGAGCTGGTGCGTCTTCTGCTCCCTGATCATGTTCCTGATCGCCGGCGTGGCAATCATGATCTCGAACGCCGCCACCCGCCCCGGCCGGTCCACCCTCGGCAGCAGCGTCATCGAGATCACTGCCTGTAGCGTCACCGCCAGCTGCATCCGGATCTGCTCCTGCCGCTCCGGCTCGAACACGTCCACGATTCGGTCTATCGTCTGCGCCGCATCCGTCGTGTGCACCGTCGAGAACACCAGGTGGCCCGTCTCTGCCGCCGTGATCGCCAACTGCATCGTCTCGTTGTCCCGCATCTCACCCACCAGGATGACATCCGGGTTCTGCCGCATCACGTGCCTCAGCCCCTCCGCGAAGCTGTGCGTGTCCATCTCCACCTCGCGCTGGTTCAGCGCGGCCACCTTGTCCCCGTGCATGAACTCGATCGGGTCCTCGATCGTGATGATGTGCACCGGCTTGCTTTCATTGATGTGGTTGACCATCGCCGCCAGTGTCGTTGACTTCCCTGAACCCGTCGGCCCTGTCACCAGCACCAGGCCGCGGGGCAACATCGCGACCTCCTTCAGCACCTGCGGCAGTCCCAGCTCGTCCAACGTCTGCACCCGGATGGGAATCAACCGCATCACGAAACCGGGGCTGTCCTGCTGCTTGAACACGTTCACCCGGAACCGCGCCAGGCCCTTGATCTGGTACGCCAGATCGCACTCCAGGTCTCGCTCGTACCGCGCGATCCGGTCCGGCCCCATGATCGGGTAGACGATGTCCCTGATGCTCTCCGGCGTCAGCGGCGGGAAGTTCGTCCGGCGCAGCTCGCCGTGAATCCGGAAGATGGGCGCCTCATGCGCCCGCATGTGCAGATCCGACCCCTCGTTCCTCACCAACAGCCTCAGCAGGTCATCGAGTGGAATGGCATACTTCTCGGACATTCGCTGTTCTCCGTTGTCATTGGCACACGAGGGTCGCCTCGGCCCGCGGCCGCCAACGTTTTCGCTATTCTACCCTAATCCAGCCGCTGCCTTCCAGCAATCTCCGCCAATCGCGGTGCTTCGGCGAGGCCAGTCCACCTGACCCCCGCCCTCATCCCCCCTTCCCGATCCCCCCGATCCCCGCCCGCCGCGCGAACTCGTCTGGGTTGCCCGCCTTCGCCAGCCCCTCCTCCGCCGTGATCGCCCCCTCCAGGTACAACTGCACCAGATGCTGGTCGAGCGTCTGCATCCCAATGTCCCCGCCCCCTTGAATCAGCGTGTAGATCTGGTGCGTCTTCCGCTCCCGGATCAGGTTGCGGATACCAGGCGTGGCGATCATCACCTCGAACGCCGGGATCAGCCCCGACCCGTCGGCCCGATGCAGCAAGTCCTGGCTGATCACCGCTTGCAGCGTGATCGCAAGCTGCGCCCTCACCTGCTCCTGCCGGTGCGGCTCGAACACATCCACCATCCGGTCAATCGTCTGCGCCGCATCGAGCGTGTGCAGCGTCCCGAAGACCAGGTGTCCCGTCTCCCCGGCCGTGATCGCAAGCTGAATCGTCTCCAGATCGCGCATCTCTCCCACCAGAATCACGTCCGGGTTCTGCCGCATCACATGCCGCAGCGCCTCCGCGAACGAATGCGTGTCCAGCCCGATCTCCCGCTGCGTGATCGAGGCCATCTTCGGCTTGTGGATGAACTCCACCGGATCCTCGATGGTGACGACGTGCACCGGCCGGTGCTCGTTGATATGGTCAATCATCGCCGCCAGCGTGGTGGACTTCCCGCACCCGGTCGGCCCCGTCACCAGTACCAGGCCCCGCGGCAGCAGCGCGATCTGCTTCAACACCTGCGGCAGGCCAAGCTCGTCTATCGTCTGGATCTCAGAGGGAATGCGGTGGAAGCAGGCGGCCGGGTGGTTGCGCTCCCAGTACAGATTCACCCGGAACCGGCACATCCCGGGAACCACCAGCGCCATGTCGAGCTCCTGCTCCCGCTCCAGCCGGGCCCACCGCTCTTCTCCCGCCATGGCGCGGAGCATCCGCTCGACCGCCTCCGCCGGCATCTCGGGGAACTTCGTGCGGCGCACCACCCGTTGCACCCGCATGATCGGCGGCTCCCCCCCACAGAGGTGAAGGTCAGACCCCTTCACCTGCACCAGCAGCGCCAGCAGCGTCTCCAGCTCCACGGCCGCCTCCTATCCCCGCTCCGGGCGTTGCCCGGCTGGCAGTCAGCCCGTACAAGCCGGCCCGTGGTTCAGTGTCGTAGTGCGGTCAACTGCCCCCCAGCCTTGCGCAGCCCCGGCCGGGCAGGACCACCTCTCTCCGTTTCCCCCTCAGCTCTCTCGCCTCACGTCGCCCCCCGGCGCAGCATCTGCTTCAGCTCGGTCTGGTTGCCGGCAAACGTCAGCGCATCCTCCTCCGAGATCACCCCCGCCCGCCAGTACTTCACCAGCGACTGGTTCATGGTCTGCATGCCCCAGTAGCCACCTTCGTTCATCGCCGAGTAAATCTGCGACGCCCGCCCCTCCTCGATCAGCTTCGCCACCGTCGGCGTGTTAATCATAACCTCCACCGCCGGCACCCGTCCAGTCCCGTCTGCCCTTGGCACCAGCTTCTGCGAGATGATCCCCAGCAAGCTCGTCGAGAGCCGCAGGCAGATCTGGCTCTTCTCGTGCGGCGGGAAGATGCTCACGATCCGCTCCACCGTGTCCGACGCGCTCGTCGTGTGCACCGTCGAGAACACCAGGTGACCGGTCTCCGATGCGGTCAGCGCGACCCGCATCGTCTCCGCGTCCCGCATCTCCCCGATCAGAATGACATCAGGGCTTTCCCGCACCACGTACTTCATCGCGTCGTAGAACGACTCCGTGTCTATCCCCACCTCCCGCTGGCTCACCACCGCCTGCCCGTCGTCGTGCACGAACTCGATCGGGTCCTCGATCGTCACGATGTTGCAGTAGCGCGTCCGGTTGATCAGATCAATCATTGCCGCCAGGGTGGTGGACTTGCCGCAGCCCGTCGGCCCGGTCACCAGCACCAGGCCCTGCTTCGGCTTCACCATGTCCTCCAGCACCTTCGGCAGCCCGAGCTCGTCAATCTGCTTGATCTCCAGCGGGACGATACGCAGCACCATCGCATAGCTGCCGCGCTGGACATAGATATTACACCGGAAGCGCGCGACATCGGCCAGCGTGAATGCCAGGTCCAGCTCGTGATACCCCTCGAACGCCTCGATCTGCTGCTCCGACATGATCGACTGAGCGAGCCGCTTTGTATCATCGGCCGTCAGCGGCGGCAGGTCGGTCGGCACGATCCGGCCATGCACCCGCAGCGCCGGCGGCGATTCCGCTTTGACGAACAGGTCCGATGCCTGGCTGTCAACGGCAAACCGGCATAGCTGCTCGAGTTCCATTGGCTTCACCTCCAAACGCCTGGCGCTGGCCAGCGCGCGCCCGGCTCCCGTCTATCAACCGCCCGATCGAGGCCTGGTTCGCTGGCGCTCCCCCGTTGCCAACCAGCCAATCGCGAACCCGGCCAGCAGGCCCATCAGCAGAGCAGGCAGCACCGCCCTCGACTCCGCCCTCCTCTGCGGGGCAACCTCCTGCGGCGCGAGCCTACTGCTCTTTCTTTCCACATCATACTCATAGGGTTGCATAGAACTCAGCAGACGCACCGAAAACCCGTCGGCGGTCGTTGTCCCAGGTCCGCTCCACGGGAATCTCTCCCCCACCATGAAGGCCAACCTCATGTGCTGCCACTCCGGCAGCGACCTGATGATCGGCCCCACTGGCAGCGCTCCCCGCTTCTCATCGAGTAAACCCGTCGCGGTGAACTCCGCCGCCGTGCCCACCTCGGCCATTCCCCGCGCTTGCCGCCCATCGCTGATGCGCACACCACTCATCCTCGCCCCCGTTCGCCCCGCCAGCTCACCCAGCCCCTTCACGATCGCGGCGTGATCTACCACCTTCGGATAGCCAATCGCCACCTGTGCTGGACCGACATCCGGCGCGTAGACAAGCACGGTCAGGTCGTAAGACACCGTCTTCGCCGCTTCCTCGGCGGCGCCCAGGCCGGCCACCGGCGCTCCCGCAAGCAGCGTCGCCGCCAACAGACAGATCCCAGCCAACTCAGCTTTGTCCCATGGATGGCCCGACATAGCACCCGCGCGCGATAAGGTCAGTCCGCTGCGCCGATCGCGCGCATTCCCTCCTTCCCTCCGCTCCTCCCTCCCGCCTGCTGCCTTTTGCGCCGCCGCGTCCGCCTTGACACCCGAGGGACGGGACAGCTAGAATCAGTCCGTCAGTGCACTGGGGCTGTAGCGCAATGGGAGCGCACTTGCATGGCATGCAAGGGGTTGCGGGTTCGACTCCCGCCAGCTCCACCAGCCTTCGGCCGTGTCGCTGACGCGCCACGGAGCTTCGGGTGGCAAGCCACCTGCTGGCGAGTTCACCGCTATCGAGGTCGCTCGGCGAAGGGTGCCCCACATAGCTCCCCGGCGCGCCGGCGACGGGGGCAAAGTGGGGCCGACGCTCACGGAGATCATCCCGATGAGGTATGTTCTCCGTCGCTTCGGTGGCTTTAGCCCCCAAGCAAGTCCCCTCTGCGCGTTCTGCGCGTTCTCCGCGTCTTTGCGGTGCAGTGCCGCTTCCGCTATAATGCCCCGGTTCGGGAAGAGCAAACTACATGACCCTTGAATCACTTCGCAGATTGCTCATAGGCGAGCGCCTCCCCAGCGCCCGCGCCATCCACGAGCGGCTGCCCAAATACCTGGCCCTGCCCGTCTTCTCCTCCGATGCTATCTCCTCATCGGCCTACGCGACCGAAGAGATCCTCATCGTGCTCGCCCTCGCCGGCGCCGCCGGACTCGTCCATGCTTGGCAGGTGGGAGCCGCCATCTCCCTCCTCTTCGCCATCGTCACCATCTCCTACCGCCAGACCGTCCTCGCCTATCCCTCCGGCGGCGGCGCCTACATCGTTGCTCGCGAAAACATCGGCGACCACGCCGGCCTGGTGGCCGCCGCCGCCCTCCTCACCGACTACGTGCTCACCGTGGCCGTCAGCGTCACCGCCGGCGTCGCCGCCATCATCTCCGCCTTCCCCCAGTTGGCAAACCTTCGCGTCGAGCTATGCGTTGCCGCCATCGCCCTCATCACCGCCGCCAACCTCCGCGGGGCTCGCGAGTCCGGCAAGCTCTTCGCTCCGCCCGTCTATCTGTTCATCGGAACGGTCTTCTCTTTGGTTATCGTCGGGGCGGCCACCACTTTCTTCCGAGGCCCCCAGCCCGTTGTCCCCGCGGCCGTGCTCCCACCCGCAGCTCAGGAAGTGGGCCTCCTCCTGCTCCTGCGCGCCTTCGCCTCCGGCTGCGCCGCCCTCACCGGCATCGAGGCCATCAGCAACGGCGTCCAGGCCTTCCGGCCTCCCGAGTCCCGCAACGCCGCCATCACCCTCATGTGGATGGCCGGCATCTGCATCTTCGGCTTCGTCGGCATCACCGCCCTCAGCCAAGCCTACCATATCATCCCCGGCGCCAGTGGCCATGAGACGGTTGTGTCAATGCTCGGCCGCGCCGTCTTCGGCCGCGGCTTCCTCTACTTTATCCTCCAGGCCTCCACCGGAGCCATCCTCATCCTCGCTGCCAACACCGCCTTCGCTGGCTTCCCGCGCCTCGCCTCAATCCTTGCCACCGACGGCTTCGC
>Ga0315285_10004028_pt1 | contig 15246 bp, 10 predicted proteins | sample YL17G09_36_MG_FD_203698 | JGI IMG/M metagenome (GOLD analysis project Ga0315285, IMG submission 203698) | Sediment microbial communities from Yellowstone Lake, YNP, Wyoming, USA - YL17G09_36 | ecosystem: Environmental > Aquatic > Freshwater > Lake > Sediment | place: USA: Wyoming | collected...
ATAATATATCCCGCCTTTTTACCTTTTTCGACTGAATTTCCTTGACTAAGGCAATTGCACCATGTAGTTTATCGGGCTGTTTTGTCCAAAAAACCGCGGAAACCGCGGAAATCGCGCTTTCACCTCACCTATCAGGAGAAACACTTGAAAAATTTCAAGAAGATTCTCAGTTCGCAGAACCTGGAGAGCCGGCCATGGATACTATGGATCTGGAATTTATCGATTACCCGGCAGGAAATGATCCGGCAGCTGAATGCCCTGCTCTCGCAGGGATTCGGCGGTATCATCATACGGCCCGGCAGGGAAATGGTGCCTGCTTATCTTTCTGAGGAGTTCTTCGCCCTTTTCAAAATCGTTCTTGAAAAAGCCAAGACCCATGGTGTCGGAATACGGATCGCCGATGATTTTTCCATGCCGTGGAGCGGCTGCTTCAGCACCCAGCTTGACCAGAACGCCAGGGTGCGCGCCCAACATCTCGTACTGACGGAATCGTCGTCGCGAATGGCCGGCGAAACCTTTGAATATGCAACGGACAAACCGCACGATACCATCGTTCTCGCCGCAAAGGTAAAAAATCAGCAGGTCAGTCTTTCCGAAGTCAAGACTCTTCCTCTCGCGGCGGACAAACCGCTTGTGTGGAAGGCCACTCACGGTGAATGGCGGATTTTTGTGTTCAAAAAAGAATTCGTCCGCGATCTCGGGGGCGGCTACATTCCCAATGTGTATAATACCCGGACGGCGCAGCTGTACATTCTGAACGTACTGAATGTATTCAAAAAAAGGTTTTCCAGGTATATCGGCAACACCCTGAAAGGTTTTCTCACTGAAATGCCGGCATATCGTCCGGCCGATGGGATTATCCCCTGGGATGACGACCTGGTGGTGAAATTCCGGACTAAATATAAGAAAGACCTCCTGAAATATCTCCCCGTCCTTTTCCACGAGGCGCCGCAGGCCGGCCGCATCAGAAACCAGATTTTTTCCTATCTTGATCAGTCGATGTATGAACGCTTCAGCCTGCCGCTCGAAGCCTGGGCAAAAAAATCCCGTATGACGCAATGGGTGTTATGTCCGGAGCGTACCATCCACCGGACCAGCCATCCGCTCGTTGACGGAGATTTTCATACCGACCGCGGCCTGTCCAGTGTCGGTCTGCAGAATCTTGAAGGGGGAACCGAGGAAAATTACCCGATGCTCCGGGCAATGGCCGACTGCAATGCCAAAGAATACCGCCGCGGAACCATTGCCGTCATCGGCAGAAGCAGGAACGGCAACGCGGCCACGCTGCAAAGCCTGAAAGACGAGATCGTGCTCTGCCTCATCGCCGGCGCATCGCCGATCATTATTGACGGCTGTTTCTTCTCACTTGACCATCGAAGCTACCTGAAAACGCCCCATAACCCGGTCTGGTACCGGAATCTCGGCGATCATTTCAAACCATTGTGCGATTACGCGGCGCGCCTGCAGGAAGTGCTGCGCAACGTCACCTTTTCACGGCCCGTCGCCGTGTTCTCGCCGGCCCCGGCAATCAGGGCAACCTATACGCCTGCCAACGTTGAAACGGTGCACACCGGCAAAGAGCTTCTGCAGAAAACCGTGAACGCCCTGATCCATCAGTATCTGGACTTTGATGTCCTTTCCGAAGAGTACATGGTCCGCTGCGCCGTGAAGAAAAGCGGGGAGTTCGGGAGAAGCGACCGGAAAGGGAAAGGCGCGTATCGGGCGCTCGTTATCCCCTATGCGCCGCTCATCTCGCGCAGTTTCCTTGTCTTTCTGGAAAAGCTCGTAGCAAAACACTGCACCGTTATCTTCGTCAATGCGGCGCCCAAGGGGACCTTTGAAGACGGAATCGCAACGGGAGTCGCGCGGCGTATCGAAAAACTGCTCAACCCCAAAAAGAGCAAATCGCGCGTCGTCATTCTTGATGATATGGAACGCTCGTTCGGCGATATTCCTTCCCGTATTAAAATCACCGCCCATGAACAGGGCACACCGGATATCCTGTGTGCCGACGGGAGCGGAGACAAATGCAGTTACTACTGTGCCTTTAACCGGTCGGAACGCCAGGAATACCTGGTGAGGGTCGAGGTGCCGCAGGAGAAACGCTTCGCATCGATCGACTGTGCCGCCGGGACCATCGTCGATATTCCGGAGGTGCAGCGGGAAGGTGGCGTATGCCGTTTCACGATGCGCCTCATGCCGCGGCGCACGCTGGTAATCGTGGGCTCGTCTTCAACGCTTGTTGCGCAGGCAACAAGACAGAGCAAGACGGCAATTTCGCCGTTCACCGCACTCCAGCGGAATTACCGGATCGTCCTTAAAAATCAATGGGTGTTCGAGGCGCAGACGCCGAACGCACTGCCGCTTTCGAACTGGAACCTGCGCATCGGGCTCAGCCGCGAACGAGGCGGTTTTTCGCACTTTTATGAATCGGTTTTCCAGGTCGGCACGCTCCCGGCAGAGTGTTATTTCGCGGTGCCTGACCTTAACAGAAACTATCCCAAAATGCTGGGTGCAGAATCCCAGATCGAGATCAGCGTCAACGGAACGCGTGTCGACCGCCCTGTTGTTCCGGCAACGGCGTCTCCTTCGGCCGACAGCCGGGACGCATCAATGTTGCCGGCGGAGGCGATTTCCTTCATCGTTCCTCAGGAGCAGGCAGACCTGCGCAACCTTTTCGGTACGCCGGTAACTCTTTTCAATTTAAAAACTCTCCTCCTCAAAGGGTTCAACCGAATCGCCATCAGAACCTCAAGCCTTGTGCTGGATCCGCAGGCGCTGCTCTATCCGCCCCTGCTCCTCGGCCCCTTTTCGATCGTGCGGGGACAGAGCGGATGGGTCATAGAAAAAACAAGTGCGACGGTCGGCGTTGATTCGTGGACAAAATACGGCTTCCCCTATTTGAGCGGTGTCGGCGTCTATCGCCAGCTGTTCGAGGTCCCTCATCAGTACAATCGCCTCATTTTGAGAATGTCGCAGGTATCAGGAATCGTTGACATCAGGATCAACGGCAAACAGGTCGGAAAGTACCTCTGGCAACCGATCGAAGCGGATATCACACACTTCTGTGAATCAAAACGCAACGAACTGGTGATCACGGTCGCCAATACCATCGACAACATCGTACGGATGAACGGACGCCCGTCCGGAATCATGGGCGATGTGTGCCTGGATGTCTCGTAAGTGTACTAGACTCGCAAAGAGAGTAAGTATGATTAAAAAATGCCTCCCTGTGTTTTTTTATGTGGCTTTTTTTTTCATATTGAGCCCCCATCTCCTGCGTCACTTTTCTTCCAACTTTTTTACGGATACCGGGGATGGGCTTATGATGATATGGAATATTTGGTGGGTTAATAAAGCTATTTGCGAGCTGTGGACATGGCCTTGGTTTACCCATTTTCTCTATTATCCAGATGGAATATCTCTTATTACTTATGTGCTCACTCCGTTTAATGGTTTTATCGGGGTCTTTCTTCTGAAGTTTCTTTCGCTGGTTCAAACTTTTAACGTCATAATTATTTTTTCATTTGTCATGGGCGGCATGACCGCTTTCTGGCTTTGCCGGGAGCTTACCGGATCATATGCAGGAAGCTTGATTGGAGGAGCAATTTTCACCTTTTCAAATTATCACTTTATGCATGCGGAGGGGCATCTGACCCTGACCTCGCTCGAATGGCTTCCGCTTTTCATTTTATGGTGGATTCGTTTCTGCGCTTCACCTGACGTCCGTAAAGGTATAATGGCTTCGCTGGCACTTTTTTTAGTGATTTTATGTGATTACTATTTATTCTTTTATTGTATGATCACGGCTGTTCTTTTCTTCCTTTGGATGGCTTGGAAAAAGGGGGATTTTTTTTATCTCTTCCGCCAGACTACCATTCGGGGGTTTGTGGGGTTTTTGGTCCCTACCTTGCTGACCAGCGGGGCATTGGCTGCCGCTGTAGTGTATAGCAACATGACCGATCCTGTCTTAGGAGGGCACGCCAGCCGTGATTTTTCCATGGATTTGCTCTCACCGTTTGTCTGGGGGCCACATTGGCGCTTCAAGGATTGGGTGGAGCCCCTCTGGCGCCCACTTTGTATAACGCAAGGTGAAAATGAGAGTAGCGTATATTTGGGGCTTTCCGTTATTGCCCTTTTAGTTTACGCATGGAAAAAAAGAGCCGCGATCCATATCCCTTATTTTAATTTCTGGTGCCTCTTGGGTGCGTTTTTCTTCGTGATGAGTCTGGGGCCAAACCTGCATATTGGGGGCAGAGAAATCAGCTTCTTCGGCTACCAATTTCATTATATGGGTAAAGATGTCAACGTTTTACTCTTACCCTATGCCCTTATGTGGCTGTTGTTTCCTCCTTTCCGCATGTCAGGTACCCCAATAAGGATGATGCTTATAGTACAGTTGGTAGCCGCTATCCTCGCAGCAGGCGGATTCCTTGCTCTTTTAAGGACACGTTCTCGATGGAAATATATAGCAATAACAGCCTTATTGGCTGTTTTGTTCTTTGAATATTTACCGACACCCATCCCCTTAACGAAACCGACGCGTCCTGCATATGTTGAAGCGCTGAAAAAACTTCCTGAAGGCGCAGTCCTTGACTTAGCCTCACCCCCACGATGGGCGCTTTATTACCAGACCGTGCATCAGAAAAAGATGGCTTTGGGAGATATCTACCGAACAACAGCTTCAAGAGAACGAAAGGCTCAGATCTTGAGGAAATTGATTTACGATGGTAACTGGGAACAAATCGCTCGCGATTTTCGCATCTCGTATATTGCGAAGGGCACCGATCTCTCTTACGTCGAGTCAGGGGAACGTTCCAAGGGGATCTGTCTTAAAGAAATTACCACGGGGGAAATGGTCTTTAACGGTGACGGGGTTTCGATCTACCGCTTCGACGTGAGATAAAATAAAGCGGCCGATACGAATAAAATTGTTTCAGTGTTTCAGCTATACTTATGATTCTCTTTAGGCTTTCTCGCAACCGCCATCAATGTCATACCAATGGGTAAGTTGATCATCTTTTCAATTTTTGCATTAATAAAGACAATTTTATCGAATAAAAGCGGTTGAAGAATAGGAAATTTTTTGCGTTTTAATATTTTCCCGTTCAATAACCAGCCCCATAACCCCAGAAAATTGCTGAAAAATATTTTGTCAATTTTAAATCCTACTGATTCAAGAAGCTCGATTAATGCTTTTTTGTTATATCGCCTATAGTGGCCCAAATTTTTATCTATACTGCCGTAAAGGGAGCTTACCGCTGGCAGAAATAATAGCAAATAGCCGTCTGGTTCAAGCAGATAAAACATGTTCTCTAATGCTTTTTTATCATTTTCAATGTGTTCAAGAACATTGATACAGCTAATAGTGTCTATATGTTTACTTTTAAGAGACAGGGCTTTTTCGTCTGCAATATCAAGAAGGTCTAATTCCGCGTCTGGGAAATCAATGCGCATGTGGCCGAGAAACGATTTTGAAATATCAATACCTATATAATTCTTACATGATCCAATAAAATGTTTAGTCATATTCCCTATACCGAAACCTACTTCAAGGAGTGTGTTTCTGATATATGGTTGAAAAATCTCAAAAATCCATTTATTATAGTTATGGGTATGTGCAAAAGCCCTTAAAACCTCATAAGCATAAAGATCGGCTGCGCTTTTCATTTGGACCCCTTGAAGGTACCCTAAAAATTGGCAAAATATTTTAACATCGGACCGCGTTGATACTGGCCTTTATATGGTTGATAGACAGAAGCAATCTCTTGATTCTGTGGTTGCGGTTATTCTGACAATAGAAGGGACTTCAATTGTTTTTAACTTTTAGGAACCATCTATTAAATCGTTGTGAAAATAAATGATTTTATTCTGAAAAACAAAAAGATTTAGTTGGGGCCATGAGAACTGGAAAAACTGCAAAACAGGCGTTGGCTACAGTATATTACCTGGTTACGATCTAATCCTATTAGGTTAGGCTATCAGGTTCTTCTTGCGCACGATACCAGGAATAACGTTGCTTTAGCCATAGAAGCAGAATAGGAAATTTGTATAAACCGTTACACTTGAATATTCCTTATGCACCATTCGTTTCCTATCGATGCCCTCGATGGCGTTATTGCTGAAGAGAAGGTGATTGTTTTTTTCGATACGGCGCGGCCGACGAAAGAGCAGCGATTTTCCCTCCTGTTTAAAACTCCCCTGCGCATCTATCAGTGCCGGACCGGTACACAGATCGGCCGGCTCCTTGAGCTGATTTCCGAGGAATCAAAAAACTTCTGGATTGCCGGGTATCTTGCCTACGAGGCGGCATACTGGCTCGAAGAAAAATTCGTCGCGCAGCGGCTGCGCCGGCAATCGGCGCCTTCCGGCGGCGACCTTGTCTGGTTCGGCGTTTTTGACGAGCCGTTTATCTTTGATCATCACACCGGCAGATGGAACCGCCCTATCGGGACGACCCGCCGGCACCTGCGGAAAAAAACTCTTTCTCCTGAAATTTTTAATCGGATTAAAAAACAGGAATACGCTCAGGCACTGCGCACCATCAGAAAGTTCATCGCGGCCGGCGATGTCTATCAGGTGAATTTTACCTTTGACGTTTCAGTATCCTCTCCGCTGCAGCCATGGGAGCTTTACAAGGAGCTGCGGGAAAAGCAGCCCGTGCCGTTCGGCGCATTTATCAAGACCCCCGGCACGGCAATCGCCTCGTTCAGCCCCGAACTTTTTTTTCTGCGGCAGGGGAAGCGGATACGCGTACAACCGATGAAAGGAACGGCGCCGCGCGGACGTTTTACAAAAGAGGACATATCCATTATACAAAAGCTGTCAAGCGATCCCAAAAACCGCAGCGAGAATATCATGATCGTCGATCTGCTGCGTAACGATCTGGGAAAGATCTGCATACCGGGTTCGGTTGCAGCAAAACATTTGTTTGACATTGAGCGACATCCGACCATTTATCAAATGACTTCGATTGTTGAAGGACGATTGCATGACCGGGTCACTTTTTCTGATACCATACAGGCGCTTTTTCCGAGCGGTTCAGTCACCGGCGCGCCTAAAATCAGGGCGATGGAGATCATCGATGAGCTCGAGCAGGGCGAACGGGGCGTCTATTGCGGAGCTATCGGTTATTCGTCGCCGGAAGGAAGACAAGTTTTTTCCGTCCCGATACGGACTTTGCAGAGAAACGCCGAAAAAAAACAATGGCGGTACCGGGTCGGCAGCGGTGTCGTATGGGACTCGTCGCCTGAAGAGGAATGGCAGGAGTGTGCTGCCAAATGCGGTTTTCTCACGAAAGACCTACGGCATTTCAGGATTTTTGAATCACTGCTCTTTTCAAAAGGAATTTTTTTCTATTGTCGAGAGCACCGGGCGCGTCTGTTTGATTCGGCACGTTATTTCGATTTCGCAGCAGATAAAAAAACATGGGACCGGACGATACGGGCGATTAAAAAAGAACTGCGGACGTCCCGCGGCGCTTCTTTCAAGATACGGATTTTATTGGACAAAAACGGACGGTTCTCGTGGGACCATGAACCGATTATTGCCGGAGAAGAACACTGCAAAGCAACGGCGATGGTATGCGGCACACCGATCGACCCGGACAACCCTTTTCTTTTTCATAAAACAACCTTCCGACAGTGGTATGAAAAATCAATGAATGACCTCCGCAATAAAAAACATTTCGATATCCTTCATGTGAATACCCGGGGAGAGCTTACCGAAGGCGCGCGCAGCAACGTTTTTATTAAAATCAACGGCGTTCTCTATACGCCGCCCGTCGAATGCGGCTTGCTGCCCGGTGTCCTGCGTTCACGGCTTCTCTCGTCCGGAAAATGCAAAGAGAGGATACTGTTCCCGAAGGACATTAAAAAGGCCGAAGGCCTGTATTGCGGGAATTCGGTGCGGGGGCTCGTCAAGGTGACTATTGAGAAACAATAAATACCATTACATCATTTTACTATTTTCTTCATCATGATAAAAAACATCCTCAACACCAGAGTTCTTGACATCCTGGTATTTCTGCTGCTGGTCGGGGCGGGCATTCTCCGGGGATACTTCTTCTGCGGCGGAGACCTTGACACCTATCTCCCCTTTATCCTTCGTGAACACGACCCCTCACTGTTCAAAAATGAATTGCTCATGGGAACCCTCGGTTCGCATCCCGTCTATATCTGGAAGGCCATGGCCTTTTTTCTCCAGTGGATCGACGTCCGCCATTTGATGCAGTGCGCCTTTCTTGTGCAGACGTTCCTGATTGCCTTCGGAGCGGCCGTTTTTTTTCGCAGATTTTTCGGCAACGGCAGGAGGTGGATGCTCTTTCTGCTCATGCTCGTCATTCCCGTCACCTCCGGCGGATACGGGGTCTACGGCCTTAATCCCTACAGCTATTTTCACGCCGGCGCGCTCGCGTTCGGTCTTGTTCTTTTTACCTATGTTCTCATCGACCGCGGCTCCTGGGCAGCAGGAGGTGTGCTGACCGGAATAATTTTCCTTTTTCATCCGGTCACCGCGGTCTATGCCATGGCCTTTTTCATGATTCGCGCCGTTTTGGACATTGTCCAGAAAAAAAAATCAGGACGGATTGTCCTCGGCGCGCTTTTGCTCGTGGCGACAGCCCTTCCAAGCCTTATCCCTGCTTTCCATTCGTTTTTAGCGCCTTCGGCAAACGGCTTTGACGCTCATCTCTGGCGGCAATTGGCACGGTTCCGGATGAATCACGGCTATTTTATTTCCGCCTGGGTCCCGGACCGGTTTTTCCAGCTTGCCGGATGCTACCTGGCGCTGTTCCTTGCTTTCAGAAAACATCCGGCGTTCAACCGGCTGCTACCAATCATGATTGCCGTCGCAGGCGGCCTTATGCTGGCCACCATCGGCGATTTTTTCACTATCCGCCTGTTTTTGAGGCTCCAGCTCGGCCGCTGTTCGTATTTTATTTATTTTCTTGTCGTCGCATTCGCTGCCGGCGTGCTGACGGACCGCTCTTTATGGGTCAGCGAAAAAAAAGTGCGGTACGCCTGGAATGTTGCGGCGCTCATCGGACTGGTCATGGTCGGAAATGCCGCCCTGTCCGGCCAGCCGCACATGACAAAAACAATCATTACGGTGCTGCTTATTATCGCCGCGGGTCTGGTTATCATCCGTTTTTTCCATACGGTCCGTCCCGGCCTCCTGTTTGCCTGCTTCGCGGCGATCGTGCTGACCTCCACCGCACCGCGCTCCTCGTACCTGTTCAATTGGACAATGGCCGCAGGTCTGCGCGACCCGTGGGTGGATGTCGGCCTCTGGTGCAGAAAATCAATTTCCAAAGACGAAATGGTGATGGTGCCGCTTGACAAAGAAAATTTCAGGCCATGGGCGCTCCGGGCAACCTACTGCTCCTGGAAAGACGGCGCCCCGCACCTTTTTTGCGACAGCACGCTTCTTCTCTGGTGGCACCGCATGCAGCAATTCGGGGTGACCCTCTCGTCCACAAGAGGCGAATTTCCCGGCCTCTATCGTGCCCGCGCTATTGCTGTGGCCCGCTCCGCGGGGATCCGCTACGTTGTCTTTGAAAAAAGTTTTTCACCGCCCGCAGCCGGCCCTCTCGCCTACGAAAACAGCTGCTACGGAGTGCTTGATTTAGGAGAAAATGGTCCGGCAAAAAAGGATTAGGCTAAAGCTGTTTTGACGAGCCTGGCGAGCCTGGCGAGTCTGTCCGCGACAAACTCCTCGGAAAAAATCTGCGGCTGCGCCGGGGTGTCGGCGCCAGTAGCATAGAGTATGCCGTTCTTTCGGCACAACAGCACTATCTGCCGGTCTTCGATGGTCCGGATCCTGCGCAGCGACTTGAGTGCACTATCAGATGCGACAACCCATGGGGTACTCCCGTTTTTTTTCTTTTCCAACTCATCCGCCGCTTCCACAATGGACGGGTACACGATTACATTATTGAACACCTCCAATACGGCGCCGATATCGTCAATGCCCTCTTTTATCAGGACGATATCCTGCTGCTGCGTTTCCGCCTTTTTCCCGTCTTCCCCGAAATGTGGCAGAGAAATGTTTATCTGTAAACCATGACTGCCGTCGCCGAGGCCGTTCAGCGAATATGCCGTGATATGGCCGCCGTGGCTTTCTATGACCGCGCGGCTGATCGCGAGCCCGAGCCCGGTTCCCTGCTTTCCCTTCTTTGTGGTATAAAACACCTTGAATAAATTTCCCAGCTGTTCGGCGGAACAGCCGGTGCCGTTGTCGGTAATGGTAATCAGCAGCACCGCCCCGGTTGATTGTACACGGACGATTAGAGCAGTTGCTTCGGCCTCAAAGGCGTTCTTAAAGATGTTGACAAACACATGTTCCAGCTTGTTCCAATCGCCGTGTATAGTACAGTCCTCGTTCTGCGTTTCGAGGGCTATATGTTCCCGGTGGTCCGGAAAATAGCTGCCGACACACTGCCGCAGCAGCGGGACAACCGTCAGTTTTTCTTTTTCCCTGACGATGCGCGCCCGTGAAAGCTGCAGGATATCGAGACTGAAGTTCTGCAGATCTTTGATTTTCTTCATGATGTTATCAATCTCTTCCCTGCCGTCGTTCGAAAGATTCTCGGTCAGCTTGATGAGCTCGGCCGACCCGCTGATCGCGGTGAGATAATTTTTTATCTCATGGTTGATGATCGATGTCGACTCGCCGATCTGCCGCAGGGTGCTCGCCTCCTCCATTTCGCGCAAAGCAATGCGCAATTGATCGGACATCTTCTGGCGTTCCTGGACAAGCAAGAGAAACCGTTCGGCAAAAATCAGAAAAATCGTCATGCCGAAAGACAATACCCCGAAAATAAAGAAGCTCGGCAGCGGCGTTGTAAACACCGTGCCGAGCAGTTTAATTGACAAATCAACAAAGCCAAAAATGCACAGGAGGGTAAAACCGATCACATGATAAAACAGGATCCGGCGTTCATTGCCCCTCGCTTCCTTGAGCTTTTTCACAATAAGCCAGACCGTGGTACCGCCGGCCAACGCGGTGCACGGCATGAAGAGGAAATAATACCAGGGACCGAAAACGATGGTGCCGTCATCGTTTATCGAAAGCGCGGCATCACTGAAAAACATGGGAGAAATAATGACGGCCAGAACAATGATGATATAGTGAAAATACCTGATGTCGGACTTGAGGAAATTCTTCAGGTACCAGAGAATAATCGGGAAAAGCATAAACGCTAAGATATGCTGGATCCGTGTCCAGAACAGGACCGGCGCAGGGGCATATTCCTGTGGAAGGATCCAGATATCGACGGCCGGAACAAAGCCGAATATGATGAGCGCAATGCCCAAAAAAAGAAACGACCGGTCAAATTTAACAAAGAGTTCGATTATAATGAACAGAAGGCCTGACGCGACCAGGAACAGAGAAATCAATTGCAGCACATGGTCCATCATATGTTTTGCATTATTAAAAAGAAGATGCGCTACGCAGTCACGTGAATTTTGAGTTGTTTATATGTTGTTTATATATTGTAAGATGCGGGGCTGGATCCGTCAAGAAACAAAAGGAGATAACGCAACACTTTTCGCCTTGGGCGGTTTTCTCAATCTCTTGCGATCGACAATACCCGCACCGACGCGCACCCGGCATCGAGAAGCGCTTTCGCCGCCGCTGCGGTCGTGGCGCCGGTGGTCACGATGTCATCGACAAGAAGCAGCCGCTTCCCGTTGATTTTTCCTGCCTGTTCCGGGACCACCGCGAACGCCCCCCTCACGTTTTTTGTCCGTTGGGTTCTGTCAAACCTTGTCTGCGATTCCGTATTTCTGACCCGCAGTAAAACCCCCTCGAGAAGCGGGCCGCGGCCCAGGCCGCTCGCTAAAAGCAACGATTGATTATAGCCCCGTTTGCGCTGACGGCCGGGATGCAGCGGCACCGCGATGAGCGCATCGACTTCGCTGAAAATCTGCTGCGGCACATAACCGGCAAGCAGCGCGCCGATATAGAACGCAAATCGCCGTTTCCCGCGGTATTTTACCTGGTGCATGATTGCCTGCACCGTTGCGTCAAAGTCGAGAATCGAGTAGACGCTCTCGAACGGATGTTTCCACTCATGGGTGCAGGCGCAGTGGCCGAGCCTCCGGTTCATGGCGCAGCGGGGGCAGGGATTTCGGCGGCCGTGATTTTCATTCAGATTTTTTTTGCAGTTTTCACACAGCCACCGGTCGTGCGGCACGCGCGGGTTGTCGCAGATAATGCAGAGCGGCGGAAAGAGGTAATCAATAAACCGCCGCGAAAACATAGTGAACCAATGTTCAGCCATTGGTGCCGCGTTGCGGAATATTCTCAGCGTCAGAAGTCCGGACCGGCGCCTCTTCTTCTTTAAACATCAGTCCCCTGAGAATCAGGCCGCCGAAAATGACAAACAGGATGATGCAGACGATCTGGTTGTGGCTCAAGCCGCCGAGACGTTCGTTGGCCCCGTAGAAGCGTGAAAAATCCACGATGAACCGTAAAACCGCATACAGGAGCCCGGCGCTGTAGAACAGAAATCCTTGGAAAAACTTTTTTCTCTCGACCAGAAGCACGGCGAGTACAATGAGGAGCCCTCCTGCGGATTCGTAGAGCTGTGAAGGGTAGAGCCCGGCGGCGGCGTGGATCTCGTGCTGATAAAGCCCGGCGGCACTTGACATGGGGAATGTTACGCCGCCGTGCGCCGCTCCGGAGCCATAGCAGCAGCCGTTTAAAAAACAGCCGATCCTCGTCAGCGCCACGCCGAGGCCGAAGGAAGGGGCGGCCGCGTCGGCATACGGGAGAAAGTGATGCTTTTTTTTGTAGAAATAGAAGGCCGAGGCGAGGATCGCGCCGATGAAACCGCCGTACATGACCAGCCCGCCGATCCCCACGAGGCCGCCGTGAAATGGATTAACAATAGAGATAAGATCGCCCCTGAACTCTTCAAAATGCAGGAACACATAGTATGCCCGCGCGCCGACAATGGCGGAAAGAATCACCCAGAAACCCATGTCCGCAATCACGGTCGGGTCGAGACCGGCCCGCTTTGCCCGGACCGAAGCGATCCAGATGCCTAAAAGAAACGACAGGGCGAGCATGAAGCCGTATGCGTGTATCGGAAATGAAAATATTTTGAACAGTACGGGGTGCATAAGTGCTTTCTATAAAAAATGTTGTGGTTGCCTGCCAGGACCCGAATTAATCGTATGGAAAATACGATTTTTCCTCTGTCCAACCAACAAAGCTTAATTTTTTTTTAAAAGAAAAGCCATTATTTCTTGCGGTTTATTCACTAGTATCTTTGCCCCGTTCGCCAAAAGCTCCTCTTTTGATCTGAAACCCCAGGTCACGCCGACGGGATACATGCCTGCGTTCACCGCAGTCTGCATGTCGATATCGCTGTCGCCGACATACATAAATGCCCGAGGGTCGATCCGCATGGTTTTTGCAATGTACAGCGCGCCTTCCGGATCGGGTTTGGACGCGAATTTTCCTCCGCCCAGAATCATTGCAAAGGCGGCTGCGCCGAAAAAATGCGTCACGATCATCACCGTAAAATCATGCGCCTTATTCGAGCATACGGCGCACCGGACATTTGCCTGCCTCAGCGACAAAAGCATGTCAGAAATTCCGGCATACGGTTTCGTCTCGTGCGCCCAGCGGCCGGCATACACTTTCCGCATGGCAACAACGCACTGCCTGACGGTCGTTTCATCGCGCCTGTTTTCAGGCAATACCAGATACGCCAGCCGGTCGAGCCCTTGACCAACGGAGCGACGGTAGTGCTCCGCAGGATGCGTCGGCGCGCCGAGCCCGGTAAGCGCGGCGTTCATGGAAAAGACAATGTCGTCAAGCGTGTTGAGCAGGGTACCGTCAAGGTCAAAAATGACTGCCGGATATTTCATGGGCGTTTCTTTCCGGTAAAACCTGCACTTTTAAGCCCGGCAATTTCGCGGGGTGTGAGAGGGCGTATCGCCCCGACAGCCAGATCGTCAAGCCGTACCGATGCAAACCTGACTCTTCGAAGCCGTACTATCTGATAATGGAGTGCTTCCAACATCCGGCGGAGCTGCCTGTTCTTTCCTTCGTAAAGGTCAACCTCGTACCAGTTCCCGCCCGTGGGCCCGTTGATTTTTTTCACTGCCCCGGCATGCAGCACCTGCCCTTCGGACTCGATGCCGCCAAGGAGTTTTTCCGCGTCGAAATTCGCCAGCGGCCGATTGATCTGCACGTGATAGACCTTTTTTATTTGATAGCGGGGGTGGGTTACGCAGTGTATGAGCAGCCCGTCATTGGTGAAAAGCAGGAGCCCTTCGGAAACGTAATCGAGACGGCCTACGTAGTTGAGGTGCCGCGCATCGAACCCGCCCTGCTGCAATGCTTGAAAAACCGTGGTGCGTCCCTGCGGGTCCTCCTTCGTGACCATGACGCCGGGGGGCTTGTGGTAGGCCCAATATTCAAGCCGCCGGACCTGCGTCACCGCCTTGCCGCGATATTCCACCCGGTCATCCGGAGCTACTTTCGTTCCGAGTTCTGTGACTTTTTCCCCCTTGACCAGAACATGGCCGCTTTTTATGAGTTCATCGCATTTCCGGCGGCTGCCCAGCCCGCATTGGGCAAGAAACCGGTTCAGCCGGATGGTATCCGGTGCCGGCTGGTTCTTTTTTTCTTCCATAGTTGTCCCTAAATTCTAACCTGAATTTTGCATATATCTATCGGGAGAACTGCCTTTCAACCCTTGTAAGACCGCTACGGATTCGCTTATAATGCCACTACAAAGCGTCGTTATCCAGATACACCCCAAAAGAATTCGCGATAGCGAATCCGGCGGTTGGCACAAGGGTTTCCAGACAGTCCTCCCGATAGTGCGCTTGGTGCGCGCAAAATTCAGTATGAACAAATCTAAATTCTCAGCAACTCCTCAATAGAACCAATTACCTTCACCGGCACTCCGGCCTCTTTCGCGAGGCGCTGCGCGCTGTACCCGTCGAGCGTATATCCCGCATAGTTGAACATGACCGCGGGCAGAAGCACCCGGCCGAAGCGCTTTGTTCTTGATGCCCTGCGCACCGCACTGATCACATCGCGGGCAGTAAGAAGCCCTGCAACGGTCACCGCAGCGCCGAAAAACCGGTTAGGCACAGCTTCCGTATGAATAACGGCCTCGGGACGCAGCAGTTTCATTTCCCACACGATGGCGTTCAGGATCGGAAACGCCGAACACGACGTCACCAGAAGATATGTTTTCCCGCCGATAGGCCTTTTTCC
>Ga0315285_10004029_pt1 | contig 15242 bp, 13 predicted proteins | sample YL17G09_36_MG_FD_203698 | JGI IMG/M metagenome (GOLD analysis project Ga0315285, IMG submission 203698) | Sediment microbial communities from Yellowstone Lake, YNP, Wyoming, USA - YL17G09_36 | ecosystem: Environmental > Aquatic > Freshwater > Lake > Sediment | place: USA: Wyoming | collected...
GTCTGACTTGACTTTGATTTGTCATTCCCATTTGTTGTCGCAACCGCTCCGCTTCACGATTTCTGAAACAGCTTCATTTCACCACTTCGGCTTGATGTTTTCAAGAGGGCGCCGCCTGAGGAAATCATTTCTCCACAGCGGTTTTGACATTCGAGAGCATGTTGTCAAAACTTTTTCGAAGTTCCTTGAGCACATATTGCTTGACCGGTTTGCCCCCGACCGGCAATTCCTCGGCGTGCCTGACGGAAAGGGTGAGTTTGGTCCCGTCCGGCGTGGGCGTGAGAATGTAGGTTATGGTCTTGCCGCAGGTTGATTCCGCCACGAATTTTCGGTTGGGCTCGAACACGGTCACCACCGCATGGCCCTGGCCGCGGATGTTTTTCCATTCGGTGGTCCAGTCAAAAGTCTGGCCCAGGCCCTGGCCCTGGATGTTGCTCACGCTCTTGATCGGCTCGTAGGTCCCTTTCCAATTCGCCGGGTCCGAGACATAGTTGAACACCTTTTCCGGCGGAGCTTTGATCTCGATGCTTGCAACCTCCAGCCCGGACATGGCCGCGGAGCAGGACATCAGCAACAGCGCACCCAGGCACAAAACTACAAGCCTGGCCGTTCGATAACTTCTCGCTCTCATTTCTCCCCTCCTTTTCGTGGCGCTGACATCCCGCGTATTTCGCGGGACCAGCGCACAACCGGCATTATTTTTCCAGCTCGGTCTTCATCCGGCCGGCAAAATCATCCATGAATTTGGTATATTCTCGGTCAAACTTTGCCTTGCCCCATTTGGTTATGGCAACGAACAGGGGAACTTCAACCGAGCCTTCCGAGACCCAGACCAGCCTGGTGCCTCCGTCCGGGGTGGGAGTGAGAATAAAGGTATAGGCGCCGTCATTCTTCTCCACGGTATTACCGGCCTTGAAAACCAGTTGCTGGTTGGGCACATAATCCACCAACGCAAAATCACTGTTGATCCTTTGCCTGGGCGCATATTCATAATTTATCGTGCAAGTCCACCCCAATCCTTGTCCCTGAACATTGCTTATCTTTCCGTTCACGGGCGGATAGGTCATATAGTTCCCGGGGTCCTCAAGATACTTGAATACTTTTTCCACCGGCGCATTGATCTCAATGCTCTTGACCCCAAGCCCCCAGATGTTGCCGACGCAGGACGACATAAAAAGCGCGGCCAGTAAAAAAACACCCAACACCGCCAGTCGATAACCTCTCACTTTCATCTTTCCCTCCTTTGGGCGGATGCCATGCGCCCCTACAAAAATTGAATTCATCCGCGTCCATACGCGGCTTCTCATTATTTTTCCAGTTCGGTTTTGAATTTTTGCAGGATCTTCTCGATATCCGTTTCAAAACCCTTGCCGCTGAACCGGGCCTTAAAGTCCTTGACTTGAGACTCCTTGATTTCCGCGGTATAGAACCCGGCAGTCATTACCCTGGTGCCTCCCTCCACGGGAGTCCAGAGCCAGGCCTGGGAGTCGAAATATTTCCCGTTTTCCCGCATCTCTCCCCTGACGAACTCGACCACCTTTTGGTTGGGCACATAATCCGCGACGATTATTTGCCCGTGAGAGTTAAATTCACCGGCCCCCGGCTCTTCATAAACATAGTCCATGGTCCGCCCCAATCCCTGGCCCTGGAGGTTGGACATTTTTGAGCCGTGCCATTGGTCGGGGTGCTCATTCATATAGCTGAAAGTTTTTTCGACAGGAGCTTTAATCACAATGCTTTGCACATAAGTATCGGACACGGTTGCCATCCTGGGTTCGGATTCGAGTCGGGGCCGGCAGGCCGACATGAATAAAATAGTTGCGGCCATGAAAAATTATTTCTCCGCCTCGGTTTTTATGCCGTTCACATAGCCCTTAAACCATGCCGCCTCGGCATCGGCCGCGGCTTGTTTGGCGGCTTCAGTGGCTTCAAGCGGCAGGACGATTGTTTGTCTGCCGACAATCAGCTTGGTGGTCTGGTCGGGATTGGCCAGAAATAGCAAATAAAAGGTTTGGTTGTTGGTACACATGGCGGTCAAGCTCTGGTTGGGGACATAACCTACGATCAACGAATCTCCTGCCACTTCTGCTTCCGCATTGGCGGCGCCGCCCTTCCAGTTCCAATGATAGCTAGACCCGAGCCCCTGGCCTTGAATGTTGCTGACGGTGAAGCCCGGATCAAATTTCTGCAGGTTGTTGGGGTCGACAGCGATCTTGAATACCTTTTCCACCGGCGCCTTGATTTCAAGGGTTTCATACGAGCTCTGCATGAAACTTTCCGGCTTGGCCGGGGCCGGCGCCGGGCATTTGCATGCCGTTATTAACATTGCCATGGCCACGACCACTAAAATTGCCGCTAAATACCCTTTCGCTCTCATTTTCCCCTCCTTTTGGGGCGCAGACACTCCTATCTGCGCACATCATGTTTTTCGGGGCGCGGATCCCGCGTTTCTCGCGGGACCCGCGCCCATGATCCGTTTATTTCTCGACCTTGGCTTTGATGGCTGCCAGGCTGTCATTGCCTGATTTCTCGAATTCCGACTTGATCATGTCGTAGCTCAGGCCCATGGGGAGTTTGCCGCTGACTTCCAAAATTATCGTCATCCGGGTGCCGTTGGCCTCAGGCGAAAACAAATAGGTGGTTGTGCCGTAAGCGTCGCCTGCGTATTTAAGCTGGTACCTCTGGTTGGGGACGATATCGACCCACACCAAATGCATGGTGCGGCATTGCCCTGCGATGCATTGGGTTTCGTCTTCGCTATAGCCGACTGTGCACGGCTTGCCCTGCTTATTATTGATCTCCTTGATCGCGGGAAAAACCTCTTTCATTTCCGCCTCCGACATGCCGCACATAAAACTCGATATTTTCTCCGGCGGAGCATTAATCACTTTGCTCACGATCACTGTCCCGGACTGGGTGGATCCGACACACCCGGCCAGCAGTCCCATTCCCAAAACCAGCAAAATTGCCGCTAGAAAATCTTTCGCTCTCATTTTTCCCTCCTTGTCCGCCATAGCCTCTTCATGCTCGCTCCCTCTTGGGGCGAAGGCGGACTGATTCGGATTGCTTTTTCCCCGCGCCTAGTTTGGCGCAGGCTTCAAATTACATCATGTGGTTTAGTTCAGGCGGTCGTTGCATCACCTCCTTGGGCAGGCTGTTGAAAAATCGAGGGGTCTGGCCTCAGCATCGAAGTTGGTGCTTCATCGAAGAGGCCTGACCCCGCATAAATCGGCCTGAGCAAGGCACGGTGAATCAAGCAGGCAACGGACGGGAAAAGAATCGATGGCTTTTTCAACAGCCTGCTCAAGGCGCGCATGGCATGGGTTCGATAATGCCCCAAGGCACAGACCCCCTCTCCCCTCGCCTCTTAACTGCCAAACTGACTAAGGCGGAAATAGACTTCTAATTCCGCGCAAATTTATGCACTTTTTTTAAAACTTGTCAAGCGGCAACTGAGAGAAATGAGAAATGAGAAACGGTCAAATAGTCATGCTGAATTACGCGATCCCGAGCAGGCCGCGGCCGATGATTATCAGCATGGAGAATAACCATATCAGGATAATCAGGGCAATGGGCGCGAGCGCGATCCCCAGGGCGCACTTGCGCAGGAATTTTGGCCGGACCTGACGCCAGGATAATTTGGGCGGTTGGTTCTTATTCGCTTCCCGCGTCTGGAGCAATGTGAAAGGGTAAGCGGGCATGTTGGGGTTGAATTTGAAAAGCGGATTCTTCTCGCTCTGATGTTCGAGTCTTTCCGCGGGGTATCTGAGCAGAGGGTGGCCGGGGAAATCGTGGATCAGGTTGGCAATGATCTCCCCTGCCCTGTCCTGCCGGCCGGCGTGGTAGTCAAGGATATAAGCCAGGATCAACTTGCCGCGGATGTAAAGCGGCAGGTTTTGGCAGCCACCGGCAAGCGAGGCGCAAAAAGTTTCCAGGGATTTTTGAGCAACCTGCCAATGGCCGTATTTCAAGAGCAGCCTGGCCATTTCCAATTGCTTTTCCGAGGCAAAGACCAATTGATGCCTCCCGAACGCCTCGGAATAGGCCTCGGCCAGCAGTTTCTCCTGATCTTTGGAATTGGATAACGCCAGCGTGGCTCTGCGGTAAAATTCGCCGCTCTTTTCATGCTCCCCTATGAAATGATGGCGACGGGCCAGTTCCAGCATGATCTTGCCGTTTTGGGGATCATTTGCGAGCGCTTGCATAAAAGTGGTGATAGCCGCCCGCGAGCCGCTGATCGGAGCGTTGGCCAGGTCTTCGGCATATTCCAGATAAAGGTCCCTTTTGTAATGCTTGTGAAAGCCCCAGTAAAGAGCCATGACTGCGCCGGAAATATACCCGCCGACATGGACAAAATATCCCACACCCCCTAGTCCCTGCATTCCCTTATAAAAAATTCCGTAATATAAATCAAATGGGACGGACAGCATAAGCACCACCGCCCAAGCTGGCAAGCGGAACAACTTGGGCAACGGTATGCCCAGAATAGCGATCACAGCATATACTTTGCTCCGCCAGAGCCTGACCAGGTATGCGGCCATAAATGCAGACACAATCCCGCTAGCGCCAATGCCGCCACGAGTGATGCTCCAATATTGGTAAGTCCTTAGTTGAGGATCAGCGTTGGGCAGCCAGAGATAAAACAGCCAGGAGCTCAGCGTGGAAAAGTAAACCGAGAAAAATGCCGTTATAATCACCAGCTTCCAGAATTTCTTCCGGCCTTCTAAAAGCTCGACCGGCGCGGCGAAGATAAAGAGGAAAAGCATATTGAAAAACAAATGATCGAAGCTGCCATGCACGAAAATGCAGCTCAGCGCAGTGATAGGCAAATCATATCCAAAGCCTGCCAGCCCGAACCAGTCCTCCATAAGCTCAGGTGAAACGCTTGAAATCCGCCAGGTGATGAAGTGGACGATGGTGCAGGCCAGGATGAATTGGAGAGTGGCCTTGGGTATGCCCTTGGGCTGGTTTTGATTGCCAAGCGGTATGAACCCGATCATTTTGCCCCTCCTTTGCGTTCCTATTGCTTAGGATAGTGGGCGGTCTGCATGGGGTTCAGGGAATCTAATGACAGATTCGGTCAAAAATTGACATTTTTAGCGGAAATGGGCAGAATAATATTAGGATGGGGAACAGGGGACGGGTTCTGGTCGTTGACGACGACCGGTTTTATCAGGATTTTTGCAGGGAAGTCCTGGAAGACGACTATGAAATCCACACCACCTTCACGGGTCAGGAAGCGCTTGCCCTGGTTTCTGAGACCGCGTTTGACCTGATGCTCCTGGACCTGATCATGCCCGGCATTGACGGGGTTGAAGTCCTGGAAAAGGCCAAACAGGTCCGGCCGGAAATGGACGTGATCATCATGACCGGGTACGCCACGGTTGAAAGCGCGATCCGCTGCCTTAAAGCCGGGGCCGCGGACTACCTGGTCAAGCCGCTCAATCCCGAGGAACTCAAGATCGAAGCCAAGCGCACCATTGAACTCCGGCGCCTGCTGGACGAGCACCAGGAAATGAAAAGCCTGCTCACGCTCTACGAAGGCATCCAGCGGGTGAGCAGTTCGCTGGAGATCGACCGGATTTACCGGCTGGGCCTGGACGCCTTGATGCTTTCGCTCAATGCTACTTCCGGGCTTACGCTTTTCTTTGACCAGGACGAGGATGACTTGAAGTATTGGGCGGGGATGGGGGAGGACGACTGCCGGGTTGCCGGGGAGTTGATCAGGAGCAGGTATCTCCAGCCGCTGCCGCGGCGCATCCTGATTGAGAACGACCCTGAAATCTTCAAGAGCGGCGGCCTGGAGCACCTGAAGGTAAAGTCGCTGGCGGTCTTCCCGTTCGTGATCCTGGACCGGCTGGAGGGCGCAATGGTGGTTTTGCGCCAGAGCCCAATGGATGACTCCAAAATCACCGGCAATGTCAAGTTCGTCTATGAGCAGGTCCGGCGCTCGTTTGAGAACGCGATCAAATACCAGGACGCGCAGCGGCTGATCTTCATCGACGACCTTACCGGGCTGTTCAACACCCGCTACCTCGATATGGTGCTGCAGAACGAACTCTCGCGCGCCCGCAGGTTCAAGAAGCATTTGTCGGTGCTGTTTATCGACGTCGACTATTTCAAGCTGGTCAACGACAACCACGGGCACCTGGTCGGGTCCTGGACCATCGTGGAGTCCTCCCGCGTGCTCAAGACCTGCCTGCGAGACATTGACATCCTGGTGCGCTACGGCGGGGACGAGTTTATCGTGATCCTGGCCGAAACCGACCGTCAGGGCGCGGCGGTGGTGGGCGAGCGCATCCGCAAGGCCCTGGAGCGGCACGTGTTCCGGCCCAAGGACAAGCTGGAGATCAAGCTCACCTGCTGCGTGGGCATCGCGACCTATCCGGAGGACGCCACGGCCAAGGAAGAATTGATTCAGCTGGCGGACAAGGCCATGTACCGGGGCAAGGAAACCACCCGCAATGTTGTCTATTGCGCTTCGGATATCGAGGACTAGCAGGCTGTTGAAAAATCGAGGGGTCTGGCCTCAGCATCGCAGTCCGGGCTTCCGCGAAGAGGCCTGACCCCTTGAAAATGGGCCTGATAAGGGCGCGGATCGGCGTGGGCAATTCGATCCGCGCTTCAACTTCCATTCTGCGGCCGGACCCGTTCTCGGCCTGACGCTTTCTTCCATAAAGACCTGAGCGCCAAAGCCAAAACCGCGGCCAAAACCAACGCCGCCGGCAGATCAGTCTCAGGCCTGGACCCGGCATGAGGGTTGATGTCACAGCCCCCGTCGTCATGGTGATGATGTTCCCGAATTATCGCAGGATAGAGAAAATCAATTCCGGGCGTGGCGGTATCCGCGGCGACCGTCACCAAGACCGCCCTTTGATCAAAGGTCGTGGATCCCGCGGACAATTGACTAAAGCTGCTCAGTTGGATGGCATTGTAAAGCATCGGAAACGGCGCTTTTTCCGCGGAGCCGTAATAGTTGGAAATATAATCCGCAAAAAATCTGTCGTTGATATTGGGGCTTTCGGTGTAGGCGTAATAATCCCCCGCGGTCAATCCAAAGAGCACGTAAGTTCCGTCCGGGCCGCTGAGCGCGTCAGCCGCAGGAGTTTTGTCCGCTTTCCTCACCGCAACCACGTGCACCCCGAACATCTTTTCCCCGCTTAGCCGCTGCACAACCCCTTGGATCGATCCCCAGGCCGGACCCGGCAAACCCGGATATTGATAATAAATTCCGGCCTGGTCGTCCGGCTCAAGAGTAATCATCTTCGGCCAGTCCGAAGTCCCGAAGTAAATGGGGTACATTGTTCCTGTTACCGACCAATCAACGGTGTTGCCCACGAAACCCACAAAGCTATGGTCCAGCCCGAAGAAATGGCCGATCTCATGGGTGGCGACCGCGGGAAAGGCGAAAAGCGCCGGATACGGGTCATGGGTCGTGCAGCCCGCTATAAGGCTCCCGGAGGGATCATCGCTCCATTTTACGTCGTCGTTGAAAACAATGTCCGAGCCGCTCATCACACCCGTGGCTACTTCGTATTGATCCACGGTAACCGCCAAAATGCTGCCGGACATGGTTGAAAAATAATCGCCCTTGGAGAATAAAATGTTGTTCTCGGCGTCACATCCCGCGTCCGGGTTATTCTCGCAAAAATCGGGATCGGGGGGCGTTAGGTCCACTCTTTCAATGCCCCCGCTGCACATCCCGCAGAATTTTATGCTGGTTGTAGATCCCCCATAAGTCGCGACCCGGGCAACGTCCGGAATGCTTAGCCAGCGGCCAAACGCTTCCTGGATCGTGACAGCCGGGTCCTCAACGCAGGCTTTAGAAATTGGGTTGGTTATGGCCGGATTGATCACATAGGCCGGGTCAGCGGTCCAATGCACGATTGCGCCGGTATTGGTCCGGATGGTAATGAACCCATAGGACAATTGCGCCGCCGGCAAAAGCAGGAGCAAGAGCAATAATCTTCTCATTTCTTGCCCGCTTTCGCCTTCTGTTCGGCAATAATCTTCTTCACCCGCGACTTGAGCTCGTCCAGCTTTATTTGCTCGGGCTTGCCGGAGCTGATTTCTCCGCTCGACTTTTTCATGAACCCGATCCCGCCCAGTTGCCGGACCGCGAATTTGGTTTTGGACTTGGCGTCATAGTAGATGGTGAATTTGCCCTGCGACCAGCCCACCAGGTCGCGCCTGCCCCCGATGTCCTTGCCCAGAAAAAGCATCACCTCTTCCGCGGGCGCAAACCGGGCAACACCCGCGACGTAGATTCCCTTGCCCCCGGACTCCCCGCCGGGCTGGACGACTTTGACTTCTTTCAGGGTCGAGCCTTTAAGCACGTCATAGACCCGGACGGTGTATTCGGTGTAGATCATTTCGCCCGTCTTGTAAACGCGCTTGTCAATGCAATGCCCGAGCACCACCGCGTCGGATTCCCCGGTCAATTGGTCCAGACTGAGCGGAACCATGACCGTGGCCAGAGCGGTTGCGCCGGCCAGCGCCGAAAACAAAAGCGCAAGGACATGCTTCCTCAATTGACCTGCCTCCGTTCCTGTGCTAAAAATAACCCCTTAATGAAGCATTCGGGGTCGGGACTCATCATCGCAGACCGTGGGGTCAGACCCCCTGGCTCGTAAATAGCATTATGAATTCGAAATATCAGATTGTCAAAGGTTTCCGGGACATCCTCCCGCCCGAGAGCAGCCTGTTCCAGATGGCGGAAAAGGAGGCCAGGAAAGTATTTGCCTGTTTCGGCTTTCGCGAGATCATGTTGCCGGTGGTCGAGTACCTTGAGCTTTTTGCCAGGAGCATCGGCGACACCACGGACATTGTGGAAAAGGAGATGTTTGTCATTCCGGACAAGAAAGGCCGGAGCCTGGCTCTGCGTCCCGAGGCCACCGCGGGCGCGGTAAGGGCATACATTGAGGGCCTGGCCGGCAAAGGGCCGCAGAAGCTTTATTACTTCGGGCCCATGTTCCGCTATGAGCGGCCTCAAAAAGGCCGCTACCGCCAGTTCTGGCAGCTTGGCGCCGAGGCCATCGGGTTTCCCGGTCCCGGCGCGGATGCCGAGCTTGTGGCCATGCTCAACCAGTATTTCCTGAACTTCGGCCTGGACGGAATTGAGCTCAAGCTGAACAGCCTGGGCTGCAAAAACTGCCGGCCGGCTTATCACGAGGCCCTGGTCAAATATCTTGAATCCAGGCGCGAGACCTTGTGCGAGGACTGCAAGCGCCGGCTGGACCGGAACCCGCTCAGAGTGCTCGATTGCAAGAACCCGACTTGCATTGAATTAGCCAAAGCAGCGCCCTCCCCCATCGACTTCCTCTGCGCCGATTGCGCCGCGCATTTCCACGGGCTTAAGAAGGCCCTGGATACCCTTTCGATCCCGTACCATCTCGACCCTCATCTCGTGCGCGGCCTGGACTATTACACCAGGACCGTCTTTGAGTTCCAGGCCCCGACCGGACTCGGCTCGCAGAATGCGATTGCCGCGGGCGGCAGATATGACGACCTGGTCGAGGAACTGGGCGGCCCGGCAACGCCGGCCATAGGTTTTGCCATGGGGGTCGAGCGGCTGGTGATCCTGCTTGAGCAGAAAATTGAAGCGAAAAAAATCTCCGCAGGGCCGGAGTTGTTCCTGGTCTTTGCCGGAGAGCGGGCGTTCCATTTCGCGTTCAAGCTCTTGTTCGCGCTCCGCAAATCAGGCGTCGCCGCGGAAATGGCAATCGACGAGCCGGACAAGTCTTTGCGCGGCCAGCTCAAGCTTGCGGACAAGGCCGGAGCCAAGATGGCCATGATCATCGGCGATGACGAGCTGACCACCAGGTCCATGAACATCAAGCTCCTGGAGACCGGCAGCGAACTCAAATTGCCGTTGGAATCGCTCCGGGAAATGGCGAACATCGACTGGGAAGAGATGAAGCAGCACTTGAGCAGCGCCGGCTTCGCGTTCGTGAGCAGGGACTACGAGAAGGCCCTGGTCGAAAACCAGAGCCTGTTCACGATTATGAAGGTGTATTTCGACGCGGTCAAAAATCAGGAGGTTTGAATGGAAGAGCTGGGCGGCTGGAAGCGGGACTGCTATTGCGCGGAAGTAAGCTTGAAGGACGCGGGCAAAAAAGTCTGTCTGATGGGATGGGTCAATTCCTACCGCGACCACGGAGGAGTCATGTTTATTGACCTCCGCGACCGCACCGGACTGGTGCAGATCGTGTTCAACCCGACTTTCGAAAAAAACGCGCACGACAAGGCCAACGCCCTCCGCAACGAATGGGTGATCGCGGTCCAGGGCGAGGTCCGCGCCCGGCCCGAAGGCGGCGCCAACCTCAAACTCAAGACCGGCGAAATCGAAGTCTGGGCAAAGGAGATGAAAATCCTCAACCGCTCCCAGGCCGTGCCCTTTGCGATCGAAGACGGCATCAACGTCAGCGAAGAGGTCCGACTGAAATACCGCTACCTCGACCTGCGCCGGCCCGAGATGCAGCAAAAAATCATCACCCGCCACAAGGTCGTAAAATTGACCCGGGACTATTTCGATGAGCACGGATTCTACGAAATCGAAACGCCTTTCCTCACCAAAAGCACCCCGGAAGGCGCGCGCGATTACCTGGTGCCCTCGCGCATCAACCCCGGCAAGTTTTACGCGCTGCCCCAGTCACCCCAGCTCTTCAAGCAAATCCTGATGGTGGCCGGGTACGACCGCTACTTCCAGGTGGTGCGCTGCATGAGGGACGAGGACCTGCGCGCCGACCGCCAGCCCGAGTTCACCCAGATCGACGTGGAAATGAGTTTCCCCCAGCCGGAAATGGTCTATGAGATTATCGAAGGGCTGCTGGCCCGAATCTGGAAAAAAATTCTGGGCGTTGAACTCCCCCGCCCGTTCCCGAAAATGACCTGGGACGACGTTATGACCAATTACGGCTGCGACAAACCCGACACGCGCTATGAGCTTTTGCTCAAGAACCTCACCGATATCTTCCCCAACTCCGAATACCGATTCTTCAAGGAAGCTGTTGCTCAAGGCGGGATCATCAAGGGCATGATCGCTCCGGGCTGCGCAAGCTGGAGCCGCAAGGACACCGACGACCTCACCCACGCGCTCAAGGCTTACGGCGCCAAGGGCCTGACCGTGATGAAACTCCAGGACGAGGGCCTCGCCGGACCGGTCGTCAAATACCTGAACCCGGACGAGCAGAAGCAAATGATCGAGCGGCTCGGCGCCCAAAAGGGAGACCTGATCATGGTCATGGCCGACAAGTTCGCGGTCGCCAACGAGGGCATGAACCAGCTCCGGCAGATGGTCGCCCGCAAAATGAAGCTGGCGCCCGAGGACAAATTCAATTTCCTGTGGGTGGTCGACTTCCCGCTCTTTGAGTGGAGCGAGACCGACAAGCGCTGGAAATCAACCCACCACCCCTTCACCATGATGAAGGAAGCGGACATTGACAAGCTGGAATTCGACCCCGGCAAGATCAAGGCCGTGGCCTATGACGTGGTGCTCAACGGCGTGGAGATCGGAGGAGGCTCGATCAGAATCCACCGCCCGGACGTCCAGGAGCGGGTGTTCAAGGCGCTCGGGATCAGCGACGCCGAGGCCAAAGTCAAGTTCGGGTTCCTGGTCGACGCCTTCAAGTTCGGCGCCCCGCCCCACGGAGGAATCGCCCTCGGCCTGGACCGCTTGATGCAAATCCTGGTCCGCGGAAATTCCATCCGCGACGTCATCGCCTTCCCCAAAACCCAGGCCGGGGCAGACCTCATGTGCGAAGCCCCATCCGAAGTCAGCAACGACCAGCTCGAGGAACTCCACCTGAGCGTAACCAAGGAAGACCTGACCTAATTGGGGTCAGAGCTCTGTTTAATGTTTAAGGACCTAATTGGGGTCAGAGCTCTGTTTAATGTTTAAGCATTTTGGCATACTTATCATATCTGTTATTTAGTGGAATGTATTAACAGGAGCGGTTTTGCAACCAACCGCTGCCCCGTGGCGTCCAAATGATAAATGTCTCGATCCGGGAAGGAGGGGCGAATGTTCAAGAAGATACTGGCGCTGGCGCTTATTTTTATCATTGCTTCCATCGCCTGGATGACCCTGGGCGCAACGCTTGCCCAGCGGACGGCCAAGAAGCAAAACGAGATGTCGTCGGCGGTGGGCGAGCTTTGGGGCCAGCCGCATTTCCAGTATGCTCCGGTGATCAGGTTGAGCCGGTGGGAAGAGCGGCGGGACTGCGTCACCAATGACAAGACCAAGGAAGAAACCTGCACGAAAAAGCGGGTCAAGCTCTGGGACACGGAAGAACCCGCGGGCAGCGACGTCAAGGTGAAGCTCGGGCTTGAGCAGCGGCGCAAGGGCCTGCTCTGGTTCAGCCTCTACACAGTCAACTTCTCCGGCGACTACCAGGTGGTCAATCCCCGGAACGAAAACCGCGACGCGGAGCTGACCTTCCATTTTCCCAACCGCATGGCCATCTACGACAACCTGGAGGTGAAAGTTTCAGGCAAACCCGACGCCGTAATTAAGCAGTTCACCTCCGGCGCAAGGCAGGACCACGAGGACGGGGCGACGGAAGACGCGGGCATGACCGTCCGTTTTCCGCTCAAAGCCAACGAGCAGGTGACGGTCCATTACGGGTACGACTCGCGCGGCAAAGACAGCTGGCGCTACCTGTTCGGCAATTCGGTGAAAGCGGTCAAGAATTTCAAGCTCACCATGACCACGGACTTTGCCAAGATTGATTTCCCGCCCAATTCGATGTCGCCCGACGCCAAGAGGCAAACGGGCAGCGGCTGGGAATTGACCTGGGACAAGAAGAACCTGGTCAGCGGCTTCAGCATCGGCATGTCCATGCCCAAACGGATCAACCCCGGACCGCTCGCCGAGCGCATGAGCTTCTTCGCGCCGGTGTCGCTGCTCTTCTTCTTCGCGGTCATTTTCATCATCACCGAACTGCGCGGGATAAAAATCCATCCCATGAACTACCTGTTCCTGGCCGCGGCCTTTTTCGCCTTCCACCTCCTGTTCGCCTACACCGTGGACCACATCAATATTTATCTTGCTTTTGTCATCTCCTCGGTGGTCTCCATTTTCCTGGTCGTGTCCTACCTGCGGCTGGTGGCGGGCGCCAGGTTCGCGCTGGTCGAGGCCGGCGGCGCCCAATTCATCTACCTGGTGGTTTTCAACTGCGCGCATTTCTTCGAGGGCTACACCGGCCTGATCGTCACCATCCTCTCGATCGTGACCCTGTTCGTGGTTATGCAGGTGACCGGCAAAATCGACTGGGAGCAGAAATTCAACCCCAAAAGTTCCGCATAAAAGCGTCTTGCTGTTATTATAACTGTCCGGGTAAACCGGAATGGATGCCAATGTTAACAGCAGCGGCCGCCTGGGTCTGATACTCCGGGCGCTGCGCTCGCGTAATTACCGCCTGTTTTTTTCCGGACAGGCCGTTTCCCTGACCGGCACCTGGATGCAGAACATCGCGCTCAGCTGGCTGGTTTACCGGCTGAGCAATTCCGCGTTGATCCTGGGCGTGGTCAATTTCGCGGGCAGCATCCCGACTTTTTTCCTGATGCCCTTTGCCGGAGTGTTCGCGGACCGCTTCTCCCGCCACAAGATCCTCATCGGCACCCAGATCCTGATGATGATCCAGGCATTGGTCCTGGCCGCCCTGGTCTTGCTCAAGCTGGAAAAAATCTGGCACCTTATCGCGCTGAGCGCTTTCCTGGGAGTGGTCAACGCCTTTGACATGCCCACCCGCCAAGCCTTCGTGATCGATATGATCGAGGACAAGAAGGACTTGAGCAACGCCATCGCGCTCAACTCGTCGATCTTCAATGTGGCGCGACTGATCGGGCCCTCGGCCGCGGGACTCTTGATCGCCGCGGTCGGAGAAGGAGTCTGCTTCCTCGTCAACGGGCTGAGCTACGTCGCGGTCATCCTCGCGCTCCTGGCCATGCGGATGAAGGAGCGGCCAATCCCGGCAACCATTTCCGGCAGTCTGCGTTCCTTGCGGGAAGGTTTTAGCTACGTGCACAATTTTCTTCCCATCCGCTCCATAATATTGCTGCTGGGAGTGGTGAGCCTGATGGGCATGTCCTACAGCGTGATCATGCCGATTTACGCCAAGGACGTCCTGCAAGGCGGACCCCAAACGCTGGGGTTCCTCATGGGCGCCGGCGGCTTCGGCGCGCTCGCCTCAGCGATCTATCTGGCCTCGCGCAAGAGCGTGCTCGGGCTGGGCCGGCTGATCCCCCTGGCCTGCGGCATGTTCAGCCTCTGCCTGCTCGCGCTTGCGGCCTCCAACAACTTGCATCTCTCGCTGCTCATCATGTTCCCGCTCGGGTTCGGGCTGATGACGCAAATGGCCTCCAGCAACACCCTGGTGCAGACCATGGTGGACGATGACAAGCGCGGGAGGGTGATGAGCATATACGCGGTGGCGTTCGCGGGCATCTCTCCGTTCGGGGCGCTGATCGCCGGCTCGCTCGCGCAGCGCCTCGGCGCTTTAAATACCCTGCTGATCGGGGGTATAATCTGCGTCATGGGCGCCGCATGGTTTGCGAGAAAACTGCCGGAAATCCGGAAAGCCGCCCGGCCGGTTTATGTCCGGCACGGGATCATCCCCGAAGTCGCGGCCGGACTCAGGGCCGCGACCCAGTCGACCATGCTTCCGGAGGATCAAAAAAAATGACCATGCGCGCCACAACTTTCCCGGCCTTGCTCATCGCCACTCCCCTTTTGCTCGCCGCAATAATCTCCGCGGATGCGCATAAGTCAGGCTCCGAGGCCAAGTTGAATGCGGCGCGCGACCGAATGGAAAGCGGCCTGGCGGAAAAATTCGCCAAGGCCGGGCTTAAGTATCCGCCGGAGAAAATTTTCATCCGGGTATTCAAGATGGAAAGGGAGTTGGAATTCTGGGCGAAAAACAGCGGCCAGGACCAGTTCATCCTGGTCCAGAAATATAAGGCATGCGCGCTGAGCGGGAACCTCGGTCCCAAGCGCAAACAGGGAGACCACCAGGTCCCTGAAGGGTTCTACGTGATCTCGGAATTCAACCCTCAGAGCAAGTTCCATTTGTCTTTGCGGGTCAATTACCCTAACCGGTCGGACGCCGTCCTCAGTGACAAGCGCAAGCCGGGAGCAGACATTTTCATTCACGGGTCCTGCGTGAGCGACGGCTGCGTGGCGATCAAGGACGGCCCGATTGAGGAGCTTTATCTCTCCGGCCTGGATGCCAAATCCCGCGGTC
>Ga0315285_10004030_pt1 | contig 15242 bp, 9 predicted proteins | sample YL17G09_36_MG_FD_203698 | JGI IMG/M metagenome (GOLD analysis project Ga0315285, IMG submission 203698) | Sediment microbial communities from Yellowstone Lake, YNP, Wyoming, USA - YL17G09_36 | ecosystem: Environmental > Aquatic > Freshwater > Lake > Sediment | place: USA: Wyoming | collected...
AGCAGTTTCCTTTTTTAATGGATTGATCGTCTTGTATTTATGGCAATTTGCACAAATATTTGGCGATTATAAAATGCCGGCTGTTGTCAGCAAAAGGGGATTGATGATGGGACTCTCCCCAGCCGGCACAGGAAAGCTATTAAAATTATATCATATTTGTCAGAGTTCAAGAATTTTGTTTGATTAAGAGGCCGGTTTGAGTCCAGCCCAGTTGACTCTGCCTCCATTCCTTGTTAATCTTTAGCCATCCCAAATAGAAGGGGTCAGCAGTGACCATCAAGTGCCCGAAATGTAACGTCGCTAATCCTGACACCGTTAAATTCTGCGGAGAGTGTGGGACTCAGCTTCCTTCGCCTAAAGATGTCCATCCACAAGCCACGGAAACCCTCCAAACCCCCATCAAAGAGCTGACCACCGGCTCAACCTTTGCCAACCGCTATCAGATCATCGAGGAGTTGGGCAAAGGAGGAATGGGCAGAGTCTATAAGGTCTTTGATACAGATATCAAGGAAAAAGTGGCTTTGAAGCTGCTGAAGCCTGAAATCGCCTCCGACAAGGAGACGATCGAACGGTTCTCGAACGAATTGAAGTATGCCCGTAAGATCAGCCAGCGGAATGTCTGCCGGATGTATGACCTGGGCAAGGCAGAGGGAACGCATTTCATCACGATGGAATACGTCCAAGGCGAGGACTTGAAGAGCATGATCCGTATGTCGGGGAGCCTGAGCCTGGGCATGCTGTTGAACGTAGGAAAACAGGTTTGTGACGGGTTGTCTGAGGCTCACAGCCTTGGAGTTGTCCACCGGGACCTGAAACCCCAGAACATCATGATCGACAAGAACGGGAACGCCAAGATCATGGATTTCGGGATCGCCCGATCGATAAGGGAAAAAGGGATAACTGGTCCAAGTGTGCTGATCGGGACCCCGGAATATATGTCTCCAGAGCAGGCAGAAGCGAAAGAGGTTGATCATCGCTCCGACATCTATTCCCTGGGAGTCATTCTTTACGAGATGGCGACAAGCCACGTGCCGTTTGAAGGAGAGACGGCCCTGAGCATCGCCATGAAGCACAAAGGGGAGATTCCGAAGGACCCAAAGCAGTTTAATCCCAACATTCCCGACGACCTGAGCAGCGTCATTTTAAAATGCCTGGAAAAAAATAAGGCCGAGAGATACCAGACTACCGGAGAAGTACGGTCGGAGCTGGATAAAATTGAAAAAGGCATTCCCACCACCGAGCGAGTTGTGCCCGAGCGAAAAACTCTCACCTCGCGGGAGATCACGGTTAAGTTCACTTTAAGAAAATTATTTGTTCCGGCCCTGGCTGTCGTCGCCATCATTGCTGTTGCCGGTGTCCTCCTTAAGATTCTTCCCGGCAAGAAAACCGCTCCGCCCCCCTCCGGCAAACCCTCTCTCGCCATCCTCTACTTTGATAACATTTCAGGCGATAAGAGCCTTGATGCCTGGAAAACCGGCCTTACAGAATTGCTGATTACAAAGCTCTCCCAATCAAAATTTATCAATGTGCTGGACGGGACGACTGTCTACAGCATCCTCAAGAAGCTCAATCTGGACGAAGCCAAAAAATATACCAAAGGAGATCTCCAAAAAGTCGCTGGCGAAGGAGGGGCGACCCACACCTTGAGCGGCAGCCTCATGAAGGCCGGACCAAATATTATCATTACCTTGTCGCTCCAGAAACCCCGCACAGGAGAGGTCATCAGCTCCATATCCGTTGAGTGCAATGGCGAACAAGAAATCATGTCCAAGGTCGACGAAGTCGCGACGAAGATCAAGTCGGACCTGGATCTTTCGCCTCAACAGATAGCCGGTGACATCAACAAAGAATTGGGGAAGATCACGACTTCCTCCCCCGAGGCATACAAATACTATGTTGAAAGCAGGAAATTCCATTACAACATAGAATACCGAAAATGCATTCCCCTCCTTGAGAAAGCCATTGCCCTTGACCCTGAATTTGCCATGGCATATGGAGCCCTGGCTGCTGCTTATAACAACCTGGGAGATTTTGCCAAGCACAATAAATTCATGAAAAAAGCCCTGGATCTGAGCGACCGTTTATCTGATAAAGAACGGCTTTATATTGAGGGAAAATTTTACTTCGAGAACGCGCCGGAAAAATATTGGAATAAAGCCATCCAGGCATTTAGCAAGTTGAGGGAACTTTATCCTGATGACTCTTTGGCAAATTGGGAATTGCTATCTGTTTATAGCGCACTTGAAGAATGGGATAAGTCTATACGATATGCTGAAGTCTGCCGCAGAAATAAATTTTCGTTCCTGGCATTATATCGCTGGCTTGCAGATTATTACCGAAAAGAGGGATTCTTTGATAAGGCGGACGAAGTTCTTGAATATTGTATAGAGAATATTTCAGATAGCGCGAGAACGCATCTTTTTATGTCAGAAAATTATCTTGCCCAGGCAAAACTTGATTCCGCTTCCGCTGAAATTGACAAAGCCATCACTCGCGACCCGACATATCTCTGGAACTCATTCTATAACGCCGGCGTTCTTATGTATAAAGGGGATCTGACTAAGGCCCGACTGGAATTCATGAAATCGCTCGAGGAAAGGGAGATAAGCGTTCTTTATTGGAATTATTTAGGACTATTTGCCCTCGACCTTCTGGAAGGAAAGTTTGAAAAAGTTAAAACAGAGATCGGTCAGGCGATTGAAAAGATGAGTAAGCTCGAAGCCAAAGATTATGAAGCATTATTACATATTCGTTTGGGCTATGGATATCTAAAGTCCGGGCAGCCCGGAAAGGCTCTGGAGGAGTGCCAAGACGCAAGGAAATTAGCTCTTGAAATAGAAGACGATGAGATGCAAAGACAAGCCTTATATTTAAAGGGGCTTTCGTATCTGAGAAAAGGGTCTATAGACGAAGCCCTGAAAACAGCCGTGGAGCTCAAGCAGATGATCCAATCAGGGATCAACAAGAAGAAAATCAGGTTTTACACGCATCTTGCGGGAATGATCGAACTCGAGAGAAAAAACTATCCCATGGCGATTGAATATCTCAGGAATGCCGTTGAATCACTTCCGTACGGCCCGCTGGAGAAAGATGCATCCTTTATCGACTCCCTGGCTTTAGCCTATTACAAATCCGGAGATTTGGAAAAGGCTAGAGAAACATACGAGAAAACAACTTTGCTGACATTAGGAAGGTACACATATGGAGGGAGGTTCTTATATGGAGACATATTTGCTAAGAGTTTCTACATGTTAGGGAAGATCTATGAACAGAAGGGGGATAAGGTGAGGGCCCGCGAGAGTTATCATAAATTCCTCGACCTCTGGAAAGACGCCGACCCGGGCCAACCCGAAGTTGAGGATGCCAGGAAGAGGCTTGCGGCGAATATTTTTCATGACGGGTACTTCCCCAAGAGGGAGATGTCTGAGTGATTTCCCGCGTTGCCTAAGCCCATAGTCGCTTCACGATTATTTCCGCTGTTTCCCAAATCTCTTGACACCTTCTCCAGTCAGGATTTATACTTCCCCACGATGTGGGAGGGGTAAATTCGAGCTAAATCGCCGAGTCCTTCGCCAAACGCGAAAAGGGAACCTATCCTTTATTAAGGAGGAAGCATGGAAATTCAAGCGCATACAATCCTTCGCTTCGGGCTTGCATGGAGTTTGGCGGTCTTTTTGACGACGGGGAGCTCGGGGGGAGGGGCTTTTCCCTCCCAGGAGAAGTCCCGTCCACTCAAGGCGGGGGATACGGCGCCTCCCTTTGTCCTGGAAAAAGTGCTGCAGGCGCCCTCCGGTGCTGGAACGGACTTAGAGAGCTTAAAAGGCAAAGTCGTGGTCCTGGAATTCTGGGCAACCTGGTGCGGACCCTGCCGGGAGGCTCTCCCTCATCTCAACGCGCTTGTCGAACAGTACAGAGGAAAGCCTGTTCAGTTCATCGCGATCACGGACGAGGAAGAATGGCGGGTACAGAATTGTCTGAAATACACGCCTATATCGGGCTGGATCGGGCTGGATTTCGACGGGTCGGTTTTTAGTGCTTACGGCGTGGGGCCCCGGCCCGTAACCGTCGTCATCGACCCTATGGGCCGGATCGGGGCCGTCACTTATCCGACATCGCTCGATTCTCGGATGATCGACAGGTTCTTATCCCCAGTCGCCCCACCCTCATCCCCGGAGAAGCCAACTTCTGTAGTTGGGGCTCCAGTCCCCGCCAGAAAGGTTGAGGAAGGAGAACCTTCTTTGACGGAGGTAAGCATCCGTCCGGCCAAACCCTCCATCAGCATGTCGTTTGCCGGGAAAAGCTTCAGGGCGCGGGGAATGGAGCTTCGAAAACTGGTCTCACTTGCTTATGAAAAAACCCCCGCTCGTGTTTTCTCCTCTTCTCCTCTGGCGAATAAGACGTACGAGGTTTCGGTAAAAATCGCTCGAGATGACAGGGCGTGCCTTCTGGCTCTGCTCCAACAAGCACTAAAAGGGGCGCTGGGGGTGAATGTCCGGAAAGAAGCCAGGACCATGGATGTATATATTCTGACGGTTTCCAAGGGCCTGAAGCCTCTTTTGCGTTCCGCCGATAAAGACATGCCCATTATGTCGGATGTAGGGCAGATCAACAGCCGGGGGGCTGTCCTGTCTTATATCGCCAGCGTTTTAGAGAATCTGCTGGATAAGGTCGTCTTGGACGAAACGAACTTAAAAGGCCGTTATGACATAGATTTATTCTGGGACCGGGACAATCAGGAGTCGGTCATTCCGGCCTTCCGAGAGCAACTCGGCCTGGAAATCAGGAAAGAGGTGCGGTCCGTTGAAGTCTTGGTCTTCGAGACCGCGGGGGATGCCGGAAAATAGGGCGGCAAGTTTATATGAAAAGCAGCCAGTGAAAGCGGGATTGCCCAGAATATGAGTCTTGCTCTGAAAAAAAGTACGGTTACTTCCGCCTGATCATTATAGAAGACGTTTCTATGTTCCCAAATGGCCTGAGATAGAGATTCTTGTCCCGAATTGCCAATTTTCAGTGAAAATGGAATTTTCTTGTCGAAAGATAACGATTTGGCTTCTCGCGAAGTATATATTGATGATAGGATTTTGTTAAAGGTCAGGTCTTTTAAGACCGCGATCGCGGCTGATCCGTATCAATTGCAAAAGGAGAGGTCGAGTTGAAGAAAATACAGGGCATTTCAAAAGGGAAATGGATAAGGATGAGAGGTCAGGTGCGTTTGGTAATACCCATTTTTGTGATTGCCATCATATTCCCATTTTATTTCTTTGGACAGAATGTCACCGCTGATCTCGCCGATTGGAGAAACAACGCCCCGCGCGTTTTCTTGGACGTTCTCCTTTTGGGGCAGGGTCCTCTTGTCTATCATCTTAAACTGTCAGATAAGTTTGGCGGCATGGATGTCCCGGAAGAGCAGACGCTGAATAATCCCGTAGATATTTCGGTGGATAGGGAAGGAATTGTTTTTGTCCTTGATTCAAAGGATAACGATATCAAGGTATTTCAAAAGAATGGCGCTTTTATTAAAAAGTTAGGCCGTGGTGGAAGCGGACCAGGAGAATTTCAGCGACCTTGGACTTTAGAGATTATCCAAGGCCAGCTCTATGTAGTTGATACAGGAAATGGGAGAGTACAAATTCTGGATAAAGACGGGCGCTATCTGAAGAGCTATAAAATGCCTCTCAACTACGGGCAGGGGCTGGCTTTTGATTCTATGGGGAACATCTACGTAAATACCGTTGGATTTAGAAGTAAAAAAATCATCTCTTTTCATGATCAGCGCGGGAATTTAGTCGGAGAGATTGGAGAACTGGAAGGGCAAGCCTTCGAATATTATGATTTCACGAGCATAAAAGCCCAAATAAGAAAAGGGCAACTTCCCGACAGCTTTAAAAACGAACTCCTTCTGGCTGTTGATAGAGAAGGCAACTTGTGGGCTGTCCATAGAGCCCTCAATAAAGTAAGAAAATATTCCGCCAAGGGCGAATTATTATCTGTCCTGAAAATCGAAGCCGGGGAATTCAAGAAGATATATCAAACTTATCGAAAACAGAATGAAGAAGTCGAAAATATGCCGGCGACTTATTATTCCCTCAGCTATGTCAGCGATTTGGCAATTGACAGCAAGGGAAATTTGTATGTGCTGTTGAACGAACCCTCTCAGATGATCGTCTATGTTTTTTCTAAAGAAGGAGCGCTGAAGAGAAAATTGCTGGGCGTCGACGATCATATCACTCGGATTTGCATAAGCGACAAGAATGTGTTCTATGCGCTAGGATATGAAACTCATTTCATCTATAAATTCTTGCTGAACCAAGAATAACTGATCTGAGGTGGTGCGATCGGCATGCGGTTGTGGTAACTCTGGCGGAAAAGATCCCGTAGCAGCTTTAGGCTTATGCCCCTCGTCACTCAACTTGACATCCGATCACGCTGCGATTTATCATCCCCGACGATGGGATGAAGGGAAAATTGGCGCATGAACGAGTAATCAACCAGCGCAATAAAAAGAAATTCTTATCAACCTAACCAATTCATATTAAGTTTTATATATTATATTGGGATGGTTACTATGAGATATAAAAATATCTTTCTTCCTGTGACTTTCATGTTGCTATCGCTGCCTTTGGTCGTGTCGTCCGCTTTCGCGCAGAAGCCGAAGGTAGGAGAGCCCGCTCCCGAGATCGCATTGGAGAAGGTCGTGTCGCCCCCGTCCGCCCTGGTACCTACCCTGGCTAGCCTCAGAGGAAAGGTCGTAGTCCTAGAGTTCTGGGGCGTTTGGTGCGGCCACTGCGTGGAGAACATTCCGCATCTCAACAGGCTTGCTAACAAGTTTGGCCCACGCGGCGTCGAGTTCCTTTCCGTCTCCGACGACCGCGAAAAGGTGGTCCGCGAATTCTTGGAGAAGACCAAGCTTAACGGTACGGTCGCGTTGGACATCGACTCGTCGGCGATCAAGCGCTATGAGGTCAATGCCTTTCCCACCACGTACATCATCGGTCGCGACGGCAAGGTTCTCGCCGAGACCCATCCTGCCCTGATCAACGAGGACACGCTGGAAGACGCGTTGGCGGGTCAGCCGCTGAGGCTCAAAGAGGAGAAGGCGGAGGTATCGGCGAAGCCGACGCCGAAGCCGCTCTTCGAGGTTTGGGTGCGACCCGCCGCATCGGACCAGATGATGGGTGGCTACAGCCCTTACAGAGTCAACGCCCTGGCGCTGCCGCCAAAGGTTTGCCTCGCTTGGGCGTTTGGCGTGCCGGAGAGCCGGGTAGTACTGGAAACGACGCTCCCGGATGAGAAGTATGACATAAAGGCGGAGGGGACTCCGCAGGACAAGAACACATTGCCGGCATTGCAACTCGCCCTCACCAGCGTGCTGGGAGTCACCGTGACCCGCGAAGAGCGTGAGGTTGAAGCGTACGTCTTGGCCCAGATCCCGGGCCTGAGCCACAAGCTCCAGAAACCCGGCCCCGAACGTGCAACCGCCGGCTCTAGCCGAGAAGGCGTGTCGGGCACCAACTCGAACCTAGGGATTCTCCTGATGTTCCTCGACAACCGCACCGGAGTACCGGTGGTTGACGAGACGGGACTGAAGGAGAAGTACACCTACGACTTGAAGGCGGTAGAAAAGGACTACGAAGGCCTCCGCAAAGCCGTCCGAGAGCAGCTCGGCCTCGACCTCCGCAAAGAGCGCCGCAAGCTACCGGTGGTGGTCGTTCGAAGGGCCTGAAGGGTAGAGGGATGAGGGGATTCAAGTCTTTCCTGCCGCTGCCCTTCTTCCTGCCTCCCAAAAGACCACATATTATCCTGATCCAAGAGAAGGCCCCCGTGCTGCAGGGACTCAAGTTCTGACGGCAAGGGACTTTCATTTTTCTCGGCGAAGCATTTTCCATCCCATTAAGCTTGGAATCGATATCGCCCCCCACGCAAAAGTGATAATTCCGACCGCGGATCAGTGTCAAGAATATTAATACAAGAAATTTTGTGGACTGCCGGAAATGAAAACTCCCTCTTCCATATTCGTTTGTCGCTATGAGGCAATCATTCGCTGCCCAGCATCATCTCTTCAACAGGGAAGCCATGCCTCCGGGCCTCTGGCTTCATCCTTAATGTTTCCAAGTCACGGAATAGCGTTTGACGATTTCGTTACCCTCCTCGTCGACTTCGACGGCGTAGAGCTTGTCGTTCTTGAGAATTCGCGGAGACGGGTTGAAAAAGTCCGGATGGACGTTGAGCGCAATTCGCCCGAAAAAACGGCCTTGGGGATCATAGACGTCGTGAATATCCTGCCGGCCGTCTGAAGTGCGTTCCCAGGTCTGGACGAAAAGACGGCCGTGATCGTCGAGAAAGAAGCTTTGGAACGCCGCATGGACAGAGGGACAAGGATGTTTCGGGGGCCCGCTGGTTCCGGGCGGAAGACTCCGTTTCATATAAATTTTTTTATCCTCTTCCGTCACTTTGGCGGGTTCATAGGCGCGGACGATCTTCTTTACGATTTTCAAACGTTCGTCATAGAAAGATATCTCATAGGTCTTGGGATATCCGAATATCAATCGGTCTTGAGGATCAAGAATCCAGTACGCCCGCGGCGAGTACATATTGAAATCCGGGGGCTCGGGAATGACGACGATATCGGATAGAACTTTGGTCAGATCCGGGCCGAACAAACGAAGAATATTCCGCCTTTCGAACATGTCCGAGATCCAGGCAAAAACGTTTCCCTTTCTGTCGAGAAAAGCTTTATCGGCGAAGCTGTGCAACACAAGATTTCTTTTGAATCGCCCCTGAAGGTCGAAAACAACAAGTTTATGACCGTCGCCGACGATCAATTCCTGATTGTTAGGGCTGACGGAGACAGAACGCACGGGCGCCATTTCTCCCGGTCCCTGACCACGTCTTCCTATAGTCCGCAAATAGGCGCCGGCCTTGTCGTAGACCTTAACGCAAGCCTGCATCAAATCTCCCACATAAATAGTGCCGTCGTTGTCGACGGCTATGCTCCACGTCGTGGAGAACGCGGATTCTCCCTGCGCTTTGCTCCCGCCCGAGACGAAATCTTCTTTGAGAGTAAGAATCGGGTCTCGATAAATCGGTTCTTTGGGATTCTGGACAATGGTTATCTCACCATCTTTGACGATCTTGCCCTTCCAAGTCGGCACTTGGGAAAATTGGGCCCCCGAACTTATAAACAACATAATTCCCGAAGCTGCGGCCAAACGAAATGCTTTATTTTTCATCGTGCCCTCTCTCTTTAAAATTTAAAATTCCAGGATTTTGGTCTTGAGTCGAGAAGGATTTGCTTTTTTAGGTTACACGACGCCTCCCCTTACGAAAAAATGATAATCCCGGCCGCGGATCGATGTCAAGGAAATGAAACTCCATAGAAGAGGCCATCCTGTTAAATCATAGTTCCGGATAACGATGGACATTAAGGGCAAGTCGGAGGAGGGAGGAGGAGAAAGAGAAAGCAGGGGGAGGGAGAAACGGAAGCGCCACGAATAAGGGAGGGGAGAACTCCCGGCCAAGCGTTTTCGGCCCGACGACGCCCCTGTCGTTTTTTGCTTCCTGCCGAATTGCCAGCTACAACAGAATTAAATATCATGCCCCTTCTTTAAAAAAGGCGAAAAATCAGGATATGGATAAAAAGGAACGTCCCATAATATTTTTCCTTCTATTTGTAGGCTACAGATCCTTGGCTAATTAGGCGCACTCAGCCTGACTAAAGCAAATGTAAATTAAACTTGACATTTGATCTGAGCCTCCTTAATATGTAAAGTATGCATTACATAAAGCATGTGGAAGCACAACCATGAAGCTTTGTAACCGCTTAAAAGAAAGCCGCCTCCAAAAAGAACTTACCCAGGAGTCGCTGGCCGCCAAGGTGGGTGTGACGCGTCAGACAATCATCGCCGTTGAGAAGGAGAAGTTTGTTCCCTCGGTGAAACTGGCGCTGGAGCTTGCGCGGGCTTTAGACAGTCGGCTCGAAGATCTTTTTTGGCTCGAAAATAAGGAAGGAGGAAAATCATGAACGCTATGTCGCGTTATTATCTCCTTGGGGCTTTAATTGGTGTGGTGTTTGGTGGCTTATTTGCGCTCGCCGGCATGCCTTGGTGGGTGGCTATCCTTGCCGGTATCGTGCCGTTTGCCTGGTTTCTCTGGGCTCCGCGCAGCGGACGGTATGTCGTCCGTCCCGAACTTGGCGCTACGGCTCTGAGAAGTGATGAGCGCACTCAGGTAATCAACGACAAGGCAGCACGGAACGCAGGCATGGTCACTATGCTGGCGACGGCTGGAGTCGTCATCTATTTCGGATTCATTGCACCGGCTAACGTGCCGGTCGCTATTCTTAACTTTGTCATACTCCTCTATTTTCTGGTTTATTGGGTGTCCGACATCCGGTTGCGACGGCTATAGCTACAACCGCAGCATGGGCTTATTTTGAAAGTTCGGTTTCTTTATTCTTCTGACGAAAATATTCGGGGAGGTCAACAATGAAACGTCGAGTGTTCGGCAGGCGTTTTTGGGTCTTCGTAGCTCCGCTAGCCGCGTTTTTCTTTTGGAGTTTTCTGTCAGCTTCGGGGAGGCAAACATCAGCGAATGATTTTTCCTTTCCCAAGCAAAAGCCGCTTTTTGATAAGCTCCATGTCCTTGAGTCCTGGCAGATGACGAAGGGAAGCCCGAAGGTAGTGGTCGGCGTTATCGAGACCGGTTTTGACTTTTTCCATCCCAATTTGAAAGACCAGCTTATTCCTGGCTTTTATGCCCCGGGTGGATACCATCTCGACATCTATCACAACATAGCTCATGGAACTGTGGTTTCGAGCATCATCGCTGCTCAGGGAATTCAGGGAAGTGAAATGATCGGACTTGCTCCGGACTGCAAAATCTTGACCGCATCCACCGGAATCGTCGAGCAACCCCTGCTGAAGCTCAAAAGCAAATTTGACCAGGAGCATCCCAATGCCGATCTGTCCGAGTTCCAGAAAGAAATGATGAAACATATGGACGAAATGAAAGACGCTGTTTCAAAGTGGATAGCCCATATGGCTTCATCCCATGGAGAAGCCATCCGGTATTTGGTAGATCATGGCGTGAAGGTGATTAATATCAGCGGCCTTCTCAGAAAAGCCTTGATTCCATCACCGGAAGCCTGGAATAAGCTCGAAGACGCGTTCAAATATGCCGCGAGCAAGAATGTGATCATCGCCATCGGAGCCGGCAATGATGCCAAAGAATATGACGACTATCCCGGAGACCATAATTTTGTAATTGTCGTCGGCGCAACCTTATTTAATGACAAGCGCTGGGAAATAGAAATGCCTGTCATGGGGCGAAAGGTCAAACAAGGCTCAAGCTATGGAAAGCGACTAACCGTGATGGCCCCATCTGAAAACATGGTTGGGTGCGCACCTCATGATAAGCGTTTTTATTCCTGTGAGGATAGCCCTGTGGGAGCTATTAACGAAGAGTTTAAAGGTCTGTATGATGCTTTTCCAGAAGGAGCCACTTCCTTGGCGACGGCTATCGTCACTTCGTTGGTCGCTCTGGTATACAGCTTAAGACCCGATCTCCAAGCGAAATCGGTCATGGAGATCATTAGACAAGGATGTGATGATATTGGTGATCCGGGATATGATATTTATACGGGATACGGTAGAGTGAATTTCTTAAAAACCCTAAAGCTCGCTAAAGATTGGAAAGAGTGAAATAAACGACGGTTCTGTTTTAACCACGAGATCTTTTCTCTTCTCACGTGTTCCTGTAAGAAGCGGGATTTATGTTCATCCTGCCACTCCAAGCGATCGGCGAGTGGATGCGGGAGACACTCCTCCTGGATGTTCCTCGCCGCCAGTTGTTTTCACCATTCCCAATAGGAGAGGTCTGTCGGATTTCCGACCCTTTTAGGCTCTTCTGTGTCTTCAGAGCCGCCCTTCCGCTGTTTTTAGCTCAACTTGACATCCGATCACGCTGCGATTTATCATCCCTAACGATGGGAGGAGGCAAAATCGGCGCACGAACGCTCACTCAGCCACCGCAACAGAAAAGGAGTTTCTTATCCCTAAAAGAAAATGAGATGATGGAGAGGGGATGCGGATTTAACGGATAAAGAATTATTATTTTCTTGGTCTAGGCAAAGGCTCATTATACGTCTTAACATCGCCGATTTTGATGGCAGGGAATTTGTGCCAAAAGAGGCTTTTATCCAATTCACCTATCATGCTAATAGAAATAATGCTCAGAAGAAAAAGAAGAAAGAAAAACGTTATTTCCTGAAACCTTATTTTTATTCTTAGCTTCCTCAAAAAAATAATCAATAACGTCAAGCCCAAAAGAAATGTAAAGCAGGAAAGGGAATTCGAGGGCAAGTGCAATAAATACTCAGCAAAGAACAGCTCGCCTTCATCGCCTTTGACAACAAGCTGGAGCATGTAGATAAAGCCAATCATGATTTGGCCGATAAAAAGACCCCGAACGATTGTTCTTCCTTTTTTGTTTTTGCTGGTGAAATAATTTTGCAGCAAGAAAAAAAGGACCATGGCCAGCCAGGAAAAGAAAATACCGCCAAAGGAACCCAAGGCATATTGGTTAACTGAAATATCGTGGAGGGGAAATTCCTTGGTCAGCGACATTGCTGCTGAAATACCCTGTGCCCAGTAAAAAACACAGTGGCCGAATTCATGAAAAGGCCCGCTAAGAATTACCCCAATCAATGTCCAGAAGATAAAAATTAAGATTTGTATAATAGAAATGGATTTAATCTTGCCATTTACGATGATCCTGGGCATGAAATTTCTCCCCAAACAATATACGATTTTGCTCAAGAAAAAGTCTAAAAAAAGTTAAAATTGCTACAATATCTTACTTTTGTAATGGTCTATCGTGGCCCGGCAGAAAACAAAAAGAGGGATAATAATTTGGTTTTCGGCTGAGTTGGCCGAGTGAGTCTCTTTGTGTCGATTTTCCCATCCAAGCATCGTGAGGAATTGTAGATTACGACACAGAAAGATGTCAAGGGGGGGAAGGCTGAAAACCGGATTTATTTTGGCACTTTTTCAGGGTTTGGAAGAGATTGTCACAGTCATATATTTTAAAATATATGACTGTGGGAGAATGTAAGGGGGGGGCAAATCAAAGGCAGTGACTGCCTTTGATTTTTGGCGTTGGCCATGGCTGCGCAAGCATTCATCCTCAGTGACTATCTCTGGGATGCCGTCCAGGTGCATTCAGGATACGTCCAGGGCGTCTAGAATCGTCTATCAAGGGCTGGACGTCCTGGGGGACGTTTTGAAAGTGCGAAAATTGCATGATTTGGGAATTTCCCTCAAGAGGAATAGGGATAGATTTAACCTCTACCAACGTTGGTAGAGGTTAAATAGGGCGTTTTTAGCGTCAGGATGATTTGAGACAGGCTTTTATCAGTGTGCCAGGGCAGTTGATCATGACAGGGACGGCTGTCTTGGCTGAGTCCACTCAAGAGGGTTTGCAGTTTTCAGCGTCAGGGCGTCCAAAAGCATGGGTATAGCAAGGGCAGGAGCAAGGGGTTTGCAAAATTTGCAGAAAAGTTAATTTGGCAGGGGCCTGTAATTCCTCGCTAGAGATGATCCGTGCCGGTTTGAGTCTGGCCTCTTTTAGGCTTTTCTGTGCCTTCTGAGCCCGCCTTCCGCTATTTTGAGCTCAACTTGACATCCGAGTACGCTACGATTAATCATCCATAACAATGGCAAAATCGGCGGTTGAACGCTTACTCAGCCAGCGTAGCGGAAAAGGAGTTTCTTATTAATAGCTTCCCCATTTTATGGGGCGTTACAATGGGTCTTAGGGAACCAGCGGGTGATAATACCGGGCGGGCTCCTTAATTTCCTTGACGCTAAACACTCCAAGCGAGACGGGCGTATTTAAGATAAAGGGTCTGTTTCGTAGAGAGGTATGACCCGGGAGGGATTCATGAGAAAAATCAATATCCTGACCGTTCTTGGGACCGTTAGCTTCTTTTGCGTCGGGCGGATCGCAATGGCCGGGTCGGGGAAACCGGGATCTGTTGCGTAAGCGCCGCGGATTACCCTTAACCCTGATCTCGTCATCGGCGTCGCGGAGGGCAACGATAAGAAATAATAAAATGTATTATTACACAGTTAAAGACGACAAGATTGATAGCTTGGTCGTTTCATCAATAAAGTGGAGAGAAAAGGATTGATGATGCGGAGAATATCAGAGACCATTATCTTGTTTAAAGCATCAAGCGGTCGTGTTTTGATGTCATTCTTGTGGTTGTTGTTTTTATTGATGATTTCGAGCTGTAATGGTCCTGCGGACATAAGTTACGAGAACGGGATCGAAGTGGTTTCCAATAAAGCAGAGCCCAATAAAATAAACAAAAAACGTATTAATATTTCTTTGGAAGAAATAAATGTTATTGATTTAGAAAATCCAGAGTTTCTTGAAAAAGGGATGGGATCAGCGGGGGAGTTTGATGTTGATTCGGATGGGAATATCTATATTGTTGGATGGAAGAATAAAGAATACTATATTAACAAAATAGATAAGAAGGGCAATCTGATTTTATCATTTGGACGAAGAGGTGAAGGCCCGGGCGAGATTAATACGCCAATCCGTCCCACAATATATGATGATCATTTTTTAGTTATCACCGATATGTTTAAGAAATTGATTTATTACGATTTGCAAAGTGGGAGATATGTGCGGGAAATTCTTTTTAAAACGCCTATGCTCATCGTCGAATGTCTTCCCAATAATAAATATCTTGTTTATAAATCAAAAAATAGTTCTGATAGCAAAGAATTATATTTTAAGTGTTTGGAAATATGTGATGGTCAATGGAAAATGATAAAAGAATTGGATGTGGATGAATGCCCGCCCCAGGAGAAGATGGGATTGCTGCCGCCTTATTTTATGTGGAGGGTGTCAAACCAGGGCATCTTTATCGTCAATGAAAAAAGAGGGTATGAGATACAAAAGTATGACCATGATGGAAGATTGTTAAGAAAAATAAAAAAAGAATACCGGCCAGTCAGGTTATCGGAAGAATTGGAAAAAGAAATCGCCGGGTCAAACTATCAAGTGAACCATTTATATCAAGGGAAGAAAATGCGCTACCTAGCGCCGATGAATTCCATCTTTTGCGATGACGAGGAAAGGTTTTTTGTCATGACGTATGAAAAAAGCGACACAGGCGCTGGATTCATCCATAACGTTTTTAATGCGGATGGGTTATACATAGGCGATATAAT
>Ga0315285_10004032_pt1 | contig 15240 bp, 17 predicted proteins | sample YL17G09_36_MG_FD_203698 | JGI IMG/M metagenome (GOLD analysis project Ga0315285, IMG submission 203698) | Sediment microbial communities from Yellowstone Lake, YNP, Wyoming, USA - YL17G09_36 | ecosystem: Environmental > Aquatic > Freshwater > Lake > Sediment | place: USA: Wyoming | collected...
TCAGGCCGCTGGCGTGATCCAGTACAATTCGGGTGCGCAGCACCACCTTGTGCGGCGTGTTGCGCCCTCGTGCCAGCCGCTCCAAGAGACTCCGTTGCGCCGGCTCAATGACTGTGGGGAGAGAGGCTCTGCTCATGCCTCCAGTATCCCACAACCATGAACAACTGTAAAGTTATATTATGTGCAGTACACTAGCGTGGACAGGCCCGCTCCAGGGTGAACTGTGGGACTTCACCATGCGGGTCCGACCGGGAGAGCCAGGATTCGCGCGTAAGATCCAACACAGCGACAAGTCCACTTGGCATCTGGAGTTCCTGGCGAAGGGTCAGGTGGTTGGTGAGGCAACGATCATGGAGCAGTCGTTAGGGGAAGTGACCAAGACCGGGCGAGACAAGGCCTGCGAAGCACAGCCGCCCCACTAGCCCATCGCGGCTGCCGGCCCAATGACACAACACGCCGATACCCACAAACCATCGACCGGCCGGGGAGGTAGCCGACAAACAGGGCCCCGTCAATACACGGACGCCCGAATCTCCTGGAGTGTGATAGCGGCCACTAGTGCGGGCAAGCGGCCGTTCCGGTCGGTCTGTCACTCAAGCGCCGGCGCCCTGGACTCGGTTGGCTCAGGTTCAGCTTCGCTCGCAACCGCAGTCTTGGCCTCGGCTGGGATCGACGCGTCAAAGCATCCCAACAGCCCGTTCAGCTTCCCCACCGCCGCCTGCTTGGTACGGGTATCCGAGTGCAGGTACTTTGCCGTGGTCTCCAACTCCGAATGCCCCATCAGTTCCTGCACGGTGCGGATGTCCACGCCATTGCGGATGAGGTGGGTGGCGAAGGTGTGGCGCAGCTTGTGGGGCGTGATGCCCTGGCCCGCCAGGCCCGCCTTCTCGATGACGATCTTCAGCATGCGGTTGATGCAGCGGCCGTGGATGGGACGGCCTTTCCAGGCGCTCACGAACAGGTGCCGGCTCTGGGTCTTGGTGCGATGGGGCAGGTAGGCCTGGATGGCCTCGACCGCCTGATCGGTGAGGGGCACGACACGCTCCTTGTCCCCCTTGCCCCGGATCAGCAGCTGGCGCTCATCCAGGTTGAGGTCGTCCAGGGTGATGCCCACCGCCTCTGATCGCCGGATGCCGGTGGAGAGCAGCAGCACCACCATGGCTTTGGTCCAGGGCGTATCGGCCGCCGCGATCAGCTGCTGCGCCATCTCCTCGCTCAGGAACACCGGCACGTACTCCGAGACCCGGGGCAGCGGCAGTCGCCGGGCGGGGTTGGTATGGGCGTATCCCATGTCCTGCAGGAAGCCAAAGAAGGAGGAGATGCAGGCGTACTTGCGGCGCAGGGTCAAGGGCGCGGGCTTCCTCAGGCTGACGCCGAACTGGACGATCTGTTCCCGGGTGATCTCGGTGGGGGAGGGCACGCGGCCCGTTCGGTGCTCTAGGAACTCCCGTAGCATCCTCATGTCCGTGCCATAGGCGCGGACGGTCAAGGCGGAGAAGCTGCGGTAGTCCTTGAGGTAGCTGAGGAACTCCCTCACCGTGTCATCGTACGACAGGCCCTTCTCTGCGGTTGCGTCCGTCACGTGAGCACCTCCAGTGCTGATCAGGTGTCACGATACATCACTCTTTGGGCCCACTAAGTCCAGAGGAATCTGTGGGCGCGGAATTTCTGTTCTGGGCCCATTGGCCGACAAGGCCCCAGTGCCGGAAAGTGCATCAGATTGCTGGCTCTTCTGCCTCTCGTGGGCGCGGTGCGAGAAGGTGAGTGACGGCGGATTCAGGGCCTCTGGCCAGACTGGACCGCTTTCGGCAGAGAGACGAAAGAGCTGGGGATTTCCCAGCTTTTTCCGGAGTAGGGGAGGTGATAACGAAAGAGGTGGAGTGGGCCGATAAGCCGAGCTATAGACCGGGTCGAGAGACCCAAACAGCCTGCCGTAGCCCATCCCCGCGAGTCGAGTAGCGACATTTCCGCGCTTAGCGGCGCGCTCTCTTCAGAGGCTGCCTTCTACATTACCACGAAAGCGCGTCTAGGTGCTACTTACGATGTGACATAACGGGCAGAAACGAGACAACAATATCGCCCGTACGGCATGCCCCGCGGCCTTCGGCCGGGGGCATGTTCGCGGGTAGGCAAGGACTACGATGACGAACACTCATTCGGACACGACTCGCGTGCCACTGGGGCATGGAGTCGCAGCCGGCGTCGTCGCGGGCGGGGCGAAGGGACTCCTCGGGCTTCCGGCCTTCGATGCCTTTGCGGAACGTCTGGTCAACACGTGGGTCACGTTCGCAGTCCCCACACCCTCGGGGTCGTGGGTTCGGGCACAGAATGCGGAGGGAGAACCCGTCGCACTTACACAGGAGCGACTGGCCGAACACCTCTCCGGCGGGCTGCCGGTCGGGCTGTACGAGAAGGACTCGGCCGGGTTCTCTCGGTGGGGGGTCCTGGATGCGGATAGGTCGGGCCGGGGACACGCGCTCGGGCTGAGAGCAGCGCAGGGCGAAGCGGCTCGCGACGGCGTTCCCATCGTGATTGAGCAGAGCCGCGGCGGAAGGTTGCACGGCTGGCTCTGGGCCTCTGATCGGACTCCGACCGGGAATGTGCGGGCGCTGCTGCACTACTACGCGGCGCGAGAGGGAGCACAGCTCGAAGTGTTCCCCAAGTCAGCGCCGAGCAGTCCTGTGGGCAGCCTCGTGCGCGCGCCGGGCGGCCGACATCCTCGCAACCGTGTGGTCTACGGGTTTGAGGGGCAAACGGACATTACCCCGGCCGGGTTCCTGGACTTCGTTGCCTCAGCTCCCACTATCACGCCTGAGGAGATCGAGTCGCTCCTGACCCGTCACGAGGGCCAGATCAAGGAGCTGGAGACAGCGGAGGCGACCGCGGTAGCGCGTCGAGGAGACCTGCTGGCTACGATCCACTCGAAGCTGAATCCGGTCGCGGCGTTAGGGTGGTTCGGCATCACCCCGGCACGGTACGACGAACGCAAGGGCAGTCTCGCACTCAGGTGCCCCTTCCACGATGATGACCTCAGCTTCTCGGCTTGGCGCACCGATGACGGACGCTGGCGGTGGAAGTGCCAGTCTACCCACTGCCCAACGCAGAGCAAGTATCCCCGCGGACTAACGTCGTTCGACTTCGTGGATTTCGTGGCGCTGAAGCTCTGTATCGGTGTGTCCGAGGCTATAGGGTGGGTAGCCCGAGAGCTCGACATCCCGACGGACGGGGAGCCGCGACAGATTCATCCGGGAACACCTGACGCGGACGGGTACACCTGCCAGGCATTCCGGCGCGAGGGGTGGCCCGACGTACTCCCTGAGCGAGTCGCGGCGGGCTATGAGATCATCGCGGACGAGGAGCGGAGGCGCAACCTGCCACCGTTTGGGATGTGCACTTCGGCCTCTGCCCGCGACGCCGTGGTTCAACGCGTGAAGGACGGCCGGTTGCCAGACGCACGGCCGTGGCTGCCCCTCTCATACCGGGAGTTCGCCGAACGGCTAACGGGCGACAGCAGACACTTGCGGACGGCGCAACGAGTATACGGCGCGCTGGAGGCTGCGAGCCTGATAGAGCTGCAGCGCGGCACGCGTCGCGCCGTCGGCGAACCGCAGCGGGCGACGTGCGTCCTGCGCGTGTGGCCGGTCCCACCTGTTCCCTCACAGGCGCAGTTGAGGGAGTTCCTTACCCCCTGGAGGGGAGGGGTCATGGGCCCACTCGGCGCCGGCTCCGCCGCGCCTACTCTGGCCAGTAGTGTACCACTAGACATCGGGGGGCGGGGCTGCCCAACAGCAGTCAACGCTCTCAGACGTGGACGAGAAGGCGACCCGCAACGGCGGGCGCGAACAGGAGAAAGCAAGATATGACGGAGACAGCAGAGGCAGCGGTATCGACGCAGGCGCGACTCCGCGCCATCGGCAAGCCGCGGGCATGCCCTGTGTGTGACGGGAAGCTGCATGCGCTCGGGGGGAGACGGTGGGGCTGTGAGAAGGGACATACTGTGGCTTACGTCCCCGGCCTACTGAACGCCGTAGGGCGTGCCGAACCGGGATGGGATGAAGGCGCGTCGGAAGCTCTGGGGCTGGAGTCGGTTGTGGAGGCCCCGCGTCGGCAGACAGCGGACAGGCGACCGAGGCAGGTGGGAGTTCCGCTACTTACTCCTGAGGAGATCGCGGACAGCAAGGCGGAGTGGGAACGGAAGCTGAAGCGGGGCCGCCAGAGAAGGTGGCGCGCCCGCAAGCGTGCAGGCTTGGTGTAGACGATTTGCCCCCCGTAGCGCCGCTCCCAGGCCAACTGGGGCGCTCCCGGCAAAGGGCCGGCTATCCCCGGTCGGAACGCCGTTTTGTAGACGGTTCCTGCCTCTCCACGCGAGCAGGCCTATGGTGACGGGAGCCAGTGATCGCGAGGGAGTGGGTCGCACCCCTGTATCGGGCTACTCAGACACTCAGAGATCAAGGAGATCAAGACGGTGACCCTAGAGCAACACGATTCAGTGCGCACCGAGTCGGCTGACGCAGACCAAGAGAGGGGTGAACTGGCCTCTCGCGGCTCGGCGCTGACGGCATACCCGTGGTCGGTTCAGGCGCTCCGGCCCCATCCCCGCAACTACCGCCGCCACCCGGAGCATCAGCTCGCCATCCTGCGCGAGTCGCTGCGGGTGCACGGCCAGCAGAAGCCCATCGTCGTAACTCCCGACGGCACCATCCTCGCCGGCCACGGACTGGTGGAGGCAGCCAGGCTCGAGGGCTGGGAGGACATCGACTGCCACGTCTATGACGGCCCCTACCCGGAAGCATTCCTGGCGATAGACAACCGCGCCTCCGATCTGGCCGAGGATGACGAGACGGCCTTGGCAGCGCTGCTGCGAGATCTGGAGGCCCAGGATCAGCTCAGCGCGACGGGCTGGGAGCAGGACGACCTGGAGGAGTTGCTGCTTCGCCTGGAGGCCGAGGAGAAGCGCGGCAAGGAAGAGACCTTCGACGCCGAGCAGGCGATGGCGGAGGCGGAGTCCGCCATAGGCGGACCCACCCGCGTGCAGCCGGGCGAGCTGTGGCAGCTGGGCCGGCACCGGTTGCTCTGCGGTGACGCGACCGACCCCGCGAACTGGCAGCATCTCATGCAGGGACAGGTGGCGCAGGCCATCATCACCGATCCTCCCTACGCCATCAACTACCTCGGCGGCCGCGCCGCGCAGGAGGCGCGCATTGGGGCGAAGCGCCGAGGGGTGGAGGGACAGGAGGGCGACGCCTACTGGGATGACCTCACCACGGACGAGTATCGGGTGCTGCTGAACGGCAGTCTGGGCCTCGCCCACCAGCACTCGGATGACAGGGCCCCACTCTACCTCTGGTTCGCCAGCACCCGCCTGCGGGAGGTGCTGGACTGCATGGCTGAGACCGGCTGGCAGGAGCGGAACCTGCTGGTGTGGGTGAAGAACAACGGCGCCGGCGCCCTCTTCGCCCAGTACAAGCACTGGTATGAGCCCTGCTTCTACGCGTTCAAGCGGGGCCAGGCCCCGCGCTGGCACGGCCCCACCAACGAACGCACGGTGTGGGAGCACGACAAGCCAGTCGTCAATGACCTGCATCCCACGATGAAACCGCTGGCGCTGATCGAGCGCAGCATCGCCAATAGCACCGAACTGGGCCACCTGGTGCTCGACCCCTTCCTCGGCTCCGGCACCGCCATCATCGCGGCCGAGCGCACTGGGCGGGCCTGCTACGGCTTCGACCTTGACGCACGCTACTGTGATGTCATCCTATCCCGGTGGGAGTCTTTCACCGGGGAGAGGGGAGTGAAGAGCAATGGCTGAGCAACGACCGCAGGAGAAGCATGCGGGCGGCCGGCCCCGGCTGTATATCGATCTCCGCCAGGTGGAAGAGCTGGCCCGCATCGGATGTACCGACGCGGACATGGCGGCGGTGCTGGGGGTTTCCGTGGACACCCTCCAGCGTCGCAAGCGGGAGTCGGAGGAGTTTCGCGGCCTCATAGAAAAGGGCCACGCCTCCCTGCGCAACTCCCTGCGGCGGCTGCAGGTGAAGAAGGCCCTGGAAGGCAACACCACCATGCTCATCTGGCTGGGCAAGCAGTTACTGGGGCAGAGCGACCGAGAGAGCCTGCAGATGGGCCAGGACCCGGACTCTGGGCCGGTACAGATAGTGGAGATCGTGACGGCGGAGCCGAGGCGCGAGAGCAGCGCCGTCAGCTAGGCGAGCGGCTGCGGCCGAGGCGAGCCCGCAAGAAGGCCGGCAGGGAGGGGGGCGCGGGGCGGCCGGCACGGGCATGGCGCCCTCACAGCCACCGATGTCCTTTCGTCTTCGGCCCCCCCTCAGTCCGAACTGGCTGATTCCGCGCCATCTCGCCGAAACGGGCCCAGGACGCCGCGCCACGTGGGCTTGAGGGCCGCGCTCGGGAGCGGGGTGGTGGTAGGACCGCGGAGCTTCCCGCTCCGCCTCACGCGACCGCCCCGACCGCATTGGGCCGATAACTGGCATTATGGGCTCAGTATTCCCTGGACTTCTGGGCCGACCTGAGCGACCTATTGCGCCAGGAGGCCCGGCATGGCAACACGCACACGTCTCGGCTTCGAGGAGGCGGCCTCTGCCTTCCTCGACTACCTCAGCTCCTACCGCGGCTACTCGATCCACACGGTGAAGGCCTACGCACGGGATCTGCGGGAGCTGCGCGGATTCCTGGCGCGGCGGCATCGGTCAATCAAGCGGCCCGATCAGGTGCGGCGAGAGATGGTGGTGCAGTTCGCCATCAGCCTGAAGGGCCAGGCCCCGCTCACGGTCAGGCGCAAGGTCGCCGCAGTGGCGTCGTTCTACGGCTTCCTGCAAGACACCGGGCAGGTGGACATCAATCCAGCGCGCGGCTTGCCGCTGCCGAAGGTGGCGAAGGTCCTGCCAGCGTGTCTGAGCGAGGAGCAGACGGGGGCGCTGCTGGAGGCGGCCCACACCCCATGGCATCGCGCGCTGCTGGCGCTGCTGCTCTTCGCCGGGCTGCGGCGCAGTGAGGTGACCGCGATCACGCTGGACGATCTGGACCTCGCAGACGCGCAGCTACTAGTCCGTGGCAAGGGGGCGAAGCAGCGCGTGGTGCCACTCACGCCAGTGCTGATCGAAGCGATCCGGGTGTACCTGTCGTGCCGGCCGCAGACCGGCAGCAACCACCTCTTCGTCAGCCGCATCGGGGGCCGGCCACTCCATGGGCGAGTCGCGGGCCGCATGCTGGACCGCGTCCTGGAAAGAGCCGACCTCGATCACGCGGGCATCACTCCCCACCGCCTCCGCCACACCTTCGCCACCCACCTCATCCGAAATGGCGTGGACGTCCGCACCGTCCAGGAACTCCTCGGCCACGCCGACCTCCAGACCACCGCCCGCTACCTCCATTCCGACACGAGGGCGAAGCAGGAGGCGGTGGAGAGGCTGGCGGCGGCGTTCGCCGGCCGACCGGACCTGGCGGGCGGAGCCTAGTTGATGGGGCGGCGTAGCTCGTCGCGCACGCCCTACCGGAGTGCTTCTCCGCCCAGGCCGTTGGCTAGCGTGCCGCCTGGCATCTCTCTTGGGGCAGCAGGCCTTCAGCTCCTCTCAGAGAGGGTCCAGCGTGGTTACGCTCTGAACATGGACGCCGTGAACCAGCCTCGGCGCTTCGACCTCGAACTCGCCGGAGAGCACCTGTCGGCCACTGAGGCCGGCTTTCCAGGAGTACCTGCCGGGCTTCAGCCACGCCTCCGATAGCTGACCGCTCTTGTCGCGGCGCACGAAGTCGGATGGGAAGTAGGCCTTGCCCCACCCGTCGCCCACGGTTCTCTTCGTCGCGGTATACTCCAAGCCGTCCGGCGCGCTCACCCGGAAGACAGTCGTGTAGGCCCCCAGCGTGCCTAGTTTGTCGCGAACCGCCAGCTGTACGCAGGGGCTCTGCGATTGCTGCCACACCACCTGCTGCTTGCGTCTAGCGGCACAGACCGTGGTGACCGCCACAGCAAGTATGGCAGCAAGCGCAAGGATACGCCCGAGCCTTGGACGCGCACTTGTCCTCACTGCGCCACGTACTTCCATTCGTAATCCTTCATGCACTTGTTGTACGCCCTGTTGTTCCCGTCCGTGCTGACGTACACTTTGGACAGGTTACCGTGCTTCACAGCCCCAGCTAGTACCGCTACGCCACACTTAATGTTGTCGCACGGGTCAAAGGCGTCGAAGGGGTGCCCGAGCATCTTCGTGCATCCCTTGTCGTGACACTTCATTATCTGCATCAGGCCGCTGGCACTGGAGTTGGGATTCTTCGCGGTCGGGTCATCCCCTGACTCACCGTAGATAATACAGCGTGCCATCTTCTTGTACTTTGCCCTCTCCTCTGGTGTCTTCCCAAAGATCGTGTTGCCACCGACCGAGTCCGAGAGGCATTTCTTCCAGTCGGCTGGCAGATCTTTAAAGAGGCCTTCGGGGTCAACCGCAACTACCGGGTCATCGCCTACATAGGCGTACCAATCGGCACCATCCTGCATGGGGTCTCGCTGCACGAATCTCCCGACCTCCGGCCAGTAGTGCCTCTCGCCAAGCTGCAGGAATCCCGACGGATCCGTCACGTATCCCCACGCGGCCCCAAACCTGTACGAGTTAGGCGTGCTGCCGCTGGTGGAGACCTGGCGGCCGAAGGTATCGAGTTCGTACCAGTCGGTCGCCGTCCCGGAGGCATCGAGCAATCCCCTGGCGGAGCCGATCTTGTCATACATCGGAAACCGACTCAGGCCGCCGCTGGGGCGGTGAAGGTGAAGCCACTGACTGGAATACGATCCGTCCTCTGTCGTGTACCGGGCCTGCATCGTGCCGCTGTCGTTCAGTTCCTCCAGCACGCGCTCCCCGTTGTACAGGTACCGATAGTAGGTCCTATTCAGCCGCGCCCGGTAGCGCTGCCCCGTGAACTTGTAGTAATAGAGGTCGGTGACGGCTCCGTAGGTCAGGGAGGTCAACCGGTTGTCGTCATTGTACACGAGGGTCTTCGAGCCGTACATGGTGCCGGAGACCGAGGTCATGTTACCGTTGTTGTCGTAGCCGAACGAGGCGCTCTGGCCGCCGCCGGAGGCGGAGGTCATCCTGTCGTTGTCATCGTAGACATAAGTGATCGTCGCGCCGCCCAGAGTGCGAGTCGCGCGATTGCCCACCGCGTCATAGCCGTAGCCCAGGCTGTAGACCACGTTGTTGCCCGCATCCCGCTTCGTCTCCTCGGTCTGGCGCGCGATGTGGTCGTAGCGCAGCGTCGTGTTATAGGTCGTCCCCGCGATCAGGATCATCGCGGCGACGTATGCTCCCGGCGAAGTTCAAAATCAATGTGGTCAGAGTCGCTCGATACTTTCTGGTATGGCGGGCTGACTACCCAGCCGCTCGGGGGGATGACGCGCACTAGGTAGTACTGGACCGTGAAGGTCTCACCCGCAATGGCGCGACCTGTGGGCAAGTGCCGTCGTGCTTCCTCGCGGGTGATTCTGGCGCGGGTTGTCATTTCCTGGGGCCCGAGATCATAGGCCACCCCGACCGCACCGTCTTGGTCAGGTGCGACCGCTAACCCCAGAACATAGGCACCCACGCCGGCCGGCGACGATGGAATCGGCGTGGCCGAGACATCCAGCGGCGTTGGTGGCGCATGACCCTTCCATCTGATGTGCCCCCGTACGTTGATGCTGCCGACTACAGTATAGCGATACCGTGTCGTCACTTTGCGCCGCGCACAGCCCCCAGCTACAGCTAGCAGGCTGAGCAACAGGAACACGAGGAATGCAATAGCGCGAACAGACCGGGACACTCGTGGCGGATCGCTCGTCATCGGTCTGTAGCTCGCCTATGGGGCAGGAAAGTCGGTGGATGCTCCGGACACCAGTCCTCCGCATCGTCGGCGTCGATCCAGCCGTACTTCCGGGTATGTGCTATGCCAGTATCTTCACGGTCCATATATTCTGTGTTGTGCTTGGACTGGGTCACGTTGTTGTAGCCATAACCGCAGTCAGCTGATACCATAGAAAGTCGGTGGGTGCTCCAGGCACCAGTCCACCGCATCGGCGGCGTCGATCCATCCGTATTTCCACGTCTTTGCTGTGCCCTTTTCCTCGCGGTCAACATACTCTCTGCTATGAGCTGATTCCGCCACATATGAATAAGGGCCGCATGGCCCCGTACAATTCCACCAGGTTTTCGAGTAGCTCTCTATGTAGCCTGTCTCTCGCCGCGTTCTCTCCCAGGTGCAGTCCACCTCATTATAGGGAACGATGGCTAGTTCCACAAACGTCACTTGCGTGAGCTGCCATGGGCTCCACGGGCCGAAGGTGGTATGCGCATAAGTATAATGCCAGTAGAAGTAAGGCACACAGACATCGAGGCCCTTCGGATCAATCCATTGCATAGGGTCATTCAGCGCATAAGAATACAGGTCTACTTCGCGGCGCATGCGATCCCGTTGCACAAACCTCCCCACTTCCGGCCAGAAGAATCTGACGCCAAGCTGGAGGAACCCCGAGGGGTCGGTGATATAGCCCCAGGCGCCGCCGAAGCGATACGGATTTGGTGTGCTGCCGCTGCTGCTAACTTGGCGGCCAAACGTGTCGAGTTCGTAGGAGTCGGTGACGGTTCCGGAGGCGTCCACGAGGCCCCTTGCCGAGCCGATCTCGTCATACAGCGGGAAGCGGCTCTCGCCCGTGGCCCGCTTGAGGTGGAGGAGAGCGCCGGAGTAGGAGCCGGATTCGGTGGTGTAGCGCGCGGTCATCGTGCCCCCGTCGGTCACCTCCTCCAGCACCCGCTCGCCGTTGTACAGATAGCGGTAGGTCGTACCGGCCAGGGTCGCCCGCGTTCGCAGACCCGCCCAGTTGTAGGTATACGTATCTGTGACCCCACCATAGGTGGTTGAGGTCATCCGGTTTTCGTCATTGTACACCAGCGTCTTCGAGCCGTACATGGTGCCGGACACCGAGGTCATATTGCCGTTGTTGTCGTAGCCGAAGCTGGCCGACTGACCCCCGCCGTCCGAGCCCCAATGCATAGTGCCGTTTTCGTCGCAGGCCAGACTCACCGTCTCTCCCTGCCACGGGCCTCCTACGGCCAGTCGAGTCCCATGAACCAGATCAACTGGCTGAAATCCTGTTCGCGCAGTTCGGGCAGTCGCGACGACGGCTGCTGGCGACCCGCGAGAGGCAGCGCTATGTGACCGTCCTTGCTGACCTCTAGCGCGGCCAACCGGAATGACCTTGACTCCGCAGAGATCTGGAACGGCCCCATCGTCATCGAGCCGGTCTCAATCACGAGTTCCCTCTCCGGTCGCAGTCCGCCGCCAGGCAGAAAGTCGCCATACGCTTGCTCCGGCGGCCCCGATGGCGATGGCAGAAAGGCGAGCATGTCTGTAAGGCTCAAGGCGGCCCACACCCCAACTGCGTAGCCGAGGCTCAAGTAACTGGAATCTGGACGTCCCTGGTCGTAGAGGAGATACAGAGCCTGCCGGCGAGCGCGACGTAGGTCTGGCAAGCTCAAGGAGTCACGTCTCTCGCGGCAGAAGATCGCGGTGGCCGAAGGTCCCAGAAGCGACTCCGCAGTGAAAACGGCCCGGTAGTCGACCGCGCCGGTCGAGTCTGGCCGCGCTCTGACGTGGTCGAAGCGTATGGGTCTGATCACCCACGTGTCATCGCTGAACGGCAACCGGACGTTGAAGGCCCTGGCGAATTCCTGCGGCGCGACGGCCGCCTTCACCTCGTCCGCGAGCAATCCGTACATGCGCGCAGTATCTCCCGCTTGCCACGCGGACAGATACTGCTGAGCAACGCCGACTGCGTCAGCTTGCTGGCCGGCGCGGGCCGATGTCGTGGTGCCGAGCGCAGAGAGGACTCCTAGCGCGGTGCCCAAAGAGATCCTCAAGTACGACCGATATCCCCCTCTGCGTGGCCGGTGTGCGAACGCCATCGTGACCTCCTGCGCTCCCCTACTTGGGCTTGGGGCGCTTCTTTCCGCCTGGCGGCTTCGGCTTGCAGTGATAGACATTCTGCGTAGTTTCCACCGAGTACGTGCACTTGTAGGGCCCTAGCTGCACCGTGCCGCTCTGTGACTGAGGGGGGAGCGGCCCGACGAGTTCGGGTTCGGGCGGTATCTGACAGACGTCCTTGCAGTTGTCGAATGTGTCCTCCTTGGATAGACTGAAGTCTGGAAGCCAAGAACACTTGCAGTCAACGGTGACCTTGTACTTGCCCTTGGAGCACAGTATGTGACCAGGAGGAATCGATCCCTTCTTCCCCGCCGGGTCGACTACGCGAATCGGATCGCCCTCAGCATAAGCATACCAGTTGACCCCGTGACCCACCGGGTCTTGCTGGATGAACCTCCCCACCTCCGGCCAATAGAATCTCTGCCCAAGCTGCAGCATCCCGCTCGGATCGGTGATGTACCCCCATGCGGCCCCAAAGCGATACGGGTTCGGGGTCGTGCCGGAACTGCTTACCTGCCTCCCGAAGGTGTCAAGTTCGTACCAGTCCGTGGCCGTCCCGGAGGCGTCCAGCAGTCCCCTCGTGCTCCCAATGTTGTCGTACATGGGGAACCGGCTGAGGCTGCCCGTAGGCCGGTACAGATGCAGCCACTGCCCGTAGTAGGAGTCGTTCTCCGTGGTGTAGCGGGCCTGCATCGTGCCGCTGTCACTCAGCTCTTCCAGCACGCGTTCCCCGTTGTAGAAGTAGCGTCGGGGGGCGCCGTTCAGCGGCATATGGCTAGTCTACGCTGACCAGGGAGCATTCGACGCGCGAGCTCGGGGCGACGTAAACGTAGAGACCGATGCCCGCGCCAAACGGGTAGTAAAGCACCTTGTTGCTGATAGGCCGGTCGAACGGGACCTTCTTGCGATACACGGATGTGGGTTCACCAAGCGCTTTGATCACGTCGCTCTCAAGGAGTCCGGGGCTGGCATACCGGTCCGAACTCTCAATCGCATCGGCCTGGGCAGATCCGACCACAACAAGCATACTCATCGCGAGAACACCGAGCTTGAGCATGAGCAGGGCGAACGCCACATAGAGCATCAGACGCACATACCAGAACGCCTTGCTTACCGCGCTGATCGCGGTGGGACGCTTCGTCACCGTTCGCGGCCCCAGTAGACACGCTCTACGTAACCAGCCTCGTCTAGGTATAGCGCGACGGCGTGGTCGAATCGGAGATAGACCAGCACCTTCCCATGTATGGGGCACCCAGAGTGCTGGAAACGATCAAGGGGCGGCGCCGCGAACTCCGTCACCGATGTGAGTATCCGATCCGGGCGGCCGACGGCCCCTTCCACCTCCCGCTCGGAATGGCCGATGGCCGTCAAGGCACCCAACCGCGCTTCTTGCGATGTCTGCCAGCATACGAGGCATGCTGCCAGGGCGACCGCCCAACCCAACACCCCGAGGATCGTCCACCCGCGCCTTCGCATATCCATGCCTCCTAGCATGCCAGGCCTCTACATCGCGGTGTCGGGAAATCTCTGTCTATCACAGCACTCCTTGCACTGGTCGGAATCTTGCTGGCGGCTTCCTTTCCCTTTGCAGCGTTCGCTTCCGCACTCAAACGCGCCTATGTCGGCAGCGTTGGTGTCCTCACCCGAATCAGAGCCGGGCCCGATGAGCTCCCAGCCTCTCTGGCCCCAATACGCGTCGAGTTGGCCTGACCATCTCCCGAGGGGATCGCGCTTGACAATCATGCATGCCACGTAGCAGTGCTGCTTCTTGTCATTCTTCGGGAAGAAATCCCCTGCGTCATCCATCATCCGCTTATATGGCAGATGCCTTCCTATCCACTTCCTCACGCCCCTCAGGTTGATACGGCCAGACGGGTCAATGCCGGCCAGCGGGCTGTTCCCGGCGTAGCCATACCAGTTCCTCCCATCTTTGATCGGATCCTGGCTCACGAACCTCCCCACCTCGGGCCAATAGAAGCGCTGGCCGAGCTGGAGGAAGGCGGAGGGGTCGGTGATGTATCCCCACGCCGCCCCAAAGCGATACGGATTCGGGGTCGTCCCGCTGCTGGAGACCTGCCTCCCGAAGGTGTCGAGTTCGTACCAGTCCGTGGCCGTGCCCGACGCATCGAGCAATCCTCTTGCCGACCCGATGTTGTCGTACATCGGGAACCGGCTGAGGCTGCCGCTGGGGCGGTAGAGGTGCAGCCACTGGCCGTAGTAGGAGTCGTTTTCGGTTGTGTAGCGCGCCTGCATCGTCCCGCTGTCGTTCAACTCCTCCAGGACGCGGCCGCCGTTGTAGAGGTACCGATAGTAGATTCCGCTCAGTCGCGCCCGGTAGCGCTCCCCGGTGTACTTGTAGTAGTGGAGGTCGGTCACCCCGCCAGACGTGAGCGACGTCAAGCGGTTGTCGTCATCATACACCAGGGTCTTTGAGCCGTACAGCCTACGCGAAATGCTGACTGCATCCCTGCCCTCGCGTCGCGTCCACATGCGCACTTGAGGGGCAGGGATCATAGCCGCTTCGCTAGGAACCAAGCGACGAGAACGAACACGACAAGCCAGGCAGCAATGCCCACGAGCAGAATGGCCTCGTGCACCTGAGCTGGCCCCCAGGAAGAGGGATGGGGCAGCCGGTCGGCGTGCTGCCAGGCGAGGGCAATCAGGAGGTCCGGGGCAGCCGCGAACAGCAGCACGAATAGCAGGACCGTCGCCACCAGGATGGCGATCACCAGACCTAAGAACCGTCGCGCACTGAGACTCGGTCTCACCGATAGGCTCCGGCGCCTCTTTGGTCACTCGAGGCCACCGTCCTCTCCGGAAGTGGCGCCGTCCGAGACGACGCCCTCTGGAATAGACCCTTCATCGCCGCCCAGCGCGGCCCGCAGGAACCGCTCTCGCAGTCGCGAAGGCGGTTCGCATGTTGCCGCCTGCGAGGACCGTTCAGACGGTCGCGGCCACAGCCGGAAGCGCCTGAAGCCTCGGCCAGTGCGTCACATAGACACGCAGGCCATCGTCGCCTGTTGAGGTCGCCCGCACCGCCAGGCATCCTCGACAGGGCCGTCTCACCGGCGTTTCAGTTCGGCTGCGGACCCGGCAGAAGCTGTGGTATGGTAAGTACCTCGCAGTCGTACTTCTGGCAGCACTGCAGGTATGTGTACGTCTTCAGCGATTGTGGGACACGAGGCAAGCTACGCTTTGAGTTGGGTTGAGCCCGGTGTTCCTGCTCCTGGACGGCGAAATGTACAGGCGAGAAAGGAGCAGGAGAGATGGCAGACGAGA
>Ga0315285_10004033_pt1 | contig 15237 bp, 13 predicted proteins | sample YL17G09_36_MG_FD_203698 | JGI IMG/M metagenome (GOLD analysis project Ga0315285, IMG submission 203698) | Sediment microbial communities from Yellowstone Lake, YNP, Wyoming, USA - YL17G09_36 | ecosystem: Environmental > Aquatic > Freshwater > Lake > Sediment | place: USA: Wyoming | collected...
GCCACGGCATAGGTGAAAGGATCATAGCCCAGAAGCTGCGGTATCAAACTCATGATGAAAAGGGTAAGATAGAGGAGGGCCACGGAATGATCCACGAAGAAATGGGCCGGCTTCTCCGGCAGCAGGAACACCCAGGCCGTTCCGGCCAGAAGAAATCCGAGGAAGGCCTTTTCCAGGTAGGTGTTGTACTTGAGGATCTTCCGGGCGCTCACAAACTGGATCACCGCCAGAATAAAGCCGATGACCACGGCGATCCGGGCCTGCCCCCAGGTGGCATCCCCCAGCCGGGCGATGGACTTGAAACTGGCCACCGGGATGAAGGAAGTGACGAAAAGAACCCTCTCCAGCTTGTGGGACATCTTAGGACCCAGCCATATTTTTTGAATCGATTCCCCGACACGCTCATCCAAGAATATCAAAAATAAAAGGGATTAACCATATGAAATCTGCAAAAAAGAAAAGAATTTAGCCACAGAGGGCACAGAGAACACAGAGGTTAATTGAAAAACAAAACCCATCTTCACGCTTCGAGGGGGAGCAAAGGGAAGATTGTTTTATATTTTTTTGCTCTGTGCTACTCTGCTGCAAACTCTTTAAATTTTGTTAACACTTTTTTATGAATCATTATCCGTGTTTATCCGTGTTCATCCGCGTCCAAATATGTCTTTTGTCCTTACGTCTTTTGCAAATATAAGATCTGTGTTCATCTGTGTCCGGATAAGAAATTTTTTGGTTGCGGCTTTGCCGCGCTGTGTTCTCTGTGTCCTCTGTGGCTAAAGGCCTTTGAAGTGTGCCTTTTCCGTTTGACTTCCGGTCCCCCCCGAATCTATAATCAGGAAAAATTATTCTTATTATTCCAAATGGTTAAAATCAAAACCGTCTTCGGCTGCCAGAACTGCGGACACCAGTCGCCCAAGTGGCTGGGCAAATGCCCGGACTGCGGTTCCTGGAATTCTTTCGTCGAAGAAGTGGTCTCTCCCGCCGCGGACCGCCTTGGGCATTCCCTGGCCATCTCCGCCCAGGACGTTCCTCCCCAGTCCATCCTGTCCATCGAAACCAGAGAAGAAGGAAGGCAGAAGACCGAGATCAGCGAATTCGACCGGGTCCTCGGCGGAGGCCTGGTGGTGGGTTCCGTCGTCCTCATCGGGGGGGACCCGGGGATCGGAAAATCCACCCTTCTCCTGCAGGCCCTGGACCGGCTGGCCCGGAAGAAGATCCATGTCCTTTATGTCTCGGGGGAAGAGTCCCTGCGCCAGACCAAGATGCGCGGCGACCGGATCGGGGTTTCATCCCCGGACCTTTATGTTCTGGCGGAAAACTCCCTGGAAAAGATCATCGAATACATCCAGAAACTCAAGCCCCGGGTGGCGGTCATCGATTCCATTCAAACGGTATTTACTTCCCAGCTCCAGTCCGCCCCCGGATCGATCGGCCAGGTGCGGGAATCGGCCGGAAAACTCATGATGCTCTCCAAATCCACCGGCCTCTCCACTTTTCTCATCGGCCACGTGACCAAAGAAGGGGCCATCGCCGGCCCCCGCGTTCTGGAGCACATAGTGGACACCGTCCTTTATTTCGAGGGAGACCGGGGGCACCCCTACCGCATCCTGCGGGCGGTGAAGAACCGTTTCGGCTCCACCAACGAAATCGGCGTATTCGAGATGAAAGACGGGGGGCTGGAAGAGGTGGCCAATCCCTCAGAGCTCTTCCTGGCCGAGCGCCCCATCGATGTTCCGGGTTCGGTGGTCATCTCCAGCCTGGAGGGGTCCCGGCCCATTCTGGTGGAGCTCCAGGCTCTGGTCAGCCCTTCCTCCTACGGAATGCCCCGCCGCACGGCCATTGGGGTGGACCCCAACCGGGTCTCTCTGCTGGTCGCCGTTCTGGAGAAGAAAGTGGGAATGAACCTGGCCCAGCAGGATATCTTCGTCAATGTGGCCGGGGGAGTGCGGATCGACGAACCCGCCGCCGACCTGGGGGTTATATCCGCGGTGGCTTCTTCTTTTTTGGATAAGCCGATTCCTTCCCGGACCATGGTCATCGGGGAGGTGGGGCTGGCGGGCGAAGTGCGGGGAATTCACCAGGCCGAACTCCGCATCAAAGAAGCCTCCAAGCTGGGTTTCAAACGGTGCCTCCTGCCCGGCAGCAACCGAAGCCGCATATCCCTGGAGCTGGAAGGCATGGAAATGGTCGGCGTCCGGTCGGTGGAGGAGACGCTGGAGATTCTCTTTTGAAGGCTTGCTCACCTTCACTTTTCAGAAAGCGGATCCATGTCCATAGCATGGAGGCCGTGCCCGGCCCGGGGGCACGGCCGCGGTTCTCGGCATGATGAGGCAGTGATTCTTTCATCGGCCGGGGCGGAAACGGCCCTGGGGTGCGCGGATGGTCAGGCCTTTACCGCCTTCCTCTGCGGAAGGGAAGTGATCTTTCATCGGATCTTCTCCACCCGCCGATCCTGCCTTCCAACCACGGCCGTGCCCCCGGGCCTCAAGAAAAGGTGCCTCAATAGTTAGGGGGGCAAGCTTTTGAAGGCTTGACTTTTCCCCCATCCCCGAATATACCTAATCAAAACCACAGGAGAATTGATTTATGGGTAAAAAGAGAATAGGGGGGATTTTCTTTCTCTCCGTTTTCCTCCTGGTCGGCCTGCTGGCCGGGGGCTGCGGAGAAGATCTCAAAGCGGCAAACGAGAAATTGAAGAAGGAAGTGGCGGACCTCACCGCGGAAAACGACAGGCTCAAATCGGATACCACCCGGTTGCGCACGGAGCTTTCCGCGGTTCACAGTCAGGTCGCGGAATTGAACATGAAAGTCTCCACTCTGCAGGAGGAGAACCATAACCTGCAGAAAGAGATGGAAACCCTGAAGAAGAGAAGAAGATAACCCATCCGGGCGGCGGCAGTGAAAATTACGGGAATGATCCTCGCGGGGGGCAAAAATCTCCGCATGGGGCAAAACAAGGCCTTTCTCGAGGTTCAGGGAGAAAGGATTATCGACCGGATCAAGCGGATCTTTGTCGAACTCTTCGACGAGGTATTACTCGTTACGAATTCACCCCTCGACTATCTGGACCTGAATCTGCGGACCGTTACCGATCTGTATCGGGAAAAGGGGTCTCTGGGAGGGATCTTCACGGGGCTTTTCCATGCCTCCTTTTCCCACGTCTTTGTGGTCGCCTGCGACATGCCTTTCATCAAACCGGCACTGATCTCCCATTTGGCGGGGCTGTCCCAGGGTTACGACATCGTGATTCCCCGGACCGAAGATGGATTGCAGCCCCTCCATGCCGTCTACTCCCGCAAATGCCTCCCCTTCATGGAAGACCTGCTGCGCAGCGGAAATTTAAAGATCCTTGACTTCTTTCATCGGGTCAAAAAAAGAGAAGTCCTTACCGAAGAAATCATCCCTTTCGACCCCCAACTGGTTTCTTTCTTGAATTTGAACACGCCGGAAGACCTGTCCCGGATCCAGGAATTCTCGTAACCCTTATTTTGGCAAGTCAAAGCGGATTGAAATGAGCACCACCTAAAGGTGGCTTCGACCGGGCATCAGAAATTGCGGAATGTAGATTGCGGAATGCGGATTGAAAAAGAAAGTTAAATAAATTCGAAATCCGCAATTCGAAATCCGAAATTCAATGGGCCGATGATTTTTCCCCAGAAGCTCCTTGCCCCCGGGCCACAACTCAAGCATCCCGGAAATGTCAAACTCTAATAAACCCCCGGCAGAGCCGGGGGTTTGCCTTAAGGAAATTAGTCGAAATCGCCTGGGGCGCCGCCGTCGATGGGATGGAGCACCACCAGGACAGGTCCAAGATTATTCTCCTCGTAGATTCCCGAAGGAGGAGGCTGTTGCGTGAAGCGGTTGCTAAAGGACACCGAAAAGACCACCGGTTGACTGTAATGCCCTGCTTTGTCTTTCATCTGAACCGTGATGGTGAGAGAATAAGAATAGAGCCAGGAATCCCCATAGGGCCCCGAGGTATTCAAGTACACATACCCTGACAACTCTTTCTGGTTTCCCTCCTTGAGCTTCGTGTAGGATAGGGGATAGGATCCCACCCCTTTCTGATCGACCACTGCGATGACTGATTGCATGTCTCCATCCGGATCGGAAGCCTTCAAATAGATCTTCCAGTTATCTCCGGGTCTCAATTCTTGGGAAGCAAAGGATTCGGTGATAACCGGAGCTGCTTTCCCGTATGTTTTTTCCCGCTCCTCCATACTCATCATGGTCGCGCACCCCAGGGCCGATAAAATCACTGCCAGACTTATCAGCAGCTTTTTATTCATTTTTTTAACCCTCCTCTCTCTATTGCCCCAAAGCCCCCGTTCATAATACTTTCTTGCACCTAATGATTGATTATAAAACCTTTTGGGGAAGGGCGAAAGAACTTCTTTGGTTTCATAAATGCTTATAATTCTTCCTTATCTTTTCGATGCCCCCATTTTCAAAGGGATTCAAATCCTGCAGGGGCGGGGGGGAACCGCCATGTTTACCCGTGAAAAATACTCAGGGGGCCTTGCCCATCCCCAGTTTTGTGGTCGTTGGGGTTCAGGCTGGAGGAATTCGGATCATCAGGCTCGGCGGGATCATCGTTTTCTGATCCCCTTCCCGCCTGTCCTCCGCAAAGAGAGGCCTGCGAGGAAATAGCTCCAGAGGCATGACGGGGCTAAACCATCTCCCCTTGCCTATCTCCCCGGGACGGGCCCGACCCCATGAAAGAATAACCGCCTTAGGATGATGATCCGAATTCCTTCAGCCTGAACCCCATGGGCTAGCCCCTCTCTCTTCCGGCTTTTTCTCGGCCATGGGTTCTTTCCTCAAAAACTGGGAGCGGGCAAGCTCAGGGGGCCGCTTGCCAAACGGGGGGGATTATGTTAGAAATCTCATCAAGGAAAACTGGATGACGATTTCGAAAAGTGAGCCTGCCCCCCCCCAACTCTCCCACCTTTCTATGGGAGCCATGAAAGGAGGCTTTCATGCTCTACGACGCCCTGCTGACCGACCAAGAGAAGGCCCTGCGTGATGAAGTGCGGAAGTTCGTCCGGGATGAAGTTCCGGCCGATCTCCTGCGGGCCATGGACCGGGACGAAACCAAGTTCCCCCACGAGTTCATCGAGAAGCTGGCCCGGCACGGCCTGCGGGGGCTGAGGTTTCCGAAAAAGTACGGGGGGCGGGAACTCCCCTGGACCGCCGAGGTGGTGGCCGAAGAGGAGATCGGCGTCCTGGGCATGGCCCTGGGATGCGCCTTCGTCATGACCTCCATCGTGGGCGAGGCGCTGAACGTCTTCGGAACGGAGGAACAGAGGGAACGCTACCTCCGGCCGATGATCACCGGGACGAAGATTCCCGAAGAGGCCCTCACCGAACCCAGGGGGGGATCGGACTTCTTCGGAGCCACCACGAACGCCGTCCGCGACGGAGACAGTTTCATTTTGAACGGCCAGAAACGTTTCGTGGTGGGCGCGGAGGCCGCGGACTTTTTTGCCGTGTACTGCAACACCGACCCCAAAGCCCCCCTTCATCAGCGAATCTCCATGTTCATCGTGGAAAAGGGCCCGGGGGTCGAAGTGGAGCATACCTATGGCCTCCTGGGGTGCCGGGGCACGGGGGTGGGAAGGCTGGTCTTCCGGAACTGCCGGGTTCCCAAGGAAAACCTTGTAGGTCAACTGGGGTATGGGGGGCTGATCTTCGACCGGATGATGATCCCGGAACGCCTCACTTCCGCCGCGGCCTCCATCGGGGGCGGCCGGGCGGCTCTGGAGATTGCCATCCGCTACAGCGACCGGCGGGTGGCTTTCGGGCAGAAAATCCGCAAATTTCAGGCGGTCAGTTTCATGATCGCCGACGCCATCACCCGCCTCGATGCCGCCCGGGGGTTGACCTACGGGGCGGCCAGGACGGTGGACCGGGGCATGCCCCACCGTCGTCTGGTGAGCGAGGCCAAGAAGTTTGCCACTGAAGCGACCTGGTCGATCGTGAATACGGCCATGCAGGTTATGGGAGGAATCGGCTATACGAATGTTTACCCCCTCGAAAGATACCTGCGCGACTCCCGGCTGGGGATCATCTGGACCGGAACCAGCCAGATCATGGACGCCCTGATCCAGCACGAGGCTTTTGCCGAATTCCTGGGCGATCTGAGCGACCGGCGGAACGTGGAACTCGATGCCATGGGCATGGACGCCCAGAAGGAAAAGGTTTACACCGACGAGGATATGTGGAAGAATTTCTGAATGCGGAATGCGAAATGTAGAATGCGGAATTAAAAACGGCACTTTGCTGGCCTTCTCGGAGTTATTTTATTCCGCATTCCGAATTCCGCATTTGAGAATATGTCTTACCGAATCACCGAGAAATGCACCGACTGCGGGGACTGCCTGACGGTCTGCCCCCTGGACGCCATCTCCGCCGGGGAAAAACGTCCCCGCATCGACCCGGCCCTCTGCACCGACTGCGGAACCTGCGCGGACATCTGTCCCGCCCGGGCCATCGAAGGCGCCTGAGCGCCGGGAAATCACTTGCCCACCTTCACTTTTCGCCAACTAGGCGGAAGATGAATTGAATTCCAGGCGTTGCCCGGCCCGGAAACAAGGCGTTACGCGGAAAAATCATGAGGCACGCATCATTTCTTGGGCCGGGCGGGCAAGCCGTTCTTCTCCCCCAGAATAGGGTGATTCCGTTGTAGGGGCGCCCGGCCGGGCGCCCGATAGGCCCGCCTCCAAATTGCGGAATGCGAATTGAAAATGAAAGCCAAAAAAATCCGAAATCCGAAATCCGCAATCCGAAATAATTTGGCCAATGCTTTCTGCGCGCAAGGACCTTGCCCCCGGGCCACAAGAAAAGGTATCTTAAAAGTGAAGGTGGGCAAGCGGGAAATCGGGCTTGACAAGCTTATCAGTCCTGTTATCATGGACTGGATTTTTTTCCGCAGGTGTTCGAATTTCCCTTACTTTCTAGCCTTCCGGGAGGGAACATGGAAAGGATCCTCCTAAAGGATCCCATTTGTGGCCTGCAGAGGCTTTGATGGACCCCTCTGCAGGCCTTTCTTCCCCCAATTCGAACGATTCCAAGGGCGAAAAATGAAGATCGAACTCCGCCTCTACGCATCCTTGGGCCAATATCTGCCGGAGAAAAAGGAAGGAAATTCCTGCATCGTGGAAGTGGAACCCGGAACCACAATCCGGAAACTCTTCCTTCGGTTTCATATCCCCCCGGAGGCGCGGAAGATTATTTTTTTGAACGGCATTCATGCTCAAGGTGATGAAGTGTTGAAGGAGGGAGACCGGGTGGGGGCTTTTCCCCCGGTTGCCGGCGGCTAGGAATATGATCTATTCAGCATAGATATTTCCAGAAAGGAGGATGGGTCATGAAAATCCTGAGAATCAACATGGGAGCAGCTGGGGGCCCCAAGGTCAGCGAAGAACCCATGGGCCAGTACGAGGGATTGGGGGGAAGGGCTTTAACCTCGACTCTGGTCGTCAAAGAAGTGCCTCCCCTTTGCCATCCATTGGGCGAGGACAATAAACTGGTGATCGCGCCTGGGTTGCTGAGCGGAACCCCCGCGGTCATGTCCGGCCGGATCTCGGTAGGGTGCAAAAGCCCCCTCACCGGGGGGATCAAAGAGGCCAACTCCGGGGGGCAGCCGTCCCAGGTCCTGGCCATGTTGGGGTATGGAGCCATCGTGCTGGAGGGAAAGCCCAAAGACAACACCCTCTACAAGGTATTCATTTCGAAGGATGGGGTTAAGGTAACCCCGGATAACAGCCTTCGCATGCTGGGAAATTATGACCTCGTCGAAAAGATGAAGAAAGAATACGGGGAAAAGATCGCCTGCATCTCCATAGGCCCAGCGGGAGAGATGAAGATGTCTGCCGCTTCGGTGGCCTTTAGCGACATGGAACTCCGGCCCACTCGCCATGCCGGACGGGGCGGAGTCGGAGCGGTGATGGGATCCAAAGGAGTCAAGGTCATTGTGGTTAGCGAGACCGGCACCGAAAGAAGAACCCCCAAAGATCCCGAAAAATTCCGGGAAGCCAACAAGAAATTTACCGAAGGTTTGAAGAAACATCCGGTTACCGGGGAGGGCCTTCCGGCTTACGGTACCAACGTGCTGGCGAATGTCATCAACGAAGCGGGAGCCTATCCAACGAAAAACTTCCTGTGGGGACGCTTTGACGGCGTCCAGAAGATCAGCGGGGAAACCCAGGCGCAACTCGAAACCTCCCGAGGCGGCCTGGCTACTCACGGTTGTCATCGGGGCTGTATTATTCAGTGTTCGGGGACTTTCGTAGATAAAGATGGTCACTACGTAACCAAACAGGTCGAGTATGAGACCGTCTGGGCTCTTGGGGCCAACTGCTGCATCGATGACCTGGACGTGATCGCCCAGCTGGATCGCCTCTGCGACGATATCGGCGTGGATACCATCGAGATGGGGGCCACCATCGCTGTAGCCATGGAAGCGGGCGTGGCCAAGTTCGGCGATGGCCAGGCTTCGATCAATCTGCTGAAAGAAATCGGCAAAGGAACTCCTATCGGACGCATTCTAGGAAACGGGGCGGCGGTCACCGGCAAAGTGTTTGGGGTGGAAAGAGTTCCCGTGGTCAAGGGTCAGGCTCTTCCAGCCTATGATCCCCGGGGAATTCAGGGAATTGGAGTGACCTATGCCACCAGTACCCAGGGGGCAGATCATACGGCAGGGTATGCCATTACCGCCAATGTCCTAAAGGTTGGAGGTTATGTGGATCCTCTGAAGCCGGAAGGACAGGTGGAACTCTCCCGAAACCTGCAGATTGCCACGGCGGCCATCGATTCAACCGGTATGTGTCTCTTCATCGCCTTTGCGGTATTGGACCAGCCCGAAACCTTCCAGGCGCTGATCGACCTTTTGAACGCCTTCTACGGATTGAACCTGACCGCCGATGACGTCACCGCCCTGGGCAAGCAGATTCTCAAGACGGAAAGGGATTTCAACCTCCGAGCGGGTTTGACCGCCAAGCACGACCGTTTGCCCGATTTCTTCAAGAAAGAGGCCTTAGCCCCTCACAACCTGACCTTCATGGTCAAGGATGAAGAGCTGGATAAGGTCTTTAACTGGTAACCGCGAAAGGGCTGACGCTGGTTTCTTCTGAAATCCCCCCACCCCCCCTTTATCAAAGGGGGGCGAAGGGGGGATTTCTGGATGGGGCGTGGTCCTGGGCAATAATTTTAATCTTTTGGTTGCGCATACCCCGCGCGGTGAATAATCCGAACTTTTTTTCATATTCTTCATGGAAAACGATTCTTCCGATTCCTTCAAAAACAGGTTTCATTCTTTTCTCTCCGTCGAATTCAATCTCTCTCCGGACGGGATCCCTTCTTTTTTCCCTCTCCTGCAAAAAGGATTTATGGTAAAGGCCCGCGTCGGGGTCAGTGTCCAGACCTTCCTCGGCGATCATTTTGGCTTGAGCCCCGAATACCTCCGCGATCGGGTAAAAACAGTCTTTCTGGATGGAAAATCCGTCGATGATCTTGCTGAAACCCGAATTCTGGATGGCTCGAGGCTGGCCCTCTCTGCTGCTCTGCCGGGACTGGCCGGGGCGGTCCTGCGCAGGGGAAGTCCCTTCGCCGGATTGAGGAGCCGGGTGGTGGAAGGGGAAAAAGACCTGCCTGGGGCCCCGGAGGAAGGGTTCGTTTACCTCAAGATCTTCAACCTTCTCCTTCCTGAATTAGGCCCTCTTGTCCTCCGGAAAGGGATCCTGATCTCCCGCGAAGACTTTCAGGAATTCTGGGAATCCCTTCCCGGGGATATCCGGGAAAGGCTCGAGGAAACAATCCGGGTCGAGGGGAAGGGTCTTCCTCCGGATCAAATCCGCGATTTTATCGGGTCTTCCTCCATTGCCTGGATATCGCTCACCGTAAATTCGGGAAGTTGAACGAGGCGATTCCCCGCCCCCTTTCTCGAAGTTTTCCTCCTTTTAGAGTCTCGAGTCCACTGGACATTAGTAACATGATTTTATAATATGTGTTACTTATAAAGGACGAAAGGACCCTTTTATGAAAAGGACTTTTTGGATCGGAGCACTCCTGTATGCTCTCTGCCTATTCCCCCCCGCCTCCCTTTTCGCCGCCCGGCCTCTCTTTACCGAAGATACGGAAACCGTCGAAAAAGGATCCTTCGAGATCGAGCTGGGGTTCGACTATCTCCGGGAAGACAATCGGGACAAATTTTACCTCCCCTGCATCCAGCTGAAATACGGTCCGATCGAGAAATTGGAGATCGGGGGCACCATCGGCTATGTCTTTAACGACGTTCATGAGGGAGGACATCTGGATGGTTGGACGGACCTGTTCGCCTATTTGAAATACCGGCTATGGGAGGAAGGGGTATACTATCCGGCTTTCGCTCTCAAGCCCCTGCTGAAATTGCCCACCCAGACCTGGAGGGAAACCACCGAATCGCGCCGGGCCGACTATGCCCTGGGGGCTATTTTCGATAAGTCTTTCGGGAAAGTCACCCTGTATTTCGATATATTTTATTACCGAATCGGGGACCCGGGGAAAACCGATGTTCTCAACACCGGGATGGCGGCGGAATATAAAATCCTCGAGGGGTGGAGCGCGGTAGGCGAGGTCCGGTATTTGGACAACTTCAACACGACCCGCAAGGACGATCCGCTGTTCCTCAATTTTGGACTGAAGAAGGAGGTGGGTTGGGCGGTTCTCGATGCGGCGGTGAATGTGGGGCTGAACAACGCCGCTCCGGATTACGGTCTTACCGTCGGGGTGACGCTCCCGTTCAAGTAGGGGCGACCCGGCGGGTCGCCCCTACAAAAGGCCATCAAAAGGTAACGACGCTCCGCAGTTCCTTGCCCTGCTCCAGAGCCTCATAGGCTTCATTGATCTTGGCGAAGGGATACCGGCCGGTCAGGAGTTCATCCAGCTTCAGCTTTCCCGCCCGGTAGAGGTCGATCAGCATGGGAATGTCCACATGGGGGCGGGCGGAGCCGTAGATCGAGCCGGTCAGCGTCCGCTCTTCGAAGACCAGGGTCATGATGGGGACGGACACTTCCATGGTCTTGGGCGTGACCCCCACGACGACGGCCATCCCCTTTTTGCAGAGGGAATCGTAGGCCTGGCGGATCGTGGCCGGCTGGCCGATCACCTCAAAGGCATAATCCACGCCCCTGCCGCCGGTCAGGGCCCGGATGGCCTCCACGGGTTTCGTTTCTTTGGCGTTGATGGTATGGGTGGCGCCGAATTTCTTGGCGAACTCGAGTTTATTCGCCAGCACGTCCACGGCGATGATCTTCTCCGCCCCGGCGATGGCCGCGCCCTGAACCACGTTGATCCCCACCCCTCCCGTGCCGATGACCGCCACGCTGCTGCCGGGCTTGATCTTCGCGGCATTGAACACCGCTCCCACCCCGGTGATCACCCCGCATCCGAGCAGGGCCGCCTTGTCCAGCGGAAAGTCGTCGGGGATCTTGACCAGGGACCGCGCGGGGAGCACCGAATATTCGGAAAAGCTGGAGACTCCGGCGAAGTGGTTGATATCTTTCCCCCCGAGATGGAAACGGGTCGAACCGTCCAGGAGCCGCCCGGTCAGCCGGATCTGCAGGCCTTCGGCGCAGAGGGCCGGGCGGCCGGCGCTGCAGTACTCACACACCCCGCAGGAGAGGCGCCAGAGGGGAATGACGTGGTCCCCGGGCTTCACGTTGGTCACTCCCGGCCCCACTTCGGCCACCACCCCGGCTCCTTCATGGCCTAGAACCACGGGAAGGGGCGCCTCCAGGTGTCCGGTCATCACGTGAAGATCACTGTGGCAGACCCCCGCCGCGCCCATCTTGATCATGACTTCTCCCATCCGTGGAGGCTCGAGGTCCACCTCGCGGATGTCCAATTTCTTTCCCACTTCAAACAGAATCGCCGCTTTGGTTTTCATGAATCCCCCTTCTTAAATCCAAAGTCTGCAATCTGGATTTATGAGTTCCCTGTTCCTGGCTGCTCGTTCCTTGTTCCTTCGTAAGGGCACGCAGCCGCGTGCCCCTACCAACCCCGATCCTTCATTTCCGGGTTTCTTCATTCCGCCCTGCACTACGTGGAGTGCAGGGCAGCCCTGAACCCAACGTGGTTCAGGGCGCATTCCGCCTTTCTTGTCTTTTCATTCCGCATTCCGAATTCCACATTCCGCATTTTTTATGGTTTTGTCTTTTCAATCCGCATTCCGAATTCCGCATTTCTTAGAGTCCCAAGTACGCCTCCTTCACATGCTTGTCGGCGATCAGCTCCTTTCCCTTCCCTTCCATGACGATCCGCCCGTTCTCCAGGACATAGGCCCGGTGCGCCAGGATCAGGCTCTGGCGGACATTCTGCTCTACCAGAAGGACGGTCACGCCTTCCTGATTGATCTGCTGTACCGTGCGAAAAACGCCGGCCACCAGCAGCGGGGCAAGCCCCAGGGACGGCTCGTCCAGCATCAGAAGCTTCGGCCGGGACATGAGGGATCGGCCGATGGCCAGCATCTGTTGTTCCCCGCCGCTCAACGTCCCGGCCTGCTGTTTGGCACGTTCCCGGAGGACGGGGAAGAGGGAGAGGACCCATTCCCGGGATTCCGCGGTCTGGGCATAGGCCCGGCCGATATAGGCCGCTCCCAGTTCCAGGTTTTCCAGAACCGTCATCCGGGGAAAGAGCTCCCGCCCTTCCGGGACCATGGATACTCCCCGGCGAACGATTTCATCAGGGCCGAGGGCATCGATCCGGCGCGAGTCGAAGGTAATGGAACCTTTCCGGGGTTTAATCAGCCCGGTGATGCTGCGGAGAATGGTCGATTTCCCGGCCCCGTTCGATCCCACGATGGCGATGATCTCTCCCCCCTCGACCCCGAGGCTCACCTTCCACAGGGCCTGGATGTTGCCGTAATAGACGTCAATCTGTTCCAGGGTCAGCACGGTCACTCCTCGGAATTCTCAATCTGCTCCCCCAGGTAGGCCTCGATGACCCTCCGGTCATGGGCCACCTGCCGGGGGGGACCTTCCGAAATCTTTTCTCCGTGGTGCAGAACGATGACCCGGTCGGAGATATCCATGACCACCTTCATCACATGCTCGATCAGGAAGATGGTCATGCCCCGCTCCCGCAACTGGCGGACCAGCTTGATGGCTTCGGTGGTTTCGGTGGGAGTCAGCCCGGACATCACTTCATCCAGAAGGAGGAGCTTCGGTTTGACGGCCAGGGCCCGGGCGATTTCGATCCTTTTCTGATCCGCCACCGGGAGATTTCTCGGGTACACCCCCGTCTTCTTCCCCAGGCCGGCCCACCGGCATAGTTCCATGGCCTCCTCCTCCGCCTTTCTCAGGGAGACCCTGGGGACCTGACCGAAGAGACCGCTGGTGACCACGTTTTCCAGAACGGTCATATGGGGAAAGGGCTGCATGATCTGGAAGGTTCGTCCGATCCCCTTCCGGCAGATCTCAAAGGGCCGGTGACCCACCAGGTCCTCCCCATCCAGCCGGATCTCTCCTTCGTCCGGGAGGTAAACTCCCGAAAGGAGGTTGAAGATGGTGGTTTTGCCGGCCCCATTGGGACCGATCAGGCTGACGATCTCCCCGCGATCAATCGCCAAGCTCACCTTCTGAACGGCCGCCAGCCCTCCGAAATGTTTGGTTAATCCGTTGATTTCGAGAAGCGACATAATAAAGACCGTAAAAAGTGAGTGCCGTAGGGGCACGATGCATCGTGCCCCTACAAGCGCTTAAACAGGGGAAGAACCTTATTCCGCCAGATTCCCATGACCCCGTCGGGCATGAATAAAACCACCAGGATCAGGATCAGGCCGTAGGCGATCTGGTGGCCGTAGGAAACGGTAACCCGGAGGTATTCTTCGATGACCTTGACGATCATCGTGCCGATGAGCGGGCCGGCAATCGTGTACAGCCCCCCGAAGATCGGCATGACCAGGCAGGCGATGGAAATGCCCAGGCCGAAAACCTCATAGGGAATGATGTAGGTGTTGTAGTGGCTGTAAAACCCCCCGGCAAAACCGGTAAAAAAAGCGCTGATCATAAAAGCCAGGACCTTGTACCGGGTGGGGTTGATGCCCATCACGTTGGCCACTTCTTCGTTCTCCCGGATGGCGGTGAAGGCGAAGTTGAGCCGGGTGGCCTCGATCATCCAGACGACCCCGACGCAAAAAATGAGAATTCCCAGAACTAGGTAGTAAGCCTGCTGCCGGTCTCCTCCGAAAAGAGGAGGGGTGGAGAGACCCATGGCCCCCCCGGTCACGGCCGGGGTCATCAACCAGATGACCGAAAGGGCTTCGGCAAAGGCGATGGTGGTGATGGAGAAATAGATCCCCCGGAGGCGAAGGGTCAGGTACCCGAGCAGCGCGGCGACCACGACCGAGACCCCCCCTCCCGCGAGCATCCCCAGAACCGGGGACAGGTGAACCCATTTGAAAAGGAGGGCCGCCGTGTAGGCTCCGATTCCGAAGAGCCCGGCCTGCCCCACGGAGACCTGTCCGGTCCGCGCCAGGATATCCCAGCTGCTGGCAAGGATCATGGCCAGGAAGAAGGTGACCGCCAGATGGAGGAAATAGGCGTCCACCAGCCGCGGAAACCACAGGGCAAAGAGGAGCAGAAGAACGAGGAAAAGGACTTTTTTCCAGGAAAAGGAACGGTTCATTCTCTTTACTCCCTGCGAGTCCCCACCAATCCCGTCGGCTTAATGATGAGAATGACCATGATCAAGATAAAGGAAATCCCCTCGGCCCAGCCGGACCCCTCGGGAACGTAAGTGCCCACAAAGGACTCGGTGAGACCCAGGATCAGGCTGCCGAAGAGAGCCCCGGGAATGTTTCCCAGCCCTCCCAGGACCAGGATGCAGAAGGCCTTCAGGCTCAGTTTGAAGCCCACCATGGGAAAGGTATACATGATGGTGCTGACCAGGGCCCCGGAGGCGCCGCCCAGGGCGCAGGCCACTCCGAAGGCCAGGAGGTAGGTCTTCTGCACGTTGATCCCGATCAGCCAGGAGGCGGTGTTGTTCTCGCTCACCGCCCGCATGGCCTTCCCCGGCCGGGCTTTGTAAAGAAAAAAGAGAAGAAAGAGGGTGAGCCCCACGGCGATCAGGAAGGTCAGCAGGCGGGTCATCCCCACATTCACCACCCCCAGGGAGAGGGACATTCCCGAGTAGGAGGTGATCACCGACCGCGAGTCGGTCTTCCACAGGATCATGGCCAGGTTCTGGAGGAAAATGGAA
>Ga0315285_10004035_pt1 | contig 15234 bp, 12 predicted proteins | sample YL17G09_36_MG_FD_203698 | JGI IMG/M metagenome (GOLD analysis project Ga0315285, IMG submission 203698) | Sediment microbial communities from Yellowstone Lake, YNP, Wyoming, USA - YL17G09_36 | ecosystem: Environmental > Aquatic > Freshwater > Lake > Sediment | place: USA: Wyoming | collected...
ACGTTCGCTCCCGGGCATTGTATCTGCCACTGTGAACCTTGGGACCGAAAAAGCGTATGTTACGTATAATCCATCGATCTCTGATACAAGCGACATGAAGAAGGCGATCGAGGATGCCGGCTACCAGTACCTTGGAATCTCAGGTGAAGTCAGCGAGGAAGCAGAAAAGAAAGCCAGGGAAAAAGACCTGCACGAAAAATTTCTCCGGTTCAGTATCGGTTTTGCGGTCAGCATCCCCCTCATGCTTGCAATGTATGTGCCGCTTCCCATTCCAATGCAGACCCTCGCATACGGAATGCTGATCATTTCAGCCCCGGTTTTCATCTATGTCTCCTACCCGATTTTCCGTGCCTCCCTCATGGCACTGCGCAACCGATCGCTCAATATGGACGTAATGTACGCAATCGGTATCGGTGTCGCTTTTGTGGCAAGCGTGATGGGAACATTCGGGATTGTGCTCACACAAGACTTTATGTTTTATGATACCGCCATCATGCTCGCTGCGTTCCTCATGCTCGGGCGGTATCTCGAAGCGCGGGCAAAGGGGAGGACATCGGATGCGATAAAGACCCTCATGGGACTGCGGGCAAAGACCGCAATTGTGATCCGGGAGGGAAATGAAGTTGAATTACCGGTGGAAGATGTGGTAGTTGGCGACATCGTCATTGTTAAACCTGGAGAAAAGGTACCGGTCGATGGTGAAGTTGCCTCCGGTGAGAGTTATGTGAATGAGGCGATGATCACCGGCGAACCAATCCCCCCGCTCAAGATAAAGGGAAGCAGGGTTGTCGGAGGTACCATCAACCAGAACGGCGTGCTCTCAATAAAAGCGACGAAGGTGGGCAGGGAAACGGTTCTTGCCCAGATTATCCAGCTTGTGGAGGATGCGCAGGGCTCAAAACCTCCTGTGCAGCGGATCGCTGATGTTGCGGTCACGTACTTCATTCCCGTTGTGCTCGCCATTGCTGCAATCGCATTCACAGTCTGGCTTTTTGTGTTCCCGGTACCGCCGGATCCTCTTCTTTTTGCACTCACTGCTCTTATCTCAGTGCTCGTCGTTGCCTGTCCCTGCGCACTCGGCCTCGCGACGCCGACTGCGGTAACAGTCGGGATCGGGCGCGGGGCTGAACTTGGCATCCTCATCAGGAATGGCGAAGCGCTCGAAGTCGCCGAAAAGGTCACGACCGTCATCTTTGACAAGACCGGCACGCTCACCAAGGGCAAACCGGAGGTAACGGATCTCGTGCCGGTGGGGGTATCTGAAGGGACACTCCTTTCGTTTGCCGCCGCAATCGAGAAGAATTCACAGCACCCGCTTGCTCATGCAATCCTTCGCAGAGCAGAGAGCCTGGGCATGAAGGTTGAGCTGGCAGACCACTTCGATACGTTCAGCGGCAAAGGCGTTTCCGCGCTCGTCCTTGGGGAAGAAGTGCTTGTCGGCAACCGCACCCTCCTGCAGGAAAAAGGGGTGCAGATCCTTCCCGAGATCGAATCACGAATCACTGCTCTTGAACAAGATGGCAAGACCGCGGTTCTCGTTGCAGCCGGTGGGCAGATGGCTGGTGTCATCGCGATTGCTGACACGTTAAAAGGAACCACAAAAAATGCAGTCAATCATCTTAAATCGATGGGGCTTACCGTTGTTATGATCACCGGAGATAACCGGCGCACTGCGAATGCAATTGCACAGCAGATCGGCATTGAACGCGTAGTCGCCGAGGTACTACCGCAGGATAAAGCAGCAGAGGTCAAGGCACTTCAGGGAAAAGGTGAGATCGTTGCGTTCGTGGGTGACGGCATTAATGATGCCCCCGCCCTCGCCCAGGCTGACGTCGGTATCGCGATCGGGAGCGGCACTGATGTCGCGATCGAGAGCGGCGATATTGTCCTGATCAAGGATGACCTTCTCGATGCGGTCGCCTCAATCCAGCTGTCAAAGAAGGTGATGGGCAGGATCCGGGGCAACCTTTTCTGGGCATTTGCCTACAATACGGCGCTGATCCCGGTTGCAGCAGGGGTTCTCTATCCATCCTTTGGCATCATGTTCCGCCCGGAACTTGCAGCCCTCGCCATGGCACTGAGTTCTGTCACGGTTGTCAGCCTCTCGCTTCTCTTGAAAAGGTATTTACCAGACGCAAAGAAAGGGACATAATTGAGGTATGGTATGGCAATTGACCCGAACTGTAAGATGGCCGTCGATGAGAAGACTGCAAAGTTTACCAGCGATTATAAGGGGAAGAAGTACTACTTCTGTGCCCCGGGATGCAAGAAGAAATTTGATTCTGACCCGTCAAAGTACGTCTGATCAGCAGGTGCCCTTAGGATCCTTATTTTTAGTTTTTTGGATTTTCTCTGCGCTTGACCGGACACAGAGTGGAAGGCAAAGGAAAACCGTTCCGGAATTGATTGGCGGGTCGTTGTTCCACCTTCAAAATAGAAAATACGTATAAATCCGGTATTTCTCTGCCTAGTTCGAAACCATTAAGAGAGAACAAAATAACATCTCGTTAGTTTTGGAGGAAAAACATGTTAAGCAAGACTGTTGAAGAAGCACTCAACAGGCAGGTCAACCGTGAGTTGTATTCTGCCTATCTCTACCTCGCAATGTCTGCGTATTTTGAAACCGCCACCATGAAGGGATTTGCCAAGTGGATGCGAATTCAGGCAAAGGAAGAACAGGCTCATGCTATCAAATTCTATGACTACGTGATCGCCCGTGGTGGTAAGGTAAACCTGACCGCCATCGAAGCGCCCAAAGCGAAATGGACCTCAGCCGGGAAGGTCTTTGAAGAGGTCTATGCTCACGAGCAGAAAGTGACCGGAATGATCAACGCGCTTGTCGAGATCGCGATGAAAGAGAAAGACCATGCGACATTCGAGATGCTCCAGTGGTTTGTGAAAGAGCAGGTGGAAGAAGAGGAACATGCAAGCGAGATTTGTGCAAAGATCAAGTCCATCGGGGATATTCCGGGGCACCTCCTCTGCCTTGACCATGAGTTGGGAAAACGGCAATAATCCCAATATTTTTTAGCCATCCGTCGCAGGTAACATACGGTTGCAGGTTTCCCTATGGTGTCAGTCCTTGTCATTGACGATGAACAGGATATCCTGGAGCTCGTCCAGCACTTCCTGGAACGCTTCGGTGACATGAAGGTTGAAACATCGCATTCGACAAAAGAAGCGTTGGGCATCGTTACCAAGAAAGAATATGATGCAATCGTGCTCGATTGTTTTATGCCTGAACTCACCGGAATTGATTTTTTAAAAATTCTTCGAGCGAAGGGCGATACCACACCAGTCATCATTTTTACCGGTGTCGGACGCGAAAATTCGGTGATCGAAGCGATCAATTACGGCGCGGACTTTTTCTTAAAGAAAGGTGATGACCCGAAAACCCAGTTCCGCATGCTCGCTCATATGATCCGGCAGGCAATCGACCGAAGGTCTGTCGGCAGGTCGATAGGAACATCGCAGCGGATCATCTCTGATGTGATAAGTTTCTCTCCTGAGGCAATGTTTGCGATTGATCGTGAGGGTATTGTGGTTGCATGGAACCGCCCGATGGAGGAACTGAGCGGGATTGCCTGCGATGCGATGGTTGGAAAGGGTGATCATGAATATTCGATGCCGTTTTTTGGCATGAAAGTGCCGATGCTCATCGATCTTGTCCTTGCATCGGACGCAGACTTATCGGCACAAAATTACACTGTCATCAGCCGCGAAAAGGGGGCGGTCATTGCATGGACAAAATCGGTGACACCCGAGGGAACTGAACGTATTTTCTGGATGCGGGCAAAACCGATCTATGACGGCAAAGGTGGATTCATCGGAGCGGCAGGATCAGTGCGCGATATCACAGATTTGGCTGGGGAGACCCTCAAAGGGATCTCGCCCCGGCCTCCAGAGATTCCTGTTCACGAACCTGTCCATGAGGAGAAAGTGCCTGTTCCGGGGGGGGTGTTTGACCGTATCACCGGTAAGGCAAAGTCTGCTTATAAGCAGGGGGTCCGGCTCTATTACCGTGAAGGTAAGTACGAGGAGGGAATCCAGTATTTTGATCGTGCACTCGAGGTCGATCCAAATCTGGCGTATGTATGGAATGACCGGGGTCTCTGTTTCAAGAGCATGGGTAAATTCGAAGAGGCACAGAAGTGCTTTGAGCGCGCTGTCGAACTGGTGCCCCGCGATGAGGAGTATGTATATGATTATGGTGAGGTACTCGAAATTCTCGGGATAATGCGCAGAGATAATAAAATCCTTGAAAATGCTATCCGTAACTTTGTACTGGTCACGGAAATCAATCCAAACAATGCAAATGCGTGGAACCATCTTGGTGTCTGTATCAAGGAGATAGGAAGGGATGAGGAATCCCGACAGGCATTTGAACTGGCACGTGGAATCATTCGGGCAAAGAAGGATCGGATGTTCCAACACAAACGGGAATCTATCACCTGACACTGCCAAAAAAGTAACTAGGGAGTTTCGAGGCGCTTCCTTGAAAAATTAATTTAACGTGGTCAAGAAAAAATATTACACTCAACCTACATACAGCACTAGTAAGAGAAATCGGGAGACAAGCGGTACATCCCCGGCGGCACCCCGCGCTCCTGTCAGGAACCAGTCGTATGCTCTCAATCCTTGTTGTTGATGATGAACCTGCACTCCTGGAAGCGATGCGGGAATATTTTTCACGGATCGGCAATATTCATGTCCGCACAGCCCGCACAGCACACGAAGGGCTCAGCATTCTGTCCTCGAATAAATTTGATGCGATTGTCCTCGATTATTACATGCCCGAGATTGACGGGATTGCATTCCTTAAAAGTCTCCGTTCAAAGGGAGATACAACGCCTGTTATCATCTTTACGGGTGTAGGTGGGGAGCATGTGGCAATCGAATCTTTAAACAGTGGTGCGGACTTCTTTATTAAAAAGGGGGAGCACCCTGACCAGGAGTTGCATACAATCCTGGACCGGATTTACCAGGTGGTTGATGGACGCATTGCATGGCGTTCTACCGGGACTGCAGAGACAATCCTCACCAACGCACTCAATTTTTCCTCAGACCCGAGCTTTGCGATCGACCGTGATGGCAAAGTAATTGCGTGGAACGAAGCGATGGAACAGCTCACGGGCATTCACGCACTATCGATGATTAAAAAAGGTAGTCTTGCGTATGCTGAGCCCTTTTTTGGTAAAAAGCAGAGGATGCTGATCGACCTTGTATTTGAAAAGGACGATGATATTCAGAAGAACAGATATTTGCTCGTCAGCAGGGAGAAGAATGGACCTGTCATAGGTGTTACCAAAGGCGTAAGGTCAGATGGAAGGCCATGGACGCTCTGGATGAAGGCAATGCCATTTTATGACAGCCGTGGAAATTTTATTGCGTCGGTTGCATCGGTGAAGGATATTACCGCAACCGTCAAAGACGTGCCCCTTCCCGATGAAAAGGCTGAGATTGTAGCGCCCGCTCACGACACACCGGTTAAGAGCACATCAGAAAAATCTGGCGGCGGGCTGCTTGACCGGATCCTCGGCAAGGCGACTTCCTACTATAAGGAGGGAGTATTGTTGTATGGGCGCGAGGGGAAATACCGCGAAGCGATTGTCGCATTCGATAAAGCACTGGAGATTGACGGCAAGCTATCCTATGTCTGGAACGACCGCGGTATCTGTTACCGCGAGCTGGGGGAATTCGAAGAAGCACTTAAATCCTTCCTCAGGGCAGTGGAACTGGCACCAGACGACGTGGAGGTCCTTTATGACCTGGGTGAGACACTGGAAAAAATTGGGATCCAGCAGAGGGACGCCAAATATCTTGATGCCGCGCTCCAGACGTTCCATATGGTTGTTGAAAAATTTGCCAACAATGCAAGCGCCTGGAACCATATCGGTGTCTGCCTGATGGAGATGGGAAGGACGGAAGAATCAAAGGTCTATTTTGAACGTGCGCGGGACGTCAAAGTCTGGAAGAAGGATACACCTATCGTACGGAAGCGGGATGAATATCTCCAATAATTTGGTCAGATCCACAAAAAATCTTCTCAAAATCTTGTTTGAAACAGTCTTTCCTCAATGATGCCGGCGAGGGTATAGATATGAATAATGTTAACGATTGCATCGGGGTTTTGTCCTTATGAGCAGTCCAGTTTATTTCGCCAGTCTGCGGGCACGGGACGAGAAAACAAGCACCGTCGCCAAGATACAAAAGCTCTTTGATCATGCAGGTTTTGGCGCAATAATTGCCAAACGGGATCGCACCGCGATCAAACTGCACTTCGGGGAGCTTGGCAACGACTCTTACATCAATCCTGTCTTTGTCCGGCAGGTTGTCGAAAAGGTAAAGGGGTGTGGGGCGCTGCCTTTCCTCACCGACACCAATACGCTGTATCAAGGGAGCAGGTCGAATGCAGTTGACCATATTACGACAGCGATTCTCCATGGATTCGATTATGCGGTAGTCGGGGCGCCAATCATCATTGCGGACGGGCTCTGTGGAAAAAATGTTGCTAAAGTCACAATAAAAAGGAAACACTTCAAACGCGTGACGATTGCCGGTGACATTGCCTCAGCAGACAGCATGATCGTGATGACACATTTCAAAGCGCATATCGTTTCCGGTTTTGGCGGTGCGATCAAAAATCTCGCCATGGGATGTGCACCTCCGGTAGGGAAAAAGGACCAGCACCAGGCTCATCCATACACCCTTGGGGAGCGATGTATCGGATGTGGGAAGTGTGCAGCGGTCTGCCCAAAGTCTGCAATAAAAATTGTAAAAAAGAAATCCGCCATCAACCGCTCTGTGTGTATCGGCTGTTTTGAATGCATGACTGTGTGCGCTGAGCGTGCAATAGATATTGACTGGGCAACTGAGATCCCGGAATTTATCGAACGACTTGTAGAATATGCTTCCGGGGCCGTCAAGGGAAAGGAGAAGAGGGTTGGTTATTTCAATTTTCTCACCCGGATTACTCCTGACTGTGACTGTGTGCCCTGGAGCGACGCTCCGATTGTGCCGGATATCGGCATCCTTGCATCGACGGATCCGGTAGCAATCGATTCTGCATCGTTTGACCTTGTCAATGATCAGTCCGGTTTTTCAGATTCACTCCTTCGTATGCATTATAAAAAAGGGCAGGACAAATTCAGCGGGACCTGGGAGGAGACTGATGGGTACCAGCAGATCCGTTATGCTGAAGAACTCGGTCTGGGAGATAGCCGTTATGAGCTGATCACAATCTGAGTCTGTGGATAAAAAATTGGATACATAGTACATTTTTTAAAAATTTCAGGGATTTTTTCCATTTTTTTTTATTTATTTGATAAAAAAAGCGAAAGGTTTAAGATAGGGTGGAAAGCAAGCGCTTATTAACGAACGTAAATAAAAACTATTCTGTTTGAGCTTTGTGTCGCTCAGACTAATGTTCAATTACTTGAACGAGTCTAAAAAATCCTATTGGAGTTGATTATGAATCTTCGACAACCTAATGCCAATGAGGCAACAGGAACGGTGAACCGGTCGAGGGACGTTGTTCCGATGTCCGGTATCTGTACCCGTTGCATTGACGGATGCAAAGGCAGCTGCGAGATATGGCTCTCATCGTTCAGGGGCAGGGAGGTACTGTATCCCGGTCCGTTTGGTGAGATCACCGCAGGTGCTGATAAGAACTACCCGATCGACTACTCGCACCTTAACATCCAGGGATACGCGGTAGGTGCAAAAGGGCTCCCGGAAGGCACCGACATCGGTCCGGATACAGCGGTCTTCTCATCCGTGAACACCGAGACCGAATACGGCTGGAGCAAGAAGGTGAAGTTGCGCGTGCCGATCTTTACGGGAGCACTGGGTTCAACCGATATAGCCCGGATCAATTGGGAACATTTTGCGATCGGAGCAGCGATCTCGGGGATCACCTGTGTATGCGGTGAAAATGTCTGTGGTGTAGATCCGCAGCTCGAGCGCGACAGCAAAGGCAAAGTGAAAAAGTCACCAGAGATGGATCGCCGCATTGACGTTTTCAAAAAATTCCATGAGGGCTATGGAGAAATTCTTGTCCAGATGAATGTGGAGGACACCCGGCTTGGAACCGCGGAATATGTCGCATCCAAACACAATCTGGATACAATCGAGCTGAAATGGGGACAGGGTGCAAAGTGTATTGGTGGAGAGATCAAGGTACGTTCGCTGGAACGTGCAATTGAACTCAAGAAACGCGGCTATATTGTCCTTCCCGATCCAACGGTAAAAGAGAATCAGGCTGCCTTCAAGGCAGGTGCGATCAAAGAGTTTGAGCGGCACTCCCGGCTCGGTTTCGTCACAAAGGAAGGGTTTTTAGAGGAGATCGACCGGCTCCGCAATATCGGCTTCAAGCGGATTACCCTGAAAACCGGTGCGTACTCCATGGTCGAGCTCGCAATGGCAATCCGGTACAGTTCGGAAGCGAAAATTGACCTTCTGACTATCGATGGGGCACCTGGCGGTACCGGCATGAGCCCGTGGCCGATGATGAACGAGTGGGGGATCCCGACATTCTACCTGCAGGCACTCGCGTGTGAGTTTGCCGGGAAACTCGCCAAGAAAGGTATGCGTATTCCTGACCTTGCGATGGCAGGCGGGTTCTCAGATGAGCCCGGTGTCTTCAAGGCACTTGCGATGGGCAGCCCGTACTTTAAGGCGGTATGCATGGGCAGGGGGCTCATGATTCCCGGCATGGTGGGAAAGAACATCGAGAAGTGGATCAAGGAAGGAGATCTCCCCAAGACCGTGTCCAAGTATGGCAATAACATCGATGAGATCTTTGTATGTTATGAGGAGCTCAAGGAGAAGTATGGCTCGCGCATGAAGGAGATCCCGATGGGTGCGGTCGGTATCTACACCTATGTACAAAAGTTCAGAACCGGGCTCCAGCAGATCATGGCTGGCAGCAGAAATTTCAGGCTTTCAACCATAACCCGCGATGACCTTATGGCACTGACGGAGGATGCAGCTGACGTTTCCGGTATCGAGTACGTCATGGCAGCACGGTATGACGAAGCAATGGGTGCACTGCTCGATTGACCTAAAAATTGAATAATTTTATCCACCGGAACATCGTTTCGGTCCCCTCTTTTTTCTACAAATTCAAATTGACATTTTCTGTTGTAAAAGTGCCATTGTGTTTTTGTTAGTAGTTCGGGTCTCAGTGCTGTGGAGGTACGATATGTTCTCAATCTGTACGATGATTCGGAAAGGGAAAAACGATTATTTTGATTTCTGCTCCTTTTTAGTAAATTCGTCGAGGATGGAAAGCGTAATCCGTGTACCGAGTGTTGGCTGGAGTGATTCCAGCCAGAGAAAGAATCCGACCTTCGCTGGAGTCGGGCGTTCGTACTTGAAGTGCCCGTCTTTTAACTGCACCATCTTATGATATTCTTTCTTCTGACGGGAACGCAGATAGATGATCAATTCGAATCCCGGAAGATCGGTAGCAACGATCGCCTTTGAATAAAACCTTGAGAATTCGGAAAACCCGATCCGGTTCCCCTTCACTGACATTCCATAGGATTCACACACTGCCTTGATGGCTTGCGGGAAGAGTGCCCCGTACAATATTTTCTTTACGAGCTCATCAGTGCTGGATGCGGGTTGCTGTTTTTGCTCTTGCCCTTTGTATGTAATGCGTGAAAAAATCTGACTTTTTACGTTTTCATGGAACCTGTGATAATCGAATGGTTTTTTGAACCTTAGATCTGTGGCGAGGACTAGTTTTTGGTGGTTTTCCGGTTTCGTGTACAGAATTCGGGGACGGTAATGCTTAACGAGTTTCTTGATCTGTTCGCAGGAGCTGGTGAAGACAATTGAATTTTCTTTTGCTTTTGCGAGCCGGCGCACAACAGAATAACCGGATATGTCAACAGATGAAATGAGGAGAAATGGTACAATTTTCTGGTTGTAGAGATATCCCAGAAGAGTCTTCTTGAACTGGATTTCCTGTTCAAACTCCTTGAGATCTGATGGTGATGTGACCACCTCGGCAAATGCAACTTCATTGTCGCTTGTAACAAGCAGCAGGTCAAACTCGGCAAGATCCTGCCCATTGCCACGGATAACGATATCCCCGTACTTTGAATAGAAAATTCCATTTTGCCCGAGTTGGGCAAGCTTCTGTTGTTTCGGAGCATCTGCCCCTTTACGTGCAAGGAATTTTATCCTGTCAGATTTCTGTGATATTTCCAGAAACATCTCATAAATAATTGCTTCAAACCAGCGTCCCTCAGCGGTTCTCATCGGTTCGATATCCGGAGAGAATAATCTCTTTCGTTCAAGCTGGTTCATGTGCCGCGTGGCGTTGAGGGCGATTGCCGCTGTCGGTTTAAAATTCTTGAAATTGCTGTTGAGCCACGCTATCATAAATGCCAGAAAATGTCTGTCTGCAAAGTAGATAACAATCTGCTTTTAAGAAGGAACCCACTAATTTTTAACATTAAAAATATTTAAATAGTATAGAAAGATACTTCCTTCGTACCTGAGCCATGCATATATTGCATGGAACGGGTATGAGAAAAAGGGGGAGTGAAAAATGCCGAAAGTAAAAAAAATTTCCGGTGTGGATCCGTTACCACGGTACATAATGCCGGATGAATCGGAACCTGAATACGAGCACATCTTAGAACAGATGCAGGACTATCGTAAATGCCTGATTGGGTCATCGTATTATTATATCAGAGCGGGCAGTGAGCGGTGCTGCCTATGCAGGATTGTGCATGGTGGCGGCAAGGTGTTCTTCCATGAAATGGTAGACCACCGGCAACATGGAATCTCCGATGAGGATATTGAGGACTCTGTGAAACTGGATACTGGATCTTTCACGTTGCCCGGACATTTCCATATTTCGCCGCATGTTGAACAGAAATTACGGGTATTATACGATATTTAATCCAATTTTTTCAAGGGCATGTATCGTTAAAAGAAAAAATCAGATAAATGTTAATGAATGAAAAATAGGAATCTTGTCGTCTTCCAGCACACACCTGAAGAAACGATGGGATATTTCGAAACAATCTGCCTGGAATGTAACATTCCTTTCGATTATGTCAGACTGTTCGAAACAAATGAGGTCCCGAATATCAATGCAACCCATGTATTGATTTTGGGCGGTCCGATGAGTGTGAACGATTCGAGGACATATCCCTATCTTGCTGATGAAAAAATGTGGATCCGTTCATCTGTAAAATCAGGAATACCGGTATTGGGTATCTGCCTCGGTGCCCAACTGATTGCAAATGCTTTTGGTGGGAAGGTGTCTTCCTGCGAAGAGGAAGTGGGCTGGCGTGAGATTCGGCGTATCGGAACCGGGATAATGAAGGACGTTCCTTCAACGTTCAGGGCATTTCAGATGCATAGTCAGACATTTGATATTCCTGTTAACGGGAGGATCCTCTGTGAAGGTTACACTGTCAGGAATCAGGCATTTGATATTGGTTCTGCAACCGGACTGCAGTTCCATTTTGAGATAACAACGGATCTTGTCCAGAACTGGATCAGGCATCAATCATTCATAAAAAGAGATGAGATCTTCCGTGATACAGACATTTTTCTAACCGACAGTAATTCAAGGTGCCGGGAAGTTGCTGAACGGTTTTTTAAGAAAAAATCTGAAAAGAACCGGTTGGGAAAAGAAAGTTAAAAAAAAATTGTGGTATGAAAGATTTGCATCGGAAAAAAGGCACAGAAGGAGTAGATGAATATGCCGCCAAATTATGATATAACAAACGGACCGGTTATGAACGCAGCAAAGATGGCACTGGATACAGGCAATGTAAATTATATCCTGATCTGGTTTCCGGAAGCGTCCGAGAATAAATTGAAAAACCTTTTTGAGAAGACGTTCTGTGAACGCAGAGCCGGCAAGGATGTGCAGGATATCGCTATCAACTGGTATTTCGAGACTGTGAAACGGCTCCACCGTGCCGGTGAGAGGACGCTATATGCCTGCATGAAACCCGCTGGACTAGATGAGAACCCGATCATTCCGAAGGTGAAGAGGGCGATTGAGACTGGCGAGGTGGAGGAATTAATCGGATTTATCCCTAAGACTCAGGAACATGATTTCAGGCACCGCTTTCACCGCCTTAGTGGGAAGAAGAACTATGACGTGAATAGTATTGCGGCTGGTCGTGAATACGTTGCAGAATTCATCGACTTCATCATATACTTACATCACTTCTGCACAAGCCGTTCTGGAGAATCAGGTCACCCGGAGCAGTGAAAAATAATTTGAGATTCTTTTCTGATGTTTTGATAATTTTTTTTAACCCTCTATCTCTCCGGTTCGTATCCTGATTGTTTTTTCCACTGGGATAACGAAGATCTTCCCATCCCCGATTTTCCCGGTCCTCGCGCTTTCTGTGATTGTTGTAATCAGGTTATCAAGGTGTTCATCTCTAACAACAATCTCAATCTGAATCTTTGGCAGCATATCTACTGTCATTGTTTTGCCGCGGTATTCTATGGCAATACCCTTTTGTTCACCTCGCCCTTTCACCTCAAAGACCGTCATGCCGACAAATCCTTTCTCTTCAAGAGCTTTTTTCACAAATTCAAATCGCTCTGGTTTTATGATCGCTTTTACCATTTTCATCGTGATCACTCCTCAGGCGCGTTCGCCATGCTGGGAGATGTCGAGCCCGACATATTCTTCTTCCTCAGTAACCCGCAGTCCAATAGTTTTGTCTATAATCGTGGCCAGTACGTAAGTCACGACGAATGCATAGATCAGCGCGGAAAATGCACCGATTGCATTTGCAACGAACTGATGAACATTGCCTTCGATCAGGCCTGACGCACCATTGACTGCTGACATGGCAAAGATACCTGTGGCAAGTGCTCCCCACAACCCGCCCATGCCATGCACTGCCCAGCAGTCAAGGCTTTCATCCCATCCAACCTTGATCCGAAAAAGCATCATGCCATAGCAGAGGACTCCGGCTACTGCGCCGATAATTATAGCGGCCATCGGTGTGACATACCCTGACGCTGGGGTGATTGCCACCAGACCTGCAACAGCACCGGTCACAAAACCCAGTGAGCTGGGCTTGCCCTGGATCCAGCTCGCAAATAACCAGGCAAGTCCTGCGGTTGCGGCAGCGATGTTAGTGACAACAAAAGCGCTTGCTGCCAGACCATTGGCTGCCAATGCACTTCCGGCATTAAACCCGAACCAGCCGAACCATAACAGTGCCGCACCAAGAATTGTCATCGGGATATTGTTAGGTTCCATCATATATTGACCAAATCCCGCACGTTTCCCGATGACAAAAGCGATCGCGAGCGCAGCAAAACCTGAACTTATGTGGACAACCGTTCCACCGGCAAAGTCCAAGGCCCCGAATTGTGCTGCCCAGCCACCACCCCAGACCCAATGGGCAAGCGGATCATAAACGATTGTTGTCCAGAGAAGGGCAAATATGATGTATGAGCTGAATTTCACTCTTTCCGCAATACCCGATGTGATAATTGCCATTGTCACAGTTGCAAAGACAAGCTGGAATATCATAAAGAGCAGACCAGGAATAAGTGGACTATAGGGACCAGGATCCATCCCGACTCCGTTCAATCCAACGTAGCTCAGGTCTCCGATAAATCCGCCAATATCCGGACCGAAAGCCAGCGAGTACCCGATAAGTACCCATTGTATGCTCACGAGCGCAAATGCAACAAATGACAGCATTATCATTGATATAAAATTTTTCCTACGCACAAGACCGCCATAGAAAAATCCTACACCAGGCGTCATCAACATCACGAGAGCTGTTGACGCAAGAATCCATGCTGTTGCTCCAGAATCAATAGCCATTTTAATTCACCATAATCCTTTGATCTGCATGCAGCGGATCAGTTGAATCTATCAGTTCAGCAATCCCCGCCGGATGAAAAGTCCGGTAGATTGCCTCATCTGATCCGAATGTGCAGTTTCTACTGATAAATTGTTGGAAGGAAGTTGCATTCCTATATTTATAAAACTATCTTTTGAACAGAAAAAAAATTAGTAATTCGGGAGGTACCTGTCCAGCTCCCACGGGTGGACTGCCAGCCGGAAGGCATCGGTCTCCTGTTCGGTGATGCGGGTCAGGGTATCCATGATATGATTGCCAAGTGTGCTACCGAGCACCGGATCCTTCATAAGGTAATCGTGGGATTCCATGAGGCTTCCGGGAAGCATATCGATTTTAAGTTTTTTCCGCTCCCGCGGACCAAGGTGGTAGATGTTCGTATCGGTACTTTCCGGTGGCATAATTTTGTTCTTGATGCCGTCAAGACCGGCAGCAAGCATGCAGGCAAATGTGAGATAGGGGTTGCACATCGGGTCCGGACTCCGGAATTCTGCGCGGGTGCTGTTGCCACGTGCAGCGGGAACTCGGATCAAGGCTGAACGATTTGTCGTACTCCATGAAATGTAGCATGGGGCTTCATAACCAGGGACGAGTCGTTTGTATGAGTTGATAGTTGGATTGGCAACCCTTGTGATAGCTTTTGCATGTTTGAGCAGTCCGCCTATATAGTAAAGTGCGACATCGCTAAGTCCCTTTGGCGCATCCGGATCATAAAATGCATTTTTTCCGCCTTTGGCAAGCGACCCATGGGTGTGCATACCGCTCCCGTTAATCCCCGCGATGGGTTTTGCCATGAATGATGCATGGAGGTCATGCTTCAATGCAATTGCTTTGGTGGTAAACTTCTGGGTCATCACACGGTCTGCAGTTGTGACCGCATCACCATACTTGAAATCGATTTCATGCTGGCTCGGTGCGACTTCGTGGTGAGACATTTCGATTTCGAATCCCATTTCAATCAGGGCGAGTACGATCTCACGGCGGACATCCTCAGCTGAGTCGTTCGGTGCAAGATCAAAGTATCCCCCTTGGTCAGGGAACTGGGTTGTCGGTTTTCCATCAACTAACTTGAAGAGGAAAAATTCAAGCTCAGGTCCTGTATTGAAGACATATCCCATCTTGGCAGCGTCCGCCATCGTTTTTTTGAGGATGTATCTCGGGTCTCCTTCAAACGGTTTGTTCCCGTACGTATAGACATCACAGATAAATCTTGCGACCTTTCCCTCAGCAGTACGCCATGGGAGTACTGTATATGATGCAGGGTCTGCCTTGAGCAGCATGTCTGATTCTTCAATGCGGGTAAACCCTTCGATTGAGGATCCATCAAACCATGTCCCGTCTGTCAGTGCCTTTTCTGCCT
>Ga0315285_10004036_pt1 | contig 15232 bp, 10 predicted proteins | sample YL17G09_36_MG_FD_203698 | JGI IMG/M metagenome (GOLD analysis project Ga0315285, IMG submission 203698) | Sediment microbial communities from Yellowstone Lake, YNP, Wyoming, USA - YL17G09_36 | ecosystem: Environmental > Aquatic > Freshwater > Lake > Sediment | place: USA: Wyoming | collected...
GGCAATTACTCGGTGGCGGCCTTGCGTACCGCCTCTTGCAACTCCTTGCGACGGTCGCTGCCGTCGTCCCATGCCTTGAGGCGGGATTGGAGCCTGCCTTCGGCGTCCACGTACAGCATCTCGCACGTCCTGAAGTTGAAGCCCTTGCGGGACAGCATTTTCTTGAAGTCCAGCCTCACGGCCACGCAGCCGGTCGAGAAGTCCACATCCGCGGACTTTTTGCCCCTGCCCATCGGATCCATCAGATCGACCTTCTCCACGCCGCCGACAAATTCGCCCACCTGGACGTCGAAGCTTTTCGCCACCCACTGGCCCCACTGGCGTGCGTAGACCGTAACGGTCATCTTGTTGGCCAGCGGGTTGACGCCGGTGATGAAGAAGTAGACCTCGCGATGCACCGACACCGGGTCGGACCATTCGCTGGGCTTGCTGGTCAGGAACTTCTGCCGGGCCTCGGCCTGGCGGTCCTTGGCCACCGCCTCGTCGTACGTCAGCAGCGGATTGACGACCACCAGTTGCACCCGGTAGCGGTAGGTGGGGCCTATGGTCATCGTGCTGTCGTCAAAGAAAGAAATGGTCGCCTGGCCCTGCTCGGCCGGCGGGCCCGGCAGTTCCGGCTGGACCCATTGCTTCTGATCGGCGCGCCAGACCGACAGGTAGCTCGGCTGGAGAATCTGCTGCTGCGTGGCAAGCACGGCGTCGCGGGCCTTGCGAACGTCTATAACGTTCTTGCCGTCGAAATCGGGAATTTCCGGCAGCGCGATCGGCTTGCCATTGGCGTCCAGGGGCGTGGTCTGGACGAGGACGGTCTTGGCCTTGGACCAGTCTCCGCCGGCCGGGGCCTGCTGGACCTCGACGATCAGCTTGTAAGGCACGACCGACTCGAACGTGACGGCCCCTCCCTTGAACGTTTCCTTCCACGTTGCCCCCAGGGCCTCCAGCGGGTAGCCGCTCAGGCCGCCGGCCAGGACCACATCCCCCAGCGGCGTCTTCTTGGGCAGCTCGATCGAGCCCATCATCACCGGCTTGGCTGGGGCAGGCATCGCGGCGATCAACTGCTCAATACCAACCTGCACCTCCCGTGTCTGGTCCTCGACGGGCCTGATGGGCATCCGCGGCTCGGCCAGGTCGATCGACGCGGCCGGCGGCGGAGACATGGCCCGCTGGTCGTTGAGCCGCCCGACCCAGGCCGGCACGGGCGGTATCGATTTATCGGCCCCGCTGCCGGAGTACATATTTTGGACGTTCTCGGCCGCGGCCAAGAGGATCGCATCCGCCTGCGTCGGCGAGACCAGCACCGTCTTGCCCTCCGACGGGATGAAGATATTCAGTTTGGTCGGCGATGAGAACAGCCAGTGCCAGATCGCCAGTCCCAGTGCCAGCAGACAGACCGCCAGCGCCAGCTTCTCGACATGCCGTTCAATCATCGTAACATTCTCTGCCTTGGCCATTCACCGGCCTCCTCGCATAGACTTCTGCCCAGCAGAAACGCTCGCGTTTTGTTTACTTGCCGACCTTGCCAAACTGCACAGCCAACGAGGCCGGCATCAGATCGCGGATCCAATCGGCCAGCAGGAGCATCTCGCCGTCGACCTGGACCCTCATAACCGGCTCGATGCCGTAGTACCCTTCCTTGGCCGCCTGCGGGACCTCGGGGGAGAGGTTTATGTTGGTAACGGTGTGGTAGTTCTGCGTTTCCAGCGCGCTGGTCAGCCGGCGGATATGCCTGGTCGGCATGACCACGACGAACTTGTATGACACGACGGCATACTGGGGGCATGTCTCCCGCTGACCCAGCGACACGCGGGTTCTCAGGCCGGCAGAGGACGGGGTAAAGGACGCGGATATCTTGATGCTGTCAAGGCGTTTTACCGCGCTGTCCAGAACGGTAGGCTGTCGCCCGGCGGCGTCCTGGGCGTGCCGTTCGGCTATCCACTGGCGGTTGGTCGCAATGATTGCCCGGATGATCTCGTCGGTCAACCACAGGTTCACCTGGGCCTCCCAGAGCTTGTCTTCCGAGGCGGACGTCTCAGCGGTGAAGACCCGGTCCAGGGCGGACGGCTCGACGTAGATCAGCCCCTGCTCCGCCTTGTGGAGCTTGGCGCTCCGGGAGGCCTTCTCAGCCACCACGGTCTGGTCCTTGAACTTCTCGGCGAGCTTGTCGAACTCGGCCTTGATCTCCTCCGGCGTGGGCGGAGTGATCGGCCTGAGCCCGTCGCGCAGCGGGGAGATCATCTGGTCAAGAACCTTGGTGTACTGCTTTATGAAGGTGTAGTGGAGCGACTGGTCGCGGTATTGCTGCTGATTGATGGGAAACGCGTTGACCTCGGAGACCGCGCTGATGGGCAGCTTCAGGATGGGCAGATTCACCTTGTTGAAATTCTTGCACGCTTCAAGGTCCGCCTCGCTGGCCTTGGTCAACTGGCTGATTCGCGCCTTCATTACCTCGACGGCATTGGGGTCGGCCTTCAACGGCTGTTCGGCCTGGTCCCTGAGTTGGGAAGACACCTGAGTGCGGCTCTGGAGTGTCTTGCCTATGTCGCTGCTCAGGTAGTAGAAGGCCGCCACGACGCCGCCAATAACCACCACCGCGGCGAGGATCACATAGAACAGGTTCTCACGCACGAACCGCATACGCGTTTTCTCCCACGCACCGGCCAAGCCACTACTGGGCCGGTTTCAGTTGTTGGTTAACGTCGGCGCCGGAGATCCAGCCGGCGCCAAGGCTCTTGCCGCCCGCGTCAGAGACCTTCACGCGATACCACGGCACCGTCGCTTTGATACGGATTTCCTCGACGGTCGGCTTCGTCCCGACGGGCAGCTTGACAATCTTTTTCTTGTCGGCCATGGCGTCGGACGTGTCGAAGTCCGGGAACATCTCCACTTCCTTGCCCAGCACATACTGGTTCTTGCCCGCCTCGGTCTTGACGTCATCCAGGACGACGCCGTCATTGAGTATCTCGACGAACCAGATGATCTTGAACTGTGTGTCGTTGATGGAATCCTCGTCGGGCATGAGCGGGTCGGGCCTGGCCGCGCCCGGCACGCCGGCCACGCCCGCCGGGCCCGCCGCGCCCCTGGCATCCATCCTTATTCCGGCGGCGGCGCCGACCTGCCACTCCACGCTATGGGTAATCACCGTCATGGCGCTGAACCAGCGGGCATATTCCTGGCTGTACTTGCGAAGGTCGGCTACCATCGCATTGGCGTTGACCTGCTCGCGAGGTGTCCGGGCGCCTAGCGTCACCTTGAAGCCCGGTTTGCCCCTGGTAGTCTTGACGGCCGCGGCGGACTCCCCGCCGGCCGTCATGGCCACGCCAATGTCCGGAAAGTACACCGCGTCCATTCCCTCGACGATGATCACGTTACGATCCTTGCGCGGCATGGCCTTGAAGGCCTCGACCTGCTGTATGCGCTGGAGCAGCATCAGCCGCATCACCTGGAGCTTCAGCGCCTCGCCCTCCATCGCCTGAAGGCTCTTGACGTCCACGGGGGCGCTGTTGGCGTCCAGCTTGATCTGCGCCAGCTTCTCCTTGCCGAACGCCTTTAGCCCGGCTGGGCTGGCGGTCTGGAACCGGTTGCGGAAGCCGCTAAAATCCCGCGGGTCCAGCAATATCGAGGCCGCCTCGTTCAGGGCGTTGGGGTCGGACAGGCCCCGCCCGGTGAGGATCTGACCCCGCAAGGCCGGGCTGACGTACTCCTGGTACTCAAGCAGCCGGGCGTAGTTCATCAGCATGGGCTGGTCGGGCGTGACGGACCTTACCGACTCCTCGATGACCGCCATCATCGACGGCCAGAAGTCGCGGTAGCCCATCAGGGCCGCACGCTGCTTCATGGCCTGCTCTTGTTTGGCGTCCTGGCCCGCGACGCCCTTCCACTGCGTCATGGTGGCTTCGATCTTGTCGATGGTCGCCTGGGCGGCGTTGAGTTTGCTCTTGTTTCGCAGGGCGGCGCTGTCGGTGTTGGCGCGGTAGCCGGGGCAGAACATCGCCGCCAGCAGCACCACCGCCGCACCCACGAAATACGGGCGTTTCTTCTTCCACAGCCTGAACCGGACGATCTCCTCCGGCAGGAGGTTGGTGCCGACCCGCTGCTTGCCCAGGCCCTGGACCGCCAGGCCGTAAGCGACGGCCAGCGCGGGCACGTTCTCCTGGAAGGCCGGTGCGTTGACGGACGTCGAGAGCGTCAGCTTGTTGAACGCGTCGACGCGGGTGACGCTGACGTTGATGTTCTGCTCGATGAACTTCTGGAGGCCCGGCAGGCGGAAGCCGTTGCCCAGGCCCACGAGCCTCTTGAAGCGGGTCTCGCGGTGCAGCGAGGTGTAGAAGCCGATGGACCGCTGGATTTCCTGGACCAGGTCGGCGAAGACCGGCCTCATGGCCTGGAAGATCTGGCGGGCGTATTTGCTCGATGCGGCTGAGAGCTTGAGTTCCTCGGCCTTGTCGAAGGAAAGCTTGAAGGTCCGGACAAGGGACTCGGTGAAGTTGTTTCCGCCGATCTGGATGGTGCGGGTCCAGAGCCGGCCCTTGTCGGCGATGACGAGGTCCGTCTTGTCGGCGCCGACGTCGGCGAGGATCGTCGCGCCTTCGGCGTCGAACTGCTCATCGTACATCATGAAGTTGTAGAGCGACAGCGGCGCCACCTGCACGACGTCGACGGGCAGGGCCGCCTCGTTGAAGTGGTGGAGCATCTCGGCCACGTCGGACCGCTTCATCGCGAAGATGCCGACTTCCACGTCGGGGCTGTCGGGGTCGCGGAAAGTCTGGTATCGCCAGATGACCTCGTTGATCGGGAACGGTATCTGCTGCTCGGCCTCGAAACGGACGATGTCGGGAATCCGCTTGGCCTCGACGGGCGGCAGCTTGACGAACCGGCTGAAGCTCGCCTGGCCCGGCACGGAGATAATCACCCGGCTGCCGGCGATGCTGTGGCTTGCCAGGAACCTCTGGAGGGCGTCCCGGATGAGCTGGTCCCTGTCAACTTCGGGTTCCGAGAGGATGCGGGGGTGCGGTAGGACCTCGAACTCCGCGACCTCAGCCTGTCCCCCAACATCGCGCAGCCTGAGGGCCTTGAGGGCACACTGCCCTATGTCGATGCCCCAAACGGTTCTTGCTCTGGCCATACTCACTCCTCGGCTCGCGACGCCCGGGCCGCGATGGCGGCCCATCGTCTCGACTCGACACAACGCCTGCCGGCGAAACATGCTCTCGGCCCGGTGGTTCAACCTTCAGGTATGCTGCGCACCGCCGCGGGCAGGCGGTATGATATACACTTCGTCCCCGGCAGGCAACACCGTGTCAAGCGATTATCCGCCGCCGGGAAAGGTTTTCGTTTTTTGTGGTATTTTCAAATGCTCCGATTCGCCGTCACGACGCTTGGCTGCAAGGTCAACCAGTACGACGGGCAGGCCTTGTCAAGCGCCCTTGAAGCCGCCGGATTGGCCCAGGCGCCTGCTCACGCACCGGCCGACCTGCTGGTCATCAACACCTGCTGCGTAACCGCCTCAGCCATGGCCAAGAGCCGCTACGCCATCCGCCGCGCCGTGCGAAACCGCCCTGACGCCGCGGTGTTCATCGCCGGATGTTACAGCGATTACGACCAGATGCAACTGCGAAAAATACTCGACGGCCTCGGCGTGCCCAGCCATCGCACGCTGCTGGCCGGACACCATCACGACGTCGCCGCGGTCCTCGACGATTTCGTCCGCCGCCTCGAACTGCCACCGCAACCGGCCGGAAAACAAAATAACGCCCACGCCGGGGCAATCCGCGGCCAGCGGCCCGCGCAGCTCCACGGGCCGGGCACAATAAGAGCACGCGGGCTCGCCGCGGTCAAGAGCAATGTCCCCGCAACGCAAAACCTTCCTTCAATCGGGCGGTTCCCGGGCCGCCAGAGGGCGCTGGTCAAAATCCAGGACGGCTGCGACGCTTTCTGCTCCTATTGCATCGTGCCGTACACCAGGCCGCGGGTCTGGTCGCGCCAGCCCGATGAAATCCTCGACGAGTGCCGGCGCCTTGCCGACGCCGGACATCGCGAAATTGTCCTGTGCGGCGTTTTCCTGGGCGCTTTCGGCCGGGGCACGGCCAGGCGCCGAAACTGGTCCGCCGCCGCGACGACGACGTCGACAGCGCCGGTGAAAAACGCCCTGGCCGAGCTTATGCGCCGCGTCTGCGACATCCCCGGCCTGTGGCGCGTCAGGCTGTCGAGCCTCGAACCCCTTGACGTTACCGACGAGCTGCTGGACGTGCTGGCCAACTGCCCCAAGGCGGCGCCTCACCTGCACCTGCCGCTTCAGTCCGGCTCGCCGGAAATCCTGCGGCGCATCAACCGCCAATACACCGCCGACCAGTACCGCCGGTGCGTCGGCCGCATCCGCCAGGCGCTCGACCGGCCCGCGCTGACCACCGACATCATCGTCGGCCTGCCCGGCGAGACCGACGACGATTTCGCGCGGACCCTCGATCTGGTCCGCGAGGCAGGCTTCGCCGAGATTCACGCATTCCCCTTCAGCCCGATCGAGCCGACGGCCGCGTGGCGCCAGCGCGACCAGGCGCCGCCCTTATATGAGGTAAAGGCCCGCCTGGCCGAGCTTGCCGAGGTCGGGGCCAGGACGGCCCAGGCGTACCGTATGCAATTCGTCGGGCAAACCGTCGAGGCGGTCGTCGAATGCCCCTCGCCGGCCGCAAAGTTCGAGTGCCCCGCGCCGGCCACGAAGTCCCGATCCAGCGGCAGCGCCAACCATTGTCCCTTGCGAAAGGCCATGACCGACCGCCACCTGTCCGTGAGCTTCACGCCGCCGGCCGGCCAGCGCGGGCTTACCGGGCGGGTCATCCGCCTGGCCATTAACGCCCTGACGCCCGACGGCCTGGCCGGGACGCCGGCGGAGTGATGCGCCGCTCTGTCCGACCGCTGATATATGGCCTCTGGATGCACGAGGCACAGAGAAGTATTATGGTGGCGTGGACAAAGGCGTATGCAACACCCCGGTCCCTGGAGCCCAAAGGGCTCAAACCTGCCCGCCGCAAGGCGGGCAGTACAGCCCAGGGCAGAGCGAAGCGCCGCCCTGGGTATCGGAACGGAAAAACAGGATAGCCCTGTAAGGGCGCAATTCGGAAGGGGCACCATGGCCCAATCTCTGGCGAAACTGATTACTCACCTCACGTTCAGCACCAAGTTAAGAAGGCCTCTAATCACGCCCGAGGTGCGCGCGGAATTGAGGGCGTATCTCCGCGGCATCCTTGAAAACCTGGATTCACCGACGATCGAGATCAACTCTGTTGCGGACCACGTGCATATGCTCTTTTGCCTGTCGAGGAAATGCTCGTTAGCCAATGTTGTCGAGCAATTGAAGAAGGGATCGTCCAAATGGATCAAGGCCAAGGCCCCGGCGCTGGCCGGCTTCTACTGGCAAGCTGGTTATGGGGCTTTTTCCGTAAGCCAGTCCAATGTCCCGGCCGTGCGAAAGTACATCGCCAACCAGGAGAAGCACCATCGAAAGATGACCTTCCAGGAGGAATTCCGGGCCCTCCTGGCGAAGCATGAAATCGAATACGACGAGCGATACGTGTGGGATTGATATGCCTTCGCGGGGGCCGTTGCGCCCTTACAGGGCTTGTTTGTGTGGGTGCCTGTAACCCAGGGCGGCGCTTCGCTCTGCCCTGGGCTGTACTGCCCGCCTGGCGGCGGGCAGGTTTCAGCCCTTTGGGCTGAAGAGACACTGGGCCATTGGAAACGCTGGCCGTTATTCCAGATATTCTTCCCAGGCAACTACGACTAATTGCTTAGATTGCAGAGCGGTGCGTGAAGATGGTTCTTGTCCCTTCTTGCAACCAAGATAATGGGAAGGAATGCGAGATAATGCATAAGGCCTGGAAGATCGCCAAGATACTGCTCTACGTTCTGGGCTCTTTCGTCCTTGCTCTGGTTATCACCTTCATCCTGCACCTCCCGTCGCACAAAGTCATTGCCCAGTGGAAGCAACCGGCAGAAATCAAATACGACGGCCGGGGACCGTACTACATGTCGGTCGTCGAAGACGACCTTGACTGGCGTGGGTTCCCTCTTCATATCGGACGTAATTACTTCATATACCTGGGACGCGATGCCGGGACGCCATCCTACGGCCACATGATAAAATACTCGTTTCATTCAGATGACCTCGACAATCCAGCACCCTTCTTAAGCAAAGCTAAGGTGCAGTGGACGGCCGAAGGCGTCTTGCTGGAACTGTCTTCCGGGCACCGTTTGTTTGTGCCGAAGGCTATGTTCATTGGGGGGCGATAATCTGTTGCTGGCCCAAAAGCTTCCCTCCCGGTCCTTTCGGTGATAGACTTACTTTCGGCCGGGAATGGCCTTGGAATTGGGCCCCATGCCGAAGAAGAACCTCATCTGGATCGCGGTGATCGTCGGAGCGGGCGTGGCGACGGTGTTAATGACTCGCACGGCCCCGCAGCCTGACGACCCGGACGTGACGCAGTTCGGCCCGGTTATGCGGGCCCGTCACGTGCTGCGCCAATACTCCTACCAGACGCCGACGGAGGCCCGGTTGCAGCAGGGGGCCGTGCGGGGCATGGTCGAGACTCTCGACGAGTACTCCAGCTATATTCCGCCGGAGCGGGTCAAGAGTTTCCTCGCCCGGCTCAACGGGGAGATGGTCTGCACGGGTCTTGTCCTGGCCGGCGAGGGAGACGTCCCGGCGGAGGTCGTCGGCTCGCTGCCCGGCTCGCCAGCCCACGAGGCGGGCATCGGACCCGGCGGGCGGGTTGTCGCCATCGACGGCAATGAGGTTACCGGCGCGGCGCCCGGGGAAATCCGCAGGCTGCTGGAGGCCCCCGGCCGAAAGACAGTCGAGGTGACCATTGCCGACAACAACGGGCAGGCGCACAGCTACAAGTTGCCACGCCGGCCGCTGGCGGTCGAGAGCGTCGCGGGCCTTCGCCGCTCGGCCAATGGGCAGTGGGAGTATTTTCTAGACGCCGGGCGCGACCTGGCGTGTTTGCGCGTCCGGGAGTTTCTGCCGGCCACGGCCGGACGGATCCAACAGGCCCTGCGCGAGCTGCCGGGTCTTGCGGGGCTTGTGCTGGACCTGCGGGACAATCCCGGCGGGCAGCTCGAGCCCGCCTTCGCGGTGGCTAATCTTTTTCTGCGCAGCGGGGCGATTTTCACGCAGGTCGGCGCCCATGGGGAGCGGCAGGTCCACAACGCCCGCGCCGACGGCACCTGGCCGGATGTGCCGATCGTGGTTCTGGTCAATGATCGCACGGCCTCGGCGGCTGAGATCGTGGCCGGGGCGCTTCGCCTGCACCGCCGGGCGGTGCTGGTCGGTGAGCGGACGCGAGGCAAGGGCCTGGTCCAGAGCATGCTCGACCTGCCGGACAACATGGGCTTGGCCAACGTGACGACGGGCGAGTTCTTCATCGGCAAGGACTCACCCGTGCAGCGCCGGCGCGGCGCGGCTGCCTGGGGCATTGAACCGCACGTGCTGCTTGCCCCAAGCGCCGCCGATGAGCGGGCCAGGCGGCGGTACTGGCTCGGCGTGGATGTCGTGGGCGCAAGTGCCGCCCGGACCGGCGACGATGCCCTGACAGCCTCGCCGGCGCCGGCGACGCGCCCGGCCAGGCCGGTCTGCCCGGCGATGTCAGCCGACGCCCAGTTCGCCGCCGCGGTCGGGCTGCTGGAATCGCCCGAGCGGATGCGGGAGATACTCTCCCGCCCGGCCAGCATGCCGGCAACGTCGCCCGCCGACGCCAGGGAAGACAAGCGCGATGAGTGAACAAACGCTGGTCCTTGGAATCGAGTCGAGCTGCGACGAGACGAGCTGTGCCGTTGTCGCCGACGGGCGCCGCGTGCTGAGCAACGTCGTTGCCAGCCAGATCGACCTGCACGCCCGCTTCGGCGGGGTCGTGCCGGAAATCGCCTCGCGGGCACACATCGAGGCCGTCAACACCGTCTTCGGTGAGGCGCTGGCCGAGGCGTCCGTTGCCCCGGCCGACATCGCCGCCGTGGCCGTCACGTGCCAGCCCGGGCTCATCGGCTCGCTGCTGGTGGGTCTTATGGCCGCCAAGACCGTCGCGTGGGTCTGGGATGTGCCGCTCATCGGCGTCAACCACGTTTACGCCCACGCCTACGCGCCCGCACTGAACGCCGAGCCCATCGAGTACCCCGCCGCCGCGCTTATCTGCTCCGGCGGGCACACCGCCCTGTACCGCTGCCAGTCGCCCATGGACATGGAGCTGCTGGGCACCACGATCGACGACGCCGCCGGCGAGGCGTTCGACAAGGTCGCCAGCATCCTGCGCCTGGGTTATCCCGGCGGCCCGGCCATCGACAAGGCCGCGCGAGGCGGAAACCCCGAGGCCGTGCGGTTCCCCCGGTCGCTGCTGGCGGGCGACTGCCTGGACTTTTCCTTCAGTGGGATAAAGACGGCCGTGCTTTACCACGTCAACGGCGTGCCCGGCTCGCGCGGCGCCAAGCCGGACGGCGAAGCCGGCGAACCCGGCGAGCCCAGCCCGCGGCACAGCCGGCGCCGCCACGGTCCCGCCCGGCAGCGACTGGCCAGCCAGCCGAATGCCGGACGGGGCATCGAGAACTTCACACCGGCGGAACTGGCCGACGTGGCGGCCTCGTTCCAGGCCGCCGTGGTCGACGTGCTGAAGATCAAGCTCCGCCGGGCGGCCGGGGCCGTCGGCGCCAGGACGCTGCTGCTGGGCGGCGGGGTGGCCGCCAACTCGGTTCTCCGCGCCGCGCTGGAAAAACTCGCCGACCAGCTTGGCTGCCAACTGCGAATGCCGGAGCCGCGATTCTGCATGGACAACGCCGCCATGATCGCCGGCCTGGGCTTCCACTACCTCAAGGCCGGGAAGGTGGACGACCTGACGCTTTCGGCACAGGCGACGGTGCGACGCTGACACCCCAGAACCATCCAGCCCTGTGCATGGTCTCGGGCAACTGATACCTTTTGCTGACGGATAAATCCGAAATCCGAAGCTCGAAATCCGAAACAAATCCGAAATTCTCAATAGCAAAATCAAATGACCCAAACCCGTCGAATCGCAGGGTTGCCGTTCCTGTTTGGATCATTTGAGCATTTGAGTTTTGAATTTGTTTAGGATTTCGTGCTTCGGATTTCGGATTTATGCACAACCCCCCGTTCCTATTGCCCGCACGGACATCGGGGATTCCATCATAGCCTCTGGCGGCCTGTCCTGTATAATCCCCCCCATGAACGAGAAGACCTTGCGAGAACTGCTCGAAGACGTCCGCCAGGGGCGCTGCGAAACCGACGAGGCCGTGCGGCGGATGCGCCTGCTGCCGCTGGAGTCCGTCGGGTTCGCCACCCTGGACCACCATCGCTCGCTGCGCTGCGGGTTCCCGGAGGTGATATTCTGCCCCGGAAAGACCGGCCAGCAGGTGCGCGAGATATTCCTCCGCCTGGCCGCGGTCGGCTCCAACGTCCTGGCCACGCGGGCAAGCGCCGAGACCTACCGTAGCGTCGCATCCGAGTTGCCCTCGGCCGAGTACCACGAGCTGGCACGGGCAATCACCCTCCGCCAGGACGAGCACGCCGGCGGCGTCGGGCATATTGCCATTGTCTCGGCCGGGACGAGCGACCTGCCGGTCGCCGAGGAGGCCCGCGTTACGGCCGAGATACTCGGCCAGAACGTCACGTGCCACTACGACGTCGGCGTGGCGGGCATTCACAGGCTGCTGGCGCACGGCGAGAAACTCCAGGCCGCCAACGCGATCGTCGTCGTGGCGGGCATGGAAGGCGCCCTTGCCAGCGTGGTCGGCGGGCTGGTGGCCGTGCCTGTCCTGGCCGTGCCGACGTCGGTCGGCTACGGCGCCAGCTTCGGCGGCCTGGCCGCACTGCTGGCGATGCTCAACAGTTGTGCCTCAAACGTGAGCGTGGTCAACATCGACAACGGCTTTGGCGCCGGGTACATCGCCTCCTTGATAAACCGAAATGCAAAAGCGGAACCAGGAACCAGGAACCCGGAAAGACAGTAATCAAGAAAAGAAACGATCAAGCAATGATGAACGCGGATAAACACAGATGAAGGAATTCGTCTCTTATCCGCGTTTATCCGTGTTCATCATTGCTTATCCGTTCTCGGGAATCGGACCAACATGAGCGGAAGCGACGGGATTGAGCGCATCGATCAACTGGCGAAGCTGCCGCCGCGGCGGATCGACGGGCACAAGGGCAACTACGGGCACGTGCTGGTCGTCGGCGGGTCGCGAGGGATGATCGGCGCGCCGGGGCTGGCGGCCGCCGCCGCCCTGCGGGGCGGGGCGGGGCTGGCCACGATCGCCGCGCCGGAGGTCATCCAGCTTTTCTCGGCCGCGATATGCCCGTGCGCAACGTCCGTGCCGCTTTCGTGCGGGGCCGATGGTCAACTGGCCAAAACCGCCGCCCGGGAGTTCGCCGAGGCCGCCAAGGCCGCCACCGTCCTGGCCGTCGGGCCGGGAATGGGCACCGGACGGCGACAGCAGGACCTCGTCCTGGCGGCAATCGAACAGGACAAGCCGCTCGTGCTCGACGCCGACGGGCTGAACAACCTCTCGAAGATCGACGGCTGGGCCGCACGCCGCCGATGCCCGCTGGTGCTCACGCCGCACCCGGGCGAATTGGCCCGTCTGACCGGCAAACCGGTCCCCGAAATCCAATCCGCCCGCCAGGCCTCAGCCGTCGGAGCCGCACGCCAGTGGTCGTCGGCCGCGCCCGCAGGCGCCGGGCCGCTGGTGCTGCTGCTCAAGGGCGCCGGCACCGTGATAACCGACGGCCGGCGAGTGCGGATCAACGCCACCGGCAACCCCGGCATGGCCACCGGCGGCACGGGCGACGTGCTGACCGGCCTGGTCGCGGCCCTGCTGGCCCAGGGAATGGAACCCTTCGACGCCGCCGCACTGGCGGCCCACGTCCATGGCCGGGCCGGGGACCTCGCCGCCGCCGACCTCACCCAGCCCGCCATGATCGCCACCGACGTGATCGACCGCCTGCCAAGGGCGATTCACGAGGTGCTGTAAGCGACCCTGACCCACTCCCACTTTCCGGGGTCTATCGCTTCAGAAAAGGCGGTCCCGCCGGATAAGTTCTGTGGGTTCGCAGGCCTATACGCTCCAGGATAATCCTGGAAAGAAAGGACCGCCATGGATGCGCCGCAATGTCTTCGAATAAACGACCTGGTGTGTCCTCTCGGCCTGGACGACGCGTCGCCTGCGCTGTCCTGGCGGTTGGCGTGGTCGCCCGAAAGGGATCAAGGCCAGTCGGCCTGCCAGGTTCTGGTTGCCTCCGACCGCGGTCTGCTTGCCGGAGACCGTGCTGACATCTGGGACAGCGGCAAGGTGGCCTCCAGTCGCTCGACCTACGCCTGCTATGAGGGCCCTGTGCTGCGGAGTGTCGGGACCTACTGGTGGAAGGTGCGTATCTGGGACCGCCGCGGCCAGCCAACGCCGTGGAGCGAGCCTGCCGGCTTCGGCACGGGCCTGTTCGACGCCGCCGACTGGCGGGCCCGATGGATCGGGCGCGGTCCCTGCCGGGAGCCCCACTTGCCCCACGAGCGGTTCAGCCGCGACTTCGAGAACTATCTCGACACTGTGGAAGTCGATGGCCGGTCCACACTGCTGCGCAAAGAGTTCGCGCCAACCAAACCGGTGCGGGCGGCGCGCGTCTTCGTCAGCGGATTGGGTTTTTACGAGCTGTATGTCAACGGCCATAGGATCGGCGAACAGGTCAACGGGCCGGCGAGGACCGAGTACCGGCACCGCGTGCTGTACGACGCCTTTGACATCACCGACATCCTTCAGGACGGGCCCAACGCGATGGGCCTGATGTTGGGCAACGGCTGGTTCAACCCCGCCAAGAAGTACTGGGGTTGGCGGATGCAGTGGTACGGGAGCCCCAAGGCGATCCTTCAATGCCACATCGACTACGCCGACGGGACCAGCGAGATCATCCGCACGGATGGGTCGTGGCGTTGCTCGACCGGCCCCATCACCGCCAACTGCATTTACGACGGCCAAACCTACGATGCCCGGATCGAGCAGTCCGGTTGGGACTCACCCGGCTTCGATGACTCGGCCTGGTCGCGGGCGAATGTGGTCGAAGCCCCCGGCGGCGCCATGCGGCACCAGGCCCTCGACCCCATCAAGGTGACCGAGTCGTTCGCCCCGGCGGCCGTCAAGCAGGTGCTGCCGGGCGTGTTCGTCTTCGACATGGGTCAGAACTTCGCCGGCTGGGTTCGCCTTCGCGCAGCCGGCCCGGCGGGCACGTCCGTGCGAATGCACTTCGCCGAGAACATCCACCCGGATGGCACGCTGAACCCGGCAACCAACAAGCTCGCCGACCAGACCGACACGTACATTCTCAAAGGCGAGGGCGAGGAGGTCTGGGAGCCGCGATTCACGTATCACGGCTTCCAGTACGTCGAGGTCGCCGGTTACCCGGGCGAGCCGGGGCTGGATGCCATCGAGGGGCGAGTCGTGCGATCATCCTGTCCACAGGTGGGCGATTTCGAGTGCGACAACGAGTTGATCAACCACATTCACCGCTGCACGGTCTGGTCCCAAAAGAGCAACATGATGGGCCTGCCCACCGACGACTGCCAGCGGCCCGAGCGCATGGGATGGACGGGCGACGCGCACCTGGCATTTGACCAGCATGTGTGCAACTTCGATCTGGCGGCCTTCTATCGCAAGTGGCTGTGGGACCTGTCGGATTCGCAGTTTGCCAACGGCGATATTCCTATCATTGCCCCGCGCCCCATCGAAGAATCGGAGAGCTTCTGCTGGGCCAGCGCGTGGGTGCTGATTCCGTGGTACTGCTACCGCACCTACGGCGACATCCGCTTCCTGGGCGATCACTTCGATGGGATGAAGCGATTCGTCGAATTCCTCCGCGCCACGGCCGACGGGCTGATCCTGCCGGCCGACCGCTATTCCGACCATTGCTCGGCCCAGCCGGGTTGGGAACACGGCAAGCCGCTGCTGACCGGCACGTGGTACTTCTATTACGACACGCTGACCCTGGCCAAAGCGGCCGAGGCGCTCGGCAGGGATGCTGACCATCGTCGCTACAGCGAGTTGGCCCAGCAGATTCTCGCCGCGTTCAACAAGCGATTTCTGGATACGCAAACGGGCCAATACGATGACGGTTCGCAATGCTCGCATGTGATGCCGCTGTATCTCGGCATGGCGCCGGCCGGGCATCGCCAGGCGGTGCTGGATCATCTGC
>Ga0315285_10004037_pt1 | contig 15229 bp, 14 predicted proteins | sample YL17G09_36_MG_FD_203698 | JGI IMG/M metagenome (GOLD analysis project Ga0315285, IMG submission 203698) | Sediment microbial communities from Yellowstone Lake, YNP, Wyoming, USA - YL17G09_36 | ecosystem: Environmental > Aquatic > Freshwater > Lake > Sediment | place: USA: Wyoming | collected...
AATACCGGGTCGGAGCGCACAGCAACAGCGGCGTCGGCCTGCGGGCGCGGTACGAGGTGCAGGTTTTGGAAGATTATGGCCGTTCTCCGGACACCCACAGCAACGGGGCCTTGTACAGCCGCATTGCCCCCAGCCAGAACGCCAGCAAGCCGGCCGGCGAGTGGCAGGCATACGACATCCGGCTGGTGGGGCGAGAAGTGACGGTGGTGCTGAACGGCGCCAAGGTGATCGACCGCGGCGTCATCGAGGGGCTGACCGCCGTCGCCACCGACGCCGACGAAGGCCAGCCGGGCGGCATCATCCTACAGGGCGACCACGGCCCGGTCGAGTTCCGCAAGATCACCCTGACCCCTTTGGTCAAGTAATCCGCAGATTCCACGGGACACAGATAGCGACTGATAAACCCGGACCAGCCGAGCCGGAACCCATCCGCAGATTACGCAGATTTCGCAGATTCCAGAATTGGATCTTAATCTGCGTAATCTGCGAAATCTGCGGATCGGCCGCCAGAAAAATCCGGCCCTGCAGGCTATGATGGTTGTAGGGACAAACAATGGAGAAGGCCACATTCGGAACTTGAGCTATGAGCGTGAGCGTTCGAGCATTGGCGCTTTTTATTGCCGGGGCTTTCTGTTTGGCGGCCGGTCCTGTCCCGTCTCAGCCGACCGAACTGAAGACAGAAACCGTCGCCGCCTATGAGCGGCACCTGCGCACACGCGAGGCTGAAACGGCGGCCCGCCTCCGGCCCGAACGGAATTTTCTGTGGATCGACGACTCCCCGGAACGCAAGAAACGGGTGCGCAAAGGAGAAGTGGTTGTCGAGCCATCGTCGGGCGATGGGCAAATCAGCGTGCCCGGCGGGCTGATCCACGATTGGGCCGGCGCCATCTTCATCCCCGGCGCCACCATCGACATGGTCTTCGCGGTCCTGCACGACTACGACAACTACAAGGCCTACTACAAGCCCACGGTCGTCGATTCCAGGCGCCTGACCCGCATCGGCAACCAATACACCTTTCGGTTGCGCTTGAAAAAGAAGGCCATCGTCACCGCGGTGGTCGAGGGAGACTACCTGTCGCGATATTCGTCGGCCGGCCCGGGGCGATGGTACGGCCGGGAGAGGAGCACCCGCCTGGTGGAGATCGAGAACGGCGGGACGCCGGAAGAGACAGCTTTACCGCCGGGGAAGGGCCATGGGTTCCTGTGGCGCTTGGATGCCTTCACGCGCTTTCAGGAGGCGGACGGCGGTGTCTACGTGGAAGTGGAGGCGCTGGTCCTCAGCCGCGACATCCCGTCCTATGTGGCGTGGTTCGTTCAACCCATCGTGCGCCGCCTCTCGCGTGGCTCGATGGAAACGTCGCTGGAAGAAACGCGCAACGCGGCCTTGAAGAAAGAACGCAAAGGTGCCACCGCAGGGTCGCCCTTCCCAATCCAGACCCAGGCCGACAAGGACTTTGCCCCATGGGCGCCGAAGGAAGGGTCACTGACCGCCTACGATTTTCTTGGCACTTCTCAACCCCTGGCGGCATCTAATCGCAACAGGAGCATCTGATTAATACAGAGAGGACGTTCCATGCCGGCGGCACGGCAAGGAGCGTACAGGGCTGCCTCGCAGCAAAGTGCTTGGAAATGGCGCCAGGAGTGTTACAGTATATCGAATAACCGGAGTAGGGCGAAAATAGTAGTACTAGTACCAATATAGTTCGCGGATAAAACCGGGATCCGTGTTACTATGAGCGACTTGGAGGAAACATGGCTCAGTTGGGAAAGATTCTTCGCCAGCTCAGGGTGCAGCGTGCGGGTACCCAAGCAGAAGTGGATCGCCTGGATCGCGCCATCGAGGCCTTGAGCGATGTAGAAAAAAAGGCCGGTCGTGCCGGCGGTACGGGGCGGGGCGGACCGCGCCATATGTCGGCCGCGGCACGCAAGAGGATTGCCGACGCGCAACGCGCAAGATGGGCAAAGATTCGGGCGGCCAAGGCGGCGAAACAGTAGGCCGTTAGCTAACCGAATACCCTCTTCATTTGCAGGTGGAGCGTGCCTGCCGTCGCGGGCAGGGGCGTGGGTGTGTCTGCATCGTGCCCGTGCTTACATTATGCCGGGGCCGCCGGAGGCAGGTTCCCTGAACAGGCCCGCCGGGGCGCCACCCTGCGCAAGGCTGGGGAGGGTTTGTTCATAGGGCGCGCGGGCCACGCCGCGCTCGGTGATGATTGCGGACACGTAGCGATGGGGCGTGACGTCGAACGCCGGGTTCTCCACCTCAATTCCCTCCGGCGCCATTGGGACTCCGCAGATATGCGTGACTTCCCGCGGCGATCGCTGCTCGATGGGGATCTGATCGCCGGAGGATAACGACAGGTCCAGCGTGGAGATTGGAGCGGCCACGTAGAAGGGCACGCCGTGTTCCTTGGCCAGCACGGCCAGCCCATAGGTCCCGATCTTGTTGGCCACATCCCCGTTGCGGGCGATGCGGTCCGCGCCCACGATGATGCAGCCTACGCGGCCGCTTTTCAGGACGTGCCCCGCCATGTTGTCGGTGATCAGCGTTGCCGGGATGCCGTCCTGCTGCAGTTCCCACACCGTCAAGCGAGCGCCTTGCAGGAAGGGCCGGGTTTCGCAACTGAACACGTGGGGCGGCTGGCGGCGCGTCTCGGCCACGGCGCGAATGACGCCGAGCGCCGTGCCGTAGCCGCCGGTGGCCAGGGCCCCGGCGTTGCAGTGGGTCATGATGCTTTTCCCCGGCGGCACCAGCGGCGCGCCGTGGCGCCCCATGGCCTGGTTGCCGGCGATGTCCTCGCACAACACCTGCCGCGCCTCAGCCACCATCGCTTCCCGGATTTGATCGGCGTCCGCGCCGGCCGCCTGTAATTCCTCGAAGCGCTTCTTCATTCGCGCGATGGCCCAGAACAGGTTGACCGCCGTGGGGCGAGTTGCTGCCAGGCACTCGGCTGCCCGTTCGAGAGCCGGCTGAAGGTCGGCGGCAGTGCGGCCCGGCGCCTGTTTGACCGCCAGCGCCACTCCCATGGCCGCCGCTACGCCGATGGCCGGCGCGCCCCGGATGACCATTCCGCGGATGGCCTCGGCCACTGCCCGGTAGTCGCGGCAGGTCACGAAAACCACTTCGCGGGGCAGCCGCGTTTGGTCGATCATCACCACGCCCTCGCCGGTCCATTCGATTGTTTTCACCATGGTTTTCAGTTGTCAGTTTTCAGTCGTCAGTTCTCAGTTTTCACTCCCGGTCAGACATCTTGCCCGATTCACTGACAACTGAGAACTGAAAACCGAGAACTCGCCACTCAGCCCCATTGCCGGAAGCCGCGCGTGGCAATGAAGAGCATTGCGAACAGGGTGGTGTTGTAACTGAGGTGGATGAAGTAGCAGGCAGCCAGCGAGCGGGTCGCGGCCCGCACCCAGCCCAGCACCAACCCAACCCCCAGGATCGCCGCCATCTGCGCGATGCCTCCGATCAATTGCGGGACGTGCACCAGGCCGAACAGCACGGCGGTAATCCAGACGGCGTGGGCCACGCCCCAGGAGCGTTCGACAGCAACGAATATGAAGCCGCGGAACAGGATCTCCTCGACCAGCGGCGCCACCAGGATGCCGAAGGCAGCCAACAGGTAGGCCGCGTCGGCATTCTCAAACAGGCGTTCGATGGGGAGCTTCTTCGCCGACGGCAGGCGAAGCACCTGGACGAACAGGGCTAGGCCGAGTCCCGCCAACAAGAACCGGCCCGGAGCAAGCAACCGCCAACCCAGCGCCGCCCAGAACGGTAAGCGGCGCCTCAGCTTCACCACGAAGTGGATGTAGAGCAGTATCAGCAAGTAGAGCAGCGCCTGGGAGATCAGCACCGCGCGGATGTTGATGTGGGATATGTTCCGCTCCGAGGCCCCCAGGTTCAAGCCCGTCAGCAGCAACAGAAACACCACCACGGGGAAGGCCTCCAGCAGGCCCCAGGGGCCTGCCTCCGGCCGGTCCTCTACGCCGGCTGCGGTCACCGGCAGTCCGCCGGGCGGCAACCGCGCCAGTTGCGGTTGCGTCTCGGGTTCCGGATGCTGTTCGGGCAGTTCCTCAGACATGACGACGTTGCGAGTTAAGAGTTAAGAGTTAAAAGTTAAGAGTTAAGCTGGGCACCGAGGCGTCTCTCTTAACTCTTAACTCTTAACTCTTAACTCTTAACTCTTAACTCTTAACTCTTAATTCCTAACTCCGTTTGGCAACACTTTCAGCAGGGCCTGGGCCGTAAAGGAGCGCTTCGATCTGAGCACATGCTCGGGCGTTCCCTGGGCTACCACGCGGCCTCCGGCTTCACCACCCTCCGGCCCGAGGTCGAGGATCCAGTCGGCCGTCTTGATAACGTCCAGGTTGTGCTCGATGATGACCACGGTGTTGCCCAGGTCCGTCAGGCGGCCGAGCACGTCGAGCAGCTTTTTCACGTCGTCGAAATGCAGGCCGGTCGTGGGTTCGTCCAGCAGGTAGAGGGTCCGGCCGGTCTGGCGGCGGCTCAACTCGCGGGCCAGCTTGATGCGCTGCGCTTCCCCGCCCGACAGGGTGGTGGCCGACTGGCCCAGGTGAATGTAGCCCAGCCCCACGTCGGCCAGCGTCTGCAGCTTCTGCTTGATCTGCGGAATGTTCTCCAACAGCGGGAGCGCATCCTGCACCGTGCTTTCCAGCAAATCGGCGATCGAACAGCCCTTGTACTTCACCTGGAGCGTTTCCTGGTTGTAGCGGCGGCCGCGGCAGACGTCGCAGGTGACAAACACGTCGGGCAGAAAACTCATTTCGATGCGGCGCTGGCCGTCGCCCTGGCAGGCCTCGCACCGGCCGCCCTTGACGTTGAAGCTAAAGCGCCCGGCCTTGTAGCCCCGCTCGCGCGACTCCGGCAGCATGGCGTACAACTCGCGAATGGGAGTGAACAGGCCGGTATAGGTGGCGGGATTGGAGCGCGGCGTGCGCCCGATCGGCGACTGGTCGATGCGAATGACCTTGTCGATGTGCTGGGCGCCCTCGATGCCGCGGTGCGCCCCGGGCTCTTCCATGGCGTTGTAAATCCTGCGCGCCAGCGCCCGGTAGAGGATGTCGTTCACCAGCGTGGACTTGCCCGACCCGGAAACCCCGGTCACCACGATCAGCACCCCCAGCGGGAAGCTGACATCCACATTCTTCAGGTTGTGCTCGCGGGCGCCCAGTACCGTGAGCATCTTGCCGTTAGCCTCGCGCCGCTTGGCCGGGATGGGGATGGATTGCCTGCCGGCCAGATACTGTCCGGTCAGCGAGGCGGGATTGCCGGCGATTTCACCGGGCGTCCCGCAAGCCACCAGGTGACCGCCCTGCCGGCCGGCCCCCGGACCGAGATCGACGACGTAGTCCGCGCGGCGGATGGTTTCCTCGTCGTGCTCGACCACCACCACCGTGTTGCCCAGATCGCGCAGCCGCTCCAGCATGCACAGCAGACGGCCGTTATCGCGATGGTGCAGGCCGATGGAGGGCTCGTCGAGCACGTAGAGCACGCCGCGCAGGCGCGAACCAATCTGCGTGGCCAGCCGGATGCGCTGCCCTTCTCCGGCGGAGAGCGTGGCTGCCGAGCGATCCAGGCTGAGGTATCCCAACCCCACCGTCTGCAAAAACTCCAGCCGTTCGCCGATTTCCCGGACGATGCGGCCCGCGATCTTCTCCTCGCGCGGGTTGAGCTCGATGGCGCCGATCGATCCCAGGGCGCGGGAAACGGGCATCTCCGTGAATTCGGAGATCGAGGTTCCGCTAACTTTGACGGCCAGGCTCTCCGGCTTCAGCCGCCGGCCGTGGCAGGCGGCGCAGGTGACCGGGGACATGAAGTCCATGTACCACTCGCGGTAGGTGTTCGAAGTGCTCTCCTCGTACCAGGTGCGCAGCAGCGGGATAATGCCCTCGAAACGCGAGCGGCCGGCGGCGCCGCGCTCGCCGTTCTGCGAATGGCCGTAGAGCAGGAACTGCCGCGCTCTCTGCGGCAATTCTCCGAAGGGAACGCGCAGGTCGATCGCCTGTTCGCCGGCGGCCATGGCCACCTGCCGCTGCATGTAGGCCGAGCTTCCGCCCGGCCCCAGCCCGCCTTCCAGCAGCGGCCGGTTCCAATCCACAATGACCTTGGCCGGGTCGAAGTCCCATTTGCTGCCCAGTCCGTGGCATTCCGGGCAGGCCCCGTAGGGGCTGTTGAAGGAGAAGGAGCGCGGCTCCAGCGCCGGCAGGCTGGTCCCGCAGTCCACGCAAGCCAGCGTCTGCGAATACAGCCGTTCCTCGCCGCCCACCACCGCCACCAGCACGATCCCGCCCGCCAGCTTCATGGCCGTCTCCAGCGAAGCCTCCAGCCGTTTCTCGATGCCCGGCTTGACCGGCAGGCGATCCACGACCACCTCGATGGTGTGGTTCTTTCGCTTGTCCAGCCGGATCTGCTCTTCGAGCGGGTGGAGCTGGCCGTCGATGCGGGCGCGCAGGTAGCCGTCGCGCGCCAGTTTCTCCAGCTCCTTTTTGAACTCCCCCTTGCGGCCGCGCACCATGGGGGCCAGGATCATGATCCGCTCGTCAGGCTTCAGCGCCGTAATGCGCTGCACGATCTGCTCGGTCGATTGCCGGGTGATGGGCTTGCCGCAATTGGGACAGTGGGGCTGCCCGATCGATGCGTAGAGCAGGCGCAGGTAATCGTAGATCTCGGTGATGGTCCCCACCGTGGAGCGCGGGCTGCGGCTGGTGGTCCTCTGCTCGATGGAGATGGCCGGGCTCAGCCCGTCAATGCAGTCCACCTCCGGCCGCTCCATCTGATCCAGGAACTGGCGGGCGTAAGTCGAGAGCGTCTCGACGTAGCGGCGTTGCCCTTCGGCGTATAGGGTGTCAAAGGCCAGGCTGGATTTGCCCGACCCGCTCAGCCCGGTGACCACGGTCAGCGTGTTGCGCGGCACCTCCACGGTGATGTTCTTCAGGTTGTGTTGTCGCGCGCCCCGGATGGTTATCTTCTGGATCATCCCCGTGGCCCTGAGCTTTCCCGCGCACGCCCCCACAGGCGGGAATTTCGCTGCCTGCGCAAGCAATCAATGTTACTCCACGGCTTTCAAGCTGGTCAATTTCGCCTGCCGGGAGGGCAGGATCACCGAAAAATCCCGGCGCGGCAGGTCTCGCAAATCGTGACTGGGCACGCCGCACTCGCAGAGTGGCGTTCGGGCCCCTGCCGAAAACGCAGCCCGGGCACTGGACAAGACGTAGTTGCGCGGAGAACTGGCCGGCGGCACAGCCTTGGCCGATCAGCGAAACCTGTGGAATCCGCGGCCGGAGACCGCCTACCAGATGATATCCACCGGGTACCTGGCCATTAGCGGATCGGCCGTGATCAGCGGCGCCCGCTCGACTTGGCTTTGCGCGATGAGCATACGGTCGAATGGGTCGCGATGCAACGCGGGGAGCGTGAGGATGCGGAGCACGTGCTGCATTCGAATGTCCAGCACCTCGGCGGCGATCTGGGAGATCTGCCGGGTCACAAATGCGGCGGCGTTCGAGGGCAGTTTGAGACGTTTCGCCTGCACTTTGATGAGGATTTCCCAGGCGCTGGCCGCGCTCACCAGCCGCGTGTTGCGCGGGTCCTCTATGGCTTGCCTGGCGCGAGGCGAAAGGCGCTCCGGTTCGCTGATGGCCCAGAGAAACACATGCGTGTCCAGCAGGACCTTCACTTTTCAAATTCCTCCAGCATTGCCTTGGGCAATGGAGCATCGAAGTCCGGGGAAACCCACACCTTCCCGCGGGCCGCACCCAGCCGCGGCCGCCTGGGTTTCGGCTGGCTTGCCGTCAGTCGCGCGACCGGTTTGCCGGCCTTCGCTATGACCACTTCCTCTCCAGCCGCCACGCGCTCCAGCAATCTCGAGAGGTGAGTCTTTGCTTCGTGGATGTTCACCGTTGTAGCCATTGGGGAGCCTCGGGCAACAAGGAATTCTAGCCTAAGTCGCTGAACTAAGTCAACTCGCCAGGCACACCTTAGCGAAAGGTGCGTCAGCTTCCGGCTTGCCGAGGGTACGACTTCCGGCGATGCCCTCCTCGTGGTTCTAGAGTAGTCGTGGCAATGGACCGTGTGTCACAGCAGCCCGTTAAAGATCCGCCCGACCTCCTCCGGAGCGGCTTCTTCTCTCTCGAGCGGCTCTTGAGCCATATTGACCCTGGATCGCCGGAGGAATCCGCGGGCTTCGCACACGCCATTTATGAGCAGCGCCGCTTGTAACGAAGAATCCCAAAGACTATCCCCACGTCGCGGAGCTCCAGCCTGTTTCCGCAACTGCCGAATAAACAGAACCGCCGGCGCCGGTCTTCGATACACTAAGTGAAGCAGACGGACAACAACCATGGCGGCGCTTTTCTCCTCTCTCGTGGCAGGCCTGTTGCTGGCGGGGCTGAACTACTACCTGTACAGCAAGGCGCGGCGCATGGTGCGGCGGTGGCGCAACGGCGCGGAGGCCGAGCGCTGGGTGCGCCGGGTGCGTGCCGGCTTTCTGCTGATCAACGCCCCCTATGTCGCGCTGATGCTGCTGTGGCTGGCCGGCGGCGGCCTGCACCAGGTGCCCCGGCCGGTTCTGCGCGTCTTCTTTTATCCCTTCTTTGCCTGGGTGGCGATGCTGGTGGCGCTGATATTCCTGGCCCTCCCGGCGGAAATCGCCGCCGGCATCGTTCATCTTCTTGGCCGGCTGTTTCCGCCGCGGCGGCCGGCCACGGCCGCTATGCTGGCGCGGCGGAATTTCCTGGCCGCCACCGCGTGGGGCGTGCCGGCCGCTCTGTTCGCCGTTTTCACCAAGGGCGTTTACGGCTCCCCGGACCTGGAAGTTTCACCGACCGTGAAAATTCCCGTCCGCGGGCTGCCGGCCGCGTTCCACGGCATCACCATCACCCAGCTCTCCGACCTGCACGCCGGGGCCTTCACGCGCGAAGCCGACCTGGTGCGCGTGGTGGAAGTGGCCAACGGGCTGCGGTCGGAGCTGGTGGTGATCACCGGCGACATCCTCGATGGCAGCCTGGATCTGCTGCCGGAGGCGCAGCGCGCCCTCAGCCGCCTGCGCGCGCCGCTGGGCGTGTTCGGCATTCTGGGCAACCACGACTACTATGCCGACCGCCGCGACCCCGGCCACGGCTACGCGGGCTGCCGGTGGATCATTGAGGGCATGGAGGCGGCGGGCGTGCGCATGCTCCGCAACCAGCACGCCAGGCTGCGCCAGGGCAGGGACGAATTGCTGGTGGTGGGGTTGGACTGGACCGGCATGGTGCGCGGCAACCCCAACATTTACTCCGCCGCGGCCACCCGGGCGGCCCTCAGGCGCGCGCTCGACGGTTACCAGGGCGATGCGCCGCGCATTCTTCTGGCCCACCATCCCGACGCGTTCAATGAAGCCGGCGAATTCCAGGCCGCCCTGACACTGGCCGGGCACACGCACGGCGGCGGGCAGGTGGTTGTGGCCGAGCACAATGGCCGGCCGCTGGCCCTGGGCTCGGCCATCTTCCGCTATGTCAAAGGGCTGTACCGCGAGGGGAACCACTACCTGTACGTGAACCGCGGCCTGGGCTTCGTGGCGCTGCCCATCCGCATCAATTGCCCGCCGGAGATCTCACGGTTCCAATTAATCAAGGCTTGACCACAAGGCAGCGTGCCGCCGCAACCGGGCACACAACGCAGAGACGCAAAGGGCGCAAAGAGAACGCAGAGAAAACTCGAGAGAACCTCTCTGCGCCCCTCTGCGTCCTTTGCGCCTCGGCGTTGAGATCCACGTCATGGTTTCAGGTATTGGGCCAGAAACTTGTAGACCTCGGCGCGCGATTCGCGGGCCACCTTGGTGTCCAGCCGGTTGAAGGCGTGCCCGCCGGGCGCGTTCTCGTAAACCTTGTACTCGAACTTCTTCCCTTCCGCCTTCAGGGCGCGGATCAGCGCCTCCACCTCGAGCACGTTCACGTCTTCGTCGTTGGTGTTGGTGTGGATCAGCAGCGGGGTCCGGAGTTTCTGGGCGTTCCAGACCGGGGAGCGCCGGCGGTACTCGGCCACGTTCTGCTCCGCGTCCTTGCCGATGTGGTAGGGAGCGGAGAAGATGCGCCGGTAGTCATCGCCTTTATAGCCCATGCGGGCGATCAGGTCGCTGACCGGCACCCCGGCGTAGGCCACGGCGTAGGCTTCGGGGTGGGCGAAAATGTTCATCAGCGTGATCATGCCGCCGTGGCTCCAGCCCAGGATGCCCACGCGCTTCGGATCCACGAAGCCGTAAGTCTCGACGGCCCAGTTGCGCGCCGCGTACACGTCTTCGTTTTCCAGCCCGCCGTAGTCGATCTGGCGGTAGAAGTCGCCGCCGTAGCCGGTCGAGCCGCGGTATTCGGGCGCGACCACCACGTAGTTCTGTTCCATCAGCTCGCGCACGATGTGGGCGCTGCCGCTCGAGAAGTTGGCATGAACGCCGCCGTGGACCAGCACCAGCAGCGGGTGGTTGCGCGACCGGTCCATCTTTCGGGGGATGAAGGTGTAAGCGGGGATGATCAGCGGGTTGCCGGCGCCCTGCGCGGTGGGGTTGGGCTCGCGCGCCGGCGGCGGCCCGGTGAGGCGTACCTTGGTGATCTCCGCGATGTCACCCAGCTTTTGGCGCCACTGCACGTCGTCGATGGCTTTCAGCAGCACATCGTTGGCGTGGTTGGGCTCCGGCTCGGGCGGCGCCGGCTGCGGCACCCGCGCCTGCGGCCAGGCCGCGCCAATAACCATGAGGCTGACAAGAATGGCAACAGTCAGTCGGTGCATGGCAGGCATTGTACATCGGCTGGCGGCTGGCGGCGATTTCGGATCTCGGATTGCGGATTTCCAGCGCAGCCGTGGGCAATCCGCAATCCGCATTCCGCAATCCGAAATTCTTACCTCACCGGCGAATAGGCCGTGGCGCGGCACAGCGAGATGTTGCTGATCTGCGAAATCTGGCCGTACTTCTCGATCGATTCCTTGCGCACCTTCTGCCACTCCGGATCGGCGCCGAACGCGGCCCAGGCCTTCTCCCGCTCCGCCAGGTTCTCAAAGGGAATCAGGTAGGTAAGGTTCGGCATGGCCGGGCCGATAATGGTGCTGCTGTACAGGATGGGACGCACGCCCACGCGGTGGAAGATGCGGATTTCCGGGCCCGCGAATCGCTCGTGCAGCGCCTTGAGCTGGCGGTAGGTCGGGGAATGATACACGCGCAGCTCGAAGATGCGGCCGGTCTTGCGCGGTTCCTTCGGTATCTCAATCTCGGGCGAGTAGTCGGCGGCTTCCAGCAGGATGTTGGTCTGCTGCTCGAAGCCCTGATCGAGGCCTTTCTCGAACTCTTCGGCCGCCCGCGCGAACTCCTTGTTCCCCATCATCTTCGTCTGTACATCCTCGAAATGCTGGAGGGATTCGAAGCCGTAGATGGCGACTTTCTGCGGCATGTGCGGGGCGATCTGGGCATCCAGGTAGATCTTGGGGCCGGAGTGGACCTTGTTCAGCGCCGGCAGAAGCAGCTTGCTGAAAAATTCATCCAGGCGGCCCGGCTGGTCGCCCTGTTTCAGGTCGAATTTCTGGACCAGGTAAAAGCGGGTGCGCTTCTCGCCGGCCGGCGAGGCGTTTCCGGTGCTCGTCAGCATTCCAACACCTCCTAACGCTCCCATGAAAGCTCTACGATGCATAATTCCTCCTCACGCAGGCTGTAGGCCGTACGCTGTGGGCTGTAGGACGAAACGCCGGGTTCACCGCCGGCGGCCTGCAGCCTGCCACAGCCAAAGTCTGTTAACATCAGCCTCGTTAATCAGGCCGATTGTGAGGGCTCAGCCGTGAGCGCGCAACAGAAAAAAGGAATCCTGGCCGCCGGGATCGCGGTCGCCGACGTGATCGCCCGGCCGTTCCGCGAGCTTCCGGAACCCGGCTCACTGGGGCTGATCGACGAAATCGGCCTATACAGCGGCGGCTGCGCGGCCAACACCGCCCTTTCGCTGGCCAGGCTGGGCATCCCGGTGGACGTGCTGGCCTGCGTGGGCGGCGACGAGTTTGGCGATTTCATCGCCCGCACCCTGGAGCGCGGCGGCGTGGGCACGTCGGCGGTGGTGCGCGTCCGCGAGTATCAGACGTCCTCGACCGTGGTGCTGGTCAGCGCAGACGGCGAGCGCAGCTTCCTGCACTGCACGGGCGCCAATGGCGCCATGCGGCCCGAGCAGTTCCCGGACCAGTTGCTGGCCCGCTACGGCATTTTGCACATGGGCGGGGCCCTGCTTCTGCCGGGCTTCGATGGCCAGCCCATGGCCTCGGTGCTGGCGCGGGCGCGGGCCCTGGGCCTGGTCACCGTGCTCGACACCGCCTATGACCGCACCGGCCGCTGGATGCAAACGCTCGGCCCCTGCCTGTCTCATGTGGATGTGCTGATGGCCGGCCGCAACGAGGCCGCCGGGCTCACCGGCGCCGGCGACCCCGATGACATGGCCGATGGCTTTCTGGCGCGGGGCGTCGGCCGGGTGGCCATCAAGCTGGGCGGCGAGGGGTGCCTGCTGAAGTCCGCCGGCGAGCGGCATCGCCTGCCCGCGTTCGACCTGCCCGTGGTCGATACCACCGGCGCCGGCGACGCCTTCGCCGCCGGCTTCCTGGCGGGCCTGCACTCGGGCCTGGGCCTGCGCGAGTGCGGGTTGCTAGGTTGCGCCTGCGGCGGCCGCTGTGTCGGCTATCTGGGCGCTGCCTCCTTCCCCATCGAGCGGAATTGGCTGCGCCAGCGCTTGCAGGGTCTGGGTGAGTTCACCCCGCTGCTATAGGGGCGCAAAATCCTCGTTTCAATGTAATCTAAGAAGTACTTCTTTAAGGGGTCGGTTCGAACTATGTGCGCAAGGGTAGCATCGCAAGTCCCTGGGAACCCGGAGGAGCGGGCCGGCAACGGTGGCTCCGGCAATGGGCCGCCGTCATCGGAGCGGCGCCGCCTGGTCACGGCGCTACTGGGAACGGGCCTCGTCAGCTCGATCGTCGCCTTTCTCTACCCGGTGGCGCGTTACCTGATGCCGGTGATGCAAGAGGAATCGATGACCGCGGTGACGGCCGCCAAGGTATCGGATTTGAAGCTGAACAGCGGCCGCATCTTCAAGTTCGGCAGCCGCCCCGGCCTGCTGGTCCGCACCTCGGGCGGGACCTGGAAGGCCTTTTTGGCTGCCTGCCCGCACCTGAACTGCACAGTGCAATACCGGGCGGAGACGCAGCAGATCTGGTGCGCCTGCCACAACGGCACCTTTGACCTGAACGGACAGGTGATCAGCGGGCCGCCGCCCAAGCCGCTGGAGGAATTCGAGGTCAACGTGCGCGGCGACGAGGTGATCGTCAGCCGGAGCAGGAGGGCGTGATGGAAACCTCCGGAGCCCTGCGCCGCTGGTTCGAGGAGCGCTTCGATTTTGCGCCGCTGCGCGAGTTCCTGGACCACAAGGTCGTGCCGGTCCACTCGGCCACGCCCCTCTACTACCTGGGCGGCATCACGCTGTTCCTGTTCTTCATCCAGGTCTCGACCGGGCTGCTGCTGCTGCTCTACTACCGGCCCACGCCCGACGAGGCCTTCGAGAGCGTCAAGTACATCACGACCCGGGTGCCGTTCGGCTGGCTGATCCGCTCCATCCATAGCTGGTCGGCCAACCTGATGGTGTTCACGGCTTTCCTGCACATGTTCAGCACCTACTTCATGCGCTCGTACCGCAAGCCGCGGGAGCTGACCTGGATGACCGGCGTGGTGCTGCTGGGCCTGCTGCTGTGCTTCGGCTTCAGCGGCTACCTGCTGCCGTGGAACACGCTGGCGTTTTTCGCCACCAAGGTAGGCACGGAGGTGGCCGGCACGATGCCCGGCATCGGCCACTACCTGCTGCTGGTGCTGCGCGGCGGCGAGGAGGTGACCGGCGCCACGCTCACCCGCTTCTTCGCCCTCCACGTGGCCATCCTGCCCGCCGCCCTGCTGGTGTTCCTGGGGCTCCACCTGCTGCTGATCCAGCAGTTGGGCATGAGCATGCCGCTCAAGGTGGAACGCGAGCTGGAGCAGCGGGGCGAGAAGCCGCGCGTGCTGCGCTTCTTCCCCAATTTCTTCCTGCGCGAGCTGATGGCCTGGTACGCGGGGCTGGCGGTGCTCGGCGTGCTGGCCGCGCTTTACCCCTGGGACCTGGGCACCAGAGCCGACCCGTTCGCTTCGGCGCCGGCCGGCATTCGTCCGGAATGGTATTTCCTGGCCGAGTTCCAGACGCTGAAGATGATTCCCGGCAGCGTCTTGGGCTTGAACGGTGAGCTGCTCGGCGTCTTCGCCTTTGCCGCGGCCGGCCTGTTCTGGTTCGTCGTCCCGCTGCTGGACCGGCCGAACCGCGAGAGCCGCTACTCCATCGTCTTTCCGGCCATCGGCGTGTTTGCCGTCGCTTACATGGTGACCTTCTCGATCCTGGGGTACGTAAAATGAGCCGCGAAACCCGCACCTATCCACCCGGCTCTCGGCTGTCGGCTGTCGGCTGTCGGAGCAAATCTTCCGTCAGTCGTCGGCCGTCAGCCGTCAGCCTATCCGGCGCTGTCCTGTGCGCACTGCTGGTGCTCTGGTTTGGGATCCTGGCGGTCGCGCAGCAGCCCGCCAAAGCCGCGCCGCAGGCCCCGCAGGTGCCGCTGTCGGAAAGTTCCTGCCTCACCTGCCACCCTGAAAAGTCCGGCTACAAGGAAGACGTGCATGCCGCGAAGGATTTCGGGTGCACGGCCTGCCACGGCGGCGACGCCGGGGTGACCGACATGGCGGCCATGAGCCCGGCCAAGGGCTTTCGCGGCAAGATTGCCCGCGCCCGGGTTCCCGAGCTGTGCGGCGGCTGCCACTCCGATGCCACGTTCATGAGGAACTACGCGCCGCGCATGCGGGTGGACCAGTTGGCGCTGTACAAAACCAGCGTGCACGGCAAGAAGCTGGCGGCGGGCCGCACCAACGTGGCCACCTGCATCGACTGCCACGGCGTGCACGGCATCCGCCCGGTCAGCGACCCGCGCTCCACCGCCTTTCCCGTGCACCAGCCGGAGACCTGCGGCCGCTGCCACACCGGCAAGGAGCGGAAGGAATACGAGCAAAGCGTCCACTGGGAGCTGCTCAGCAAGAACCGCGAGCTGGCGGCCCCGGCCTGCGCCACCTGTCACGGCAGCCACGGCGCCACGCCGCCCAACGTCAGCGCCGTGGCCAACGTCTGCGGCACCTGCCACGTGTTCCTCGAGGAG
>Ga0315285_10004039_pt1 | contig 15224 bp, 8 predicted proteins | sample YL17G09_36_MG_FD_203698 | JGI IMG/M metagenome (GOLD analysis project Ga0315285, IMG submission 203698) | Sediment microbial communities from Yellowstone Lake, YNP, Wyoming, USA - YL17G09_36 | ecosystem: Environmental > Aquatic > Freshwater > Lake > Sediment | place: USA: Wyoming | collected...
TTCTGGCCATGTTCTTCAGTTGTAGCCAACTTGTAGTTTTCGGACCGTACCGATAACGGGGTGGTCGTAGGTTCGAAATGCTCCCCCGCTATTAACCCCTGGAGATGAACCCAGGTCCCTTTCTGTTTGCTGCGCTCCTTTGGTTTCCAATCCCAATTATGCCACATCCCCCGCTATTAGGACCTGGAGATAAACCCAGGTCTTTTGTGTTTGCCATGTTCTTTTGGTTTCCAATCTTGTCGAGCGTGCCGTCAAAAGCGGCTGCTGAATGCTACCAGGAGCAGGTGAGTATCCTTTGTCTGCTGGTGTATTTCTTGGGACAGCACCGCCGCCTGGTCAGGAAAATATCAGCCCACCATTTACAGAGACGATGCTGCACTAACCAAGAATCGGCGAACGATAGTCTCTTAAAGAGGTGGTTATCTTGGCGCAGTAAACAAGCTCCGCAAGTTATCTAATTGTGCATCCGGTCGCTCTGGTGAGCTGTGACTGCCGACAGGTTAAAACAAGCCCGGCGGCATAAGAGGACGAGGTGTTAGCCAGGCGTTCAAACAGCCAGGTGTTCAGGATTCGCTTTTTGTAAGTCTACGCTCTTTACGCTCGTGCGCATCGCGCAACCTCAATATCATCATCGCTGCGGCAAGGGCCATATAGGGCAAGAGAAACTCGACAATACTACCATTACCAGTGGCAGACACCGAGCAGCCTCCACCTCCACCGCCTCCGCCAGTTCCACCAGCCGTGCCTTCAACTACGTAGAATGGTGTAAAGTGCGTTGTCTTGAAAGAAAGAGCGTGTAAGGTCGGGGATACCACGATATCGCGAATGTCTGTTATGCCTTGCTGGCTGAGTGCCCCTGTTAGCGAGTTGAACCAGTATGGCGTAACCGATCCCTGGGAAGCTGGGACGGCGTAGGGTATGGTTATCGTGACCGGCTGGTTGAACTGGATTCCGCTGGGCCCAAAATCATAGGCAGCCAGACACGGCACGGTAAATTCCTGTGGGTTCTTAATTTCGGAAATTGTAATCCGTATGTCACAAGAGCATGCACCGGCCGGGACAGTGACAGAAACGTCTTCCACACTGTCTATGCTCGCAGGGTTGACTCCCACTGTTGCGCCCGCAGAAGCAACAACGAGTTCGGAATCCAAAGCCTCGTTGTCCAGATAAGTGCTTCCAGCATAGTAAATCTGGGCATTTGCACTTCTACTATCACTCCAAACCAGATACGGATGACCTTGCGCATCCACGCCGATTGCCGGCTGGCTCTGATTGCTATTTGTACTATCGTCACCTACGAAGACGTTTGTCCCACCATCTGAACTGACTTCGGCGAAATACAAGTCTGTATCGCCAATTGCACCGGCAACATTTCGTCGATCCTGCCAGCAGGCAAAAATTTCTAAGTTATTGCCTGTGCTGCCGGTCACCGCAATCGTGGGCTCGACCTGGTTACGGCCGGAGCTGTCGTCCATAATACTACTGCCTGTTAATGGACTGCTCGGCAAACCATTTGTAGCCGCGTGGTATATGTCGCTGTTGCCAGACGCGTCATCTACCCACAATAGGTGCAGAATTGACCCGGCAGTCTCCGCGGCAATCGCGGGGCTGGACTGATTGCCTGCCTTATTCACGATGGGCACATTCGTCCACGGGCCGCTGTTCGAGGCTGCTCCGTAAATGTCGTTCGAGCCATTCCGCTTATCAGTCCAGACTACGTATACCGTGTTAGCAGAATTCACGGCAATGGCAGGGTCAGTCTGGTCAGAAGCGTTAGCGGTTATTTGCGAAACTGCTTTTGTTGCGAAGCTGTCGCTGGAACTCGCCATGTAAATATCCTGATTCCCGCCCCGGTCATCCTGCCAGACGACATACGCGCGACTTGGAGATGAACCGTCGATAGCGATAGCAGGGTTGACCTGATTGTCGTTCGAGTCGGTAACCAGCCTTTCCGCCGACCAGTTCACCCCATCAATAGACGTCGATACATAGACATCCCAATTGCCTCGACGGTTGTCCTGCCAGACAACATACAGCTTGTCACTGCTGCCCAGAGCAATGGCAGGATTACATTGATCAGCGGGATCGGCTATTAACTGAATACTACCGGTGAAATTTGCTGCTTCGTCCACAAGCTTGTTGACATAAATGTCTCTGCTGCCTGCTGGCCCTGCGTGCCAGACCACGCATATATTTCCGCTGCTATCTCGAACCGTCGCCGGTGCTGCGCTGCCGAGGTTATCTAAACCCAAGCTGACCCTTTTATTTTTGCCAAACGAACGCATCTCGGTCCAGAAGGAATATGTGTATTCGGGCATCGAATTGCCGCCAATGTCCGTCGCATTTACCGTGACAGTTATTTTCTGTTCGAAGTCGAACATTTCGTTCGGCTGATAGCTGAATGTGTAATCGGATTTCGTGCCCGTTCTTCGGCAATTGCCGGTCGCGCTGGCGTAGTTGGCGGTGTTACCGGAGTACACAGTATTGCTATTAACCTTTATTGTCACAGAGTTGGCATCGACACCCTTGCCAGCATCCACGATATGCAAGGTTATCAGATTGTTTAGTGGCACCTGTATCGAGTCAGCCGCCGGCGAACAATTAGTTACACTTGGCGGATTATTGTCAGTGCTGCCGCTCGCCCTAACTGCAATTGTCACCGTATCTGTATCCGTCAAACCGCCATTGTCGGTAACAGTCAGGGTAATCGTATGCTGACCAGTTGCTAGTGTCACGGTTGGGTTCATGCCTGTGGCAATCTGAGTACCACCTTCACTCCATACATGACTCTGGATAGTGCCATCCGGGTCGGTAGAACTGGACCCGTTCAGAGTAACCTGCTCACTGCCGTTGCCATCAGCGTCGGTAACGGTCTGGTCCGGTCCAGCATTCGCAATAGGAGGTTGATTGGTGCCGGATTCATTGACCGTGATCACTATTGTATCCGTATCCGTCAGACCGCCATTATCTGTGACTGTAAGCGTGATGGTATGCTGACCGACAGCCAGTGTCACAGTTGGGTTTACGCCGGTTGCAATCTGAGTACCACCTTCACTCCATACGTAGCTCTGAATGGTGCCATCCGAGTCTGAAGAGGCTGACCCATCCAGCGTAACCTGCTCGCTGCCGTTCCCATCAGAATCAGCAACTGTCTGGTCTGGCCCAGCATTTGCAGTGGGAGCCTGGTTGGTACTTTTTACTGTGATGGTAATTGTCTCAGAATCCTGCTCTGAACCATCGCTTGCAATGAATGTGACTTGGTAGGTGCCAACCTGCCCACCTGTCGGTGTCCAACTGAAGGCTTGACCCTGAAAAGTTGCACCACTCGGCAGATTCTGAACTGAATATGTTATGGGATCGCCGTCAGGATCAGTAGCATTTATCGTAAAGCTAAGAAGGTCATTCACATATACGGACTTATTTCCAATATTCTCCAACACCGGACCGCGATATTCATAGCAGCCTATGGAAGGATTGCTATTCCAAGCATTGCCCGCCAAATCTTTCGTAAAATCATATTCCGGGAACTTGGCGATAATCCCCAGTTCAGCAAGAATTCCTTGCACGTTTTTGCCCGCGCTACGCAAGGGACTGTTTGCTTTCGTACGGAAGTCTCCATCAGGATATGTCGGATTGACGAACATCTCCGCTAGCGGCGTACTACGACAATCCTGTTCACCTTGCTTGAGACTCCAACCAAAACCATTTTGCTGCCACCCGTAATAAGTATAAGCATTATACGTCCGGTCTTCTACCCTGACTTTATTTGGGTTGTATGAATCCCAATTTTCAGTCCAACCTTTGGCTAATCCGTGAAAAACATTGTTAATCACATAATGGCGGGGCAAATCTTCTGGGTAGTCTTCGTTTTCTTGATTCAATGTCAAGGCATAAGACCACATGCAAATCGGTGCGGTATTGTTAATCCATACCTGGTAACCATCATAGCGTGAACCCCAAGGGGTTATGTCTAAGTAAGGATTATTCTCATCGCCGTGAAACAAATTTCCAAAAACAACCAGATTCTTACAGTTATTAAAAGCCATATTGGTATTGTAATACTGGTTTCCCGCCACCAAAATATCTTCACCCCAATATATAACCCCTGCATCGATTACTCCATACACAGTAGTGCCATTGCCGTGAATTCCACGAAGACCTCTCACGGTATTGTTGATAATCATTCCGTTTGTAACGGGCCTAAAACTGATATTACTGCTTCCCGTATCCCCAACATCATTATTCTTGGCGACGGCAGCAGTGCAAATGCCAATAAAAATTCCCTTAACGTTGCATCGCCGAATGTAGTTGCCTTCTGCACGCACATTGTCCATATACAAAAAGTTAATACCATCTTCGCCGCAATCTGTAATTGTGCAGTTCTTTACCGTAACATAAGATGAATGACTGCCTGACGTTCCGTAGAAAACTACCCCATCGTATTTCGTCCCAAAGATTGTCAAATCTTCTATAGACAAATAATGTGCGATTCCTCCTGCAGCTTTCCAAAAGGCATTATCACGGTTTGCCATTGTCATCTTGCTTGTCAGATTGCTTACATTGTTAGGCCAATAATAAATCCTGCGATAATCTGTTCCACCTACATTCTCAATAGCTGAAACGTAAGATTCACCGGCACTGTCCAATATATGAGGATGATTTATGAAATGATAACTGTCTATATTACTTCCGTAAGTGATATTAACAGCTAAATTAGAATTGAATATTGCCTTACTGTCATTGTGCACCCAATCTGCCACAACTTTTTGTTCCACTTCAGCGTTCGCCGCATATAGGAGAATACGAACAATGGCTCCATTCCAATAGTCATCCGCTTGAGTCAGGGTTGTATCAATCAGATATGCCTTCTGTCCACCTGATGCCGCAGATACATTACGAAATTCAAGATAATCCTCCCCGAACCCTTCCGACTGATCTGGGTCGCCGGCAATCCGGCACATCACACGGTCTTCAAATATAACAGTGCTAAATAGATTGGTAGGAAAATTAGACGCTTTCACCCGTACCCAATAAATATTACTATAACGAGGGTTAACTACTCCCTGCACGGTTAAATAAGAGTCATTTAACTCTGCCTGAGTCCAGCCAGTAACTGGTTCTGTGCCATCCAAGACTGCCATCTCCCCGGGATAGCTTTTGACAGTAATCCAATTGTTTTCATTGCCGTACTTCTTTACCTCAACTTGTTCCCGATACGTTCCGCCACGCAAATAAACCGTATCCCCTGCTGCAACTGGTGATGTGTCTCCCAACGCATAAGCCACCGTCTTCCACGGCTGGGATTGCGTGCCGGGATTGCTGTCCTCACCGTTAACGGCGTCGAGATAGTAAGTTGCCGCGCCTGCAATGTCACCCAAAGCGGCAATGAAAAACAGGCCGGCGATTAGCAAGTAGAATACGGAAAATATGCGCAGAGGCTGCCGACGAGCGCTGCGCAGCAGACCACATACACCGGCTGAGTTTAGCATACTGCCCGCCTCCTATCAAAAGGTTATCTTGTGTGGTCCAACTACCAATCAAATTGTAATAATAAGTTTCGCCACACACAAATGCAAACTTAGGCCTCCTGCCCACCATATAGGTGAATCCATTATAGGACTTTTTTCAGATAGGTAAACAGAAAACAGAACAAAGTGGCCAGTGCCAGGATATTTGGGGTACTGGGCCTAATACCAAGAAGGTTTCTGCCGGGAGGAATGGGTGTTTCATTCGAGGGGCTGGCAAATCAAGCATCAGGGGCTATTGTCAGTCGCCTTGGTTCTTTTCAAGGTTATCGGAAGTTATGCAGAAATTCTTGTTGTGGGGTTTTTTGTTAAGATTCCCTTGACAAATTGACGATTAGTTGGGTATTCTTGGTAGTATAGTGGTTTGTGTTTGTGAGGAGGTACCTACAAGTACCCACTATCCTGTGACAGGAGTTGATGGTCAGAGAGGATAATGCGTGCCAGTGAACTACCCCCAAAGGGATATGGAATTCGGCTTATGTCGTTCGGGGTCCTTTGAGGGCCGATTTGGTGCAGCCACGAAGTTCGCGGGCCAGTGTTCACCACAATCCGCGCCCACCGAAAGGGCGAGGTCCCGATGGTGTGTATCTGCGAGCCCCGTTCACAGCGTGATTACTTGGCCACAGACCGCAAGTATGCTATGTTGCAGGCGGCTGGATCTACGATGGTATCTACCATTCACAGGTAAATTCCAATGGCGGCAGCAGAATACCCTGCCTTATCCACCGCTTCCACACACCTGGCCCCGAACGCGAGGAGACCGTGGTCCTGAATTTCTATATTGTCAACGGCCAACTCACATCTGATGAAAGTGTCTTCTCCGGTGTGGGCTGGCGAACCCCAAATATCGGGGGTGACCCGGCTCGATACGTAGCTCAGGTTCAGATAAGCTCGGTGCTGGAGAACTCAATCAGAACAGCAGCCAAAGAGATAGCTGACGTGATACTGGACTTTCTCGCCGACAAAGACGGCAAAGTCAAAGCCGCAGAGTTTAATCAGATATCCCCCGGCAGCAATGTAAAAAGTAAGCTGTCGGGCAACAACTGAAGATACACGAGACTTTAATATAACATAACATGCCGTCCAAGAGAGGGTTACATTGATTTCTTCAATGCAACCGAGGGGGCTGGGGTCTATCCGGATTAAACGGACATAGCCACACTGACAACATTTGCAGCGTTGGCTTTTCAGGTGCCAAACGGGTGAACAGAAAGAACAGAAGAAAGAAATCAAAACATAGTGGTGGAAAAGAAATTCCTTTGATCGGGAATCTCCTGTTCAAATTATACGGCCTTTTCAGACAGCCTCGCATACGTAGATTTATCCGATACATCGTTTTAAAACTGGAGGGTGGGCAATTTTATTCTTTGACAATTCGCAGAATACTTGCGCACTACCGTAATATTGAGATTGGTTTGTATAGTTACGGCGCTTGTTTTAATCTGGATCGAATCGCATAATTTACAAAAACCCTGAGCCTACATAGAAAGGCAAACATATTTAGAAAGTTAGAGGCTTAAATGTCACAAAAAATTAGACAGGAAAACCAGTCTAAAAATCGGAAAGAAGGAACGGAAGCTTGGCTCATTGGAAAGCTTTTATTCAAATTATATGGCCTATCAGATCGCCGCAGTGTTCGTAGTTTAATTCGAAACATTGTCTTACGCCTTGAAGGAGGAGGGCATTATTCTCATACGATTAGGAGAATCTTTTCCGTTTACCATCAAGTAGAGATTGGTATGTACACAAAAGACCCATGTTCTTACGTAAGCCAATTTCCCCCTGGAACTAAAATTGGACGTTATAGTGGCATATATCCTACAGTGAGAGCTTTTAGTGCAAATCATCCTATGGACCGTAAATCCACTCATGCGTTTTTTTTCAATCCGAACCTTGGGTATGCCAAGAGTGATATAACACGCACGAAGCTGACGATTGGGAACGATGTTTGTATTTACCACAATGCTATTATACTGCCAAGTGTTAACAGGATCGGTGATGGTGCAGTCATAGGTGCAGGAGCTGTCGTGACAAAGGATGTGCCCGACTTTGCAGTTGTAGTGGGTAATCCTGCCAGAGTGATAAGATTTCGATTTCCAGAACACATACAAGAGACCATTCGAAGGTCTAAATGGTGGGATAAAGACATTGAAGAACTCGAAGCTAATTTAGAAGACTTTTTGCATCCCCTGGAGGAAGCCAACCGGCCGGTTTCTGGGCAAAGCCGGGAAAAGCAGGTTTAGACGTGCGGAGTATAGGCGAAACAATTTCAGGTATAACCAGCCGATTTAGCGGCAGCAGTCTGAAGGCACGCGGCGCCCGTGGTGCGACGATATTAGGTGTTGCCACGGGGGTGGAACGAACTTTGAGATTGGCGCGGAGTATGCTCCTGGCCAGGATACTGGCGCCGGATGCGTTCGGGACAATGGCTATGGTAATTGCCGCATCAAGCATATTTGAGACTTTGAGCGATGTCGGCATCAGACAATCAATCATACAGAGTAAAAGAGGGGCGGACGCAGATTATCTCAACGTGGCCTGGTGGTTCCAAAGCATCAGAGGAATTGGATTATATTTAGTCGGGATATTGGTCGCTCCCTGGGTCAGTCGGTTCTATGGTATGCCTGAACTGACATCGCTGATGAGAGTATCATTTATAGCAATGATTTTTAATGGTCTTACGAGTCCGCGGGTCTATGTCCTGGAAAAAAAACTGCAATTTGGCAGGTTCGTTCTGCTAACTCAGGGCAGCGGCCTGATAAGCACATTGCTTACAATCGGTCTGGCATTTTACCTGCGGAATGTATGGGCTCTTGTAATCGGGCTTGTGGCTGAAGCTGCGGTCCGATGTGTTTTATCGTTTGTTTTGTGTCCCCTGTTGCCGCAGATAAGTATTGACAGGGGGTCCTTGAAAGAGTTACTGAACTTTGCCAAAGGTATGTTTGGTTTGTCTTTCCTGTCGGTAATCATCCCACAAATACCCGTAATCGTGCTGGGTAAGATGGTATCAGGTCAGCAACTTGGGATGTATTATATGGCCCTGCAGTTGGCGGACCAACCTGTTCAACTGTTCTACCGAATTGTCGGCAGGATTATTCTGCCTGCATTTGCAGAAAAGCAGGACAATAGAGAGTCCCTTTGCCGCGCTATGCTGGCAATGGCGAGGAGTGCCGGTGTCTTCGGTATTCCCTTGTTGGCATTTGCGATTATGTGTGCAGGACCTATTTTATCGCTGGTTTACGGTTCACAGTATAGCGCAGTAGCAATCCCATTTGCTTTGCTGTGTGTATGGGGACTGGCTCAGATGGAAGGCATAAAAGTAGCTTCTATACTTCTCGGATTAGGTCTGCCGCGTTTGCACCGTCGGGCAGTTGCTCTGCGAGGTCTGTTACTGGCCGGCCTGATATACCCATGCACAGTTTACTGGGGGTTATCTGGCGCTGCAGCAGCGGCGCTGGTTGCATACTCTGCTGGGTTGATTGTGCCGTTTGGATGGCTAAGGAAGTTGATTAAACTCGACCTGACCGAGTATATGCGTAGCTGGCTGCCCGGGTTGCTATTGTCAGTGTTGGTGATTGTCCCTGCGGGGCTATTGAAGCTCGCCAGAGTTAGATATGCCGGAATAAACACGGTTACGGCTGGACTGGCGTGTTTGGCGGCACTTGTCATCGGGGCATTTTACCTAAGTCACCGCTACAAATTGATATAAAGCTTGCAGGTAAGAATGAACAGGATTGCAAGGAAGCCCAAAAGCAGAAAACCATTAAAGATTTCAAAAGGTACAGGACAGAATAACGATTATGGAGTTTGACAAGGTTGAACAGGTCGGCAGGGTTTTACTCAAACGGATTAAGTCCAGTAAAGCGGATAAGCCGGTTTACAGTGACGGACCTGTCGAAAAAGAACTTTATGATGGATTCAAGTCTGACCCGAATTACGGTGCAAACCGGGAAGACGTACAATTTTCGTCCTGGGCGGAAGAATACCACCTTTCACCCCTTCGTCATAATCTCTTAAAATGGTTCCCGTTCGACCCTAAATGCACGGTCCTCGAAGTCGGAGCAGGTTGCGGGGCGTTAACCGGGCTTCTGTGCCAGAAATCAGGTAAAGTAACGGCTTTGGAGTACAGCAGGCAGCGAGCTTTGATTACGGCCATGAGGCATTCTCAACGCCCCAACCTCGATATAATCGTTGGAGGGCTTCAGGATTTTGTGAGCGACCAGAAATTTGATTATATCACCGTAATCGGTGTTCTCGAATACGCCGGCACATTTTACGGGGGGGAGGACCCATATAGGTCTTTTTTGACCAAGCTGCACGACATGCTAAGTCCCAACGGCGAACTGATCTTAGCAATTGAGAACAAAATCGGTCTCAAATATATATGCGGAGCTCAGGAAGATCACACCGGCAGAGTTTTTGACTCGATCTACGATTACCCCCACCACAGTGACGTGCGGACCTTTAGTAAGAAGGAACTCACTGAGATTCTACATGCGGCCGGTTTCTTGAGCTTGGAATGGTATTATCCATTGCCTGACTACAAGATGCCACAACAGGTTATATCGGAGAAAATTGCGCCGACAGATACGGATTCCATTTGGCAATTATTTCCAGCAAAGACTGCAAGGCAACGCCGCAAGGAAATTATGTCGGAGAAAAGACTGGGAAAAACCCTGACACAGGCGGGGTTGTTCGGCGAGTTTGCAAACTCATTTCTGGTTATCGCCCGTACCGAAAAGATTTGCCGAGAGACTCGGTGTGTGCGTTTCATTGGCGCAAATATGGCAAGAAAAAGCGAGTTCAGAACAAACAAACAAATATACGAGAACAGCCGAGAAAAACTGTTTCTCCTGAGTGCAGATAATGACAGCAGCGCGAAATTCCTGTGTGAAATCGTTGGCCGAGAAGCTATCGCAAAGAATTATTTCGGTGACAACGCAGAGGTGGTTACGGGGAGACTGGATGGTAATAGTTTAATATACCCTTACATGGCATTTCCGACAATAGTTGACTTAATAGCTGAGGCAATTGGCAACGGTGATTTGGGATTTGGAAGATTCTGGATAGATGAGTACTTGCGATTTCTGTCGAAACTACCTGCAACGCGGTGTGTCCCTAAGGAATTTATGAAAGAAATGGGAATTGCGCATCGTGAAGTCCGCAAACCCCTGCGGTGTTTATGTTGCGGAATTCTCGATTGTGTTCCCCACAACATTTTGGTCGATGAGAAGACTGGGAAATGGTATATCGTCGACAACGAGTTCACATACGACTTTCCGGCTCCAGTTGATTTTTTGATCTGGCGTGCTATCGGTACTTTGGTGAACGATCTTCAAGAACTTATCCAATCTAATGTGTGTGAGAAGCGGCCGGTTGTTGTCTTTAGCGGACACGGAAAGAACCGTGAATACATGCCTTTGAGTTGGTTGGATGTGTTAAAGAGTCTCGATATTTCGCCGAAGCAGCAGGCACGATGGTCTTCAGCTTTCCAGAATAGAATAGTGCATCATAAATCTAACGTGCATTTCAGATTGAAGGCAAAGCCAAGAGTGCTTAAGCGTGTGTTTGCCGCTGAGATGAAAGTAAATGAGGGTATGAGCGAGCTGTTCTACAAGGTTTTACGGAAAATCAAAAAGAGGGTGACAAACCTTTTCGGTTCAAGCCATTCATGCAAACTAATGTAATAATCAAAGAAAACTCGTGGCGTCTGGAGAAATTCCAGACCAAAACTATTTTAGGCACCGAAAATGGCCATCACGTTATATGGAGATGCCCCATAACGGAAACTGCGATGCCATTTATCAATGCTATCGCGGACAGAGAAAAAGCGTCACGGGAATATCTGAAAAGTCATTTCGACGTGTTATGCGGGACGTTGCAGGGTGGCTGTCTTAAGTACGACTATCTCCCGTACAAATCTTTACTGCAGGTTATAGAAATGCAGTTCCAGCAAAATTGCCCTTCAGCAGCGGATAAAACTATCAAAATCTACGTTGATAAGATTAAAGCTTTGGAGAGTATTTATACTGTCCCCAAAGAGTTTTACCAGACAATCGGTTCAAACGATACTTATGATAACACTAAACTACTATGTTTTTGCCGCGGTCTGCTTGACCTGACGCCGCAAAATATCCTGGTTAACGGCGAACACTGGATTGCTATCGACTCTGAGTGGTCTTTTGATTTTCCCATTCCTGTGGCTTTCACTCTCTTCCGTGCGATTAAGGAAACGGTGGCTGCGCTTCAATACGAGATACGAAGGCACACCAGCAAAACACGCCCCGCTACAGGTATTCTTGCACGAGGCTTACGGACATATTACTTCCCACAAGACTGGGTTAAGTACATTAGCGATACCAACATCAGCTTTACACAGATGTTAAGATGGGAGTTGGGTTTTCGTCGATACATAAGCGGGTCCAACAAAGGGACTGTGGGTTGGATAAAACTAAACCCCAGAACTAAGACACGCTTCTTATCGCGGCGATTGAAAAGCAATGTCGGAATTGCTGAAGGTTTGAACCACTTTCTAACAAAACTGCCCGGCATGCGTAGGATTGTGCACTTTTTTGAACGTGTGCTGCTTTATTTACAAAAGTAACGGGCAGGATGAGTTTCCCACAATATGGTAACAGTAACTTTGCTTATTAGCGTTGTAGCCAGCATTATGGTCTTATTTTTGTCGCCGGTTCACGGGCTTATAGTCTATCTGGCTGCTTTTGCGTACTATCCCTCGTATCTTTCAGCTCCATTAGGAACAATTGATTTCACAGTGCGCAGGATAGTAATTCTTGCAATATTTGCGAAACTATTTCTGCAAACGGATTTGCCAGGTCGGTTTAAGTTTACAATGCTTGACAAGTTTGTGATTACATACTTCTTAGCTGAGATTCTGGCAGGAGCCACAACAGCTCAATCTTTAGGGGCATTTCTTGAGAACCGTGCCGGGGCAATATTTGATATGGTTCTGCCATATTTCGCTGTGAGACTTATCATAATAAATAAAGACCGATATCTAATCTTACTAAAAGGAATACTGTTCTCAGCGGCTCCTTTGGCGATATTTGGATTTTATCAATGTTTGACCGGCCGTAATCTCCTCGGTTTCATACCCGGACAGTTTTATTCTGAGCCGCCAATGAGGTTCGGATTTTACCGTGCTGCATTAACATTTTCGCACTCTATTATGTTCGGCTTGTACTTTGCAATGTTGGGGCCAGTATGTGCCGGCTTATGGTATTCGATAAGAAAAAACAGGTGGTTGTACACCATAGCGATTAGCCTGATGGCATTGGGTGTTTTTTCTTCTATGTCCAGCGGACCTATACTGGCTGCAGTGTTGGCAATCCTGTTTATAGCACTCTACAGATTCCGCCAATATTGGAAGATTGTAGTCGCTGTTGTGACACTTATGTGTGGTTCGGTTGAGATAATAAGTAACCGTCACTTCTATGATGTGCTAGGAGATTTTACTTTCAACCCTCGGACCGCATGGTATCGGAGTAAGTTAATTGATGTGGTACTGTCTCGAGGGGGAATGTCAGGCCACTGGCTAATCGGATATGGGGAAGTTGACCCGGGCTGGGCACCAAAGATAGACGGACGAGACCATACTGATATGGTAAATCAGTACTTATTGGTTTTATCTTGTTACGGACTTATGGGGCTTATACCTTTTATCGCTGTGATTGTCGCATCGTTGAAAATTATCTTTGGGGTTTTAAGAGCAGGTAAGGCCGACTCCGACACGTGGTTAGCATGGTGTCTTTTAGGAACCATGTCAGGATTACTATGCGCATTTATGTCCGTTTCGTTATTTGGTCCGCCCACAACCGTTTTCTTCATGATATTAGGATTTGTCGGCTCGCTGCCATTAATCACATCCGGAAATAGCCGGCTTGCCAACTTCAACAGCGCCATCACATACTTCCATAGCAAAAACCCCCAACCACTAAATATTCGATATTAAGGGTTTCCGTGACCTACGTATTATTTGCCAGTTTAATTATCTGCATTGCGATTTTTCTGTATGCGGGTGTCCCCTTCACCTACGAAAGATACTTAAGGGCGGTGGTCGGCAAAAAAACGGGCAAGGCCAGAGCCCTGGTCCTGACTTTTGACGATGGTCCAGGCAACAGATTAACGCCGGTCCTTCTCAAACTGCTCGCTGAGAACAATGCCAGAGCTCCATTTTTTCTGCTGGGCAGAAACATCGCGGGCCGGGAACAAATCGTCCAACAAATAGCATCGCAGGGACATGAAATCTGTTCGCACGGCTACGACCACTTGGACTATTGGGCAGTCTCACCTATTCGCGCGTTAAAGGACATAAAACGTGGCTGGCAGGCAATCAACACCGCTTTAGGAGTTAATCGCAGCACCTATCCATTTCGGCCCCCTAAAGGAAGGTTAAACCTTATTTGTCTATTATACTTGCTGTTTCGCAGGGTTCTGATTGTCTATTGGTCTGTTGACTTGGGAGATACATGGTTGGAAACAATTGACCCCCGCAGAATTGCACATTTGGTGGAGAAAGCCGCTGGAGCAGTTTCATTAGCTCATGATCTGGAGCAGTTTCATTATTGACTCCAGCTTAGATAAAGAGACGCATATCAAATCCTAAGAGGAAGTTTGGTGTGCTGTATAAAGGAACCCAACAGATGAGATTGTTTCCGCAAGTAATGCAGTTCTCGGGTAAGACGCTGACGCAGTTCTTGAGTATCCCGTGGGGCGTAATTGCACAAGCGGGCGTATTTGATGTTCGACCAAACTTGCTCATCGGGGTTGAGTTCAGGCGCGTAGGCGGGAAGTTTTTCCGTAACAATTTCCGGATGTTTGGCCAGATACGCCTGAACTACCTTGGAGCGATCATGGATCTTGCCACGATCCCAGATAATCGTAATCGGACCAGGAAGATGACGCTTAAGTTGACGCAAAAAGCCCACGACATCCTCAGCATGAACGTTTTCGTTGTCCGCCAGCAGGATAAAGTACAATCCCCTACGTTTGCGAATGGAGCTGACGGTGATGGCACTGATGGCCGAGATGCGATCTCGTTGATCCCAGCAATAGTGAATGGGTGTCTGGCCACGAGGAGCGAGGGTTCGGCGAACGGTCGGAGTGAGCATGAAACCCGATTCATCCGGGAAAACCAGGTGCGCCCCTCTAAGAAAGGCTTTTTTTTATACGCGGAAACTCCTCTCGCCGCCACCGCTCGATCTCTTTCTCGTTGCGTTCTCGAGCACGTCGTTCGGGTTTCTGACTGGTCCAACCTAATCGTCGCTTCAGGATGTTGCGTACGTGTTCTGGATGAAGTCTTATCCCGAAATGCCGGCAAATCACCTCGGTTACTCGCCTGGCCGTCCATAAGTTGTTGGGCCAGCCGTGCTCCTGAGCACCTTGCAACAGAATTGCTTCCAGATGCTGAAGTTGCGTATCGTTCAGTCGTCTCTTTCGGCCAGGAGGTAGTTTGGCGGACAAGCCTTCCGGCCCTGCGCGTGCCATATTCCGCCAGCGATACAACGACTGACGCGATACACCGAGTATCCGGGCGATTAGTGTCGGCGACTCGCCTCCTTGCATTAGTTTCACCGCTCGCCGACGGCGGCGTTCCAGTTCTTCTGCACTTCCTTTCGGTCTCATATATACGATATCGGAACACTTGCTTGCGTCACCTTAGAAAAACTGGAATCAATA
>Ga0315285_10004040_pt1 | contig 15223 bp, 15 predicted proteins | sample YL17G09_36_MG_FD_203698 | JGI IMG/M metagenome (GOLD analysis project Ga0315285, IMG submission 203698) | Sediment microbial communities from Yellowstone Lake, YNP, Wyoming, USA - YL17G09_36 | ecosystem: Environmental > Aquatic > Freshwater > Lake > Sediment | place: USA: Wyoming | collected...
GATGCCAGGTCGAAACAATGCATTAAGCGAACCTTTGCAGAGTCCCCCGCGGCCTGCCGCAGGAGAGCTTCACTTGAATAAACTGGCCATGTCAATGCTCTATTAATCCGCGGGTTTTAGGTTCGAGCCCTCCACGGGTCGGTTTCTTTTTTCCCCATATTGTCCGTGGGAAATCAATCGATATGGACAGGGGCTGTGCTATAATCGGGCCGCTCCATGCGGAACGTCCTCCTCGTCCTCGTTTATGTCTTCCTGTTGATTCTCGCCGTCCCGGTACTTCTCGTTTGCGTCCTCTTCGGGCTCCGGGAGACGTTTCTCGCTTACGGGCACTGGATGATGAGGGTCGGCCGGCGCATCCTCGGCATCGACGTCAAGGTCACGGGACTCGAGCGGCTTGACGCCGCGACCCCCTACATTTTCATGTCCAACCACCTGAGCTTCCTGGACGGCCCCCTTTTGATGACGATCCTCGACAGGCCGGCGCGGGTGATCGTGAAGCGCTTCGTTTTCCGGACCCCCGTCTTGGGGTTGGGCATGCGGTTTGCCGGATACGTGCCCTTGGACAAGGAGGGCGCCGGCGCGGGCAAGAGGAGCATCGCCCGGGCGGCGCAGCTGATCAGGGAAAAACGATACTCGTTCCTCATCTATCCCGAGGGGACGCGGAGCTGGGACGGGAATCTCCAGCCGTTCCGGAGAGGCGGCTTCTTCCTGGCCGTCGAGTGCGGGGCGCCCATCGTACCCGTGACGATCCGGGGGACGTTCGAGCTGATGCCGCGCGGGAAGCGGCTGGTCCGGAAAGGGCCCGTCCAGATCACCTTTCATGAGCCCGTCCCCGTGACCGGCTGCACGCGGGAAACCATGGCCGAGCTCATCGAAAAGGTGAAAGGCGCGATTTCGTCGGCCCTGTGAGGAAGTGAATTGTTTCCTTGGGATTTTATTTTATGAAATAATGACTTTGTCTCGTGATGCGCATGCGAATGAAGAGGTTTTCGGCCTGGCTGTGGGTCGGGCTCTGTACGCTATCCATCTTGATTATCGTACCCTTGGCCAGGGCCATCCAGGGATTTGTAACGGCCCATGGGGGACGGGCGCTTTTCGGTTATGCGGTTATTGCAGCGACAGCCGTCGCTTTTTGCGCCTTGATCTATGTCCTCTTCTTTCACCTGAAGATCCGCTCTGTCTCGCAGTATGTCTGGCTGGCTCTGATAGCTGCATTCTATATTTATTATACGCTCCGACTATGGAAAGCTCCTGAAGAAGCCGTCCACTTTCTCGAGTATGGCCTTCTCGGATACTTCCTCTTCCGGGCCCTGAGTCTTACGATCCAAGACAAGAGCGTCTATTTCGCAGCATTCTTTGCGGGGTCTCTTGTCGGGATCTGCGATGAGATCTTTCAGTGGGCTGTCCCTGGCCGTTACTGGGATTTGCGCGATGTCGCTCTGAACGCTCTGGCGTCGGGTCTTTTCCAGCTCGCTCTCTGGAAAGGGGTGAAGCCTGGAGTTATTCATCAAGCTATGAGCGCCAAATCCGTCCAAAAAGCTTCTGTCCTTCTAGGGGCAAACCTCCTGCTTTTGGGGATATGCCTATCCAACACGCCAAAAGCGGTCGCTTGGTATACCCGGATTTTTCCCAAGCTTGCCTTCCTTCAAAAAGAAGAGGCGATGTCTGAGTTTCGCACCAAGCACAAAGACCCGGAAATCGGCGTTTTCTATTCGCGTTTAAGCTTGGAAGAATTGAAGAGAGTGGACGCGGAGCGAGCCGAAGATTATGGCCGGCGCCTGAACGAATGGAAGGATAAAAAATATGATGACTTTCTGCGCACATTCACGGGTTCGACGCACCCTTTCCTTTATGAGTTGAGAATTCACCTCTTCAGAAGGGATCGGAAATATAAGGAAGCCATGAAGGCCACAGACGAGGCTCAAAAAAAGGACTTGCTTTTTATCGCCTATAAAGAAAATCTTACGGCAGAGAAATACTTCCGCCGGACGCTCAACGGGTCTGTTTACGAGTGGTCCAAAGAGAAAATAGAAGACATCAAAGCTCAGATCGACCCGAGCATTCCCTATAATAGCCCGGTAGGCTCCGGCCCTCTTGCCACTCTAAAGATAGAAACCATGTGGCTTTCGATAGCCATGGTCTTGGCTGTTTTGGCGATTCTCAACATTCTGCTCCGAAGAAGCCGACGTCATCGATTTCCCCCTATCCCCCCTTTATTTAAAGGGGAATATAGGGGGAATTGAAACCTCTTTTTGTGATCCGAAGGGTCATTCCGAACGAAGCGAGGAATCTCAAGATGCTATATGAGGTAACAATCGAGCCCATTTAATTGACATCCCATGATCTAGCGGTATAAACTATTAATGTTGCCCGGGGCGGGATATTAAACTTCACAACGTCTATTCCCAAATAAGGGAATGCTATTAAAACTCGGCATGAATTTTCCAGCAGAGGCGGAGATACATAAGGAGGTATAAAATGCAGACTTTTATTTTATTGACTAAAATGTCGCCCGAAGTGTCGAAACAGCTAAAAAATCGGGAAAAACTGGGCCGATCCTGGCTGGAGCAGGTCAAAGAAAAATGCCCCGAGGTGAAGTTTCTCGCACACTATGCCTTGCTGGGGCGTTATGACTTCATTGACATTTACGAAGCTCCCAATGCTGAAACCGCGGCCAAGGTCTCAATGATCAGCCTGTCCAATGGCGCTTTCCAGGCTGAAAGCTGTATTGCGATCCCCTACAAGCGTTTTGTGAAACTGATCGAAGAGATTTAAGGCAACTGCACAAAAGAGGATTCAGTTGAGAGTCGCCTTGTAAGGAGGCAAACCCTGTCGCTGATACCGGCTTTTCAAATGGGCGTCTGGAATGCCTGGATCCTTCAATTATTATTTTTTCTAACGATGCTTGTTCCAGATTTTTTCCTTGGGAAGGAAGAAAGGAACAGAGCAAGAAGGATGAGCCAAATGGCGCCGTTTAAGAAAACGGAGAAAAGATTCGCCCTTTTGACTCATGCTGTCATCATGCCTTTCGTTTTTGTCTACTCCATTTTTCTCCCGCTTAAGGTGGGCACAGCCTGGTTATCTTTCGGCCTTCCCATTTTTGCTCTGGCCTTGGTTATATCTGTCGCAACGATTTTCAACGCAGCTTTGACTTCCGTTGATAAGCCGGTAACGAGAGGGATTTACCGGATTTCAAGGCACCCGATTTATCTCAGCGGCTTCTTGGTGTACACCGGGATGGGCATTGCTTGTGCTTCCTGGGTCGTTTTGCTATGCGCTGTTTTATGGATCGTCATCTGGTCGATTTTGGCGCCCCGCGAAGAAATGTTCCTGATCGAGAAGTACGGAGATGCATACCGTAAATATTCGAACACGACACCACGATGGATAGGATTTCCAAACAAGCGTGGGTAGGAGGAATTTGGGGTCTGACGATTGCGGCAGGCTTGATGACTTTTAAACAGTACCAGGAATAGGGGGGAAAAACATATCGGCCGCTCAAGAAAGAAGAGTTATGCCCTATTCCGGCAAACAGAGAGACTTGAATGCGGCCAGTTCAAGTTTGACTCTTCTCCCGATTATTGTTACCCTGAACCCAGCCGGCTAACAGTTTGAAGTCTGGGGAGACCTCTGGCTCGCCAACATCCGTGGCGAGGAGCGTTTCAAGAATCTCATGGAGCGGGTGAAATACGAATGGGAGCATTTTGAGGTCTAAAAACACGGCCGGTATGCGGAGGTTCAGATGAGTTACCATTTAGCTTTTCATAATAAGATCAGGGCTCATTCCGAGTTTAAGCCGGTCGTGTCCGTTGTCGATGCCCACTTGCATTTTGTCGATTTTATTCAAGAAACCGACGGCATGATCCGGTTGGTGAAGGCCATGGACGCGGGCGGAGTATCTAAGGCCGTCGTTTTCGGGATACCGCTTAAAAAAAAGTGGGAAGCCTTCGAAAAGAGGCCGCCGCACTACTACCTGGATGACAACTCCCCGTGCTACTATTTCACCCGGACGGATGAGATTCTTGCCGACGAGATTCTTCGCCTGCCGGCCGAGGCGAGGAAGCGGTTTGCGCCCCTGGTGTGCGGCTTTAATGCGACGGATAAATATGCCGTTCGCGACGTAGAGCGCATGTTGGATAAGTACCCTTTCTGGCGCGGGGTGGGCGAGGTTCTCTGCCGCCATGACGACCTGACGAATATGACCAAGGAAGAAACGGCCCGGATCAATCATCCCGCTCTGTTCGATATCTATGATCTTTGCTCGGCCAGAAATCTCCCCGTGCTCGTTCACCAGAATAGCACCTCGGTCAGCATTCATGAAGACTATGAACATCTTCATGAGCTTGAGGAGATGCTTCAGCGGTTTCCGAAAACCACTTTTGCTTGGGCCCATTGCGGAATTTCGCGCCGGGTCTTCCATAAGAATTACCACGAGATGGTCTCTTCTCTTCTTGATCAATATCCGAATCTGCAGGTGGATATCTCCTGGGTGGTGTACGACGACGTGGTTTGTTCCTCGCTGGAGCCGAAGAAACACTGGCTGGATGTGATCAACCGCCACGCAGACCGTTTTTGCCTGGGCAGTGACCTTTGCGGCCACTTCGATCATTTAGGCCAGACGATGGCCCGCTACAACATCCTGCTGCGCGGCCTCGAGCCCCGGGTCCGGAGACTGGTGGCCTCAGAGAACGCTGAACGGCTCTGGTTCGCCGGCGGCAACAAAAAAAACGAGGCTGGTTCGAAGCCGTGATCTCGTTGGGTTTTTGGGATGGAGCGTTATTGGTTCTGGTCAGCGCCAAGGTCCCTTTGATAAACGCCTGCTGAACGACGGGGACTTTCATTGACATTTGACCGCCCTCGCTTATACTTGGCTCCTTCCCCCGTTGAGGAGCATGGATGAGGAAAAAAGGCGTTCTCGGGCTGGCGGCCGTGTTATTGGCCGCGCTCATAATCGCGGCTCCGGTTGACGCCCAGACGGCCAAGAAAGCCCAGGCAGTCCGGAAGCCGCCCTCCCCGGCCGTCCCGGCGGCCTTCTGGTTCGCCGGCTGGGCGCCTTACGGCCAGGTCCGGAAGTACACGAAAAAGAACGTGGCGGACCGGCTCGAGAGCGGCGCCGAGATCTTCCTCCAATACGGGTTCACGGACCTCACCGTCCACCACTTCCGGCCCGCCGTTCAGGCCAAGAAGACCGCGGGCAAGGAGATCGCGCTCGAGATCTACAGGATGGAAACGCCGGCGGACGCCTTCGGCATCTTTTCGGTCCGGCGGAGCGGGACGGAAAAGGTGTCCGCGGAAGTCAAGGCGGTGAACTGGATAAGCCCGGCCCGGGCTTCGTTCGTCAAGGGGAACGCTTACGTCAACATCCTGGCGGCGGGATGCGAGGAGGCGGAGGTCGAGAAGGTGGCGGCCGCCGCGGCAGCCAAGATCAACCTGCCCGGGGACCCTGTTCCCGCGGAGGTCGCCCGCCTGCCGAAGACGAACCTCGTCCCGGGGAGCGAACGCTATATCCGGGGCGGCCTGACGGCCGGGGCGGAATCGCCCTTCCTGGGACGGGATTTCTGGGGCTTCCGGACCGATAAGAGCCGCGCGGCCACGGCCAGGTACGCGCCCAAGGACTCCAAGCTCATCGTCCTGGACCTGGGACCCGAGGCCGCGGACGTCACCGGCCTGGTGGAGGGCCTCTTTAAAGAATACCTCGAGGACGTCACCATGGCGGACGGCCTCGTCCGCGGCGAGGACGCCGTCGGGTCGAGTTTTCTATTCGAACAAAAGGGCCGGGCGGCCGCCCTCGTGCTGGGCGAACCGGACGGGGAAGCCGCCGAAGCGAGGCTGGCGGAGGCGCTGGCCGGCCCAGGGGAATAAAAGAAGGAATCCATGAAGAAAACCGCTATTTTCGCCTCCGTCGTCCTGGCCGCTGCCTGCGGGCTCGCCCCCGCGCAGGAGGCCGGGACCAAGCCCGTGACCGTCGGACGGCCCATGCCCGACTTCACCCTGCCCGCCTACCAGGGCGGGACCGTCACCCTTTCGGCCCTCAAAGGGAAGAACGTCATGATCATCTTCCCCAGGGGCTACGCGGCCGAGAACCACTGGTGCTCGATCTGCAACTACAAGTACGCCGAGCTCGTCGAGCTCGAGAGAACGCGGGAGATCCGGAAGAAATACAACGTCGAGGTCCTCATCGTCCTCCCCTACGGTCCGGACGTTGTCAAGGCCTGGGTCGATGTCCTGCCCGAACAGCTGGACAAGGTCAAGGAGCGAAAGTACCCCGCCGACCCCGCCAAGCTCGACGAGAAGGGCAAAAAGTCGATGGAGTTCTACCGCCAACTCTTCCCTCTCGACCTGAGCGTCAAGAAAGGCGAAGTCTCGACCCCCTTCCCCATTCTCATCGACGCGGACAGGAAACTGTCAAAGAGCCTCGGGCTGTTCATGACGGAATGGGGCCAGAACACCGTGGACCGGCCGGAATACGATTATCTGTTCACGGTCCTGGATGTTTTGAACGGGACGAGGTGAGCGCCCGCACCGCGATCTATACTTCCTCACAATGGCTGGAGGGGAAATCGACACCAAGAGGCTCACTCGGCCAGCTCGGCAGAAAAGCAAACTCTTATATTTCACTCCTATATTTTTATTCTCTAAAGGATACCCAATTTTGAAAGTAGTATCTTACTTGATCGCATTGTCGGTAGCATTTGCATTTTTCGGATGTGATGATCAGTATCAGACCAATCAGAACAAAAAAGAGATAATTGCATCAAAATCTGGAGAACTTGTTTTCGGTGATAAGAAAGTAACCTATTTTATCGAAGGAGAGGGGAACCCTTGTTTTGTTTGTGCTGATGGTATCATTCAGGCGAATTGCTTATCAGAAAAACTAAAAAAACAACTCCAATTTATTTTCCTTGAACAAAGACATAGCACCTATTATGGAGAACAAAAGGATTATTCTGACATTTCAATGGACACTATTGTTGATGACATCGAAATTCTCAGAAAGAAATTTGAATATGACAAAATTTACGTGCTTGGTCATTCAATCAACGGATTGATAGCAATTGAGTACGCCCGGAAATATCCACAAAATACAACTGGTGTGATAATGATCAATACGCCTCCTCATTTCCACAATGATTATATGGATATTGTTTCTCGCAACTGGAACACGAATGCCTCTGAGGAAAGGAAGATGGTTTACGAAAGCAATAAAGAAAGATTGAAAAAAACGAACGTGGACAGCTTGCCGGAAATAGAAAGGACATTCATGCAATATAAAGCCAATGTACCCATGTATTGGTATGACCCGTTATATGATATAAGTTCTGTCTTTCGGGGATTCCGTGAAAACACCAGTGGCTGGAATCATTTCTATACATTGATGAGAGATTATAATATAACCAGGTCCGAGATCAATGTTCCCATCTTTCTTTCCCTCGGTTCTTATGATTTTATGGTTCCCCAGTCGTTATGGGATGACTATATTGATAAATTCCCTACCCTCTCTGTAAAACGATTCATAAAAAGCGGACATTTTCCACATGTGGAAGAACGAGAATTATTTGACGATCAACTTCTAAGTTGGATAAAAGATAAATAAATACGGCACACAACAAACGGTATGGTTTGTTGCCCCCCGGCATGGATGCTATTATACTTGACAATTTATCAGATAATATGTTAATTAAGATTACATGATCGAAAGACCTTTCTGGATTCAGAGGATCGAGCGCGTCTGGCAATCCCGCTCGATCGTATGGCTGGCGGGGGTGCGACGGTCGGGCAAGACGACCCTAGCTCAGAGTCTCGGCGAGGATCGGATCCTTTATGTCAATTGCGATCTCCCGATCTCGGCCGAGATCACGGCGGACCCGGAATTGTTTTATCGAAACTGCGAGAAGCCGATCATCGTCTTCGATGAAATCCATCAGCTTCGCGACCCAAGCCGGCTCCTCAAGATCGGCGCGGACGTTTTCCCAAAGCTCAAGATCCTGGCCACCGGTTCTTCAACGCTCGCCGCGACCCGGAAGTTCAGCGACTCTCTGACCGGACGCAAGCTTATTGTCCATTTGACGCCGGTTCTTTGGGATGAGCTGATCGCTTTCGGAGAGGCGACGCTCCAGAAACGTCTCTATCACGGCGGCCTGCCGGAAGCGCTTCTTTCCCCCATCAAGAATCCCGGCTTCTATCGCGAGTGGATGGACTCATTCTTTGCCCGCGATATCCAGAGGCTCTTTGCTTTTCGCGACCCGGACAAGTTCATTCTTCTCTTTGAATTCATCATGAAACAAAGCGGGGGCCTTTTCGAAGTGACCCGGGCCGCCGGGGCGCTGAAGATCAGCCGCCCCACGATCGAAAGCCATCTTCGGGCTCTCGAGATCACGCAGGCTGCCACCGTCCTCCGGCCTTTCTTCGGCGGCGGGCAAAAAGAACTCGTCAGGATGCCCAAGGTCTATGCGTTTGACACGGGATTCGTCAGTTTCAGCCGGGGCTGGGACCCCCTGCGGCCGGAGGATCTTGGCTTCCTCTGGGAGCACATGGTCCTCGAATTCATCCAGGCTCAGGACGACGAACCGAAGGTTCAGTATTGGAGGGACACGGCCGGACACGAAGTAGACTTCGTCATGCCGAGAGGCCGCGATGCGGTGGATCTTATCGAATGCAAATGGAATCCGGAGGAGCTGGATCCTTCGGCGGCTAGGACATTCAGGCTATATTACCCCAGAGGCAGCAATTATCTCATAAGCCCGATGACCGGCCGCGGCTACAAGAAGCGGCTCGGAGGATTGGAATTCCTAGTCTGCGGCCCGAACGGCTGGCGGGAGCATGCATTTTGAGGTTGCGTTTCCAGGACCGGAGGAATGCATCTCGAATCCTTTCTCTAAGGCGGCCAAGGCCAGGTACGCCCCCAAGGACTCCTAGCTCATCGTCCTGGACCTGAGGCCCGAGGCCGCGGACGTCAGCGGCCTGGCGGCAGACCCATTCAAAGAATACTTGGAGAACATCACCATGGCGGACGGCCTCGTCCTTGGAGAGGACGTCGTCGGGTCGAGCTTTTGGTTCGGTCAAAACGGCCGGGCGGCCGCTCTCGTCCTGGGCGAACCGGACGTGGAGGCCGGCAAAGCGAGGCTGGCCGAGGCGCTGGCCGGCCCTGCCAAGCTCGACGAGAAGGGCAAACAGTCGATGGAGCAATAACGCGGACAGGAAGCTCTCCAAGGGCCTCGGGCTTTTCATGACGGAATGGGGCCAGAACACCGTGGACCGGCCGGAATACGATTATCTGTTCACGGTCCTGGATGTTTTGAACGGGATGAGGTGAGCACCCGCGCCGCGGGAGGCGCGGTCCGATCCGTGACGTTGACCCGTTTCTTGAGGCCATTCTCCTGCTATAGCGGGGGTCTATCGTCCTCGACATCCGGAGCGGATCGTGCCCTGCCCATTAAGGCTCCTTTCTCCCAGGTTTTTCCCATTATACCTGGACCGATTTAAGGGGGGCAGGTCAGAGCATAGAAATTACACTTCCCAGGTGGTACACTAAATGGGGGTAGGTAAAGATGGATGCCGTCATTCTGCGCCGTCTTGAGAAAGATCCGGAGGGGAGATCTCAGGCTGTTCAGGAGATCATCCCTGCTCCCTGGAAAAACAGAATCCTGACCAAAGCTCCATTCAATCCTGACCCGGCCGGATATAATCTTAGGAATCGATGCCGTTTGCGAGGCAACCCATGGGATTAGCCCTTTGGCTCCGGCCGCCCCGTCGCACCCTGGCGGTCTTTCTCTGTCTCATGCTTGTCCTTGGCGGCGCCCTGGGCTGGCTCGGCTGGAAATTTGTGAAACAGGATCGCGCGCTCGAAGGACAGCGCGTGCAGGAACGCCTGGAACTAGCGGCGGACCACATGGCCGCCGCGCTGCAGCAAAACCTCGCGGACCTTGAAAGCTATCTGAGCTTCGTCCCAAGCCCTGGCGCGAAAGAACCGCCGGACGGCGTGATGGTCCTGCAGGTGACGAAACGCACCGTCAACGCTTACCCGCCCGGCTGCCTGCTCTACTATCCCGTGATTCCGGACGGCGAAGAACCGCCGGCTGCGACCTTCGTCGCCGGCGAGACCCTGGAGTACCAGCGCAACGATCCGGCCAAAGCGGCCGAGGTCTTCCGGGAGCTTGCGCGATCACCGGATCCTGGGGTGCGCGCCGGCGCTTTGCTGCGCTTGGGGCGGAACCTCCGCAAAACCGGCCGCCATGAGGAGGCTTTCCAAGCCTACGGCGAACTCGCGCAACTTGGCCGAACCTCCGTCCTGGGACTGCCGGCGGAACTGATGGCGCGCGAAGCGTGCGGCACCGTGCTGGAAGCGATCGGAAAGCGCGAAGAACTGCGGAAGGAAGCGTCGCTCATGCATTCGGCCCTTTGGAGCGGCCGCTGGAGCTTGCTCCGCCCTGCCTGGGAGTTTCATGTGGAAGAGGCGCAGCGCTGGTCGGGGGCCAGTCCCTTGAAGGAACGCGAGCAGAACGCACTCGCGCTCTCGATCGCCACGGAATCGATGTACGGCCAGTGGATTGCCGAGCCGGAATCGAAAGGGCGCCGGATTCTGAAAATTGAAGGCCGGCCGGTGCTGATCTCCTGGGCGGGGACTTTGGATCGGCTGGCCGCTGTGTTGGCGGGGCCCGGTTACCTTGGTTCGAAGTGGACAGAGGCTTTGCAAGGCCGGCGTGTCCAGGGCGCCTTGATCGACGCGGACGGGCAGGTGATGATCGGCTCGTTCAACAAGAGCGGCCCGCAGGCCGTACGGACGGCGCCTGCCACCAGACTCCCCGGGACTCTGCACGCAACCAGTACCGATCCCGGCGCCGACGAAGCAGGCTTTGCCGGGCGTCGCCGCCTGCTGCTTTCAGGTTTCGCGGTGCTGGCGCTGGTGCTTCTGGCCGGTTCCTATTTCATCATGCGCTCCATCGACCGCGAGCGTGCCGTAGCCAGGCTCCAATCCGAGTTCGTGTCGGCGGTGTCGCATGAATTCCGGACCCCGCTCACATCGCTGCGCCAGCTTTCGGAGATGCTGTCCAAAGGGAGGGTTCCCACGGAAGACCTGCGGCAGAAATCCTATGACATTCTGTCCCGGGAAAGCGAGCGGCTGCAGAGGCTTGTCGAGTCGCTGCTGGATTTCGGCCGCATCGAGGCGCGCGCGTTCCGCTATCACTATGAGCATCTCGATCCCGTAACGTTGGTGGGTGACCTGGTGGCCGAATTCCAGGAGAAGGCCGCTGCCCAGGGCTACCACGTCGAACTGGAACTCGCAGGGGAGTATCCGCTCATCCACGCCGATCGCGAAGCGCTCGGCCTGGCGCTGCGGAACCTGCTCGACAACGCGGTCAAGTATTCGCCGGGCTGCCGCGCCGTCTGGGTCGAGATGGCGCGCGAACGAGGCCGACTGGCTATCCGTGTCCGGGACCAGGGCATGGGAATTCCGGCTTCGGAGCAAAAGGAGATCTTCAAGAGATTCGTCCGTGGGACCGGCTCCAGGGCAGCCAATATCCAAGGAACCGGCATCGGCCTCGCCATGGCGCGCCACATCATCGAAGCCCATGACGGCGAGATCCGCCTGGAGAGCGAACCTGGCAGGGGCAGCACGTTCACTATCCTGCTGCCGTTGGAGAAGATGACATGAAACGCATTCTGGTTGTGGAAGACGAAACCGCAATCGCGTTTGGTCTGGAGCTGGACCTGAAGAGCGAGGGATACGACGTGGTGATAGAATCGGACGGAGAAAGCGCCCTGCGGCGGGCGCGGAAAGAAGCCTTCGACCTGATACTGCTCGATGTCATGCTGCCGCGAAAGGACGGCTTTGAGGTCTGCCGCGAACTGCGCCGGGGCGGATCGAAAACGCCTGTCATCATGCTGACCGCCAAGGCCCAGGAGGCGGAGAAAGTGCTGGGGCTGGAGATCGGCGCCGACGACTACGTGACCAAGCCCTTCAGCCCGCGCGAACTGCGGGCCCGGGTCAAGGCGGCGCTCCGCCGCACCGCGGAAGATGATTTGCCGATATGCCGGTTCGGCGACGCGGAGGTGGATTTTGGGCGTTGTGAGCTGCGGCGCGCCGGCAAACCGGTAGAGCTGACGGCCCTCGAGTTCAAGCTGCTCACCGCATTTGTGCGCAACAGTGGCAAGGTGCTGAGCCGGACTCGACTCCTGGATCTCGTCTGGGGGCACGGCACATTCGTCACCGATCGCGTGGTTGACAACCACGTTGTCACACTGCGAAAAAAGGTCGAGCCGGAACCTTCAGAGCCACGTTACATCGTGAGCGTCCGCGGCATGGGATACCGTTTCGATGGCTGAATAAAACCCAATCCTGACAATAGCGTGGATCCTCGCCTGACAGTGGAGCCGTAACATGATGGGCAGGAGGAAATCATAATGAAAACAACAAAGTTAGTTCTTTTGACCGGGCTGCTCTGCGCGGCCCTGTCCGCCGGGTACCTGGCGAGCCAGGCGAAGGACAATAAGGCGGACGTGGCGCTCCAGGCCGCCATTAAAACAGAAACCGTCGATGGAAACCTGAAGGGCGCGATCGAGCAGTACAAGAAGATCGCCCAAAGCGTGAACCGCCCGGTCGCCGCGAAAGCGCTGATCCGCCTGGGCCAGTGTTATGAGAAATTGGGCGACGCGGAAGCGCAAAAGGCTTACCAGAAAGTGATTGACAGCTATCCTGAACAAACGGAAGCAGTCAAGGCGGCGAATGAAAAGCTGTCCCTTCTCCTGAGAGCCGATACCGTTGCCGGAAAAGGAAATAAGGAATTTAGTATCAGAAAGATAAAAGAAGGGAAAGATGTATATGTCGGTGATGTGGGTACAGAAGGAGCGGTTTCACCAGACGGCAGGTATCTCTCATACGTGGACTGGGATACCGGCGACCTCGCGATCTATGAAATCGCTACCGGAACTAAGCGCCGTCTTACGAACAAGGGTTCCTGGGATCAATCAAATGAATTTGCTCAATATTCCAGATGGTCACCCGACGGCAAGCAGATTGTTTATGACTGGTCCAATAAGAACGGCGATATCGACTTGTGTATTGTCGGGCTTGACGGCTCGAAACCCCGAATTCTTTACAGTAATGAGGAAAATGATTGGGCTCAAACGTACGGTTGGTCCCCCGACGGCAAACAAATTCTGGCTTGCTTCAGCAGAAAAGACAGACCATACCAGATCGTGCTAGTTTCCACTGCCGATGGATCTGTGCGCGTTCTCAAAACAATGGAACAAGGATGGCCGGATAATATGAACTTTTCACCGGACGGGCGCTATATCGTGTATGACTTTCCACAAAAAGGATCCTGGGAAAGTGACATCTCCCTTCTGTCAACCGATGGAAGCCGCGAAATTCCGTTGGTTGAACATCCTGCCGATGATTATGTGCTCGGCTGGGCGCCGGATGGGAAAAATATCCTTTTTGCCAGCGACCGCAGGAATAGCCCGGATGTCTGGGTTATTCAATTCGCAGATGGAAAAGTTCAGGGAACTCCCAAACTGGTTAAATCGAATATTGGAAAAATATATCCAAAGGGATTCACCCAGAAAGGTTCTTTCTACTACGGAATATATGACTCTGCGTATGATGTTTATTTTGCGGAACTCGATCCGGAGACAGGCAAAATGCTGGCTCTAACAAAAAAGACGAGTACACGTTTTGAGGGGTCCCTCACTCAGCCCGAATACTCGCCTGACGGGAAATACATTGCCTATATTTCTGTATCGGCCAGTCATTCCGCTCTCAGTATTCAATCCCTTGAAACCGGAAAGATGCAAGAATTCCCATCTAAACTCCGAAGCTTTTATCAACCCCGTTGGTCTCCGGATGGCCGCTCTATTCTTGTCAATGGCATGGATTCTAAGCGGAAAAGTGGGATATGGCGCATTGATACCCAATCGGGAATCTTCACACTCATAGTGCCGCCCGCGCCCGACGATAGAGATGTGGCAACAACACACGAATGGTCCCGTGACGGGAAAGCTATTTTTCTGGCGCGAAATGCCAACCATCTACCTTATCAATCTCGAATTATGCTAAGAGAGATAGAAAGCGGTACAGAAAAGGAACTCTATCGTGGATCCCGCGGTATGTTCTCATTATCCTGTTCACCGGACGGCAAATGGCTGGCTTTTATGAGAAGGGGGAAGGAAGGATTTTTGGGAATCATGCCGGCTGCCGGAGGAGAACATCGAGAACTGTATAGGTTTAAGCAAGAAGACCTAATGTTCGTTTCACTCAGATGGACTCCTGATGGAAAGTATATTCTCTTTGAGCATGTAGAACCCGGACAAAACAAATGGAGCTTATGGCGAATTCCCATGGAGGGCGGAGAACCCCAGAAAGTTGGATTAGAATGGGACGTTCGTATCCTTTTAAGTGTTCATCCCGACGGGCGACATATCGTGTTCTCATCTCCTAGTTCCATCGGTGAAAATTCAGGAAACTGGGTAATGGAAAATTTCCTGCCGATTGATAAGAAAGAGAAATAACCGGAAGGCGACATGCTCGACGACGCGCGACGGCGGCGGAGGCTTCTCGGCCACGAACGTCAGATTGAGGTAGCGAGGGCGGTAGATTCCCGGCACATCGGGAAGGAAGAACCAAGCAACACACGAGGAAATCACCGAGGATGATCCGGGAATCCCGAATAGAAGCAGAAACCGGGTCTCCGTTTCTAGACGAATATCTTATTTTCGGGGATAGGATATTCTTCCCACATGACAATTGTGGCGCTCGCGGCTATAATTGAACCGCGACAGTCCCGGGAGGTAGGGATGCACCACTCTAAGTTGCGGCCGCCGCGCAATGTTCTGGTTCTGTTTATGGCGGTCTCGGCCGTTTCGGTGTCTGCCTTGGTTTGGCTGAGTTGGCGTCTGCTGGAGCAGGACCGGGCGTTGGAGAACCAGCGTATCCAGGAACGGCTCGAACGCGCGGCCGATCTGATCGTCACGTCCCTTGATCTGGGTCTTTCGGAAATCGAGAATCGTCTTTCGGTCCTATCCGATCCCGGTGATCATGCTCTGTCCGTTGCTTTCGGCCCACGTGAGGTCGAAACCCATCCCGGCGGGCGTTTGCTTTATTATCCCTTTATTCCACAGGTTCGGGAATCCCCTGTGACCGTGTTCGAAGCGGGGGAGACTCTCGAGTTCCGGCAGCAGGACTACGTCGGGGCGATTGCCGCGTTCCGCGCGCTGGCGCTCTCGA
>Ga0315285_10004041_pt1 | contig 15223 bp, 18 predicted proteins | sample YL17G09_36_MG_FD_203698 | JGI IMG/M metagenome (GOLD analysis project Ga0315285, IMG submission 203698) | Sediment microbial communities from Yellowstone Lake, YNP, Wyoming, USA - YL17G09_36 | ecosystem: Environmental > Aquatic > Freshwater > Lake > Sediment | place: USA: Wyoming | collected...
CTTCTTCGGGGTCCTTGAGACCCTCTCAGACATCGAAGAGTTCTGTTGAATTTTTCTCTTCTTCAAGGTTCCCGGGAACCTTTCAGACAGGAAAAACGAAACGGGAGATCATCGGACTCGGTGTCCTGTACAACGGGACGACGAATCCTGCGAAGATCCCGGATAATCCGAACTCTCCGGGAACAGACTCATGTTCTGATCCTCCGGAAAGCGCCGGGGATCTCATATTCTGTCTCTATGAGCGGCAGGAACGGGTCGCGGACCGGTTGAACAGGAAGATCGAGCGGCTCGGCCGCAGGCTCACAAAGATCGAAGAGCGGGGGAGGTCCTGATGCCCGCGCCGGCAGACAACGATCGGGCGGGACATCCCGCTCTTCATCGTACCGCACGTCATCATGCAGAAGATCCGCAGGCATGGCGAGAATCTTGAGCGGGTGATCGTGCGGAAGTCCGGCAGCCATTACTATAACATCAGCATCAGGACGAACCCTGTCAAACGGGAGCTGAAGCAGAGACCGGCTGGTGCCATGACACACGTGCCGGTCAGCAGCGCTAAGGGAGGTGAGCAGGCATGACCCGGGGACGGCGTCCAACAACGGGACTGGATGATGCAATCCTGACAGCCAGGGCGAGAGGGACGATTATGAAATTTTTTCCCGAAGAAGAGATCGTGTGCAACTTTCTGATCCGGAGTCCCACCCGGCTCATCTTCGTCCGCATCAAGTACGCATCCCGTTTCCATGGCACTCTTCTGGAAATCGAAGCAGAGTATCGTGAACTGATCGGCCGGCTCCGCTCCGTTCCCGGCTCAAGCTTTGTTATCCGTGAGCTCTGGATCTATTCCCGGTACGGAACATGGCGGTACTTCCGGGTAGGGGATACCGTTATCGAAGAGATCAGCATGGATGATATGCCGGTGAAAAATGAAGGGAAGGAACATGTCGCAGCTGCCGGAAAAGTGACTGCGGCGGGAGCAGGGATGTCCCCGGCGCAGGGCCGATGTGTCCTCCATGACCGTCGATAATCCTCATTTTTCAGGGGGTGATGGATCATCGAGGTGAGATCACCCCCGATCTCCTCATTTTGGGCTCCGATTACCCCCTCCGGAGGGCAATTTTGACACTAATTCGGGAAAATGCAGCAGTATTGTTTTACGATTCGTCCAATTCTTCGTTATTTCTGGGTATCCGGGGCTGCATCATGGCTGAAAATATCATCAAATAGCATCAATTGGGCGGCCTGAAACTGCCCGAAGGGTAGTTGAGGACATGAGAAGAACTCAGGGAGTTCTTCGAGGCCGATTGCCTTCTGGATCGGTCTGCGGTTCCTGCAAATAGGAAAACAGCGGTTTTGATCTGATGCCGGGAACCGGGGATCTGCCTGACTCCCCTTGTTGATAGCTACAAATCAACATTACTCGGAAGACCGGTTCTCCGACGTGAATCTCATAAACCCGGCCTATTGTTGACCCTATCCGAGGGGCAATTTTGACATGAATTCATGAAAATACAACAGTATTGTTTTACGATTCGTCCAATTCTTCTTTATTTCGGGGTATCCGGGGTTGTATGGTGGCTGAAAATATCATCAAATAGCATCAATTGGAGGCAGGATCGTTTGATGGATCAGACTGCGGTTCATGAAAATGGAAAAAAGCTCCTGTTTTTGATCATATCTGATGGGTGTGCTGTTCGTGTTTTGGATGGCGGCGACCGAGACCGCAGCCTGGAAGACGCTGACAAGGTTGTCGTGCCGGGTTTGTTTTCCTTCGGTGCGGATACGGTTCACGGGGCCTGCTGGTGAGGAGAGGACGGGCCCGACGTTTTCGCCGGCGCTGTTCTATATCGGACCGAGACCGGAACGGTTCGAAAAGGCGTTTGTCGGGATTGGAGCGGTGTGGGTGGCGCCGGATGCAGAATGGTGAGAACTTGGCAATCGTATTTCGGGATATTGATGATGTAAACTGAACAGTCACTCTTTTGCATCCTGTCCGCAACATTTTGGAATTGCCATTTTTTCTGAAGAAATAGCAAAGCCTTGACTTGCTACTCTCCCCCCCTTAATCTATCCCAGCACTTGCCGGCAAACAGCCAGTATTTTAAAACTCTGCAATAGGGGAAGTTCGATGGGCTGAACTCACCCTTCATGAGGGGTTCTCCAGAGCGAAAAAATATTTTCTCTCTTTTACAGGATGCTTTCGAGCTTCTGTTCGAGGACATCAAGCCCCTTCTTGACGTCTTCAATGTTCTTGCCACCCGTGAGAATGATCTTTCCTGAAGAGAAGATAAGAACGACGATCTTGGGATCTTTGATCCGGTACACAAGCCCAGGGAACTGTTCGGGTTCGTACTCGATATTTTCGACATTGAGCGCTACGGCTACGTTGTTGATATTGATGTATTTACCGAAATCGTATGAACAGACCATATTGGTGATCGCAACTTTGGGCTCTTTGAGGGTGTCAATACCCGCCTTTTTTAACGATTTGATGAGGATTGCAAGGCCGTCAGTCAGCGCCTTATTGTTACGGATGCCGGTGAGCACTATCTTGCCCGACGAAAAGATCAGGGCCGCAATCTTGGGATCAGCGATACGAAATACTGCACCGGGGAACCGTTTCTTATTGAGTTCGCAGTTCTCAACCGTTTTTGAAAACTCGACAAGATCAATGGATTCGGCAATGGCTCCAGATGCAACGATATTCTCAATCTTCAAGGATTCGTACTTTTTATCAGCCATCTTCTATTCTATGATTTTCTTCGAAGCATAATACTGATGGCTAACCTCCTTTATGGCATGTCCCTTTTGTAGCGTGCCAGAGTTTCTGTCCTAAAATAGTGACATAATTTATGTCCGCTTTCAAGAGCACCAATCAAGGTTCTTGAGGGTGAAAGCGACAATGGAAATCCGGGCCAAAGCCATCGTGTTCTATGACGAAGTTCTTCGAAGTGCAAGTGCAATGCAGAGGTGAAACACGACTGAACGCACGATTGAATAATGACGATATCAGACCTCGCTCCCAGTCGTAAATGATCCCGTGCGGTTGTCTTTTTGCTGATGGTACTCCACCAGCCACCTCACCTCTTCCTGCACCTTCTGTTTATCCCGGAAGCCGGTGAAGAGGATACGGACATCATCAATGTCGTCTTTTAAGTATGCTGCTTCAGGATAGAGAATGAGCACGATCTGTCCATCCGGCCCGAAATGAAGTTCCTCGCTCTCCCCTTTCATATATCGTTCCCGCTGTTCCTTTGTCGGGGCTGCATACTTGTTCTCGTACCTGAAGACGCCCATAACTCACCCTCACGGTAATGATCTTGTGTCAGGTGACGTTAAACCTGTTGAGATTGACAATGCCGAAATAGCTGCCTCCTTTCTTTTATTCATTCACTTCCTCCCCTCCCCTTCAGCAAAACCTAAGCCCCGCCTCCAACAGAGTACTATTCAGCCCAAGGGCACACAGGCGGGAGCCAGAGAGAACAATGGCAGATTTCGAACAGAACAGCGAGACCAAAAACGCGGTTCGTGAACTCACGAGCCCGATCCTGGTAATCCGGAGAGACCTTTCGGATCTGTCCACAACAATCTTTACCTTGATGGCCAAATATCATCCCGTACCATACATAAACATAGGAGGCCACGAAACAATTTTAAGCCCATCACGGTATGGCGATGAATTCTCCCGTATTAACCCGGAGTATCCGGATCCTTGGATCCGTGATGCGTAAGAAACAAGAAGTATGAACGGCTTTGCCGGGATATGAACAACGAAAATAAAAAACAAGGGATGAAATGTCACAACAGCTTGGCGGACAGCCTATCATAATTCTCAGGCAGGGAACGACACGGAACCGTGGGCAGGAAGCCCAGAACAGCAACATCGCCGCTGCAAAGGCGGTGGCAAACGCAGTCCGGTCGACACTCGGGCCAAAAGGCATGGACAAGATGCTTATCGATGGCATGGGCGATATCGTCATCACCAATGATGGCGCCACCATTCTCAAGCAGATGGACATCGAGCATCCTGCAGCAAAGATGATGGTCGAGATCGCAAAGACCCTGGACGATGAAGTTGGCGACGGCACGTCCACGGCAGTCGTAATTGCAGGAGAACTCTTAAAGAACGCGGAAAGTCTGCTCAATCAGCAGGTTCACCCGACCGTTATTGCCGAAGGATACCAGCAGGCTGCGACAAAAGCACTGGAAATCCTTTCCGCAATTGCAATCAGCGTGAAACCAACCGACAGTGCAATGCTGACAAAAGTTGCGGAAACGGCGATCAGCGGCAAGGGTGCAGAGGCGTACAAGGGTCTGCTCTGCGATATTGTCGTACGTGCGGTCACGATGGTTGCCGATCCTGACGGGACGGTGGATATCCAGCACGTGAATGTACAGAAGAAAGTCGGCGGTAAAGTGGAGGATACCGCGATCATCGAAGGTATGGTCATCGACAAGGAACGGGCACATCCGGGGATGCCCAAAGTTGTGAAGAACGCAAAAGTCCTCCTCCTCAATGCGGCGCTTGAGTACAAAAAGACGGAGGTCAACGCGAAGATTAACATCTTCCGGCCCGACCAGGTGCAGGCATTCCTCAACGAGGATGAGCAGATGGTCCATACCATGGCAAACAAGATCGTGGCAAGCGGTGCAACCGTCGTGTTCTGCCAGAAGGGCATAGATGACGTCGCCCAGCACTACCTCACAAAAGCCGGCATTTTTGCCGCCCGCCGGGTAAAGAAGAGCGATATCGAAAACCTTGCGCGGGCCACCGGTGCAACGATTATCAACAGTATCGATGTCATCACCACCAGAGATCTCGGGACTGCCGGCCTTGTGGAGGAAAAAAAGATCTCCGGCCAAGAGATGATCTATGTCTCGAAATGCAAAAACCCCAAAGCGGTCTCGATAATTATCCGGGGCGGGTCAGAGCATGTGATCGATGAACTTGAACGTAGCATGCATGATGCGCTTATGGTTGTCAGTGATGTCGTAAAGGATAAAAAAATTGTCGCAGGAGGCGGGGCTCCCGAAACCGAGCTCTCGCTCCAGCTGCGGCGCTATGCATCATCAGTCGGAGGCCGTATCCAGCTTGCGATCGAGGCATTTGCATCTGCGCTCGAGATCATCCCGCGTTCCATTGCCGAGAATGCCGGGCTTGATCCCATCGACATGATCGTAGCGATCCGGGCTGCACATGAAGCCGGAAACAGGACCTTCGGGCTTGATGTCTATGAGGGCAAACCGGTCGACATGCTCAAGGCGGGCGTCGTTGAACCCCTGCGGGTGAAGACACAGGCAATAATGAGCGCTACCGAGGCTGCGGTCATGATCCTGCGCATAGACGATGTCATTGCATCGTCAAAGGCAGCAGGTCCTGCCGGTGGTATGCCCCCGGGTGGGATGGGCGGAATGCCGCCGGGAATGGAAGATTAATGACACACGAACCATTTCCTCATTTTTTTGGTCGTTATTAAAAAAACGGGTAAGAGTATCAGGGTGACGTGAATGAGGAGTACTGACGGGGGAGGCAGATCCTCCCTCTTTTGTCCGGCCCTGTTTTCACCTCCTCAAATCCCCCCTTTTCCATCCCCTCTACCGTCGAGGGAAAATAAGCCCAAATTGGGCTCCATTTTCCACCCCTGATATCAGGGCCAATACCGAAAAACCCCGTAAACCCGTCCGTTTCTGTTCGTGTGGAAACGGAGGCATTATTGCGCCCTGTTTGCTGAAATACGGCAGGAATGCACCTCACCTAATGGCTGCCAAAGCCCATAGAATCGAGGTGAGTTTTACCCCATACTTTAACCCATCTGACGGGAGAAAATCGATTTAAACACCGTTTTAGAGGATGTTTTTTCCGGGGTGATCCGGGAAAAGGGAGTTTTTCCAGGTTCTTCTGGATATCCAGGTTTGATTAGAGGTGATGAAGGAACATTTGAGGAGCCGGTTCGAGAAGCGGGTGCGAGCACGGCGAAGCTGTGCGAAGCATGCGGCGCGGCGCGGCGCGGTCGACTGTGAGCATAATACTTTCAAGGGTGCTTATCTGAGGCTCCGTTCTTCGCTGTGCAGGCATCAGATATCGATCAACAATGCACGGAAGTATCCGAATACCTTATCGTGATCGGTACGATAAAAATGAGGGACTGTCCGGAAAGAAACGGTAACCGGGGTCTTGGAGCGGCCTTCCGTGTTTTTATTGCGGGATTCATTTGCTTTTTAGGGAGTGACATTTCCCCAAAAAAGTTTACTCCTTTTCAGAGTATTTTGTTTCCCGCGGCAGGTCCCGGTGCACAGCTATATACTTCGGTGATTTTCATGATCAGGAGTGATTTTGCGGGTAATCCGGGCTTTTTGTCATGGATTATTTTTTTCATTTTTTCATAATCCGACCCGCTTGTTTTGACGTTCATCGTCCCCTTGATCTGGAAACATTTCTTGGTCTCAGGATCCCAGACGGATATTGCCGCATGGGGATTTTCCTTTACATTCGAAAGGGTCTTTTTCATGAAGTTATCACCGAGCCAGATGGTATCATCACTTTCCAGTATCACGAATGCAATTAGTGATACGTTCGGAGACCCGCTCTTTGATGCAGTTGCGACAGGGAATACCTTTACCTTCGAGAACGTCTCTCTCATCTCTGCGTTAAGTGCTGCCATGCATTTCACCAATAGATACTGAATCGGTTTATGACACTTATAATTTAGCACCAAAAAGGATACTGTAACAATTACTGGAATTTTATGACCGTTCAGTGCAAAATGTAGACGCCCGGTCATGTTCACTCATCCTCGTTTGCGCTCGCTTTCTGCTCACTGCACTGCGGCTCGCTTCACCGCCCCCCTTCACCAAAAGCAAAGCAGGGATGAACGATACACAACACCCGCTACCTGTTTACCACTCCCGGTATTTCTCGTCCGCCCCGAATCGCTCAGGCCCCATGAAACAGCCTTGCATTTCCCGGCAGCCGTATAGATCCGGACCATGCACCCATAGTTACAATATTCCTTCCCGTCATATTATTCACAATAACAGAGTAGAATAATGAAACAACCTGACCTCGCAAATGAGATCGACATGTTCGGACGGATGATGATTGCCCTTGACGAGATTGAGGTGTGCCGGGAATTGATCCCCCTCATCCCCGAAGTCAGGACGAACATGGTATTTGCACAACCGCATGCAAAAAATCCCGATGAAGTCATGGCCGTAGATGGCCGGATTACTCTCATCAACGGTATGCCCCGGGCTGCCGGGAGAGTCCGGTTCGGGGCATCGGGCCATATGGCCCGGCTCATCATCGAACTCATGAAGACCGATCCGTCCATCCGGGCCGGGATCGATTTCGCAAACCCCGCCGGGTTTAGAGACTGGCTGTCAGGCTATTGCACACAGCAAGGCTGGGTGTCTGCCATGATTGACCGGAGGACTGAGCCTGCCGAAATCAGGATTGCAGGGTCATCGATGCAGTGGAAGGCAGCAGAGGCGGTCCGGGCTGCCGGTGGGAGAGTGCCGAAAATTATCTGCGATGCCGGAGGAATGGGAAAAGAGCCGGTCTGTATTATCGTGGGGAATGAACCCATCGGGGTTGCACAGGATTTGTGTGAAATTGCCCGTGCCTATGCGCATTCGCTGAAATAACTCGCTTTATCATCCTCGTTTCATAACATTGTTAATAGTAATCTGAATAATAATCAGGAGGCAATAACCATGGAACTCGATGAAATTACCATCAGCAGGGCGATTCTTTCAGCACAGATGAATACTCTGATTGATTATATGGAACTGGACGTGGCTGTCGTGGGAGCCGGGCCTGCCGGACTCACCTGTGCAGCACTGATCGCTGAAGAAGGCATCAAGGTTGGCATCATTGAGAAGAAGCTCTCTGTCGGTGGCGGGATGTGGGGTGGCGGGATGATGTTCCCAAGAATTGTCGTGCAGGAAGAGGCACGCCGCCTGCTTGACCGGTTTCATATCCGCTCCACTGCCTACAAAGAGGGATATTATGTTGCAAAGTCAGTCGAAGCAGTCTCCAAGCTTACCGTTGCCGCGTGTGATGCGGGGGCCGAATTCTTCAATCTCACGTCCGTAGAGGATGTGATGATCAAGGCAGACGGGCGGATCAGCGGGCTCGTGATCAACTGGACTGCGGTTGAGATGGGAAAACTCCATGTCGATCCCCTTGTCATGGGTTGCAGGTATACGGTTGATGCTACCGGTCATGATGCAGTCGTGGCCAGGCTCGTGGAGAAGAAGGGCGGGAATCTCAAAGTTAAAGGCGAGAGTTTCATGTGGGCTGACCGGGCCGAATCCCATATCCTCCAGCATACCAAAGAGGTGTTCCCCGGCCTGGTTGTTGCCGGTATGGCAGCCAATGCTGTCGGGGGAGAGAGCCGCATGGGCGCGGTGTTTGGCGGGATGCTCCTCTCCGGTGAGCACGCGGCTAATCTTGTTCTCCAGAAAATGAAGGAATGATCGGGAATAGTTTTTACAAGAGGGTTCGCTCACCCGTGTTCAATTTTTTTGGGACATTTCATCCTTCTTCTAAAAAAATGACAGTTCTTGTACTCGACTCTGGGGGCAGTTCTGAAAAAAGTGAATGGCATAACGAGGGAGGCAATCTCAATCCACTCTGCCGGATTCATCACCAGTAACTACCCTTTTTTGTGACACACTGATGGATGGGGGGAAATAAGCCCTTTACGGGCTCCTTTTACCTACCCGATATACCTGTCAATACCGGAAAACTCCGTAAATCCCCCATTTTCGGTTCGTGTGGAAAATACGCTTAATTCTTGTTCTGATTGCCAAAATACGGCAGGAATGCACCTCGCCCAAAGCCCGTCAAAGGGCATTAAATCGAGGTGAATTTTGCCACATAGTTTAGCCCATGTGGACCCAGAAAACCCTGACGGAATGCCAATATGAGGCTCTTTTTTTCCGGGGTCTGAAAAATGGAGCAATTTTAGGGGATTTTACCCAATATTTGAGTCTTACGGGAGTGGGATCTGACGCTCAACGGGGCCCGGCCCCTCGTCGCGTGGGCTTCCCCGGCACAGGCCATGGCATCTATCAGACACCCTTATTCATGATCATGATACAGGGCAGTGGGCAAAGTGCGGACAAGTGCGCCCACCGGAGTGGTTAACCTTCCGGATTTGCACGCTGCTCATTCTCGATCGTGATCCGCCAGTTCCCGTGCGCATACACGTCCAGCCAGCCGATGCACAGCCTGTCGTTCTGTATCATTTGTGAGATCTCCTGTGGTCCCTTGCTGTCGAGAACCGGTATGATGGCAGGACCTTCGCTGTTGTTAAGCGTGATGACGATGCGCCCGGAACCGTAATGGTTGACTGAGAAGACCTTTTTCCCTGCGGTCAGGATAAACGGCTCGGTAACCTGCCGGTTCTGTCCAAGGATACGGAACGGCAGGGTTTTTGCGGTCTCCAGTGAAGGACTGCTGAGCCGGAGAGACCAGGCACCGTTGGCCCTGATCGCCAGCGAACAGACCCGCCCTTTTTTCGTTGAGATCATTTCTGAAAAAGAATCCGGTGCCGGGGTTGCATGGATGAGGCTGGTTGTTATACGGGTACGGCGCAGCAGGAAAAACCGGCCCTCCCCCGCGTATTCGCCGCTGATAACGATTGTCCCGGATTGCGCTTCAAAAAGGATATCCCGGTCGCCGGATCCCTGTATCGTAACGGGAAGCGCGGGCTCGGTCAGTTCAACGGGGCGGCTGTCCCGGGTTTGTCCGGGAACCGGGCTGTCTGAATGGAACAGCTTCCGGAAGAATTGTTCGTTTAAGAACTCCAACCGGTCCAGGTACTGTCTCCTCTCGTTTTTCCCGCAGGACCGCAGCATATCGGAGAGTGCAAGAACATACTGTTGTATCTCAGAGAGGTTGCCGGGCCCGTGCCGGATGAAGGCTTCAATCTCCCGGATCTTCCTTTCCATCTCCGCGTCACTCAGGGGCACCTGCAGTGCCAGCTCGTCCCCGCCGGTGAGCGATGAAAAGATTTCCAGGTAGGCTGCACTGCGGGTAAGGACCGGTACGGGCCCGAACGTGGAACCAATAAAAATACAGCTGGACCGGGAGAGATGTGCTTCGATTGTTGTATACGGGATACCAGAAACAGCATGGACCAGGTCCCGGTATGCGGCCATGACCTCGTGCACGGGGACAAGGTGCGGTTCATTACCCGGTAACGCCAGGAACCGGGTCCAGTCAAGAAGGGAAAATCCGAGGAAGGGATCGAAGATCCTTGCCTTCACCGGAACGGGAATGAGACTGTACACATATTCGGAACCTTGAGTTTTTGTTCGTCTCCGGTGGCCAGACCTGCCGATAACATATCCCTGTTCCGGGAGGTGCTCTGATCGTATCAGCGACTTGATCTCGTGCCGGATATCCTCTTGTGATAGAGTATGCCGGTCAGCCAGGTCCCGGAACGAACAGCTCCCTTTTTTTAAATCATCGATCAGGATCTCGCGCAGTGGGCGGGTCAGGATCCGGTATGGTCCGGTACCCAAATCGTCCACACTTTTGACGATACGGCCTTTGACGACAATCTGGTGATTTCGGACCAATTCTTCCAAGTCCGGGCTACCGGTAACGTCCCGGGATGCGGGGTGGATCGTACGGAATTGCTTAAAGTTGACCGGTAATACCGGGGTTAGCAGGTATGTTTTAATGATTCCGTCAATGTTCACCTCGCGGCGTCGGATAAAACCGCCGGCAGCCAGCTTTCTCACAACCTTGGAGCACGTCCTGTGGTTAATGTTAAGAAGTTTCCACAGGTCGGCCTGGCGGATTCCTTCGGGACGGGATGCGATGAGTTTGAGGGATTGTACTGTTATTTTGTCCATTTTTTTCGGGAAATTAATCTTGACCGTATGGAAATGTGAACTTTCTGGTGATGAACGACCATACCCCCAGCTTTTTTGTTCCTTCCCAAATCCCGCATAGGACGCCCCGCTGGAAAATCTGGCAAACAATTGTGTCGCATTTCCCTCCAAAAAAATTTCATAATCAAAGCAGATACTCCCACACCACCTATACTGATATGTCAACGGGGCCCCCGCGACAGCGAAGAATTCTGATGAATTCTTCTCGTCCTCGTGGTTTTGCAGAACCACTACGGACATCAGAGAGAAAGAGGTTTCTGAAAAACCCGCTCGGAAGGTGAAGGGTGGCGGAGTCATCCATAACCAATTCCCGGATTTCAAAAGAATCTCTTTCAAAGGACTAAAAAGGAGGTAAAAGAAAATGGCAAATTTCGTACAAAGCAACGAAACAAAGAACGCGGTCCGCACACTCGCGGCCCCGATATCGGACATCACAACGTTCGATGGTATCGTACAGTCGGTCATCACCACCAACCCGTTCGGGTGCGTGGCCTACATGACCGCAGGAACAAACCACCCCAGCGTGGAGAAGAGCCGGGAAGCGTACACAACCCGGTTCGTGTACCAGGACCCAGCAACGGCAGGAACCGCCGGGATCGGTTCCCACCGGTTCAACAGCATCGCCGGCTACAATGCGGGTGCGACAGCCCTGCTTGCGGCAGCAAACCTGACCGCAGCCCACGCGGGCACACCGGTCCATGATACCGAGAACGACTCGTTCTCCGTAACGATCCGGTGCCACGACCCGAACGGCGAGCTGTACAATGTCACGTTCAGCCGCGACCGGGTCACGGTCCAGTCCTACTCGGACGATGCGATCCTCGGAAAGGTCGAGACCTGGGCGGATACCAAGCCGCAGCTCGCATGAATCGAGGTGCGAAGCATGAGATTCGGAAAGAAGAAAATCTTCGCTGAGTCGAATCCTGCAGGGATGAGACTTGAGAAGAACGAAGTTCTTCGCTGAGGTGATGAGGCATGGAAACCGAAGTGCAGATAACGCTCCTGTTCCTTGGGGCAGGAGTGCTCGCATACGTGATCATCCCCGGGCTTCTGGTCATCTGGGACCGGGTGCTCGACTACATGGCGGGATATTAAAAGAGGCGGAGAGCCGCGCTTAACATTCGCGTGAAGTCAGCCGGGGCAGGGGCAAGACCCCTGCTCCTTCCATTCTTTTCCCGCGTTCTGTTGCATTTGCGGGATGTTTAAATACTCGACATTGAAGTTTTCCGACGATATAATTTCCGTTATATCCCATTAACGTAACAGCACCCAAAGAGAGTATCTGAGGAATTCTAAAAGCCAAATAATCATAGTTGCGGATTTCATCTGATCATCAAAATCAGAATGTAATTGTTTTCCGGTCAGTATCCGATAAACACCCGGATGATTGAAAACGATACGAACCCAATCAGCACACTCATCGAAATGGTCAGGATCCACGCCCATAGAATAATCCAGAAAAAATTCCCCATATCCCTCACGAGGGGAGCGGGGGGAAGAACAGCCAAGCGACCTTCAGATGAGGAATGTCTTATAGATAAGATAGAATGCAAATGCACAGGCAGCAGTCACAGGAATTGTCAGAATCCATGCCGCAATAATACGACGCACAACCGTCCACTGCACAGCAGCAAATCCTTTCGTTGCTCCAACACCCATGATGGCACCACTGATGGCATGAGTTGTGGACACAGGTATACCAAACGATGTAATGAACGTGAGTGCAATACCTCCTCCTGTTTCAGCACTAAAGCCCTGGTACGGGCGGATATTCGTAATTTTTTTTGCCATTGTCCTGACGACATGCCATCCACCAGATAATGTTCCGAGTGCAATGGCAACGCATGATGTCAGGATGACCCACAAAGGAACCACGAATGCATTGAGTATACCTGCAGCGAGGAGCATGCCGGTAATCGCACCCATCGCATTCTGTGCATCATTGCTCCCATGATTGATACTGTAAAAAGCGGCAGAAACAACCTGTAACCTGTTAAACAGTGAATTCGTTTTTTTCGGATTTGAATTTTTGAACAACCCTATAACTACAAGGGATAAAATATATGCCGCGATGAGTCCAAGGATGGGTGAAAAGGCAATAAAAATGACAATTGCAAGGATCCCGGTTATCGCTAAAATACCGGTGATCATCAGGAAAGGGATCATAAGCGTGCAACCGAAAAGGGCGCCGAGGCCAAGGTAATCTTTCCAGTTCACTTCTTTCATGGACCGTGCGATAAAAGCAAATATGAGTGCTCCTCCAATGGCACTGATGGCACTATAGAATAAGAGTGTACCAACTGTACTGAGCGATGGCCAGATACATGCATACAGACCGCCAGCTCCTAAAGCAGCACCAATAAGTCCACCAACCAGTGCGTGTGTTGCCGAAATCGGGAGTCCGGTAAAGGTGGTGAGAAAAACCCAAATCACTGCAACGAGCAGGGCGATAAAGAATACCTCAACAGTCATGAACGAGGGACTGACGATTCCTTTGCCAATGGTCTTTGCCACAGCGGTTGTAAAAAGAAGCGGTCCGATAAGGTTGAAACATGCCGCCATCAGCACTGCCTGGAGAGGTGTCATCACCCGTGTTGCAACAACAGTTGCAATGGAATTTGCCGCATCATTCATACCATTGGCAAAATTAAAAATGAGGGCGAGGACTATTCCGAGAACAAGGATGATCTCCATGTATCCTCACGAGTGCCGGATCGCAATATCGGAAAGCACGTTTGCCACATCCTCGCAGAAATCGGTCGCCTGCTCCAGATGCTCGTAAATATCTTTTAACTTGATGATGGTGATCGCGTTCTGGATGTGGAAAAGATCCGTGAGAGCATGCGCGAGCACATCATCGGCAAGGTTTTCCAGGCGGTTCACCTCGATGCAGCGGTCCTCAATATATTTTGGGTCCTTAATCGAGCGGATACCTTTTACCGCGCCTTCAAGCTCCACGGTCTGCATACGGATTATCTTTGCCAGTTCCACCATGTGGGCATCGGTCGCCTCGATACCATAATAGAACATCTTTTCCGTCACTCCATCGATATAGTCGAGCACCTCGTCAAGTGTTGATGCGAGGCGTGAGATCTCCTCGGGCTCGAGTGGTGTGATAAACGTCCGGTTCAACTGTTCGTAAATATCATGGGTGATCTGGTCGCCGCGGTGTTCGAGTTGCTCTATTTTGTGGCGTTTTTCTTTAACATTGGTGAAATCCTCGGTGAGATCGACCAGCTTCTGCGCTGCTTCCGTGACGACCGCTGCCTGCTGTTCAAAAAGATCAAAAAATATCTTGTCCTGCGGTATAAACCATTCCTTAAATCCCATAAACAATCCAACCGATCATCGGAAGGAAAGGTAAAAAATGTGGCGATTTTACATCAGGCAAATCCGGGGAAGAGCGCGGCGACGAGGCGATACGCCCCATATGCGATCACAAGGGCAACCGGAATAGTGATCACCCAGGCATTCATCATCTCCCGCACCACATCCCACTGGACTGCATTTTTTCCCCTCGTCGCCCCGACACCAATGATCGCCCCGCTGATCACGTGGGTCGACGACACAGGGATGCCGTACGCAGTCACACCGGCAAGAATGCTGCATCCGGTTGTCGCCGCACAGAATCCCTGGTACGGGCGGATCTTGGTGATCTTTTTTGCCATCTTCTCAACAACCTGCCAGCCCCCGAAGCATGTCCCCAACCCGATCGCGATAGCCGATGCGAGAATGACCTCGGTCGGCACTTCGAATGATGACAATATACCGGCCGAAACAAGAAGGGCGGTGATCAGGCCCACCGCATGCTGCCCGTCGTTTGCCCCATGCGCTGCTGCCTGAAAAAGAGATGCAAGGGAATGGAGCGGCTGAAATACCCGGTGCATCCGGTTCTGCCGCGAGTACCGGAACAGGTGGGAGATGAGCACATCAAACAGGAATGCCGCAACCATACCGAGGATCGGGGAGATAAAAATGAACAGGACAATCACAACAAGCCCGGAGAGCACAAGCGCCCCCGCGATCATCAGGCAGGGAATGATAATGGCAGCACCGAAAATCGCGCCGAGCAGAAGTGCCTGCCTCATATCCCCCCCGAGGGATGCAGTGATGGTTCCAAGAAGGATGGCACCGGCACCTGCGCCCATGATCGCGGCTAGGGCAATCTCGATAAAGACCACGCCACTTGGGAGGAGTACCGCAGATACCCCGGCAACCCCGATCCCGGCGCCAACCAGTCCCCCCACAATTGCATGGCTGCTTGAAACAGGAATACCAGCCCGTGTCGCGACAACAACGAGCAGGATTGCTGATCCCA
>Ga0315285_10004043_pt1 | contig 15221 bp, 16 predicted proteins | sample YL17G09_36_MG_FD_203698 | JGI IMG/M metagenome (GOLD analysis project Ga0315285, IMG submission 203698) | Sediment microbial communities from Yellowstone Lake, YNP, Wyoming, USA - YL17G09_36 | ecosystem: Environmental > Aquatic > Freshwater > Lake > Sediment | place: USA: Wyoming | collected...
AGGTCCGCTCCGTGGGACAGCCTTTGGCCCGGATCAAGGAGGCCCATTCCCTCGGCTTCGAGACCGTCCTCCTCCCGGCCGGGAACCTGGCCCAGATCGACCCGAAAGACCTGCCTCCCCTGAACTGTCAGGGCGCGCAAAACGTTAGACAGGCGCTCCAATATGTGTTCTAAGGCATGCGGAAAATTCCAGGAACACAATCCCTTTTCGGGAGAAAAGGGTTATGTCCCGAATTTTCCGGATCGCAGCTCTGAATTTCCAGGGCAAAAATCTCGAAATTGTTCGACGGTCAGGCTTCAGGGGGATTGATATCGGACCGCTCCCTGGAGTAAGCTGAGGAGGACGAGGCGGCGCGGTGACCGATTGGAAGGACGACCTGAGGAGATTCTTCGAGGAGCGGAGCTCCGGCGGGACGGCCGGGGACGCCGACGCCGACGCCGGGGCCCGGGACGAGGTCCGGAAATTCTACGCCTCCCGGGTCAAGCCGGCCTTCAAGGAGCTCAGGAAGGAGCTCGGGCGGTACGGCCGCGAGGTCGCGATCGACGTCGGAGACGATCACGCCTCCCTCGACGTCCGTTTCCGGGGGCGGCTCGAGTTGAACTATCGGATCGTGGTCCGCGGAATGCGCCCCCATCCCGAGTCTTTTTACCAGGTCCCGTCGGGCGGCGGGCTCAGGTCCGAGGGCGCGTTCAAGACGGGGGCCCGCCCCGCCGAGATCGCGGATCTCTCCAAGGACGATATCGTCAAGGACTTTCTGCGGGAATACCGGTCCTGCCTGGTCGCCGTCAAGCCCTGATCCCGGCCTGCGCCCACTTCAACTCCCGTTTTTCCCCGTCCCCGTTTTTCGTGCTTGACGAAGTCCGCCTCCCGGTTCTATAGTGCGGCAAGGGCGCGCCTATGAAAGGGGACAGCCTTGAACAACCTTGTCGCCGGGCCCGTGCCCGAACGGAGAGATTCGCCCGCCATCCTCGCGCCGGCCAGAGAGCCGCTTTCTTATGGCCGATTGGCTTCCGTCATCGGGGAGAACCTGGAAAAGCTCCGTGATGCCGGCCTCGGCGCGAACGACCGCATCGCCATCGTCCTGCCCAACGGCCCCGAGATGGCCGTCGCCCTCCTCGCCGCGATGACCGCCGGCGCGGCGGCCCCTCTCAACCCGAACTATTCGAGGGCGGAGTTCGACTTCTATCTGACCGACCTCGAAGCGGGAGCCCTGATCGCCCTGGCCGGGGCGAAGAGTCCCGCCCTCGCGGCGGCCCGGTCGAGCGGGGTTCCCGTCATCGAGCTCGAGCCCGACCCGTCGTCGGAGGCCGGTTCGTTCCGGCTCTCCCGTCCTCCGGTCCGCCGGCCCCGCCGCGAAGGACTCCCGGGACCGGACGACATCGCGCTCCTCCTGCATACCTCGGGGACGACATCGAAGCCCAAGCTCGTGCCCCTCACGCACTCCAATTTGCGCTCTTCGGCGGGCCATATCGCCGAGAGCCTCCGCCTGTCCCCCGGGGACAGGAGTCTCGGCGTCATGCCCTTGTTCCATATCCACGGCCTCGTCGCGGGCCTCCTGGCGTCCCTCTCCTCCGGCGGAAGCATCGTCTGCGCCCCCGGCTTCCGGGCCGACGATTTCTTCGAATGGCTTCGGACGTTCCGTCCCACCTGGTACTCCGCCGTCCCGACGATCCACCAGGCCGTGTTGAAGCGCGCCCGCGAGGTCCCGGGCCTTCCCGGGGATCACAGCCTGAGATTCGTCAGGTCGTGCTCCTCTCCGCTCGCCCCGTCCGTGATGTCGGACCTGGAAGGGCTCTTCGGTGTCCCGGTCATCGAAGCGTACGGCATGACCGAAGCGGCCCATCAGATGGCCTGCAACCCCTTGCCGCCCCGCCCGCGGAAGCCCGGCTCGGTCGGTCTGCCGACGGGGATCGAGATCGCCATCCTGGACGAGAACGGGGACGCCGTTCCGCCGGGAATGACGGGTGAGATCTCGATCCGGGGCCGTTCCGTCACGTCGGGGTATCTGAACGACCCTGAGGCCAATGCCCGGGCGTTCACCGGCGGCCGGCTCCGGACGGGCGACCTCGGCTATCGCGACGCGGACGGCTACCTTTTCCTGCGCGGACGGCTGAAAGAGATGATCAACCGGGGAGGGGAGAAGATCTCGCCCCGGGGAGTGGACGACGTCCTCCTTTCGCACCCGGGCATCGCCCAGGCCGCGGCGTTTGCCGTGCCCGACGAGCGCCTGGGCGAGGACATCGCTGCGGCCGTGGTCCTCAGACCCGGGAGCCCGGCCGACGAAGCCGGCATCCGGGCCTATGCCGCCGGGAAGCTCGCTTATTTCAAGGTCCCCAGGCGCGTCATTTTCGTTGAAGAGATCCCGAAGGGCCCGACCGGCAAGCTCCAGCGCGCGGGACTGGCGGGGCAACTGGGCTTGTCCGGAGGGATCGGAATACGAGAAGCCCCGCGCGCGGGCGGGGAGGACGACCTCGGGAAGGGCGGCGGCACGGTGGAAGGGATCCTGGGCCTCATGACCAAGGCCTTGGGAGGGACTCCGCTCGGCCCCGATGATGGCTTTTTCGACACCGACGGGGATTCGATCCAGGCGGCCGCCTTTCTGGCGGACGTGGAACGCCGTTTCGGCGTGGACGTCCCCATCGGCGTGTTCATCGTCAACGAGACCGCCCGGCGCCTCGCGGCGATCGTCGAAGGCGGGGCCTCGTCCGATCCGGCGATCCTCGTCCCCGTCAAACGGGGCGGCCGGCTTCCACCCTTCTTTTGCGTCCATCCCCATGACGGCCGGGCGACCCTGTACTTCGGGCTGGCGAAACGGTTCGATGACGACCGTCCTTTTTATGTGTTCCAGGCTCCGTCGGAGGAAATCTTGCGTCCGGCTCCCGGCGGGATCGAACGGATGGCCGGACGATATATCGAGGAGATGCGCGCCCTCCGCCCGGAAGGCCCCTACTTGATCGGGGGCTACTGTTTCGGGGCCTTCGTCGCGTTCGAGATGGCCCGGAGGCTCGCCGCCGGAGGCGCGGACGTGGGCTTGCTGGCATTGATGGACGGCTACGCGCCGGGCTTTCCGATCCCATCGTCGCGCGGCCGGGTCCGAGGCGCGGCGTTCGCGTTCATCGACAGGGTGCGGCGGATCGGCCCGTTCCTGGAATACCTCTCTCGCGTGCCTTCCGGCCGGAAAAAAGAATACCTGACGCGCCTGATCCGGACGCCGGTGGGCGGGTCCCGCTCCGGCGTGCCCACGCTCCCGGGACGAGAGAATGACGCGGCCTGGCGATACGACCCCGCCCCGTACCCGGGTTCCGCCGTCCTGATCCGGCCCGGGCGGGAGCCTTGGGGCTTCCGGAGGGAGCCGGCCATGGGTTGGGACAAGTTCGTTTCCGGCGGGCTCGTCGTCGAGAACGTCGGCGGATACCACCGGAGCCTCATCTTCAAGCCTCATGATCGACTTCTGGCCGCGACGCTCGATCGCCACCTGCGCCGGGCCGGAGCGGCCGGCTGAACCGAACGCCGGGCCGTCGGCCCCGAAACCTGAGATGAGACCAAGCGAGAGGCTGTGGTCCCTGGGCGCGCAAAACGTTAGACAGGCGCTCCAATATGTGTTCTAATAAACCCCGTTGAATTCATCATAGGATCATGCGGATGGGCCTCTTCATTTTTCGCGTCTTCATCATCGGTTTGCTCACTGTCGGGGGATATTTCTATCCTCCCTTCACCCTGGGCCGGGAGCTTGGCGCGGCCGCGGCCTTTGTCCTGGGGGGCTTGTTCGTGGTCCTTGAGACCAGGGTCCGAAGGGCCCCGTTCAAGGTCATGTGGAGCGCTTCGATCGGCACAATGCTGGGGATCATCATCGGCTGGATGCTGGGGAGCATCTACCAGACCGTCGTCCACAGCCATGTCACGGCCTCCTTCATCCGCATCTTCTTCCTGGTCATCATGCCCTACATCGGCTTTCTCGTCGGCACCCGGAAGTCCGAATGGCTGGACCCCGCCCACCTCCTCCGATTTTTCAAGGAGGAGGAGAACGTCAGCCGCAGCACCAAGATCCTGGACACGAGCGTCATCATCGACGGCCGGATCGTGGACATCTGCGACACGGCCTTCATCGACGGGACGCTTGTCGTGCCCCGGTTCATCCTCAAGGAGCTCCAGCTCGTCGCCGATTCGCCGGACGGCATGAAGCGCCAGAGAGGACGGCGCGGCCTCGAGGTCCTGGACCACCTCCAGAAGTCCTCCCGGGTCTCCGTTGTCGTCTCCGAGCGGGATTTTCCGGAGGCCGGGGACGTCGATTCCAAGCTCATCGAGTGCGCCAAGAGCCTCAACGCCAAGATCATCACCAACGACTTCAACCTCAACAAAGTGGCCCAGCTCCAGGGCATTACCGTCCTTAACATCAACGAGCTGGCCAACGCCTTGAAGCCGGTCGTCCTTCCCGGCGAGGCCATGAAGGTCTTCATCCTGAAGGAGGGGAAGGAAAGAGACCAGGGCGTCGCCTACCTCGACGACGGCACCATGGTCGTCGTGGACAACTCCCGGCGCATGATCGGGCAGACCATCGATATCACGGTGACCTCGGTCCTTCAGACCACGGTCGGCAAAATGATCTTCGGAAGGTTCAACGAAGAATCCCGGTGAGCAAAGTATCCGTTCTTATCGTCGCGGCCGGCGAGGGCCGGCGTTTCGGCGCGGCCAAACAATTCGCGCTCCTGAAAGGGGAAACCCTTCTCGACCGGTGCCTGGAGACATTCGAGAGGAACGGCGCCGTGGACGAGATCATCCTGGTCCTTCCGGACCCCGAACAAAAGGGGTCGCTCAGGGGGAATTACCGGAAGATCGCATCCGTGGTCAAGGGGGAAGCGCGGCGGCAGGATTCCGTCCGGAACGGCTTCCGCGAGCTCCGGGCGTGCGACGAGGACGTCGTCCTCGTCCACGACGGGGCCAGGCCGCTCGTGGACGGAGAACTCATCAACCGCGTCATCCTGGAGGCGTCCCGGTCCGGGGCGGCCGTCCCGGTCCTGGCCCTGGAGGACACCGTGAAAGAGGTGCGGGACGGGAGCGTCGCCCTCACCCACGACCGGTCCAGGCTCTTCCGGGTCCAAACGCCCCAGGGGTTCCGCTACGGCGTCCTGAAAAAGGCCCTCGAGGCGGCGGCCCGGGACGGCTTTTACGGGACCGACGAGGCCATGCTCGTCGAGAGGACCGGAGGCCGGGTGAACGTCGTGGACGGCGACCCCCGGAACATCAAGGTCACGACGCCCCTGGACCTCAGGATCGCGGAGGCCCTGCTTGGACATTAGGATCGGACTCGGCTATGACCTCCACCGGTTCGGCCCGGGCCGGGGCCTGCGGCTCGGCGGTGTCGAGATCCCCTTCCCGCTCGGGCTCGCCGGGCACTCCGACGCCGACTGCCTCATTCATGCCGTCATGGATGCCCTGCTCGGCGCGGCGGGCGAGGGCGATATCGGCCGGCTCTTCCCGGACACGGACCCCGCCTATAAGGACGCCCGGAGCACGGCGCTGCTCGCGGCCGTGATGGAGCGCCTCAATAAAGCCGGGCTTGAGGTCATCCACGTGGATTCCGTGATCGTGACCGAGAGGCCCGCCGTTGCGCCCCACGTTCCGGCGATGAAACGCGTGCTCTGTCCTCTCCTGGGAGTCGCTCCCGACCGCTTGGGCATCAAAGGCAAGACCAACGAAGGCGTCGGCGCGATCGGCCGGGGCGAGGCCATCGCCTGTTGGGCAACGGCGCTTCTTCAAAAAAAAGCCTAGCTCATCGGATGATGAGCCGGGCTCCCCTGAGCACCAGCCGTGACGGTCACCTCGTAACCCCCAAGCCTTCCGGCCCGGATGAGGTCGAGCGTCGGGGACGTTACGATCATATTGAAGCCGGCGAGCGTCAGAAGCACGGCCGCCGCGAGAATGGCGATCCTGGTTTTCATCTTCATGGTTGATCTCCTATCTATTTTATTATCTTCGGTATGGCTTTTTAACCGGTCATTCCTATAGACGTATCGGGCATCATAAAAGTTGCATCCTAAAATTGCCGATAGGATTCTTTCTTTTCAGACTCACTCCCTATCGGCAATTTTGGGTTTTCCGAGGCCTTCTTTCTCCCCCGTCTAAATTAGCATATAATACTAAACCGATAGGAGAAACCCATGGCCAAAATCACATCCCGGCTCGCCCGGGTATCGGCTGCCGTTCTCGCCTTGTTTATAAGCCTTGTGGCCCAACAGGTGTCGATCGATGGAGAATGGGAACTCTTGGCCCAGACCCGGCGCGGCGATGTGACCTGGAAGGTCGTTTTCACCCAGGAGGGGGAATCCCTGACCGTGGCCATGACCGGCCCCAATGGCGGCGAGACCCAAGGGACGGGCATTTTGAAGGAGACGACGATCGAGTGGACCGTCAAGGTCACGACATCCCGGGGAAAATTGGAAATGATATACAAAGGGAGGGTCGAAGGCGACAAGATGTCCGGAGAGGTCCGGAGGGGGAACATCGGGACGGCCGCCTGGACGGCCAAAAGGAAGGTCTCCTGATCCCTCCGTTTCCAGGCTGCGATCCCGCCTCGCCCCGCTGAAACAAAACGGCCGCCGTCAGAGTTCATACCAGAGAATACCCCGCCCGGAGGGAAGATTTTAAACGCGCCTCCGTCTAAAGTGTGTCCGGAGGCAAAGACGAGTGACCCTGAATGGAAGACAGAAAGCTGGTCGAGCTGGCTCAGGAAGGCAGCGAAGAGGCTTTTTCGGAGCTGGTCAAGGTGTACCAGTCTAAGGTGTTCAGCATGGCCTTGAACTTCACGCGAGACCGGGAAACCGCGGACGACCTGTCCCAGGAGATCTTCCTGAAGGCGTACTTGGCGCTTCCCAAGTTCCGTTTTGGGTCCGAATTCGGAACGTGGCTCTACCGGGTGGCCATGAACCATGTGAAGGATTTCCTCAGGAAGAAAGGGAGGGTCAAGGTCGTCTCCCTGGAGGAGATCGGGGAGATTCCCGTCTCAGATGACGGCGTCGGAAAAGGGGAGAAGGAGCGGGAGGAGGAGAGGACAAAGAGGCTCCTCCACGCGCACGTCGAGACGCTTCCCCCCAAGTACCGGATCGTCCTGACCCTCAGAGATATCCAGAGCTTGCCCTATGATGAGATCTCCCGGGTCCTGAAGGTTTCCCCAGGCACGGTGGATTCCAGGCTCCACCGGGCGAGGAAAATGCTCCGGAAAAAGCTGGCCCCGCACATGAGCCGGGAAGGAGGGTTTTATGCGCTGCGATAAAGCTGAGAAGTGGTTTCTCAAGTCCTTCGATGGTCTCCTGGACGAGACCCGGACGGCCGAGCTGGGAAAGCACCTTCGCGCCTGCCCGGCCTGCTCCCGGATGGAGAAAGAGTACCGGGTCATGCTCGGCCTCCTCCGGAGCGAGGCGAAGGACGAGCCCCTCCCCTATTTCCGGGAGCGGCTGCAGGCGAAGTTCGTGCGGGAGAGAAAATCGTTCGCCCTTCTCCTCTGGGAGCGCTGGTGCCTGAAAGCCATCCCGGTCTTTCTGGGTGTCGTCTTGGCCCTCGGAGTGGCCCTGGTCTTTTTCGCCCCTCCCGATGAGACCCCCATGACCCAATCCGAGCTGCTCCTCATGAAGGACCAGGCCCCGATGTCCGATGTCCAATCCATCTTCGAAGTGCGGCAGGGCGAAGACCGGAACATGCAGCTCATCTTTGCCGCCGCCGATGAACGCGAGCCCGCGAGGAGGCCAATCCCATGAACGCCAAGGTCAAATTCTGGATCGTTTTTTCCCTCATCGCCGTCTTCATCATCGGAGGGACCGCCGGCTACTTCGGCGAGCGTTATCTCGTCCACAAGAGGCACGAGCCGGGGCCGGGGGATAGGGGCCGGCGCGGACCCCATTTCCCGACGGTCGAGATCCTGGCCAAGGAGCTCAGCCTGAGCCAGACCCAGCAGGACCAGATCCGGGAGATCTTCAAACGCAACGAAGACCGGCTCGAGGCCTTCGGCGAGGAGTTCCACAAGCGCCTCGGCGAGATGCGATCCCAGATCAAGGACGAGATCGACGCTGTGCTGACCCCGGAGCAGAAGCAGAAGCTGGAGGCCATGATCGACGAATATATCGGCAGGCGGAAAGCCCCGCACGAAGACATGCGGAGGGACCCCTCCCGGCAAACGGATAAAGGAGAAGTGAAGTGAAAAAGAAGCCCATCCTCATCATCGCCGCGACGATCGTCGTCGCGGGAGTCCTCTTCGGGCTGACCGTTTTCAAAGGCCGCAAGAACGGGGCCGTGAAGTACCGAACGGAAACCATGGCCAAGGGAGACCTCGAAGCCCTGGTGGTGACCTCCGGGGCCCTCAACCCGGTCCGCCTCGTCGAGGTCGGGAGCCAGGTCTCCGGCAGGATCGACAAGCTCTATGTGGATTTCAACTCCCAGGTCAAGGCCGGCCAGGTCCTGGCCGAACTCGACCAGTCCCTCCTCAGGGCGAAGATCGACCAGAACAACGCGAACTATCTGAGCGCCTTGGCCTCCCTCGAGAGGGCCAAGGTCACGCTGGACAACCTGAAGAAGAAATATGAAAGGTCCCTGAGCCTTTTTGAAAAGGACCTCATCTCCTTCGAGGAGAAGGAAGCGGCCGAGGCGGCTTACCTCGGGGCCAAGGCGGACGTCCAGTCCTCCGAGGCCAGGCTGGCCCAGGCCAAGTCCCTGCTCGATTCGAGCCAGGTCGATCTGGCCTACGCCACGATCCGCTCCCCCATCGACGGCGTCGTCATCAACCGGCTCATCAACATCGGCCAGACCGTCGCCGCCAGTTTTCAGGCCCCCAAGCTCTTCGAGATCGCAAACGACCTCAGCAAGATGCAGGTCGAGTGCGACGTGGACGAGGCGGACATCGGCAAGGTCAAGGAAACCCAAAAGGTCCGCTTCACGGTGGATTCTTTTCCCAACGAAACGTTTTTTGGCACCGTCAACCAGGTCCGTTATTCCCCGACGGTCATCCAGAACGTCGTCACCTACACGACGATCGTCGACGTCGATAACCCCGGCATGAAGCTGCGGCCGGGGATGACGGCCACGGTCTCCATCATTTCCGGCGAAGCCAAGAACGTCCTCCGGGTCCCGAACGCCGCCCTGCGGTTCACGCCGAACCTGCCCGCCGAGGAGATGCAGAAGGTCATGAAGGAGGCGGAAGAGAAGATGGCGGCCAGGCGAGGGCAGGAGGGCGGATCCGGGCAGGCGGGCGCCGGTCCCGAAGGCCACGCGTCCGGTCCGACCGCTCCGGGCGAAGCGGCCCGGTCCGGGGAAGGCGGACAGCGGTCCACGATATCCGGTCAGGATCAGGGAGCCGCGGCGCCCCAGGGGGCGCGGCTGAGACAGCCCTCCCGGGTATGGGTCCAGGATGAGGACGGCAAGCTCCGGATCATTTTCATCAGGCCCGGCGTCGTGGACAACTCCTACACGGAGGTTCTCCGCGGCGAACTCCAGGAAGGCCAGAAGGTCATCATCGGCACGGAAGGCGGGCCGATCGTGGCTGCGACCCCCGGCGGGCCCCAGGGTCAGCCCCAGCGGATGATGTTCATCGGCCGGTAAAGACCCATGGCGAAAAAGATCATCGAACTTCAGAACCTGGCCAAGACCTACAAGGTCGGGGACACGGAGGTCCAGGCCCTGCGGGGCATCTCTTACAGCGTCGACGAGGGGGCTTTCGTGGCCATCATGGGTCCCTCCGGCTCGGGGAAGTCCACCCTGATGAACATCATCGGCTGCCTGGACAAACCCACGTCCGGAAACTATATCCTGGAAGGCGAAGATGTTTCCACCTTCGACAAGAACACGCTGGCCCGCATCCGGAACCGGAAGATCGGATTCGTTTTTCAGACCTTCAATCTCCTTTCCCGGACCTCGGCCCTCGAGAACGTCGAGCTTCCCCTCCTCTACTCCAACGTCCATACCAAGCAGAGGCACGAGATGGCCCTCCACGCCCTGGAATCCGTCGGGCTCAAGAACCGGGCCCACCACAAGACCAACCAGCTTTCCGGCGGCGAGCAGCAGCGGATCGCCATAGCCCGCGCCCTGCTGAACAACCCGGCGCTGATCCTGGCCGACGAACCGACGGGGAACCTGGACTCCAAGACAAGCAGCGAGATCATGGACATCTTCACCAAGCTCAACGTCGAGAAAGGGATCACCATGGTCATGGTGACCCACGAACTGGACATTGCCGCCTATGCCCGGAAGAGGATCCATGTCCGGGACGGGCAGATCATCCGCGAGGATTAATTCCATGAACAAGGAGTCGTTTCCATGAACATCCTGCGCACGAGCCGGATCGCGCTCCGGGCCCTGGCCCGGAATAAAATGAGGTCGTTCCTGACGGCCTTGGGCATCATCATCGGCGTCGGGGCCGTCATCGCCATGGTCAGCCTCGGCGAGGGCGCCAAGAAGGGCGTCGAGGAGCGGTTCAATTCCCTGGGGACGAACCTCCTGAACGTTTTCCCCGGCAGCCGGAACGTCCATGGGGTCCACAGCGGCGGCGGCGGCTGGCAAAGCCTCAAGGCCGAGGACGCCGAGGTCATCGCGACCCAGTGTGACGCCGTGAAATACGTATCGCCGTCGGCCAACTCCCGGGGCCAGGTCATCTACGCGAACAAGAACTGGAACACGTCCATCCAGGGGACCGGAGCCCGATATCCCGAGGTCCGGAACTGGGAGGTTGAATCGGGGACTTTCTTCGACGAAACCCATGTCAAGGCCGCGGCCAAGGTTTGCGTCCTCGGGAGCGAGGTCAAGAAGTCCCTTTTCGAGGACGAAGACCCCCTCGGCAAGGTCATCCGGGTCAAGAAGATCCCGTTCCGGGTCCTGGGCGTCCTGAAATCCAAGGGCGAGGCCGGCGGATTCTTCAACCGGGACGACATCATCGTCATCCCTTATACGACGGTCATGAAAAGGCTTTCCGGCGAGGATCACATCAACAGCATCGACATCCAGGCGGTCTCGATGGAGCGGACGGTCGAAGCCCAACGCCAGATCCAGGAGGTCCTCCGCATCCAGCACAAGATCGCCCCCGGGGCCGAAGACGACTTCCAGGTCCGGAACATGTCCGAGATCGCCGAAGGCGCGGCCCAATCGACCCAGATCCTGGGCATCTTGCTGGGGAGCATCGCCTCCATTTCGCTCCTCGTGGGCGGTATCGGCATCATGAACATCATGCTGGTTTCCGTGACGGAGAGGATCCGGGAGATCGGCATCCGCATGGCCGTCGGGGCGCGGGAGAAGGACATCCTCCTCCAGTTCCTGACCGAGGCGGTGGTCCTCAGCGTCCTGGGCGGCGCCCTGGGGGTCGCCTTCGGCATCGGCAGTTCCAAACTGATGAAGTTCATCCCCATTTTCGCCGGGTGGAAGACCATCGTGTCGCCCTCCGCCATTGCCCTGGCTTTCGTGTTTTCCGCTTCCGTGGGGATCTTTTTCGGCTTCTATCCCGCCCGCAAGGCGTCCAAGCTCGACCCGATCGATGCCCTCCGGTATGAATGATCGTTGACATGAGACAAGGAGACCCAAGATGAAATCTCGCACCCTGGGAACCCTGGCCCTCCTCGCGCTGGGGACCGTGACGCTCGCGTTCAGCCGACAGGAGGAAAACCCCCTCGCCCTCTCCCTCGAGGACTGCGTCCTGAGGGCGATGAAGAACAACCTCTCGGTGGCCATCCAGGTCCTGAACCCGGAGATCTCGGTCGCCTCGGTCTCGCGCGCCCAGGAAAAGTTTTATCCCAGCCTCTCATTCAGTTTCAATAAGAGAAACACCGATGCGGCGTCCTATTCCTACCTGGACGCGGCGGAGAGTGTCATCAACAAGCTTAACGATTACTCCGTCCAGCTCAATGAAACGATCCCCGGGGGCGGCTCGCTGGGTCTGTCCCTGAACACCAACAAGAACGACTCCAACCGGAGCTTCCAGACCATCAATCCCCGCTTCGGCAGCACGCTGACCTTTAATTTTTCCCAGCCGCTTCTGAAGGACTTCGGCTGGGACATCAGCCGCAGGGAGATCCTCATCGCCCGGAACAACCTGGCCATCACCGAGAACCAGCTCGAACAGACGCTCATGGAGACCATCTACTCGGTCGAGGACGCCTACTGGAACCTCGTCTACAGCATCGACAATCTAGAGGTCAAACGCCGGTCCCTCAAGCTGGCCCAGGACCTGCTGGACAAGAACAGGCGGTCCGTCGAGGTCGGCCAGCTGGCCCCGATCGAGGTCCTGAGCGCCCAGGCCGAAGTGGCGACCCGGGAAGCGGACATCCTCCAGGCCGAAGCCCTGGTCAAGAACAACGAGGACCGGCTGAAGATGATCCTCAACCTCTCCGCGGTGGAAGAGAAGGCCTTCACTTCGATCGAACCCAAGGACAAGCCGAAGTCCCAGGAAACGAAAATGGCCCTGGACGAGGCCCTGGTGACCGCCATGGAGAACCGTCCGGAGCTCAGGGCTTCCCGAATCGGCCTGAAGAACCAGGAGCTTAACGTCACCTACGCCAGGAACCAGCTCTTGCCGGGGCTCAACCTGACGGCCTCCTACTGGAGCCCCGGGGTCTCGGGCGAACAGATCATCTACTTGAACAACAACCCCCTGACCGGGATCATCATCGGGAGGGTCCCGGGCGGTTCATCGGCCGCCATGAAGGACGCGTTCAATTTCAAGTATCAGAATTGGTCCGTGGGACTGACCCTGACCCTCCCCATGAATAACTTCCTGTCGAGGGCCATGTATACCCAGGCCAAGCTCAACATGGAGCAGTCCTTGCTCAACCTCAAGAGCCAGGAGCAGCAGATCTTCCTGGAGATCAAGAACGCCGTTCGGGCCGTCGAGACCAACTACAAACGCATCCAGGCTTACCGGGTCGCCCGGGAACTCGCCGAGCAGAAACTCGCCGCCGAAGAGGAGAAGCTCAAGGTCGGACTGAGCACCAACTACATGGTCCTCCAGTACCAGAGGGACCTGTCCACCGCCCGCAGCACCGAGCTCAGGGCCATCGTGGATTACAATCTCTCCACGGCCGCGCTGGACAGGGCGCTCGGCTTGAGCCTCAAGAACAAGAACATGAAGGTCTCGGATTTCGCCAGGACGGACTGACGCGCGCCTGCCGGGTCTCTTCCATTTCGTGCGGCTTTCGATGGCCGTGATGCGCATAAGAGGGCATGGGGAAGGGCATTGCTTCCGGCTCCTGCCGCTGCTTCGCCTCGGGCCGGCCCCGTACCCTTGCGTTTCCCATTGCCTCCAACGAGCGGCAACGGCTGTTGACGTTTTCTCGACCTGATTCGCCCTTCCGGGCCGCGGATCCCCCGGCCGAATATTTCTCATAAAGCTCTCTTATGCCGAAGGGGAGGTCCGGGTGATTTCCGGCTCATCGGGCAGCGCTGACGGCATCCGGATTGCCCGTCCGCGCTCTCCAGGCGTCATTGAGATGTTCCCAGCCTTGATTTATGCTTCCATACGGTGGCGAGATGGGATAATCGATGCGAAAACGCGTCTCCAACCGGCTCAGCAGAAAACGAAATACCTATGGAGACGCCGGGGGTGCTCCAGGCTTAACGCAGTCCTGGAATGGGACCCGAAAAGCGGTTACATCGTGGCCGTCATGTCCAATTTCGGACCGCCGAGCGCCCAGCGCGTGGCCCGGCAGATCCGTTCCTGGCTGCCGAGGAAGGGGACGGCCTGATCCCTCCGCCACGTTACACCAGGAAGAGTCCCGTCCCGGCAAGAAACATGGTGTCATCGACTTGACTTTTTTTACACCATGTTTTAGTATAAATATGGAATAATATGGTGTAATATGCCGCTGGAAGCCAATCTCGTATATTTAGACGAAGAGCTGAAAAGAAGCCGGGAGCGCCTGGTGTCGATGAAGCGTTTTCTGAAGGATCATCCGGCGGTGTCTGTTTATAAACGCGTCATCCGCGGGAACGTTTATTTTTATAAAAAGTACTGGAAGGGGGGCAAATCCATATCGGAATTCCTTTGCCGGAGCCATCGTGAATATCAAGCGAGGATAGAGGATATCGAAGCGGTCAATAAGAAAAGGGGACGCGTCAAAGAGCAGGTCCGATCGATCCAGGTGAGCATCAAGGCCCTGCAAAGACAATTGGATATCGTCCGCCGTGCCTATGAGAGTTCCAGGCATTGAACGTGAGTTCTTGGCCATTCTCAGGAATCTGGCCGGGATCGGCGCCCTCGACCACCTTGTCCTGATCGGCAGTTGGGTGCTTCCCGTCTATGTCGAGAATCTGGGGATCGCGCCCATCCCTTTCACCACGACGGACGTTGACTTCTCCGTGATAAGGCCCCATGATCGTACCGTCAGATCCGACCCCTCGGTTCGCCAGAGGCTCACGGAGCTCGGTTATACGTCTGTGGCGGAACCCCTGACGGGGGCTGAAAGATACGTCCCTGCCATCGACGCGGCCGAGAACCGGCTGACCATCGATTTTCTGTGCGAACCGGGGCGAATCGTTCGCGCTCCCTATCATATCCCCGGCTTGGGGATCACCTCGACGCCGATCCGTTTTCAGCGGGTCTTGTTGGAAAACACGGAGAGAATGGCCTATAAGCGTCTGTTGATATCGGTTCCGAAGCCGGCCTTCTGGGCGGCCCACAAGATAGCGATTTCGCAATTGAGAGCTGGCGAGCTGGCCGAGCCTAAGATGTTCAAGGACCTGGATTCTGCGGCCGTCATCGTTGACCTCAATGGCGAGGCTGGCATCCGCTCCGCGGCAGAGACGTATCCCGGCAAGTTCCTTGGGCTTTTCCGGAAAGGATGGGGTCGTTTCGCCCGTCGGAGGGCCTAGCCCTTGAAAAACGCCCGGCGAATCTCTATAATAAGCGAGCCCTCGCGGGGTCGTAGTTCAGTTGGTTAGAACGCCGGCCTGTCACGCCGGAGGTCGCGAGTTTGAGTCTCGTCGGCCCCGCCAATCGTTTTTTTCCTGTTCAATACCTGTCAAGCCATTTAAAAACCTTACTCTAGAGGGTATCGTCTTGCCATTTAAAAATCTTACCCTGGCGGAGAGGGGTTGAGGAGTCATAGGCTGCTCGAAACGACGTGGGGGAAGGAGAGTGTCCGCGAGAGCGAGCGGGAGATCTCCATGTCCGACACGCCCTTGGGTTTTACGGTTTTACTGCGGGTGTGACGGAGCGACCAGATCCGATCGAGCTTCCGCCGGATTATACCCGCCAA
>Ga0315285_10004044_pt1 | contig 15220 bp, 16 predicted proteins | sample YL17G09_36_MG_FD_203698 | JGI IMG/M metagenome (GOLD analysis project Ga0315285, IMG submission 203698) | Sediment microbial communities from Yellowstone Lake, YNP, Wyoming, USA - YL17G09_36 | ecosystem: Environmental > Aquatic > Freshwater > Lake > Sediment | place: USA: Wyoming | collected...
TTAAGGGAAAAAACCTCTAAGTTAGCGCTTATGCCCCTCGAGGGGGAGGGTTAGGGTGGGGGGGATACATTTTGCGTAATAAAAATCTCAGAGTTCGAAAGTAAGTAGTGCAGAGAGCACAGAATGGGGGCGGGATACCAGGGGCTCCCTTGAAATGAAGAGGAGAAAATAATGGCCATTTCCCGAAGGCAATTCATCAAGAAGGCCACGCTCGCAGGGGCCACCCTGGCCGTTTCCCCGATGATCTTCGTTCCCAAGGCGAGGGCGGCCTGGGAGAGGAAGTCGATCGTCCATCCGAACGTAAACAACCTCCGGGTCGTGGGAATAACGGACCCCAAAATGATCAAGGGGGTCCAGCCCGTCACCTCCTGGTCGCTCCAGGAAAAGATGGTGGCCAAAGACGCGGTCTGGGAGAACCTAGACAAACTGGCCTGCGGCCTGGTGGAGACACGAAGCCCGGAAGAAGCCTGGCGCGCTGTTTTTATTAAACCTTCCAGGAAATCCTGGGCCCACACGGTGGTGGCGATTAAGACCAACAACATCTCCCTCCAGCACACCCGCAGCGCGGTCATGTCCAAGGTCTGCCATGTGTTTACCGATTTCCTGGGGGTGAGGGGAACCAATATTCATATCTACGATGGAATTCACGGCGGGTCCATGGGCAAGAACACGCCTTTCACCGGCCTGCCGGAAGGGGTTAAAATCGAGGATCAGTGGGGCGGAATCAACACCCCGGTGTCCGTGCCGGCTCCCTGGGGGGACGGCAGAAGGACGACCAAATGCCTGCGCCACTTAGCCGAAGGAAAGGTGGATATTCTGGTCAACATCGCCCTGTGCAAGGGCCACAGCGACACCTTGGGCGGTTTCACCATGACCATGAAGAACCACATGGGGACCTTTTCGCCCATGTATGTGCACCAGGACGAAGCCCTGGAATATCTCCTGGCGGTCAACCAAACCCCGCAGGTCTTGGGTCCCATGGACCCCAAGACCGGACGGGTGCTCTTTCCCCTCCAGCAGCTCTGCATCGTCGACGCCCTCTGGGCCAGCGAAGGGGGGCCCGGAGGCTATCCTAGGACTCAATCCAATTTCCTGGCCATGGGAGTTCTTTCGCCGGTGGTGGATTATATGCTGGCCACCCGGTTCCGCAAGGAGAAGATGGGCTGGGACATCAACAAACAAGCCACCCGCCGGATGCTGACCGATTTCGGCTACCAAGAGACCGACCTGCCGGCCGGGGGTAAATTGATAGAAATATGAATATTGGAAGTCTTTTGTAATACCAAAATACTGTTGACTTACTTTTTAATTTTAGGTAATATTTAACCATACAAGTAGGCCAGAGGGGAAAATGGAGACTTCTATCACGATAAAAGGGCAGGTGGTAATCCCGGCAAAGATCAGGCAGCGCTTGGGCCTCAAGAAAGGGACCAAGATTTTTGTTGAAGAGCGGAATGGGGAGATCGTACTCAGGCCAATGAATCGTGAATATTTTCAAAAGATGAGCGGTATCCTTAAAGGGGGCGGGCTGACCAAAGCCCTGGAACGGTCCAGACGGGAAGACCTTAAACGGGAGGAGGAGAAAATTGGCCGGGCCAAAGGTTCTCGATAGCTGGGCGCTTTTGTGTTACCTCGAAAAGGAGCCTGGTTACGAAAAAATAATTCATTTATTTGAAGAGGCCGCTGAGTCTTCCGAGCCGCTCCTAATGTGTGTAATAAATTGGGGAGAAGTCTATTATCAGGTGGCTAGGCAATATGGAGAACCCCAAGCCCAGGAAATTGAGCGTCTGATTCAGTCATTACCCATAACCGTTGTTAATGCCGACAAAGAATTAACCCGCGAAGCCGCTCGCCTCAAAACCAACAAGAAATTAGCCTACGCTGACTGTTTCGCTGCTGCCCTGGCCCAAATGAAAAAGGCGGAACTATATACCGGTGACCCGGAATTCAAAGCAGTGGAGAAGGACGTCAAAGTAACCTGGCTTTGAATTTATCCTGCCCTCAAAGATTCTGACCAAAATTTCCGAGTGCCCTGGGAATAAAATCCGCTGAAAAATCCGCACCCCACCGGCTCTTCCATGAATACCCCCTCTCCAGGTTATGACAACGCCCTCCGGCTAGGATGTCTTTAAACCATTTTCTGCCTCAAGGGACTGATGATTATTTGCAAAAAGTTGGAGTTTACAACCGCGAATAGGATTCGGTCAGATAAGGAGTCCTTCCTGTAATGTTGTTTTTTAAATTCGGCCCGACCATAGAACTTTTCAGTGGGAAATAAACGAAGCCACTCCACGGTCAGACGGGCTGACTTGGAGAGTACGTAAACGGCGTAAATAGGTGCGTTAAAAAGGAATTTACCACGGCGGGAGAACCTTAACTATTTTATTATATTAAGCTTTATTAGTTTTATGGGTGGTGTGTTAATGCAATAAATCAATAGATGGAGGGGAGGGATTTTCAGTTGACTAAAAGAGGAAAATCTGTCATTTCTTAGACGAGCGTGATTATAAAAAGATGGTTTGCCACCAAATTTGGGTAACCGCTGCACGGTAACGCATGGAAAGATCCTGCACTTCTTTAAAAGGAGATTGAAAATGCGTAGAATCTCTTGGATCGTCGTTCCCCTTTTTTGCCTATTTCCTACAATCAGTTTTGCCCAAAATGATCTAGCCGGAAAACAGGACCTGATCAAGAAAAAAGAAGCTGACTGGCAAGCACAGGAAAGTAATATTCAGAAGAAACGTGCAGAATTGCAAAGACTTATTTCCTCGCTTGACTCCCTTAAAAGGGATGCCCAAATCAAACAGGATAAGCAAGCGCAAGCCAAAGACGCGTATTCTCGTGCCTCACAGAATGTTGATATCATGACTCCACAGCAGTTGGGGAATTTTCTTACCGAATATCAGAATGCTGATAAAGAGTGGAGAATGGCGGAGGCTGAGATGAAGAAGGCCGAAAGGGACAAAGGATTCGCCGAGAGAGAACTCCAGCGTCTCCAAGATCAGCAGATTGAAAGAAGGATCGAAATTTACGGGCTTCAGGCTGAGCTTTATGACGCCAGCATGCGGGAGGCGGTTTGGGTCGAAGGAGCTGGTGAATCCATCCTGGACGAAAATAAGACGATGAAGCAGGCCCAGGACCTTGCCTTAGAGTACGCCCGTCGTGATGCCGTCGAAAGGGGAGGTAAGATGCTGATCGAATCCTTAACCCAGGTGGAGATGTTCCAATTGATCAAGGATGAGATCAAGATGTCCGCCAAAGTGCAAGTCATCGAGCAGGACCAGCGGGGTGATTTCGGCAAGGTAAATCGAGTCGTCGCGGGCGATCTGATTAAGTTTACCGCAAAGGTTCGCCTTAAGGTGCAGAGCGTGGCCACATATAACCCCTACCGTGAACGTATTAAGGAATTGAAGGGAGATAAAGCTGCAGCATCTTTATCCCCCTCTGTTGGCGGTGAGATCTCTGGGAGCGGAGGACTCTTCTCTATTGAATCCATTGCAGGCTGGGGCACAGATTTTACGGACGGTTCATCCGTCTGCTTCTACAGCGAATACCCCAATTTAGCTTTTAGTGACGACCCAGATCGTTGTAAATCTGGATGGAGGGCAGAGAATGCATCTTGGCGAGGCAATTATCGGATAGAAAAAAACAAATTGATCCTGGAAGCCCACGACATACGATCGCAATATCCGCCTTCGCATGAGCTAGGAATCGGCTATACTGTAACTTTGAGAGGGGCTAAATTCAAGGATGGATCTCGTACCAAGATATTTATTCTCTACAGATTCAGTGGAATTCCTTCCAAGAATGACGTTGAACTAGAGGTCCCCCTGAATGTCGAGCGGTAGAGCTCAGGGAGAGTCACCACAGATAAGGCTTCTACCCAACCTATCACTGCGTACGATAACTGCGTCAAAGCAGACGGTGACAATAGGAGGCTCCTACCCCGCTCTACCATCGCCGGTTACCTACGAGGTATGCTTACTTTCAACCAGTAATCTTTGACCATCAGAGTTATCTTAGACTGAAGAGTTGGTGGAAGCTTCACCGAGTGCTTGCCAATAGCGTGATCCCTGCAATTCCCGCCCCGTTACTCCATTTGGAGTAGTAATCATCTGTTCCTTGCTTCCGCGGACGTCTGCGCAAGGCCCGGCCGAAACCTTGTTGTAATGGGGCCAAACCGACAGAACCTATTGGCCCCCAATTGCCTATGAATCCTAGGAGGAGGCAAAAGTTCTTAAGGCTGAGGCCCGGTGGAGCCAAAGAAGGATGAGGAGGATCCCTCTATAGAAGGGGTGGTTGGAGTGCCGCTATTTTGTTTTCGGAGTGGTTACGGTGCCGGGGGACCTTTCTCCCGTCGAATATCTCGGGGGGGAAGGAGTTGTGGGGTCCGAAGGCTGAGTCGGCTTTGACCCCGATGAAGGTTCTCGTTGGTAGGTTTCGGGGCTCCTCGATTCAGAAGAGTCCGGAATGATCGTCTGAGTTGTTGCTTTTGGCTTTTTGAATTCCCGGGTGTAATACAACTTGGAATATCTGGGGTTCAGCTTAACGGCCCGGTTGTAATCTTGGATCCCCTGCCGGTTGTCGCCCATCAGAATGTACACGAATCCCCGGCTGCTGTACCCCTTGGGGTCATTTGGCCTAAGGAGAATGACCCGGTCGAAGGCGTTCGCCGCTTCCCGGTAGTCCCCAGCCATGGACAGGGCGCTGCCCTTCTCAAACCAGTCGGTAGCCATCAACTGGTTGACCGCTTCGGTGTACCTCTGGATCTTCTCGCGGTCGGCCAGCGCCAGTTGTTCCTTCAGCTTTTCAATCTCCTTTAAAGCCTGAACCGCTTCCTGCCGGGCTTCTTCCAGCTCCTTTCTCAACAGGGAATCTTTCCGGACGCTTTCCAGCAACAGGGCGACTTCTTCCGGGTCGGCGATGATTTGGGCCTTCAACCAGTATTCTTTCCCATTCCATCTTTCTTCCAGGATCGAGGTCTGAACGACCCCGGCGGCAAAAGTGGTAATCTCATCCTTCACCAGTTGAAAATTCTGCACCACGGTGGTGCTTTCCACGTAGGTTCCCAATTCTTCCAAGAGTAACCTCTTGGCCTGCTCCAGGGCGATCATCCGGCAGGAGACCTTGCTGTCCATCTCCGTTGCCTGGTAGGTAAAATCTCGGACAAAGGTCTTAACTGCCGCTTCGCGGGGGAGGGGATACAGCAGGAAGAAAAGGCAAAGGAGATATAAAGCCGCTTTTCTCATTTCGGTCCACCTCCGGGAAAGACTTGCCCCAAACCCATTTTACTTCTTCCAGGAAAGGGAATCAACGATCCTGAAGTTCTGCTAAGATGGAGAGGCGTTTCGCGATCCGGCCCTACGTCTTTCTCAATTTGGACACAGATGGAAACGGCGCGGCAGAGCCGCGCCCCAAAAAACAATGGAGGAGAGAGTATGGAGAGAAAGGAAATTTTAGTAGATCCGGGAAAGGTGCAGTGGGAAAGGATTGCCTTGCCGGGGATTCAAATCAAATATCTTTATAAGAATGAACAAACCGGCGCATCCATCGCCCTATGCCGGTTCGAAAAAGGCACCGGAATTCCGGAGCCCCACCTTCACGCCTCCAACCAGTTCATGTACGTCCTGAAGGGAAAATTCAGCTACCCCGGAATCGAAGTGAAAGAGGGGATGCTCTACATCAACCCCAAGGATAACGTCCACGGCCCATCCGTAGCCCTGGAAGATTCGCTCGTCCTGGAGATCTACGACGGGCCTCATTATTATCCGGAGAAGAAGCCGTATTAAAAGATAGCATGGAGCGGAGAGCAGGGAGCAGAGAGATGAAAGCTGAAAGCTTAAAGCTCAAAGCTTAAAGTAAAAGCTTACCAATGATATTTGAAATTTCCCGCCCCCTCGCCCGCGGCTACCCGTCGTCGTCTGCATCGGCCTTGCTTGATGAGTTCTCTTTCACGGCGTGAAATCCCGGGTACTTCGACTCGAAGAAACCCTTGTCTGATTCCAGGAACTCCTCAAAACTCCAAGGGGCCGCCCCCACTCTATGCTCGAATTCCGGCCTGACCAGGTAAGTCTGCGCTTGTCTGACGGTGCCATCGTCAAGTTCGATGCCAACGGAGGTCCTGTAGTACATCTCTCCCTCGAATGCGTCGAGACGCTTCCAGGCATCCTCGGGCAAATCGCGGTAAACCAACCCCTCTACAACCTCGCCCCTCCTTGGAACGATTCCCGGATAAACCTCACCGCGGATGGTTCCGCGGTGGTAGTCCCTTAAAAGCCCGCGAACGCCCCTGAAAGGGAATCCGGTCACCGCGAGCATGATCTCCTGACACATCAGGGTCCCGTAGGCAAATAGATTTTTCATCATCTTGGGGTCACGACGCCATGCGGTTCAGCGGCCGCGCCGTCCGCTGCAACCGCTCAGGCACCCCCTATTCTGCGGGCATCTCGCCAAGCGCGGCGAGCGCATCCTGCTGTTTGGAGCGCTTTTTGCATTATTTATATCGGGAAGATTCAGCTCGATGGGCGTTCCATTGGAGTCCGTTGCTCAAACTGTCCCGAAACGTTCTTTAATTCCATGAAATTGAAACTGAAATTGAAAAAGTGAAGTTTTTTCGTTCAGAAAGAATCCATGGAACCCCTTCAACCTCGTCAGCTTTTCACCCAATAGGCCAAAAAAGTGACTAAATGAGAGCACTTCCTCCAAACCATTATGGAATCATACTTTTCAACAGGTTGACTTCGAACCAACCCCTCTATCCTCACTATCTTCTTTTGCAGGTTTATTGGCAATTGACTAATATAAGGAGGAAATCAATGAACAAAGCTAAAGATTGGTCAAAGACTTTTTTAATTCTGGTCGCCCTCCTTTCCCTGGTATTTGCCGCTGCATGTGCTGAAGTTCGCTTGAACTTGAATACGATTCCTGCCCCGCCGCCGACTAACAAACTGCGGGTCTTCATACAGCCCGTCTCAGGCTATAACCCGTTTGGCTGGAAAACACCCCAGGCAGAGTATGCCAGAATAAACATCCAAGGGATCGGGAATTATTTTTGGCAGACGGGGATCTATGAAGTGATCGAGGAAAAAGAGGTCGATAGGGTCCTCGGAAAACAGCCCGATTCATCGGAGTGGTCGCGAAAGGATTGGGACTTGACCAGGCAGGTTGGCAGAGCCCTCCATGCCGAATACGCAATGATTGTGGAACGAGGCACCCTCGGCGGTCAGTTTTATTGGCGTACCATCTTAATCAACGTGGAAACGGGGAGAAAATATGAATTTTCGACGCCCGTACCGCTAGGCCGTGCAGAGGACTATTCCCCTATTGTCAGGTTTTCCTACCAGAAAATATTCAGCGAGGCCAAGAGCGATTTGCTGGCCACAGCAATCCGCAAAGGCCGTCTGGCGGCGCCCGAGATCACGGCGCAGCAGATACCCGCTCCCAAAGGTAAATCTGCCCCGGCCCCCACGCTACCGATGGGGCCCCCGAAACCCGTGCCCCCGCCTTCCCTCCCGGATGGCAAGCCGTCTCCTTCACCTTCGCAGGCTCCGGTGGACAAAGTTCCTATTCCGAGACCCGTTGCCTCACCAGCACCAATACCTCCTAAAGAGCCCATTCCTCCTCCAGCGATTGCCCGGGAGGCTGGTTTGGGAAAGGCACCCCTGGCGGAACTTCAGCCCGAGGGCGGGAAAAAGTTGGCGGTTTATGATCTGGAGGCAATTGAAGCTAATAAAGTCGTGGCCCTGATTCTTACGGAGGCATTGCGGCATGAGCTCTTTAAGCTGAAGGTTTTTCATCTGGTCAACCGGGAGAATATTGTTAGCGTTCTGGAAGAGATGGCCCTTCAGAAGACCGGCCTAGTGGACGAAAAAGAAGCTGTTAAGGCAGGGAAAGGACTGGCCGCTCAGCAGATTGTTCTTGGCCGGTATGGAACCTTAGGAAAAATTTCGGTCCTTCAGGCCAAGCGGCTTGATGTGGAAACGCAAAGCGACCTGGGGTTTGGCTCTTTGAAATGCGATATCGGCCGAGAAGATGAATTACTCCAGCGTATGGGAGAGCTGGCAAAAGAAATAGCGGGGAAAAAATAAAGCCAATACTTTATTGGTTGCCTGACACCGAATTTTCCAAGGCTTCTTTTTATTACCCTATTACCGGCGCCTGACGCCGAATTTTCTCAATGAAAATCTCTCCATTGCCCTGTTCCGACCCCAATTTTTGGCACAAACTGCGCTGGTTTTTTAATGATTTGGATTTTTCTTGGGCCAATTGGTGATCTCAACCTTCAGCGGCCAGGCGGAGCGGAAATCACTAATCCGCATCTCCTGAGGCCCAGCGCTGGCAAAGGCAGGCACCGGCGTCCCAAGGCGGGAGAAGAACATACCAGCAGCATTGAGCAAAAGACCGATCGCAATCGCTGTCAGGATAAACTTGGTGTACCAATCCGCTTCCACCTTCATGAGAATACCTCCTGTTCCAATTTATACCCTCTCTCCGGCTCACTTTACCAGATTAGCTTCCTTACGGCAGGAAGCTCCCTGCCTCAGATAGAAATGATTTTTCATCAGCGCCCAAACATATTTGGGGTCAGGCTACGGCAATACGGTATTTTTTTCTTGTTAGACCCTTTAAACTTCCTCATATCAGTTCTGACGCCAAGACTTCTTTTCAATACCTTATTACCATTGCCTGACACCGCATTTCCCATTGCCTGACACCGAATTTCCGGCCCATCCAGCATCAGGCGCGCGGGCTGCGGCGTCCTCTGGATCTTTTTATTCGGTGTACCCTTTCCTGCATTTCGATCTGGCTGCATTCTTCGCACCAGTATTGTTCACCAAGACTGGAATAAGCCTCTGTGGCAAGCTTAATCACTGTCCCACACCGGGAGCACCGCGTAGGTTCATAATCGGGTGGGTTCTCCAGCTTCGTGAAGTTGTATTCATTGGTTCCGTACCAAACGTACATTTCCGTTTCGAAGGAGCCCCTGCACTCGGGGCAATCCTTCCAATCACCTGGATGGCCCTCATTGTGATGGGATGCACAGAGGGTGTACCGACGGTGGTTCCGGTGACAACTGTTGCGCGCGTAGGAAAAGATCACGTACTTATGTTCGTCATCGCAAATCCAGTTCCCGCAACAGTCAGTCTTGGTTAGCCTTCTGGTCTTTCCGCAAAGGCCGCAGCGCGGTTTGCCTGAAGACGATTTGCCTATACCCTTGGCCATTTCGTTTTCCTTTCTCAGCGAACAATGCCCCTCAGCCGCGAGCGGTTAGCCTTCGGCATTTTTATCATATGTTCTCAATATTTAAGCCCGAGAATTTCTTTCTAACACTTGATATTAAGCTGAGCTTTCTTTCCGATCTAAACCTAAACCTCAACCTTAGCCTTGTGGTTTTAGCATTTTAGGTTCAAAAACGGGGGTCTAAGGCCAAAAACAGCCCCCCTTTTGGGCCTATTCGCTTGGAATATCGATTAGTCGGTCTGATCCGACCCGGGAAGCAAAACCTATTCGAGTGGAGCGATTTTCTGCAGCTCCTGCTGAGCCCGTGCCCTCTCCCAATCAGCGAAGAGTTCTTGCTGATGGATTGTCGCCTACTCGATTACCAGTCCCATCACCCGAGGCGGTAAGCGACCAGAGAAAACAGAAAGATTCCCGATGTCGATCAGCGCAATGTCGCCACTGTACTCGGCATGGAAATGCGGCGGGTTGTGGTCGTCAAAGAACATCTTGATGACGATACCAAAGAAACGGCAGATCTCAGGCACGGGCGGCCTCGCGCTGCAAGCCGGGGAAAACCTCTTCCGGTTTCTTACCCGTTGCTTTCAAATACAAGGAGTCGGGGCAGAGATCGATTCGATCACCCCAGACAAGCTCGCCGAATGAACCGATCCGAACCTGCTCAAAAATATGACGGTCGCGCCACAAGGCGAAAACGCCTTTCCCAACCAGGTCCGAAAGGTCCACTACTCCAGACACTCCATCGTCAAAGGCCAATTTCAGGCGATAACCCTGCAATACCTTAACTTTGGAGATTTTCCGCATATCTAAATCCTCCTTGCCGATTCATAATACCACGGATGAAGGCGTCGGGGAAGAGCGACGATGCCATGGACAGCCAACGATAAAGATTGTCATGTTTTCTGCGTCGGACCCGACCAACTCAAACCAAGAAGATATTGGGGGTTAGCTCTCGGCAATTTATAACCTTAGAATGATCATTTTAGGTTCAAAAATGGAGCTTTAAGCCCCAAAACAGCCCCCCTTTCGGGCCTATTCACTTGAAATATCAGTCAGTTGCCCTGGTCCGACCCTGCAAAACTCAAAGAGCAAAGATATACCAACTCTACTTGACAGATTCGCCGGCCTGAAATATGATCCCAAAGTGATTAATCGTCGCATCCCGATTCAAGGAGGGAGCGACCTCATTCGATCACAAAAAGGGATTTCCCAGCCATCCGTGATAACATCCAATTTGAGCGAATGGACTTCTATTTCAGGAACTGACGAAGATGACGGCCGAGGATAGCCGAACATCCCCCTCTCCAACAGGGAAGGTCCCGCGCACTGAGTTTTTTTCGATCGAGGAGCGGACCAAAGATCCCGGGCGAGCCTTGGACCTGCTCCTTTCAGAGGCTCTGCCATTGGTCCCCGAAATAGCGCAGGAAAAGATGCTTGCCAAGTATGAGGAGTTGCGTCGGGCGTGGGCTTCAAAGGTCTTGCTCGAGGGAGAGGACGAAGTCCGCAGAAAAGCGCTACTCTATCTGGAAGCTCTGTCTAAGTTGCCGAATTTCGATCATTTCGATATTTCTGGAAATCCCCATCAGGCTCACGCTCAGGTAAACGCCGTCTACGTAGGTACCCAGGGCAGGCCTGAGAGCGTATCTCCCTTTCGGGCATGGCGCGCGGATAATCGCATCTTCGGATGCGGAAATTCAATGTTGATAGCCTGACTATTAGTCAAAGGTGTCAGGTCTTGAATTGTGAGATAATTCGTTCACCGAATCCCTTAATTTCTTACCGGAAGTCATCTCCTCATTACCGCTGCCTGACCCCGGGCCGTGACCCGCGCTTAGGAGTTTTATTTAACTGGTGCTTTGGGCGCAACCGTCGCGTCGCCCTGGCCGCTCCTCTCAAGTCCCCTGGCGACGAAGCCCGAGGCCTTCATCTCTTCGATGAACTCGCGAAGGTAGCGCGCGCCGGCCTCCCGGCCCCTGGGCGTGCCCATCGCCTGCTCGATGACCATGAAGCGGCCGTCCATCACTCGCACGGTGGGATTGGTCTTCGCGAACTGGAGGAGCGGCTGCTTCACCCCGGCCGCGGCTTCGAGCTTATCCTTCAGGAAAACGTCGATCGCCGCGGGCGAGGTCGGCACGCGCACCAGTTGCGCGCGCTTCAGGGTGCGAGTCAGGTAGAGGTCGTAAGCGCTCTTGTTGCCCACGGCGACGCGCACCCCGTCGCGATCGACATCCTCGATCGTGCGCAGCGACGAATCCGCAGGCACGAGATAGGTTGCCTCGATCACGACGTATGGCGCCGTGAAGGTGATTTCGGCTGCCCGCGTCGGATCGATCGCAAGAAAGGCAATGTCCCACGCGCCCTTCTTGAGCGCATCGAACACCTTGCCGGCGGCGTCGAAGGTGACAAGCACGACGGGAACCCCCAGGCGCCGACCCAACTCATGCGCCAGGTCCACCGACACCCCGCGCGGCTCGCCGGTCGCCGGGTCCTTCTGCGCGAGGACCGGGTTGCCGAAGTTGATCGCTGCACGCAGCTTGCCGGTGGGCGCAAGTTCCGAACGAGCCCCTGGCGGAGCTGCTGGTACTGTGGCGCAAGATGACAGCAATAAGCCGGCAAGAAGCAGAACCGCTGCACGACCTGCTTTAAGCATAGAATGATGTAGTTCATCCATAGTGACCTCCTACGTCTGAAATCGGAATTCCGGGGACATATCACTTAATTTGCCCTGACCTATATTGGACTTTGCAGATATCATCAAATCAAGTCTCTGCCCCGCCCCCCGGATTACACCTACAATTCGATAGGGAGAACCACGGAGAAGAGTTGATAATTAAGGATTGAAAGCGTTAACACACAGTTCAGCCGTCTTTATCGGCTGGAACTGATTGCTGGCTTACTAGGTTTGAATGCTGAGCCACCCTAAAGTTGTTTAAATGTCAGGATATTATTTCAATTAAATTTTAAAAGAGCGTCCTGCTTCCTGCGCTTCCTGTAAGAATTCACCGTATGTCACTCGTTCGCCCTCTACCGTGTGAATCTAAGTGGCACCTTCAGAATATTGGACACCCGCTTCGGTAGAAACGACTGATCCTCCTTTTTGTCCTTGCTAGACGCTGGAATTTCGTATTTTTTGGCGAGATAAATCGCGACGATTCCGTTCCCTTTGTATCCAACATTATGGATCTGAACTAACAGTTTGCCGTCAGAAGTTATACTGAATCCAGTCAAGTCTGTGACACTGAATTCATTCGGGGCTGCGACGTACTTGCTGTAATTTAACATTTTGCTTGTGCATATACTTCCAAAAGATATGACTACGACGAGCTGCACTTCTCGGTTGATGATGCTGTCTTTGTTGCCTTGGTAGTTAGTGGTGATTCGCGTGCATAGCTTCAGAGGGACTTCCTCCTTACTGAGAGAATATCCATCACCCAGCATGAAGAGTTGCTCAGCCATCGGGGGCTCTAAAAATGCAGCCACAAAATCTTTATCTGATTGGCTTGCTATCTGTTGAGATGACGCATCAATAACGCCGCCACAAATTCCCATCGCGAACCACACCACTGTTACGACCATAATCAAATTCTTCATATCATTTCTCTCCTTTCTCTATGACCTAATAATAAAGATTGTTGCAGCATTTAGGGATTACCGGGGCGGTCATAAATATATAACTAACTTCCGTCAAGCTTTGGCCAATTCTTAAGATACTTATTTATGACCGTCCCTGTTACCCCTAGTGTTCATCTCCGCTAACGCCCGAGCTCAGCCGCGGTCACAGACCGCGAAGCAGGCTGTGAGCGTCGGCTGCAGCGCTTTGTTGTGCCTATTTTTGCCTTTGGTTCTATTGGCGTCTTGCCTTTTCAGAAACTGAGGCAAGTCTTGAAAGTGAGCTTAAAACCCATATTGTACTGATGCAACCATTCACGATTGTTCTTACTCTTCGCAGTAGCAATATGAACCAGATCCAGACGAAGGCGTCTTTTTGACTTTGCAAAGCTTGAATGGCACAGGTTTTAACGCCGGCCTGTCTCCAGAAATCCATTCTTTAAGATCGAGTAAACATGAAGAAAATTCCTTTGACAAAGTCGCTATATATTTAGAATTTGCCTTTGGTGTAAATTTCCACATCAAATTACACGTATAGTTACGATAGGTACGGAAACCTCCGCTATCTCCAATTCTTTCAGAATAATGATACTCAAACCAGAAAACCGATGGTTCTTCTGCTCTAATATCCGCATTCACATTATTATCAGATTTTACTGTCCAGCCAACGATCTTCGGGTTGGAGCATTGAACAGGATCCTTGAAAACATATGCATAAACATATCCTTGAGTTTTGTCAATAAAAGTTATGTTTGCAATTGGCCCGGTGGAAGGAGCGTAATGGGCTCCGCAGGCACAACACATCATTAACAGGATCATAATGAATAGGAATGAGAAAAAATGTTGTGTTGGGATTGGTGTTTTGGTTTTCATATAAGCCTCCGTTAGTAAATTACTCGCACGAATGGGTTTTGCCACAACAGGGATTGGACAGTCTTCATAAATCAGGAAAGGCAGACTGTTTCTTTCTTTATAGGACAATTGACCATTTTTAGTTTTGAGCAATGAAACATATTAATTTCAAAGGCATACCTATTACTGGCGCGTATAGGTATCGGTTTTATACACTCTGTATAAGACGGTGTACACCGTCCAAATAAAAATGCCTCCAAGAGGAGAGGAAAAATTCCCCCGGAGGCTTCATTTGTTACCTTCCAGTAATATCCTTTCATACGGTACTCTAGAAGGTTAGGGGTTAGCGTAAGGAAGGCTGTAAATTTAGAACGCCTGATTTAAAAAGGACGAAACGGGAAGGCACCCCCAAAGGGACATTCAACCTCCCCTTGGAGGTTTCACTTGATCATCTTCTGATAAGCCCACCTTCTCATTTTACGCTTCAGAAGGTTAGAGGTTTGGTTGTTGGGTTTGCTTGGTTCCGGAGAGGAAAACAACTATCAAAAAAAATACTCTTAATCTCAAGGCCGGTCAAGAAGAAAATTGGCTTTAGAAATGGCCTCGGTTTTCAAGCCCAAATTGATGACTTGCGTTTGAAATGTGGCATTCTAAGAGAAAATCCTAAAAAACAAGAGTACAGGAAGTAATGCTTCCTTGCCTTCTTTATACAATGTGTCAAGAGAAGTTCGTCCCATGGCAAATTAGTGATGTGTCCCCCGATTTCCATGCCGTGCAGGCCGGGCCTTAGTCGAACTTAATACGTTTTGGCAATTATGTTCTTAGTAGAAAAGGGGTCGCTGTTTAGAGTCTTAAGGATTGTCAAAGACTCCTCCCCCCCATGGCTCGTTAACCCGAACGGCCCGCGCTGCGAATGATGAAGTCAATGTCCGCCACAGAGATTACGCCGTCGCCATCCGGATCACTGGATTCAAGCGTCCCGGCGCACTCGTGGCAGCTAAATATCGTTTTTAGGTACTTCTTCTCGACAAGGGGAGGTATCCGATCATAGAACTTCGGATTGTCAGGGAACCTCTCTTTGTAGAATTCATACAGGCCCCTGGTTGCCTTAAGACGGTTGCATTCGGAACAGGCCAGAACCTGGTTGTGAATGCTCTGGATGGTATCGCAGGTGGCGCATTCAGGCTTGATCCGAAGCGACTTGGGAACGATGTGCTCGCGGTTGAGGTTTACATTCGATCCGCAGTACACACACTCTCGTTCGGATTCGACGAGCTGCCAGTCCTCACGCGTAATCTCGGACCAAGTCTTGACCCCATCTCGGAGATCCCTGAACGTGCTACGGATGAACCCATAGTGACGGCGCTTTGCTTCGGCAGCGTTGCCACTGGCAAGCGCTCGCTTCGCAATGATCTTGGCGTACTGATAAAAAATCAATTCGCGGATTGTCTTGACGTCCTTGTCTGGCACTGGCTCTTTTTTTTGGTTCCCCGGGTCGGACCCGGCCAACTCTAACCGGGAA
>Ga0315285_10004050_pt1 | contig 15206 bp, 27 predicted proteins | sample YL17G09_36_MG_FD_203698 | JGI IMG/M metagenome (GOLD analysis project Ga0315285, IMG submission 203698) | Sediment microbial communities from Yellowstone Lake, YNP, Wyoming, USA - YL17G09_36 | ecosystem: Environmental > Aquatic > Freshwater > Lake > Sediment | place: USA: Wyoming | collected...
TCAGATTGTCGAGTCTTCCCCTGGGTAAATGGCGCAAAAGCCTCGGATTCGCTTTGAACATCGGCCTAATCCGGGTGGCCAATCTTCTTTTGGCATCTGTCTCGCGAGGCATGACTATCAAGGTAGGTGCCGGTTCGATATCGCAGGTATAGCCGACTGCGATATTAGCCAACTCGCTGCCGCCCGCCTGAGTGCATTTCATAACGGTGATCTGTCTGGTAGTAGTATCGGACCACCAATCCATAATCGGCCTTAAAAAGGGTGTATAATCGTTTGACCAAGGCCCTGAGATGTCGCTTGTCTCGGCGGACAACACATAGTTCGCCTCTGCCCAATCTGACATCGCCGGCCGGTCTCTGGGTCTCAGGATCTCCAATTCTTCCAACTGAATTGCAAGAGTCTTAATCCTTTGTAACTTCGACATTTAGAATCTCGATTACCTTCTTGTAGGCCTCGGCCGCCACTTCAGGCAAGTGTAGTTCTGTCGGGACCTGACATAGTTCCCAACAGATGTCACCCAGGGAATCGGTGATAATTTTAATGACCCGTTCCGGCTTCTGACCTTGGCAGAGTTGGGCAATCTGGGGCGCTTTCTGTTTCACTGAATTGACAAGCACTTGATGCCGGGCGACTATGCCGGCCATGACTTCATCACGCAGTAGAAGTTCATGCCGGTGACGTTTCAATTCTATCTCAATCTGTTCGGCCTTGACCTGGTGAAGCCGGCTGGATTGGTCTTTTTTCCTGCCGTTCTTGGTTGCGGCTTTTTCCGCCGTGAACGTCTCAAACCACCTTATGAAATCCTTCAATTCAATGGTTTTATCCGTCCCCAACGGCAGATGGTATCTGCTGACCCAGTTATGGACGGTGCCCGGCAGCTGGCCGATGAGATTGGCAATGTCGCTAAGTCTCAATTTCTGGGGAGTGCTGGAGATTTTGTAGTCCATCTCGGCCCGGAGAAAGTTCTCGACCGCCCTGATTGCAGTCTGGTTCCCTTCCATCGCGGTCTTTACCAGGGCGAGTTTGATTTTGATAAAGGCCTCTTGGCGGGTCTGCCTCCATAAGTCGCCAATCTCGGCATCAGTTTCCAGCATCCGCCGCAGTTCATCTGGTCCATTCAGGTTCAATCTTTTTGCTGCCTCATCCAGACTGACCGGGACGGAAGCAAGGTTACGAACGTTGCGTAGAAACTGGCCTCGGTGCCAGGCCTCGGCCACCTTATCATGATGTTGAATTAGTTCGGCCAGGGCAATGCTGCTATTCGCTGGCAGCGAATTTTGGGCCTCGATCAGCGTACCGTAACTAAACGCCAGTGATTGCATCTGCTGGGTGCTGATTCTTGCCATCGCCCCGGTATGGCGTTTTTTTTTGATCGTTTCTTAACCATTGTGATAGTTATAAGCAGAAAGTTTATTCAAGTCTAAAAAATGGGCCCGGATAAAATCTTTATCAAAATCCTCAATAGGTCCTGCCATCGTGGCGTTATTTAGTCGCTTTATAAAGGTCAGCTTCGCGTTGGGATGGTAATCTATTCTTTTTCTTTTATTCCAATTCTTGCCCGCCGAGTTTCCGATCTGTCGCCAGTTATCCGCCTTATAAACGGCACCTGTAAAATGTCGCGCAGGATCAACGTAGGTCAGCATTAACTTCAAGCTGTCATACGGCCAATCCTTCATGATCTCCTTCCTAGCTAGTGATAGAGATCGTGTGCCGAGATTGATAAACTTTTCGGGAGCTTCCTGAAATAGACTCTTGAGATTTTCAGAGGTCCTGACCAGAAAGCGCGTATTCTCGGCGATCTCTGTAATCAACAGGAATGGGAATTTTAAGAGAACCATATTGTGAGCTAGCGCCCATTCTATGACCGCCAGGATATCACCATCCTCGTTGATTATCCTGTACCGAATTTTTCCCCTTTGCGGTGCAATACGATGGAGATAATGTTCCTGTCTAATAATTGAATCGCATTCCCCGGGCAGACAGCGTATGATCCGCAACAATCTGGAATCAGACGACTTTTCCAGTGTTATTATATCGTCTTTCATAGAAACGCACCGAAGTTTACAGCTTATTTCATCCTGAATGCGTTTTTGCCGTGAAAACGCGGTTTTTCAGCCTTAAAATCATTTCTTTTTTCACAAAGAAAAAAAAACTCATAAGTAGGGCCGAATCGGCAGGCTTTGCCCCGCGAGCTAATAAAGTATAGGAAGGACCCATAGAATGAAATAAGATAGATAATATCCAAAGTGATTCATTCATTTGAATCATGCCAACTTTGCCTTCTGGCCGGTAAACTGCTCCCAACGTTTGATTATCACATCACAGTAGATCGGTTCTATCTCCATGCCGTAGCATTTACGCTTGAGTTTGTGGCTAGCTAGAATGGTAGTGCCGGAACCAAGGAAGGGATCAAAAACAATCGATTCTAACTGACTTGAATTGCCTATTGCCTTGCAAACTAATTCAACTGGCTTCATCGTTGGATGTTCGTCACTTTGTTTTGGTCGCGGAAATTCCCAAACACTATCCTGATCACGGCCGGCACGATACGAACTGCAGGCGCCATGCCGCCAGCCATACCATAAGTGCTCATGGCGATAGTGATAATTTGACCTTCCTAAAATCAATTGATCTTTGACCCAAATCAACCATTGATGATGTTCAAAAGCGGTTTGATTAAGGGCCGATGCAAGTAGTTGCTGTGGCGGCCCCGGCGGGGCCGCCACATATAAATCACCAACAATGATTGGAGCAATTGCGGTGAATGCTGCAATCCAAAATTCGTATAGTTTATCATTAGATAGGCTGTCATTCGTCATTCGTTGATGTTTTTGTGACCATCTTGGGTTAGCATGTCCCCCATAATCAACACCGTATGGTGGATCTGCAAATGCCATCTCTGCTTTTTTACCATTCATCACTCGCTCAATGTCTTCTGCCTTTGTCGAATCACCGCACAGAAGACGATGGTCTCCTAACAGCCAAAGGTCCCCGGGTTTACTGATTAGTTTCTTTGGCGATTCAGGAACTTCATCGTCTTTGGCATCTGTCTTATCATAAAGAGGTCCGTTGATATAATCCTCGATCTCGCCAGGACCAAGGGCGGTCAAGGCAAGGTCGTAATTAGCCTGGTCGAGCTCACACAGGATGTCGGCCATCTTCAGCCCGTCTATCTGGGCCAGCTCCTGGATAACATTGTCGGCAATCAGGACGGCGTATTCTTCCGCATCGCTGACAAAGTCCTGATAGTCGACCGGTACCTGCTTCAGGTTCAGTTTGCGGGCGGCCAGAAGCCGGCAATGACCGGACACGACCTTGCCGCTGCGCTTGGAGACAGTGATCGGATGCCTCCAGCCGTGCTCCTTGATCAGGAGGGCAAGCCGGTCGATCTGTACATCGGGATGCGTATTGGGATTGACCGGGTTCGGCTTGATCTTATTTGTGTCGACCATCTTACCGTAGGCGCACCTTACCGCGACTTCGCTCTTGGCCGCCGGCGGTGGCCCTGATTTCTTTTTTCCCATCTTCATAGTCCTCTTTTCAAACTCATCATTATCGCGGGACGGCTCCATCTTCTTGCAAGCAGACTCCACTCGCGTTCCGGATGCACAAAACTATCGCTCCAACTCATTGATCCTATTCGATATCTCATAGCGAACGGCATCGCCCCTTGTTCCAGAATCCATTCCAGACGGGTTTCAGCTCTTTCTATCGTGTCATACGCCTGACCGACCAAGACATAGCATCTAACATGACGTAATAGGTCATCCTCGTCATAATCACAAGGTAGCGCCGATCGGAGTTTCTTGATTGCCAACTTGACCTCCGGTTCGCTGCCTGGCCAATCATAACTGAGCCAGACCTCTTTGATTCTTAATGAGCGCAGCTCGTCTATGATGGGATCTGTTATCCTTGCCGCCTCGAGTCCGCCGGGAAAGACCGCGGCCCTCGGCTGTGCCTTGAGCATCTTAAAGACTTTCCTGATATGCGATTTGGAACAGGCCAACAGGTTATTATCCTGAACGATATGCCCTGGGCGGATCGGTAATTCTCTCAATTTACCCTCCCGTTTAGGAACAAAGCAGTAAGGGCAATTGTTTGGGCAGCCCCGCGATGTGATTGTCACGCCTTTTCTTAAATAGCGGCTTGGCTCAAATGGGGCACTATTATCAGGGCCATTATAAGCTGGGCCACCAAGAAAGACTTTGCCGAATGGTCTCCAATTATCAATAAGGGATACCGCGTTGCGTATGTCCCAGGTGAATGTCACAGAGATATGAATCTGGTCATACTTGGGACAACCAAGAGGCGGCAGACCGATATATGCGTCCGAATCATTCGGCGTCATACTCGTTTTGCGTGGAAATACGCGAGCAATTTTCATTATTTATCAAATTCCAAATTTACCAACTGGCGAAAACGCTCCAGGATACCCCACGTTGGCCGATCTCGGTCTGACCCAACCAAAATCATACCCCATGGGGCAATTTAGGCCCACTCAAAGGCACACGGCCGCGGTCGGCGCGAAAAATACGGTGCTGGTTTGATGGCATGTACTGGCAGAGAGTTTTTTTGAGGTATTCGGCCAATTCAGTCACCTTTTCGGATGGCAATATTATGGAGGCAGTTTCTTCAATTGGATGAGAAAGGCTTATCATCACGCCATCAATACCTAAATCACAAAGCTTCAGCTCATACGACTGAATGTCATTGTGATCTGGACCATCCGAGACGTCATCGACCTGTGAACGATATATGGGTTCAGATTTTTCAACATATTGAAATACAAAATCCAGGGCAATATCTTTTATTTCTGCCGATGGGTCCATTCAATTCTCCTTTCTCGTGCGATCCCAATGACGTCCGCGACCACGATCTCTAAACCCGGATGACGGACATAGCAAAGGAATTGCCTGCCCAACTTTGTAACTGAAAGGGTTTTCCCAGATGCGCCAATATAGCAATCGATAACTCCAGTAGTCCAAAGATCGTGAATAGCACCAACCCCAAATGGCACCTGCTTTCACCGACAAATAAATCATTTGGCCTCGCTGAGATAGTATCTTACCTTATTGCCTTCTTGTCTGCGTGCAACCCCAGGAAGATGGCCCACTATAATCCAATGTGCCAATGCCGTCTTTGCACACGTCATATTTGCGTAATGTAAACGACCCAAATGATCTATGATTTCTTTCATGGTTAGGCCGGGATGGCAATGAACGAAAGCGGTGAATTCCTTCTTTGTGGCCGCAAAGGCCGTAAAATAGCCGCCATCGTTGGTTCCTGCCTTCGCGTAAGTCTTATGTTCGGGACATAGCCTTTTAACCCATGAAATGTCCGCTTTTCGATTCAAGGCAGACGAATATAATTCATCAACGCCATAAGATCCGATGTTAAGAAGACCTATACCAGTCATGGCATGAACACGAGATATAAGATTTGATTGAAGGATTCGCCAACGGTTAGGCCGAGGTATCGCGACTGAAACGTAATGACACAGACCTCTCCAAAACATGGCTTGTTCAAGCACTTTCAATCCGTAATGTAGTTTGACCTCGATGATCCATACCTTGGGTCGCATGATGGCAATGATATCGGCACGTCTGCCGTCAATTTCAACTTCTTGATAAAGGTCCCAGCCCTGATCAGTAAGATAGCCAATTAATTGCGCCGCTATTTTGGCTTCACTCATTTGGTGACTCTCTTTCTGCTTGCGTTTGTGCATTTGCGCTCTGCACAAAACAAAATCCTATCTTTTCCAGCCAGCCGGCCAACGATTTGAAGATTGGCTTGGCATCGAAAATGCCATAACCAAGTTTTGCCAGGAAGTCATATCGCCGCCTCGCGGCCGCACTTTTAATCGTCCTGCCCGCGGGCATCCCATCAATGACGACGAGGACTTGACGCCCGGGATAATATTTGCGGACTTGCCGAAGTTTGGTTTGATCAGGACCGGCCATCCAACCCTTGGTCTCGTGATAGATGAATGAATGATCCGGCCTCGTCACTTTGAAGTCGAGCCTATATTGCAGGATGCCTCGTAGCCTCGGCACCTGATCTTTTGCATCGTAGCGATCCACATCATCAAAGGGCAAGGCCTCCGGCTGATATTCCCAGGATGCAACTTCATGGTCCAGGATGGCCGCTGATAGTTGTGGATATCGTTTGCACAATTCAAGAGTGCACGCCCAGTGGCGCTCGAGATTAGACTTGAAGGCGTAGGTCCGCCCACCAATTGAAAAGTGTCCGCTGATATTCTTATAGTCACGCATACTTTTTGATGCTATCTCTAAAACTTTTTTGCCGGCGACGTCTGCCTTCGTGACGATTCGCCCACAGGATGCTATAAGCGATCCGATATACTAGATCATCCCGACCCGCGACATAGATTGGTTTCTTCACTTCCCGCAAACCGATGCCAGAAACCTCCAAAAGACCCCAAGGATCGATTATCTGGTCGCGTATAAAAATCCCTTTCGGGGCGACAATCCAGTGCAAATTTCCAACCGCGATCCCTTTTGCAGGTTTGCTATTTTGGTAATCCGATAAACTAACTTTAGAATCGACAATTAATGCAATCTCTGTGTATGTGTATAACCCTTTCAGATAAAACTCTGCAAACCTACCTTGCAAGCACCCCAAGCCAATGGCATCTGCCACATAGCCAAATCCCGTGGAAACTTCCGTCGCCCAGCATAAACCCCTTGGCGTCATTTTGCGTGCAAGCCATGTTTTTGCTTTCTCTGTCAGCATATCGTGTTCTGGTGATCTCATTTTCACATTCCTAAGCGGATCTCAGGACCGCAAGCGGATATTAGGACCACATATTTATCATTTCACCACAAAGAGTGCTTTCTGACCTTGCCTTTGTTCTTGAGCTGGTAAGCCGGTTTCACCCTCGGCGGCTCTATACTCAGCATGATTCTTGACATAGTCTGGATTTATCTCGATACCGAGCCAGTTCCTTTTGAGTTTGGCCGCCACAAGACCCACGGTTCCACTTCCCATAAATGGATCGAGCACAATGGCTGGCACAGTTTCTTGGATTCCACATTTGCAACTAGGACGCCAACCGAGAGTATGCGTTTCAAGACAAGGACCTCGCCGAACATCGAGAGTTTCACCACCGCCCTGTAAATTTGGCCCGTGTTTTCCGCTCGGCATACTGCCACTTTTGCCGGACCCGCTCTGGAAAGACCTTTCAGTATTCACTATTCTTGCCCATTGTGCCCCGCATTTCGGGCAGACACCCCTTTCGCTCGTGGCAACCTTAATACAGGGTTCGATAAGTTTCTCAGGGAACGTGGCATAGTGGGCGCCGCTATAGGCCTGCGGATTTATGCACCAGACATCGCGGAGATTGCGACCGGAAAATTCGCCGTGAGCGAGACCGGAATTATCACCGCCGTTTGGTACATGTTGATAATCAGCGATGCCGCGCATTCGTCCGCACGTTGATTCTTCTCTCACCGCCTCCATATCACAGTAGTAGTGGTCTGTCTTTGTCAACATAAAGAGATATTCGTGCCCCCGCGTAGGACGCCACGAGCCTTTTCGCAGGATAAGGCCGCCGTTCGGTTCGCACTTGGGACAGCCGGGACAATCCTGCCATTCGGCTTGTGCCTTGAAAACGCCGCCGGTATTTGGTATCCGAGATCGTCCAGAATCACTTTCGGTTGGATGCGAAATATCGGTGCCCCAACCTGATTTGACTTTCACCCTGTGCCGTTCCCACCGCCAACCGTTGACCGATTCCGGCATACACGAGCCGGAATAAGTCGGGCAGAAACTTAGAGCCTTCGCCCAGATAATATCGCTGCGAAGTATCCAACCATCGGCTTGCAGGGCCAATGCCAGCCGCCAGGCAAGACCAAAAAGATTGCCGCCATTCAACTTTGTCGTGGGTAATGGTTTCCGGTTTTCTCTCTCTGCACCTCTTGATGGTCTGTCAAAACTGCCACAAGGATAATAACCGCCGGCTGCCGTGTTATATTTATCCCCATAATTCAGAAACATCACCGCATCATCCCGCATTACCCGCCGGACTTCGCGGAAGCCAGCAATGAGATTTTCTATGTGTCTCTCGGGCGTGGCTTCCAGACCGAGCGTTGGGGCCTGCGTACCGCACCGCTGACAAAGCATAATCGCACCGGATTTATCGCCCCAAATATGTGGCACTTTGTTTTTCTGGCACGAGCCATTGCCGCCCCAGCCATAGAGCCGCTGACCCCAATAGGGCGGGCTCGTCACAACACAATGTACAGAACATGCTGGCAATTCTTTCAGCACTTCTATCCAGTCACCAGTTAAAATTTGGTTTACCGGCAAAGGATGTCCTTACTGTTCAAAACTTTGGTCGTTTAATTGTTTGGCATTGAGGCCGATGCAAAACCGCAACTCAGGGTGAGTCGGGTTCATGTCTTCCCACCAAAGCGTATAGGAATTATCGAAAAGCAGCTCCGCCAAGGCCCGCTGGTCCTTTTGGTTGGGAATTTTCAAGCGGATAATTGCACCGCTTGGAGCGAAGGTTTGTTCTGTCATTTGTTCCGTCGTAAGGAGAAGGCATAGGCGACTCTCTCCTTCCCACTTTGGCATTTTAGATGGCTCACACCGAATCTTATAGCCGGCGTTCCAGAGGATGCCCGCCAACCTTCGCTTGTCTTTAACGCTCGGAATTTTCAGACGAATAATGCTTTGTTTTTCGCCCATTTCGCGTTTCCTTCCAAAGTCACCAATGTGCTTTATCCACCGAACATATCCTGCTGCACCTGCTCAATTGTTATGCGGAGCTTTTCTCCTTCGAGCCACCGATCGAAAATGGCCGCCGCCGATCCGCTGAAACGACAATCCTTCAGGTGTGGTATTAAACCTTTCTTCGTGACCGCATATTTATCAATCGTGCACGTAGTTACAACTTTGGGCCGGGTGATTTGGCCGGCCTGGTCTGTCTTAATGTTTTCGGATTTATCTTTTGCCATTTCATTTCTCCTATTCAAACAGTGCCCTCTGGCCGAGTCGGGTCTCTTTGACGGGCAGAGCAACCTCATAAAAACCTAAACTTCCCTTAACTGCAAACGGAACAATTGGGTGAATATTACTCAATAGCCAACTCCAGGCACCCTGATACAATTCGCAACACGCTGCTTGTTCATCAGCCTTTGTCATCGGTCGCCAATCTATTACTGTCACAATACAAAGGGCGCAACCGGACGGATAACGATCGAGTCTTGGTTGCTTCGACGCACAAATTAACAAGTCGCCCCGATACTTTGTCGGCCACGTCCGAGTCTCAATAGTCTTTTCGCCGTTGGCAATCAAACTTGCCCAAGGTTGTTTAAGTGAGATTGCTTTCATTGCTTATTCGACTCCGTTCGACTCGTCCATTTTATGTAAAAGGTTGCGAAACTCATTTCCCAAACCTGGATGTAGCTCATTCAATTCCTCAAAAGTCCTAATTGGTTTTGTCAATTCCTCCAAGCTTTTAGATGGCTGGCCCAGACCACGGCGGTCGCCTCTTTTAATTGCATTGAGTTCTTCATCATCGCATGGATTCATCGGTGACCGCCTGACTTTGTTGGGAAATGGTAAATCCCAATTATCTACAACTTGCTGCCACTTGATTTCGTCCGGCTGCGCATCGGCGTGATTTACGCGCATAATGGCTGCGAATGCCTGCTGAATGTGCGGCAAGAGTAACCCCCACGGTCCCATTTCTGCCAGCAAGATATTCGCCGGGTATGTATTTCGCAGGAAGTCGTGTGTCGCACAGTTGACGCACAGTCCTTTCACCGTTTGAGACCTTCGCAGCATTTTTGCCTGCGCCCCTGGTGACGGACCTACCTGGCATCGTGCCCCACAACGTGGACATTTGATATCATTCATTTGCGTCCTTCCCTTTGTCACTAAGCGCCAACGCTATTCTTTCGCCCAGCCATTTTGCGACCGGGACCGTTACGGCGTTTCCAACGGTTCGTTCGCGAGCTGATTGAGGTATTCCGTCAGTCCATCCAGCAGGGAATCCTTGAAGAGACTCCCGCTCAGCGTGTGAGAGACTTCGTATTCCCCATTCCGGCCCTTCGTACACCCAATTGTCGTGAATACTATTTCGCCCTTTCCCCCGCGTAGTAATACATAGCAGCGCCGTCCTTGGATTGCCGCTCGGCGCATCAAACCCTTGATTGCTTTCTTCGTGAGCCACCAACGAGAATTTCTTGAGGGTTTCCTTTGTATCGAAGGCGACCACGAACTCACGGCGCCTGCTTTGACCCGTAAACGCGGCACTATTGATTTCGATAATAATCTTTCTGTATCCAAGCACCGCCAACCCCGCTCCGAAGTGATGTACATCAGGTGCAGGAACATTTTCGCGGAGAATCCACCGGGGTTTGCATCGCGCCACCATTGCGAGAAAGTAGCCCGACATATCTGGCCTGATTGTTCCACGAATATTTGAAGCAGTGCTTCGTATGGGGCAAGGGTCGCCGCCCACAAGTCCCATGCAGGGTCTAATTTCGTTTTTGGGTACATCAGGCCAGTGCCTTCTGAGGATAGTGAGACAGTGCTTGTCATTTTCAATTTGAAAGGAAGCCTTGAATCCAGCTTGTTGAAGACCTAGATCTAGTCCGCCAATACCCGAAAAGAGACTGCCAAAAGTTATCGTCGGTTGGTTCATTTTTTTTAGCTCCTGAAATTTCTTGCCGGTTGTCGGTGGGCAGATGTTTGACTATTGGTGCCGGGTCGATCTTTTCAGCCTGACATCCGCCCACCACGTGCACCAAACCGATAATAGCAAAGACCCAGACTATCACACAAAAGGTCAAACAGGCCAACCACCATAGAGCAATTCCTTTTACAGTCATTTTTCGTTCTCCTTTTTAGACCACTTTGCGGCCAGGGCGCTAGTCAGTTTGCGAGTTTGACTTTGCAGTTGTTTTTGTCTGTTTTTTTCCTGGATTTGCGCTTGTTCGAATAGAGGTCCCGGACCTGGATACTTGGGAGTTGCGTAAAGGATGCGGCTCTGCTTGCCGGTGCTTAGATAAGTCAGCCATCCTCTTTTGATGAGTCCCTCCTTGAAGCGTTCTCCGCGTCTATCACCATACAGCATGCGTCGAATGATTTTTCTGTCTGTATTGAGACGTCTGGCAATATGACTGAGACTTTCATGACAGCCATCTGGATAACTTAAAACGTAGCAAATGAGGATGGCTTCGCGAAGTAATAATTCTGGACTTTGCACAATCCATTCGTAAACCTTGATGTAGCGTTCCTTGCTCATCCTTCTTCTACTGTTGTTTATTTTAATTGTCTAGTAATGTCTATATGGTGGGACCCGGGACCCCTAGTTTTGGTCTCATTGGTCCCACCCCTGGGACCCGGGACCCCTACTTAAATAGCAAGATTTCACAGCAAAACTCACAGGTTATCCACATTCAGAAATCGCCCGTTCTCGGAAACATTTTTCACCATCAAAAGGATATTGCCGGCAGGTCAAGGGTTTGGCGCGACGCCCATATTTGCTTTCCAATAGGTAGGTATACCGTCGGTTAACTTTGCTCAGCATCTCACAGGGCAGATTGCCATCCTCGTGATCACCATCCCGAGCCCGCGCAACCAATGCGGCGGGCCAACGGCGCACTACTGAAGGATTTGTGACAGCGACCTTCCAGAAGGTCCTGCCTACCTCCAGACAGCACAAACCGCAGCGATGACATTTTCGGTCTTTCATCTTTCTTCTTTTAGCGATACAAATAAGTCCATTTGCTTCGAACCCTTGCTCTGGATTCGTTCAATTTTGTGCTTAGTCATCCAGCGGGGGTCCAGTCTCTCGATGTCGATTGCTTCTATTTCACCGCAGCCGTGGTTGCGGCCTTCGCAGATGCACTGGCACTTGTCGTGTTTGGCCTTGTAACACTTAGCGTCACAATAGCCGATCTTTCCCTCTGTCGTCATGCCTTTGAGCATTCTCATCTTTGTCCTTTGGCGGTCCTAAGATCCGCTTAGAAAAGGCCGCCCAGGGCCGGCGGCCCGCTGATTAGAAGTGTCATAATTTTCTGGAGAGTTCGGTCATAACGAATCCTTAAAACGAAGTTCAATTTCGGCGGTATCATTCTCACGCCCTGTCGGAGAACACAATAATGGGCCGCGACTTATCCGGACCGAGGCCCGTCGCGCGGCCCCTGATGCAACTCCTTCTGCTAACCGTCCCTGGCCCATCCATCCCTGACTAATCCTCATTGTATGGTTGGCGGTGATGACGATGGACCACCTATTCCGGTCAAAGATTTTATTCTTTTGCCGGTGTCCATGAGACGGGTTTCATCCCACCATAGCCAATCAGGGACGTTGCCGTCTTTTGTCAATTTTTGTTGTTGAACAGCATACTGCCGACAACCGGTGGCATATTCCGCTCTAGCTAGAATAACACCGGCAAATCCAGTTACTTTGTCCGTTACGATTGCATGTAATTCAAACTTGAACATAAAATCTCCTTTCATGACTGATCCTTAATTCCTGGGGCATAATGCTCCTTTATGCGAGGCTACGGCCCGCCGCACGTTGGCAGTCTCAACAAAGACAGCTCCCATCTGGTAAGGCGATTTGCAATTCGGGCAGATAGAGATGCCGGCGGGCAGGTCCTCATGATGAAGAAAAGTGCATATCTTATTACATTGTGGACATAGGACCATGCCTGCCTCATTCATAAACGGTTCCGGGTAGATTTGAGGCATGGGCGGCAATGATTTCAATGTGTGATATGTCACCTCGTCTAAGCTGGGGCTGATTTCAATGGCATATCGCGGCAGCATTCCAAACTGCGCACAACGATCACAGATGACGGCCATGGCCTGACGGACACATTCCCTGCCTTTGGAAAGTTCCATGACGGGGCATTGCCAGCTCGCCAAGCGGTCCGTCATTGCAAAGTTAAGAGCGCTGTCGCCCATCGGATGCTCGCACTGACAGCATTTTACGTATTGACTTATGAATGATTCAAGATCGGTCATTTTTCTCTCCAATCACATCGCCGGTTGTCCGTGTTAATGAAAGATATGCCTCCGAGATGCTGTGCCAAGTCACTTTTGATCCAGTACGGCTTCGCGAGCACTTCGCAAAGGGCAATGGCCTCCCGACCGAATGCCCGCCAATCAATCAGGTTGGGCAGAGCAACATAATTCAAGATGCCAATCTTATACAGATCGACAAAATCCTGTGTCTCTTCGATTATCTTCAGTGATTGGTCCGGATCAATGACCGGCTCCAGACTGACCCACGTTTCTATGCCCAGTTGCTTTGCCTGCTGCAGTGTCACCATTCGTAATGCCGGCTCGCTTGCCTTCGGTTCCCATTCTTTCCATCGCTTATCGAGAAAAGTCAATGTCACCCCAAAGGCATCCAATCGTCCATAGAGATCGAAATCCCAGATAGCATCATGACTTTTTGTAAGAACCTGGAACGGGATATGATTCTGCCTTAAAATTTGGATGACTTCGCGGGTCAATTGTTTCTTTTGATTCAAAGGTTGGTATGGATCACTATTGAAACTCAGCAAAACCCGCTCCTTAGTGCTGGCAAATTGGGGCGCCTGTTTTATCAATCGTTTGAGAATATCCTTCACTGGCTTCGGCTCAATGTTCACGCCGTATCTTGTTCGAATATAACAGTAGACACATTCATGGCCGCACCCGGTATAATGATTTAGTGCCAAGTGCGAATATTCAGCCGCTTTCCCTTTTGGTCGATAGATTGGCCCCTGCATTATTAGTCTCCTTACCATCCGAATGGCATATTCATTTCTTCACTTTCCATAACCAGTAAGATGCCCCGCATCTCTTCCGCAGTGGGGCGGCGCAGCTCTCGATATGTCCGCTTGGCGATCTTGCGGGCGTTCTTCATGCCATGGTGGAACCTGAGAACGGTCGCTAATTTCACAACCGCATCACTAATTTCCTGGGGTGTCATTTGAGCCATTTTTCACCTTTGCCTGAAAACCACATTTTCATCATCAAAAACACCATGCGTAGTACAGTTAATCCAGTCGAACTTTGGGATTCGGGTAAATGTGCCCAAGTCAAAAATGCCATTTTGCAAATCCTTATTTATCAAGAACTTATGTGAGCACTTTTGCCATTAACTGTACTACGCACTGACAAACGGAACCTTTTCTGGTATTCACGTTTGCTCTCCTGCCTTTTTTTCTTCTTGCAAGCATTACAGAAACGCATCCTTGACGGGACCGGATTCCCGCATTGGCAATACCGTGTCTGGGCGAGATTCACCTTCAAGAGTTTTTTCATTCCATAAGCCCGCTGGTACTCGTCCACAATTTTCCGGCCGTCCTTTGCTTTCAACTGCCTAGCGGTCGGTAGGACGGCCCGCTCAAAATAAATGCAGCGTTTTTCTTGCAGCACGAAGCAAGGTACGCCCGTATTACAAAGGTCCGCATCGCGGTCGTAATTGGCGCAGCCCGGCATCATGTCTTTGGGATCACTCGAACCTTTGATGAATGTTTTCAATCCTGACATTTTTCCTCTTTCAAGGATATCCGCGAATCGCTGGATGGCGCGATATATCGGTTTGCGTATTGGTCAAAGATATAATTCCGCCAAGCGCGGATTGTACGCGGTCCGATCTTACCATCGATGGGTCCGGGGTCATAACGGTCATTGCCGCAGGCGGACAGCCGCTTCTGAATTTCTTCAACGGAAGGAATCTCGGAATTGGACCTGATCACTATCGGCAAGCACGACTGCTTCCATTCCAGATAAAAGAGTCGATATGTCAGATAGATACTGCTAAGAGCCAAGCAGATGTAGCTAATCGTTCGTATGATTTCCCGTTTCATCTTTAATAACCCCTAAAAAATGCTATAAAACCGAGACCAATACTGACGTATGGTCCCCGTCCTTCTGCCAAATTGGAGTCCACAAACAGCACCACCATCCTCTGTGAAACCGTAAAGCATAATTTACCCTTTCATGTTTGTGCGGAGGTGTTATTACTTGGAGACCGTCGAGGAAACTTTTAAGGTCAACATGCCATGTCATAGTTTATGCTTCTCCAAAAGAGATGAGCTCACGGCGTTTGGCCTACGGCTGCCGCTTTAAGGTTTCACCTGTCCGCGAGCTCTCAATAAAATTCTCAAATGTCTTGACATTGCTCTTGCCAACTGTTAAGATGGGTAAACGTGGGGAGCGTATAATTGACAG
>Ga0315285_10004051_pt1 | contig 15206 bp, 15 predicted proteins | sample YL17G09_36_MG_FD_203698 | JGI IMG/M metagenome (GOLD analysis project Ga0315285, IMG submission 203698) | Sediment microbial communities from Yellowstone Lake, YNP, Wyoming, USA - YL17G09_36 | ecosystem: Environmental > Aquatic > Freshwater > Lake > Sediment | place: USA: Wyoming | collected...
ACAGAGAGAGAGAGAGAGAGAGAGAGAGAGAGAGAGAGAGAAACAAAAAACAATGATATTAAAGAATTCAACCTTAGTCCAACTTGTACACGCCTCCTCCCCCCCTGGAGATTCATGAATAGAAAGAGAGAGAGTGGCGTGTGATGAAGAGAGAGTGGGAGAGAGAACAAGAGCAAGAGAAAAACCATGAGAGATGTGTTGACAAAAAATCTGAACTTTTTCTTTTCCTTTCTTTCCCTTGGTTTTCTCTTTTCCTTTCTTCCTCTCTTCATCACCCGCAGATCCCGCGCAGCGTCACGTGCCTCGACCGCGGTTCGAACCACGCGTACATCCCCGGGAGAGCCGCCTCCACCCTCGCCTGGAAGTCGTCGCAGATGGCCCCGAGTCTCGCGAGCCCTATCTCTCCCTCGTGCGCCTCGGGCGTTTCGCTCTTATCGCTCCTTTTCGCCGCCTTGGCCTTTGCCGTCGCCTTCGTCGCTGCCTCCGAGGCCAGGCCGAGGTCCCTCCGCCGGTGCCTGAAGACCAGCGTCACCCCGACGTGGTCCTCCCGGTAGTGCGACTCCCTGCTGCCGTCGGCGGCCGCCCGGACCCAGTAGTCCGGGGCCCGCGGCTCCGCCAGCACCCTGGCCGCGGCCGCGGCGGCGGCGGCGGCCGGCGGCGAGTCGTCCTCGGGCTGCGCGGGGTCCAGGGCCACGTCCCGCGCCGCGACGACGCGCTCCAGGCTCCTGCACGCGAACACCACGACGCTCGCGTGGGAGACCGCGAGGCTGGCGCGGTCCCCCTCGTAGCGGAACGCCGCGGACTCGCGCGAGCACAGGTCGTTGAGCACGCCGAGCTGCTGCGGCGTGAGCCGCTTCCCGTCCTTGAGGGCCGCGAGCGTCGTCTTTGGCCACTTGGACCCGGGAGACTCTTTGGGCAGGCAAGGGTGCGCTCGCTCGATGCGCTCCTTGAGCTCGACGAGGGCCGGGGGGAAGCCGCTTTTTGGTTTTGTTGGTGGTGGGGGTGGAAAAGAACAGAGTTGGTACGATGAGCGTGTCTGACGGTGCCCCAATAAGAGCGAGGAGAGAGGGAGATCGACCCCTTGTTTCCTCGCGTTTTCCCTTGCTTGACAGCCTTTTTTTCTCTCAGACAAGGGCGTGACGAACATCTTCATGCTGCTGTGGAGTAAGTCGGAACCAAAAACTCACCGGTACGCCAGCGTAAGCACCCCCTGCCAAGAGACCATGAACGCCGCCGGCGTCAGATGGCACCGCCGCGTCGAGGCGACGAGCTGCTCGAGCTGCGGCGCCTGGCCCGAGCCCTCGCGCGGGGAGAGGAGGGAGGGGTCCCTCAGGAGGGAGGAGGTTCCGACGGAGGCGCGCTCGTCTTCGCCATCGGCTCGAGCAGCAGGAGGAGGAGGAGGAGGGCAGGTCGTGGCGACGGGAGGGAGAGAGAGAGGCGGTGAGGGCATCGAGGGAGAGAGAGAGAGCAACGACGAGCTTAGGAAAATGAAAACGTCAAAAAATTGTGGGATTTTTTTTTCGCCCTCTCTCGCTCTCGCTCGCTTTCTCTCGCCCTCTTCTCTCACACAATCCTCTCCCTTACTTCGGCCGAGCCGCTTCCCCTTTTCTCTCTCTCTTTTCTCCGTCTCTCTTCTCCTTTGGCGGAAGACGAGATCGAAACCTCTCTTCACCAGCCTCACAAAGCCAGATTCACTCTCTCTCTGAATCAAAGATGAACACGGCAATCAACGCCCGCTCCACCTCGGCCGCCGCCGCTGTCGGCGCCGGCCGCCGCATTGCCCTCGCCGCCGCCGCTGCCCCTGCTCGCCGCGCCGCCGCCGGCGCCCCTGCCGCTCGCCGCGCCGCCGCCGTCTCCCCCGTCGCCGCGGTCGCCCCCAAGCTCGAGTTCGACACCAAGGTCTTCCAGAAGGAGAAGGTCGAGTTCGCGGGCTTCGAGGAGTTCATCTACCGCGGCGGGCGCGACAAGCTCTCCAAGCTGCCCGACGCCTGGAAGGGGATCAAGACCGTGGGCGTCATCGGCTGGGGATCGCAGGCCCCGGCGCAGGCGCAGAACATCAGGGACTCGCTCGAGGCCGCCGGGATGAAGGACGTCAAGGTATGGATTGAGGGGAGAGAGAGAGGATAGAGAAAGGAGAGAGAAAGAGAGTTGATCGATTTCGACATCGACGACAATACGCAAAGACGCTAGCCGCGACGGCTTGATCTTTTACTCGAGCGGAATCGCCGGGCCAGAAAGACCTTCCCCCCCCCCCGGATTCTTCTCGCTCGAGAAGGAAGACGTGCACATTTTATCCTTCGTGAAAGAAAATCGAAAGAGCATCGCAGAAAGGAGACTCACGTCTATAAAAAAAACAAATCGAAAAACTCAAAACTCCCAAAAGGTCTCCATCGGCCTGCGCTCGGGCTCGGCGTCGGCGGACGAGGCCCGCGCCTGCGGCTTCAACGAGAAGGACGGAACGCTGGGCGAGGTCTTCGACGTGCTCGCCGAGTCCGACTTTGCGATCCTGCTGATCTCTGACGCCGCGCAGGTAAGAGGGGGAGGGGGATAGATAGATTGGTTGGGGCAGAGAGAGAGGGGGGAAGACACGGAGACGGGAAGAGGAAGCAAAAAAAAACCTCGACCTCGACCCCCTCCGCACCCAGGGTCGCGTTTTTTGTTTTCTCCTTTTTCATTCGCACCGCGGCTCCGCTTCTCGCTCTCTCTCGCCGCCCTCGTCGTTCCATCCTCCCCGCCCTCAGTCATGCTCCCCGCGGCGTCGCGAAAACTGCCCTCTTCGCCCTCCACTCACTCAAACGCAAACGCACCAAAAAAATACACTCGAACGACGGAAAAACAAAAAAACGCCCAGGCCAAGCTCTATCCGCGCCTGCTCGCCGCGCTCAAGCCGGGAGCAACCCTCGGCCTCTCGCACGGCTTCCTGCTCGGAGTGATGAAGTCCGACGGCGCCGACTTCAGGTCCGACGTCAACGTGGTGCTGATGGCTCCCAAGGGCATGGGCCCCTCCGTCCGCCGCCTGTACGTGCAGGGCAAGAAGGTCAACGGGGCCGGGATCAACGCGTCGTTCGCGGTGCACCAGGACGCGACGGGAAACGCCGCCGACATCGCCGTCGGGTGGGCCGTCGCCGTGGGCGCGCCCTTCGCGTTCGGGACGACGCTCGAGTCCGAGTACAAGAGCGACATCTACGGGGAGCGCTGCGTGATCCTGGGCGGCGTGCACGGGATCGTCGAGTCGCTCTTCCGGCGCTACACGCGCGTGCGCGGCATGAGCGACGAGGAGGCCTTCAAGGCCTCGGTCGAGTGCATCACCGGCCCGATCTCGCGCACGATCTCGACGAAGGGGATGAAGGCCGTCTACGAGGGGCTCGATGCCGCCGGCAGGAAGGAGTTCGAGAAGGCGTACGTCGCGTCGTTCGGCCCCGCGATGGACATCTGCGCCGAGATCTACGACGACGTCGCCTCCGGGAACGAGATCCGCTCCGTGGTCCAGGCTGTGGAGCGGTTCGACCGCTTCCCGATGGGGAAGATCGACGGGACGCACATGTGGAAAGTCGGGCAGAAGGTGAGAGGAGAGGGGATTTGGATCGGCTTGGGGGGGAAAGAGAAAGAGCTCGTCGCCGAGAGCTCGTCGTCGGGGGATGAGGTCGGGGCAAAAGAGGGGGTTACAAAAACTCGAAATTTCTCACACAAAGAAAAAAACTTTCAACTCTTGTTAACAACAACCAACCACCAGGTCCGCAAGGAGCGCGGCTCCCAGGAGATCCCCGTCGACCCCTTCACCGCCGGCGTCTACATCGCGACGATGATGGCGACGATCGAAGTTTTAAGGATCCACGGGCACCCGTACACCGAGATCTGCAACGAGTCGATCATCGAGGCGGTAAGGATGTTTTTTTTCCTTTCTCTCTTTCTCTCTCTCTTCATTTTCGTTGGGCTCTTCGAAGGCTCTCTCTCTTTTATCTCTCCGCCATCGAGAAAGAAAAGAAAGGGTCGAGAGAGAGAGAGAGAGTGAGAGAACGAGCAAGAGGAGGGCGTTTCTGGAAGAGAGAGAACGAGAAAAAAAAACGAAGAAAAAGAGAAACTCACCTCTCCGTCAAATCAAAAAAATATAAAAAACAGGTCGACTCCCTCAACCCCTACATGCACGCCCGCGGCGTCGCTTTCATGGTCGATAACTGCTCCTACACTGCCCGCCTGGGCAGCCGCAAGTGGGCCCCGCGCTTCGACTACATCCTGGAGCAGCAGGCCTACGTCGCTGCCGACGCCGGCGCCACCGTCGACTCGGGCGCCTTTTCGAAATTCCTCAACGACCCGGTTCACGCTGCGCTGGCGGCGTGCTCGGCGCTGCGCCCGGCCGTCGACATCTCGGTGGGAGGCGACGCCGACGGAAGCGACGAGGGCGTGGGCGCCGGAGGGGCGAGGACCGAGTACCGCACGGTGCCGGCTCCTGCGAAGGCGTGAAGAGGGAAAAGAAAGAGAGAGAGTTTTTATTTATTTTTCTTGGCGGCGCGAAAGAGAGAGAGAGAGTTTGTCTTGTTTTTTGGTTCCCTTTCTTTGTCATCCTTTTTCTTTTGGATTGTTTTCTGTGCCGTGTGTTTTGTTTCGCTCAATTGGAGACTTGGAGACTTGGCTGTATCGCTGTTAAGAAGGAAGTGGCAAAGCGAGAAAAAAATTAAAAAGAAGCGAGAAAGAGGGTCGGCGCTGTCGTTTTCACAGTCTAGCCGCTCTCGAGCATTCGAAACAAGAAAAAGCAAACGGCAAATGTCTCTGTCTCTCCCTCCGGAAGAGGAGCTTGCCCTCCTGCGCGCAGAGGTCGCTTCTCTCAGGCAGCAGCTGGAGCAAGTTCGTAAAGTTAATGGAGGAGGAGAAGAAGAACGAGAAAACGGCGGCAACGCTTCAACTAGGAGCTGCATCGCCAACGTCGGCGATGATGCAATTGACGATGACGAGCCTTTCCCGCCTCCCGCACGCGCTAGTGACTATGCCTTTTGGGAAGCAGACCATCCGCTGAGCACCCCACAGGTAGAGCGCTACTGCAGGCAGATGCTTCTTCCGTGGTTTGGGCCGGAAGGTGAGGATAATTAGGGTTTTTCTTCTTTCGTTTCCTCTTTCTTTCATTCTTTTCTCTCTTTTTCTCTCTCAACCTCTCGACCTCGACCTCTTTTTTCTCTTTCCAACCACAGCCCAATCCCGCCTCGCCTCCTCCTCGGCCCTCGTTGTCGGGCTCGGCGGGCTCGGCTGCCCGGCTGCGCTCTATCTGGCCGCGGCTGGAGTGGGGAAACTGGGGCTCTGCGACCGGGACAACGTCGACGTCAGCAACCTCCACCGCCAAGTCTTGCACGAAACTGCCTCGGCCGCCTCCTCCTCCGCTGTCGAGAAGACGCCCAAGGTCGAGTCTGCTGCCGCGGCCCTGCTCCGGCTCAATCCCGGGACCAGGCTCGAGCTCCACGGCAACGGCCTCACTCCAGAAAACGCAGAAGAGATGGTCGAAGGCTTCGACGTCGTGCTCGACTGCAGCGACAACGCGCCGACGCGCTACCTGCTGTCGGACGCCTGCTGCCGCCGGAGCCGGCGCCGAGGAGGAGTGCGAGGGCGTCGGTGCCGAGGAGGAAGCACGGCGGCGATCCCGCTCGTCAGCGGGGCCGCGATCGGAGGGGACGGGCAGCTGACCGTCTACTGCGCGGCGGCGGTGAGGGAGAGAGGGAGAGGCGAACGAGGCGGCGAGGAGGGCGAGGCAGACGGCGAGGGCGACGGCAGCGACGGCAGCGACGCCGCCGACGACACTCCCTGCTACCGCTGCCTGTTCCCCGTCCCGCCGCCAGCCGCCTCCTGCGGCTCCTGCGCCGAGGCTGGAGTGCTAGGACCCGTCCCCGGGGTAGTGGGGGTGCTCCAGGCTCTGGAGGCGATCAAGCTGCTCGCCCTCGGGAGCAGAGAAGAGCAGAGGAAGAAGGGGGAGGAGGAGGAGGAGGAGAGAGGCTCAGGGGCGGCCGCTGCTCCTTCTTCCTCTGCGCCGCCGCCGCCGGCGATGACCCCGCTCTGCCGGAGGATGCTCGCGTTCGATGGCCGGGACGCGCGGTTCCGGACCGTGCAGCTGCGGCCTCGGAGCGGCGGGTGCGCCTCCTGCGGGGACGACGGGGAGGGAGAGCAGCTCGATATCGCGAGGTGAGAAATATTTCTGTTTTTCTTCGACTTTTTCCCCCTCTCTCTTTCTTCTCTCCCTCTCACCTGCTTTTCATTCTCAAAAAAAAAAAAAAGCTTCGACTACGAGGCCTTCACGGGCCGCCCTTCGCACGACGGCCCTCCGCTTCCGGCCAGGATCCTGCCCGAGTCTCGCCGCGTGCCCGCCGCGGAGGCAGCCGCGAAAATCGTCGAGGAGAGCGCCGGCGGCAACGGCGACGCCGGCGACAAAGGGCAGAAGGAGAGAGAGGAGCGAAAGAGGAAGACTCTCTACCTCGACGTGCGCCCCGCCTCCCAGTTCGGCCTCGCGAGGCTCCCCGGCTCCGTCAACGTTCCATGGGGCGGCGGCGGGGACGCCTTTCTGAAGCGAGCGGCGGAAGCGGCAGTAGCAGCTGCGGCGCTGAGGAGCTCCTCGGAAGGAGAAGAAGAGAGACAAGAGAAGGGAGGGCAGACGAGGGCGCCGGTCGTCGTCGTCTGCCGGCGCGGGAACGACTCGCAGCGGGCCGTGGCGGCCCTCGACGAGGCCTTGACAAAAAAAGAGGGAGGCGGGGCAGCGGAGATTCAAAAGACTCTGCGGGAGTTCCTCGAGGGGAGGCCCGCTCTCGTCGACGTCGTCGAGGGGCTCGAGGGCATCGCGGCCGCCGGCTCTTTTGAGTTTCCGCGCTACTGACTTCTTTTCTGTTTTTTTTTCCTGGAAAAAAAGGAGTGAAGTTTTTCCGTTTGTTTCAATCACTTCCAGTTTCTTTCCTCAGTCTCTTCCTTCGTTTTGGGAAACATGAGCTCTCTCCGCGCAGGCGTGGACTCGGCGACGGCGCGCAGCAGTAGCAGCAGCAGCAGCAGGCTGGCGTCGAAAGCGACGACGGCGAGGACAGCGGCGCTGCTGCGAGCTCTTCCCCCCCCCTCCTCTCGACGACGGCTAACGTTGATGCCGCCGACGCCGACGCCGACTCCTCGTCGCCCATTTGTCTCTGCAGCAACAGCTTCCTCGGGCTCCGACGATGGCACTCAGGCCGAGGGCTTCTCGCCTTCCACCCCGCAGACGACCCCCGAAGAGCGCCGCCGCTCTGCTGGCACCGGAGCGGTGAGTTGAAAGAGAGAGAGGAGGAGAAGAACAAAAGAGGAGATGATGCCTTGGCGGCCTCGGTTTGTTCGTCTCTCGCCTCTCTCAACCTGTTCCCCACCCTTTTTCCAAAAAAAAAAAAAAAAAAAGCCAAAAATCAAAAAGGTCGCCATCCCCTGGTACTACCTCACCCCGGCCCGCACCTTCCTCGCGGCCTCGAGCCTCAAGCTCATCTCCTTCACGATGACCACGACCTTCTTCGCGACAGCGCTGCTTCCGTTCGGCTTCTGGCAGAGCTTTCTCGCCGCAGCCGGCGGCGTCGGGCTCGCCTTGCTCGCGAAGAAACTCGAAACCGACGGGTTCGTGGAGAGGGCCTCGGGCGCCCAGTGGGCCGGGCTGATCGCGTCGGGGGCGCTCGCGGCCGCGCTCTTCGCGAGGCTGGTGCCCGGGAGGAGCAACATCTCGTTCTCGGGGGCGCTGGACGACAGCCCGAGGAGCAGCAGGACGGTCGTTTCTTCCCGTCCTCCCTCTTCGAGCCCCTCTCTGAGCCCTTCGAATCCTCCCTCCTCCTCCTCCCCCTCTTCTCTGCCTCCGGCGCCAGTCCGCTCCCCTCCCCCTGCTGCTGCTTCGAGGAGCGGAGGCGAGCAGGGAGCGAAGCGCTGAGAGAGAGAGAGAACAGAGAGAGCGAGATAGAGAGCGAGAGCGAGCGAGCGAGAGAGAACAGAGAGAGGACAGAGAGAGAGAGAGAGAGAGAACAGAGAGAGATAACTGAAAAGAAAACGAAACGAAAGGAAAAAAAGGTCTTTTGCTATGACAGTGTAAAATTTGCATTTTTTTTCTGGTATTGTCGTTGTTGCGTGTTCAACTACTTTGCAGAAATGAAGAGGTGGTTCAGTTGTGTGGAAGAGGAAAGCGCGCGCGGGCGAACGAATAAGCGCGCGCGCGGGCGCGCGGGCGAACGAAATGATTTATTATACCCCCATATTCCTTAGGGAGACAGATTCGTGCGTGGCCTGACGCGCCGGCCGCCGTCACCACCGCCGTCGCCGCCTCCTCCCCCGCCGGTGTTCTCCCCCGCGGGCGTCGCCGGCCTCTGCCTCGAGCTGTGCTGCGTCCCGGGCTGCTGCTGAAACTCCTGCACCTGTTGCCGCGCCAACGCTGTCGCAGCAACCACAGCGTCAGCAGCCGCCGCGACGGCAGGAGCAGGAGCGGCGGCGGGCGCGAGGTCGGAGAAGACGGCGGCGGCCGACACGTAGCGCGCGTTGTGCCTCGACGAGCTCTCGTGGCGGTGGTGGTGGCTCTGGCCCTGCTGCTGCCCCCCAGCGGCCGCGGCGGCGGCGTTGGCAGCGATGGCGGCCAGGAGCTCCGCCTGCAGGTTGGGGCAGGACTGGACCTGTTTTTATTTTTTTTCGTTGGAAAGAAAAAAGAAGAAAAGGAGGAAAAAGTGTTGAGTTTTTTCCCCCTTCATTTCTTTCCCGAAAAAAAAAACGAAAGAAAAAAATGGGAAAAAAGCTAAAAAAAACGGGAAAAAAGAGGAAACTCGCGAACGCACCATGTGCCGGTACCCCTCGCTCGCCATCACCGCCTGCAGGTTCCTCGACACAAACGCCAGGCAGACGCTCTTCAACTCGCCCGCGTTGTTCTGCTCGGCGAGCGCCAGCGTCGTCGCCGCCATCGCCACGTCGACGCCCTCGCAGAGCCGGCGCTCGCAGATGCGGCGCAGGCGCGAGAGCGCGAAGCGGTCGGCGGCGACGAGGAGGTGCTGGGCCATCGGGACGTCGAGCGCGGCTCCCACGGTGGAGAGGGCCGCGGCGAAGGCGGCCGTGGTTGTGGTCGCGTTGGGGTTGGGGGGGGCGGGGGCAAAGGGGACGAGGGCGGTCGAGGAAAGAGGGGCCGCTGCCGCCGCCGTCGATCCCTCTCCGCCTCCTCCTGCCGCCCCGCCTCCCCCTCCGCTGGCCGAGGTGCCGCTCCCGATCTCCGAGGGGAGCTCATCTGTGTACGCAAAGTGCAGCAGGGCCCTGAAGACCGGGGAACGCACATCGGAGATCCTGATGCGCGGGAGCGAAGAGTAAGAAGCGCCGCCGACACTCCTCGAGGCGGGCGGCGAGGAGCGCTCAACGTCGCCGCCGCCGCCGGGGGCCGTCGCTCCCGCTTCCCCGATCTGCAAAACTTGGCGCGCCTCGCGCATCGAGCCGTTCAACAGCGCGTCAAAGACCGGAGACCGCGCCGAAAGCACAACGCGGTGCGCTTTGAACAGATCTCCCTCGACCTCGAACTCGACGTCGGCCCCTGCTCCGGAGTCGAGCAGGCGGGCGAGGTCGACGCCGAGCGACGGCGGCGGCGGCGGTGGCAGGGCGCCGCCGGCCCCGTCGCTGCCAAACCGCCCCCCTCCTCGCCCGCCCAGCCCGCGGAGGCTCCCGACCCCGAGGCCGCCCGCCGCCGCCGCCGCGCTCCCCCCGGGCTTGGCCAGGGCCCCCCCGGAGGAGACCACCAGCTCGATGGTGTATCGGATCACGATCGTGTCGTCGACGAGGTAGCCCGCAGCCGGGTTTTCGAGCACCGAGCGCTTGACGAACTTGCGGTACCCATGGCAGTTGCGCGCGTTGGGGTCCTGCCGCGCGCAGCTGATCTTGACCGCGCCCTGGTCGCGGCGCCGGCCCTTGGTGAGGTGGTTGGCGGTCGGGACGACGTTGGCAACGGTGCCGGGGGCGCTGCTCCCCGCGGCCGTGACGGCGGCCCTCTCGGCCGCGGCGGCGTGCTGGTCGACGAGCGTGAAGCGGTGGAACGCGCGCACGACGCGGCCGTCGGAGGTGTTGACGACGCCGAGCGGGTCCGAGGTCTCGCCGATGAGGGCAACGAAGAGCGCGGCGTACTCGTTGCTGCCCGCGGCCGCCGCGGCCGCGGCGGCCTGGGCCTGTTGCGCCTGCGCCTGCGCGGCGGCGGCCGTGGCGGCGGCGGCAGAGGCGGCCTGCTGCGCGGCCGCGGCGGCGTTCGCGGCGTTTGCGGCGGCGTTCCGCGCCTGGAGCTGCTGCTGCTGCTGGGCGGACTGCTGCCTCTGCGCGGCGTTGAGGGCGGCGACGGCGGCAGTGGCGTTGCTTCCCGCGGCGGGAGCGGGAGCGGAGGGGGTCGCCGTCGTCGTCGCTGCGGCGTTGTTGCTGGCGGCGCGGGGCGCTTGGAGCGCGGCCCTCCCCGCGGCCACCGCCACCGCCGCCGCCGCTGCTGCTTCGGCGTTGCGCCGCTGATGGACGGCATTGGCCGCGGCCGCGACGGCGGCGGCCTGCGCCGCGGCGGCCGCTTGCTGCTGCTGCTGCACTCCCTGCTGCCCGTGCCCCGCCGCAGCCGCTCCCAGCTCCAGCGCCGGGGGAGGAGGGGCCGAGGAGGACCTCTTTCCGTCCGGGTAGAACAGGAGGACCCACTCGTGTCCCCCCACAGTGAAGCGCTCCGAGGCGATGGGCTCGCCTGTTTTGGGCGTGGAAGTGGGGTGGATGAGAGAAAGAGGAAAAAGGAAAAAGAGTTTTTGACGAGGGTGAGTTTTTTTTTTCTTCCTTTTTGACATCTGTGTCTCTCTTTCTCTTTCTCTTCTTCTCCTTCCTAAACTCACCGTCGCCGATGCCCTTCACCAGGGAGTAGCCGACAATGGTGTGCTCGTGCTCTGTTGTCGGGTTTTCGTTTGTAGGGTTTAGAAAGAGAGGGGCTCGAAGTGAGATTTTGTCTCGTCTTCTTCGCCTGCGCCTGTGCCTCTTCTTTTTTCAGACGCCAAGACACGTTCTCGTTCGCTCTCTCTCTCTCGCGCTCCTTTCCTCCTTCCTCTCTCGAACTCATTTCACCGACAGGCGCAGCCTGGTGGACGCGATCTTGCCCTTGGCAGGCTCGGAGCGAGTCGCAAAAGACGGTTTCGAGTCCGCTTTCGGCGAGTCAAAAGAAGAGGAGGAGATGAAAAACCGCTTGTCAGCAAGCAATGGCGGCAACGAAAAGCAAGGCGAAGAAGAGTTCATCTCTCTCCCTCTCTTTCTCTCCTTCTTCTTTACCTCCAATGATGGTGTCCGTGATCGTGCGCGACGTCGAAGGCGGCGCCGTGTGCGCGGGCGCCGGAGTCGAGGGGCCGGCGCCGTTGTTGCTGTCGGCCGGCAGCGGGACGCGGAAGACTCGGTGGCCATCCATCGCTGCAGTTTTTTTATTTTTCTCTCTCTCTCTCTCTCTCTCTCTCTCTCTCTCTCTTTTCGCTTCTTCCTCTTGCTCTCTCAACGCAACGCGGCGTTCCGTGCTGCTGCTGCTGCTACCGAGAGAGCGCTCCGGTGCTCTCTCCTCCGAGGAAGAGAGGGCGACGAGGAGGTAGCAGCGGGCACCGCGAAAAAAAAGAGGAGCTGAAAACTAAAAAGAAGATTTGTGAAACAAGGCACCCTCTCTCTTCGGCTCGTGTTTTTTTCCCTCTCCCTCTTGTCTACCCTCACTCACCCTCAGTCGCCGCCTTGATGCCTCGCGATCTCCTTCTCGAAGCACCTCGAGGTGCGATCTCTTTTTTGTTTTTTTACAGACCCAAACACCTTCTCGGTCCCTCTTCCCCTCCTTCTTCTTCTTTTCTTCTTCTTTCCTTCATACCATCACCCTGAAGTAGCTCCTCGCCAGGCTCCGCACCCTCCTGTCGAACCCGCTGCCCCTCGCCGACAGCAGGCCCGTCAGGCCCGTCCCGGAGCTGCCCCCGCCGCAGCACAGAGAAGAGGAGGAGGAAGAAGAAGGGGCGGAGGAGGCGCCGCCGCCGACGCTCGAAGAGCTCCCCGCTCCCCCGACGAAAAAGGGGTTGAGCCGCGCCTTGACGAGCGCCTCGTGAACCTCCTTGAAGAACCCGCGCACGACGTCGTCGGGCCTGCCGTCGTGGAGCAGGAGCAGCTTCAGAGACCCGGGCGTGGCGTAGGCGGAGACCTGTAGCGCGTTGAAGCGGTCGACGACGCCCAGGTGCGGCGCACCGCCCGCGCCGGCCGCCGAGGATGAGCCCGACGACCCCGCCGCGCCCCCCTCTGCTCCCCCTCCCCCTCCCGCGCCTGCTCCTCCTCCTCCGGAGTGCGAGAACAGGACCTCGTCGACGGCGTCGAGGGCGGCGTGGAGGACGAACTGGTGGAGGTAGGCGGCGCGCTCGTCGCGGGACGAGGGCTGCGGGTGGTGGTCGCTCGTCGAGGCCGAGGCCGATGATGGGTCTTTCTTCGCCGCATCCTCGTCGTCGTCGCCGTCTTCTCCCTCCGCCGGCGCGTCCGTGAACGCCGCCGAGGGCGGAGCGGAGAGGTCAGCCTCGAAGATCGGCGAGTCCCCCTCGCCGATGACGGCGAACGTGAGCACTGCTGGGGAGGACATTGAAGAGGAAAAAGGGAAAGAGGAGAGAGTTGGAGCAGAGAGAGAGAGATGCGAGCGAACGGAAAATGACAATCGCCGCACAATCGATCTCTCTCTCTCTCTCTCTCTCTCTCTCTCTCTCTCTCTCTCAACTCCGACACCCCTAGTAACAAAAGGAAGATGCGAGCCACACGCCTCCAGTCCGCGTCAAAGCGCCCTGCTCTTGCCGCTGCGGAGACTCATCTCGGCTCCCCGATGAAAATCGAAGCCAAGGAAGAGGGAGAAGAGAAAGAGGCAGAAGCGTCGCCGCCGCCGACGAGAAAGCGAGCGAAAGCAAAAGCGGCGATGCTCCCGCCGCCGCCGACGCCGCCGGCCGCGCGACCCTGCCCCCCTCCTCGCCTCCTCCTCGAACCCCCCGCGGGCCTCCCTGAGAGGCTCGGCTCCCTCCCCCTGCGCTGCGTGTTCTCCGGCACCAACCCCTCCGTCACGGCCTGGCAGCAGGGACACGCATACGCCCACCGCTCCAACCGCTTCTGGCCCCTGCTGCACTCGTCGCCCGGGATCGTCCCACCGCGCGTCGCTGTCTCGCTGGCCTCCTCCTCCGCCGCCTCCTCCTCCTACTCCTCCTCCCGCGCGTCCCGTTCATGCAGGCTCCCCGGCTGCTCGACCGACGGGGTGAAGACCGAGGGGAGCGGCACACGGAGCCCCTTCTCGGGCGCGGCCGCCGACGACGAGCTCCTCAACCAATTCGCCGGGCTCGGACTCTGCGACGTCGGCCAGAGCCACCCCGAGACGGACCTCTCGTCGATCTCGTCCTCGGCGTTCGCCGCCTGGGCTCCCGGGTATTATGGAAGGCTCGTCGAGCACGTGCGAAGGGCCGCGAGGGTCGCCGGGTGCCGGTGCCGCCCCGAGGGGGAGGAGGAGGAGGGGGGCGAGGGCCGCCCGGTGGGGGTGGTGGCGGTGGGGGGCGGGGTGGGGGGTGGGGTGGCGGGGGAGAGCAAAGGGGGCGGCGGCGGCAGCGGCGGGGTCGGCGCCCCTCCCTCCCCTCCCTCTCTTCGCGATCGCCGCCACCCTTCGACCTGCTGCGCTCCCCGAGTGATCGCCTTCACGGGCAAGAGGCAGTTTGTCGAGCTCCTCAACGCCGGGGGCGGGGGGCGGAGGGACGCCTCGAAGGAAGGGGGCAGGGGGCGGCGGGCGCGGGCCGCGGCGGCCCCGTCGTCGGGCGTCGGCTACGGGCTGCAGCCCCGCTCGCTGCGCCCCGCCGCCTGGCCTCGCTGCCTCTCCGAAACGGAAGTGTGGGTCCTGACCACCACCTCGGGCGCTGCCGGCTTGACGAACGAAGCGCGCGCCGCTCCCTATCTGGAGCTGGGGAGGCGGCTGGCGAGGGAGCCGTGGCCGAGGCCGCCGCCGCCGTGCTGCTTGGAGAGGTAGAGACATTTTTTCGCTCGCTCGTCCTCCTGCTCTCTCTTCCTCCGTCCCTGCCGCTGCGTCTGGGCTCCGGTTCGTTCTGCCTCCTCTTTTTTCTCTCTCCTGCTCTCCCTCCTTCCCCCACTTCGTACTGCGAACTTGCTCGTTCAGAAATAATTTTAAGAAAATGAAGATGAAAAACAAAAGGAGGGGAAAAGACAACTTTGGGTGTGTCCAAAACTCGTCTCTTTCGAGCTAGTTTCTCAAAATCAATCCCATCTTACCTCTCTCGCGTCTCTCTGCTTCCCGCGGTCTACAAAACCGCCCACGGAGAAAGCTAAGAAGGTGCTGGAAGCCCCCAAATTACAATCAAAGCCTCACATGGCCGCAACGCTCGTCGGGAGGCCGCCGAGAGCGGCGATGCCGCCGACCGCCGATCGTGGCCTCGCTCGACGACGCCAGCGGCGACGACCGCCACCCCGCACCCTCGCGCCTCCTTCCGCCACCCCCTCCTCTCCTCCGGGCGCCGGCGGCACCTCCTTCCCTCCCTACGAGGTCGTCTCCAAGACCGAAGACTACGACCTGCGCCTCTACGCTTCGCACTTTGCGGTCGAGTGCGAATACGTCCGGAGGGACGAGGGGTTTGAAAAGGTCGGGTCGTACGCGTCGGGCGCCAACGAGGCCGGCGCGCGCTTCGCCGAGTCGCAGCCCGTCGTCATGCACTTCCCGCCCGGGACCGCCGCCGCCGTCTCCTCTCCTTCCTCTCCCTCCTCCGAGCCCAAGGTCATGAGCCTCCACATCGGCCCTCGGCTCTCGGAGAAAAGGAGCGGGAAAGAGAAGGAGAGCTCCGAGGAGACTCCCCCCCCGACGCCGCCGCTGCCGATGAGGGAAGGCGTCCGCCTCGCCGCCCGCGGCGGCGAGCTCGTCGCCGCTGCCCGCGTCCCGGCCCAGTACGCGACGCCCGAGGCGACCCTGGAGGCCCGAGACGCGCTGGCTCTCGCCCTGGAGAGGGACGGACTCAGGCTCTGCGAGCGGGACGCGAGGGGGGCGTTCAGGCTGGCGCAGTACGGGGCCCTGTTCCAGCTCGAGGAGCGCGTGAACGAGGTGCAGTTGAGGGTAGAACTTTAGTTCAGAGAGAGAGAGAGAGAGAGAGAGAGAGAGAGAGAGAGAGAGAGAGAGAGAGAGAGAGAGAGAGAGAGAGAGAGAGAGAGAGAGAGAGAGATAGAGAGAGATACAA
>Ga0315285_10004052_pt1 | contig 15205 bp, 17 predicted proteins | sample YL17G09_36_MG_FD_203698 | JGI IMG/M metagenome (GOLD analysis project Ga0315285, IMG submission 203698) | Sediment microbial communities from Yellowstone Lake, YNP, Wyoming, USA - YL17G09_36 | ecosystem: Environmental > Aquatic > Freshwater > Lake > Sediment | place: USA: Wyoming | collected...
CTTTGCCTTGAAGGCCGCGTCGTACGTCTTCCTCATACTCGAAAGCATACCATACCTCCTTTTGAGATATGGCAGGCTCAAAATCCACTTATACCCCCTGTCCAGTTTTTGGGGAGTAGCTCACTATGCCATACTCGCCCAACGGTTTCAGGTCTGTAAAAATACCTTTTACCAACTTGGCTTGCACACCCTCGTCCGACAAACGCCGTTCAACACCCTCCAGACTTGTATCAGCAAAAGTTCCGCTCGCCCAATCCGTTGAACATCCATTTTGTAGCGGCACACTGGTTGGCGGCATGCCGCCGAAAGAATCGAAACCGTACAATGGGGGAACACTACCCAAAAATTGGCGCGCTAACCTGGAAAAAGCAATTATACCGGCCCCTTTATAGACACCAAACTCAACCAAACAACCTGACACTGGAGCGACTTGCATCAACTTGAATGCACGACCGTTAAGTGAAGGAATCATTTAAAAGACCTCCGGTACCACTCGATCATCTCTTCAATCCCTTCGCGGAGCGACACCCGCGGCACGTAGCCATTGGTAACTTCCCTGAGGCGAGTAGCATCAGCGCACTTGCGAAAGCGCCCCTCCGGCCTGCTGGTGTCAAACTCTACCTTCGGATGTTTGCCTGACACCTCACAGATGAGGTTGACCAAGTCGGCAATCGTGATGTCCTCGTCGTAACCGATATTGACTGGAGTGGCAACCAAATCCTTCTCGACCACCGTTAGGATCAACCTGGTCGCATCGCTCGCATGGAGCAGATTGCGCCGCTGCTTGCCGGTTCCCCAAACCCGCAGTGGGTCTTCACCATCCATCACGCGCTTGACCAGCGCAGGCACAACGTGTGCCTTTTCCTCCGATCCCCAGTGATAGTTGCCGCCATACGGATTGAATGGGCGGACAATCGAAACCTTCATACCGTAATCATGCACATAGTAATCACCTGCAAGTTCCTGGATGCGCTTTGCCCAGCCATATCCCTCATTAACGCTTTCGGGCATTCTAGTAAAAAGAGGCAATTCAGGAGTAGGAATCGGTGCATCGTCGGGGTACACACACGACGAACTAACGATCAAATAGCGTTGAACACCATTCTGCCGCGCGGCTTCAAGCGGAGTCAATGTTGCCAACAGATTATAAACCAGCATCTCCCCATTATGGGCACGGCTATATTCCATTCCAAACGCTTTGGCGGCAAGGTTGAGAACAACCTCCTTTTTCCGCGTCACCCGGTCGCTGACTCGTGGATCACGCAGATCACCCTGAATAAACTCTATCGAGTCCACCACCGATTTCAGGTTATCCACGTAGCCATTGTCAAGATTGTCTACGACAGTAACACATGCACCTACTTCAACCAATTGCGGCACCATATACGAACCGAGGAAACCACATCCGCCCCCGACCAAAACGCGCTTGTTCTGCCAAAAAAGCTCATCGGTCATGTTGGATCACCTCCATACCCAGTTTTGCCCGTACCTGGTCTTCAATTCAGGCGTACGTGCGCGCTAAACCTTCTTCTAGTGTTGTGTCTCCGATTCATCTTTACAATCGTTACCCCCGTAACTCATTGTAAAGTCGTCATTGAGACACCACACTAGTGATATCTCTGGTTCCCAACCCAACACCTCCCGCAAAGCGAGTGTTATCGGAGTTACGCCCGCGTACACCCTGTGGACTTGGCACGTGTTTTTTTATAATCTGGATTCCGGCGATATTGGCCACCATATCGGCCAGTTGGTCAATGGTCACCAAGAAGTCTTGGCCCAGGCTGAGGGGTTCATGATACTCCCTGTGGCGCTCTTTGTGCGAGACTTCAACGGGTCAAGGCAAGCTGTAGAGGCGCGTGCTGCCTTGGATGAATGCTCTGATTATAACCGATCTCGCTGGAAATGACCAGCGCGCACTTAATGTTAATGCCAAAGTCGAGTAATAAGAGCGCTTCAGATCTCAAGCGTACAAATACCGAATTAGTTTGCTCCTGGCTTGGCAACGACCATACTGCCCAGGAGTGCACGGCACTCGCCATTCAGGCCACAGCTTTACGAATTGCCTGCAACAGACTTTGCGCCCAAATCTCGGGATGCAATGGCGCAATGCGCTCAAAACCGCGCTGAACGAGAAGCTCGCGCAGCGCCAGATCGCGGTAAAGCTGTAGGATACACTCCGCTAGTTGGGGCGCATCGGATGGATTAAATAGCAAACCTGCATCTGCGACTTGATCAAGCATCGCACCAGCGTTGGAGGAGATTACGGGACAACCGATCGCGAAAGCCTCCCAGATGGGCATATTTGTAGGGCCGACATAGCTTGCCATAACCAGGCATAAGGCGCCACGGTAGAGCAGAGCCATATCGCCGTCAGGCACGGGCCCTAAGAAGTGCATCAATTTCTCCACGTCCTGATAGCGGGCAATGTCTCTCAACTGCTCACCATATTGCCCCATTGGGCCCGCGAAGACGGCATGGATATTCAAGTTATGTTGCCTATGTAGAATCGCGATGGCCTCAATAACCCGCAGTTGGTTCTTCAGGATCGAGGCAATTGCTGGATAGAAGACGTAACATTCGGGCAAGTCATACTTGGCCCGCACCACCGACTGCCGCGCCACATCGTAATTCCAGATGAAGGGCGCCGGTCCGGTGGGTAGTAGGTGGGTCTTTTCTTCTGACACCCCATAGGCAGACATAACCTCTGCTCTGCCCATCTCAGATTCCACAAGAATCAGGCGAGCCGATTTGGCTGCTCTGGACCAGATTATGTCCCGGAATGGTTCGCTGAACCTCCTGGCACCTGGATACTTATGCAGATGCCACCGATACCACACATCGTGGATTGCGACAATGAAGGGGTAGCCGCACCACCAGGCTACCAAGCTCGTTGAGGGACAAACAACCAGATCGAGGTTATAGCCCAGCAATGTCTGGTAGCGGCCTCGAGCCAAAGGGGCAAGCGCGGGCACCCCCCAAGCAGAAATCAACCTGGCAACTCGCGTAAGCAAATGATTTTTCCGTTTTTTGATATACTGCACTGTCCAGTTCGCGCGGCTATATTGCTCAACGGGAAAGTCCGGCTCTTGATGGAATACAAAATAGTCGTTTCCGTGTCCATAATCTCTGAGAGCATTAAGAACAGAAAACGAGTACCAATACGTTCCACCATTGCTTGGCCCAACGGTCACAACGATTCCGATACGCACGGCTACCTCCACACTTGCATGGTATATGTCAAGGGGCATCCTACTCAGTAACAATGTAACTGAGCATCCTTAGCGCCGATGCCTGATAGCCCGAAGAAAGCTATAGCCCCTATTGCCAAGAAACGTAGCCCCAAGATAGAGCAACGCTATTGAGGAAAATGGAGCCAGCCGAAGGGATTGCAGGAAGCTTTGCCGAGCCAAATCTAGTCTACCAACAATCATAAACCGCTGACCTGCCATAAAATAATGCTTACCGAGAGCGCCGCGACCGCATTCCTGCACAATCTCGGTGCGATGCGCATTGACCACGTCCAGGTATCCGTAGGCGTCTCTCAGCAGATCTTTGGATATCGTCGGTAGCGAGTGCATGTGGTACAGAACAAGGCGCTCGGGGACAAAATCGAACGCGCAGTGCTGTGCAAGTCGGATGCATAGATCCCATTCTTGGTTAGATCGGATTAGCTCTCTAAATGGGCCGGCTCTTTCTAGCTCTTCCCTGCGCACAACCAACGTGCTAGTGTCTGCGATCCATTCGGTGAGGGCTACCTGGTATATATGCCCTCGGTGTCGCGGGCGTAGATCAGCCACAAATCCATCCGTCTCAGACACTCGCCGGAAACCGCAGTAGACCGCGCCGATTTCCTCCCCAGCGTGGGTAAACACCTCCATTTGCCGCTCCAGTTTTGTGGGTAGCCATTCATTATCGGAATCTAAAAAAGCAATATAGCTTCCCTGGGCAGCTTGGATACCGGAGTTGCGAGCCGCCTGGGCACCCCGATTAGTCTCGTGGCGTAGATAGCGCACTCGATGATCGACTCGCTGCAAAGCCGCTATTCTTTCAGGAGTGTCATCGGTGGAATCGTCATCCACCACGATCACTTCCAAATCAGGGTAAGTTTGAGAGAGTGCGCTATACACGGCCCGCTCAATGAACGACCCGCGATTGTACGTTGGAATCACGATCGAGACGAGTACCATCTTAGCTCATTCGCTCACGTGTCCAACCCCACCATACTTCCAGATAACCGAGCCCTCGATGATTTCAAACAATTATAAGCGCTCCTTGTTGCGAGGATGACATAAACATATTATCGAGTGCGTTTGGCCTACCACCAGGTGGGGGAAAACATCGGGCAGTCAGTATTATTCTGGTCATATATGGTGGCGGTTCTCCCCCAAGCCAATTATTGCTCGCAAACGTTCGGCTTCACGTTCCATGTTGAAATACTCTGCCACACGCTTTTGACCTGCATCGCCTAATTGCTGGCGTAATGCGGGGTCTTTTGACAACCGAAGCATAGCTTCTGCCTGCCCCTCAACATCTCCGGGGTCAACAAGAATGCCTGTTTCCCCATCAACCACCGTTTCCAACACGCCACCACTTCGCGTGCCAACGACCGGTATACCCGCGGCCATTGCTTCGAGGATAGAAACACCAAAGCACTCTTCTTGCCTACTGAACTCACCCTTAGTGTTATGTTGAGTGTAAATGTCGGCGTCTGCTAGAAGCTCTTGGGCGCGTTCTGCGGTTACGGCCCCTATGAGATGAATTGAGTTCATGTAAGGAGACTCTGCCCGCAGCTGCTCACATACCATTCGCAGAGGCCCATCACCAGCAATTGTCAAATACCCCCTAAGACCTTTTGATCGAGCTATTTCAAAGGCCTTGATTGTGCGATCTGGCGACTTGAAATCCACCAGACGCCCAAGATGAAGAATGTGGATTTCGTCTCGCCGTCTTTGGACCCTCTCGACTGCAGGGACCGGAACTCCAAGGTGCTTTACCTGAATGCGGTCCGCCGGAATTCCCGCATTGATCAGTAACGATTTGGTGAATTCAGAGTTCGCAATCAGTGTAGCCCGTCGTGCTAATTCCTGCATATCACGTCGATAGGACTCGGTATAATAGGATTTGCCGGGTTGTTCGACCGACCGAAGGTCAAACGTTGCGTCGAAACCATGGAAGTGGATGAATAACGGCATATTCGTTGTTCGCCACACATCCATAAAATGCACTGCGAATTCTCCATAATGGCAAAGGATGTGGCTGATCCCAGGACGCCGAATCTCTCGGAGAAGTATCTGTTTGGGAGAACGAATACTAAGACGCGCAAGAAGGCGATCAAAGAGTGAACGCCGCGGACGTAGCGCTACAGCCCTGGCACGACCACGCCAACTTGTCTCTCCCGCCGTATTCCAAGCAACCACTGTCCCCAGATCATCTCCCAGTTCTTCCAACATGCGCTGCATCCACACTTCCGAAGGTGCCGTCCAAAGAGGCATCATAAATAGGATACTCATATCGAAAGCCAGCGACGTCCATCTGGGTTGAAAAAAGCGCCTCGTGAAGCCGGTTGCGCCATCGAAGGATCCTTCTGTCCTCTCTGATTCAGTTCAACTGGGCCGGCGGCAGATCATCCAATTTGCCAACGGCACTCCGCGATGCAAGGAGGTTGCAACGGCACTCCAGCCCAACTCGAACAGAAAGTACTTGCCTAAATCACCGTGTTGTCCTGTCTCTAGTGTTGTGTCTCCGATTCATCTTTACAATCGTTACCCCCGTAACTCATTGTAAAGTCGTCATTGAGACACCACACTAGAACCTCCAAGTTCGCTTTGCGCGCCATGACAAGGTATCCATCGCGGCAGAAGCGCCAATAATCCGGTCCCTGGTCACCCGTATGTCCATCAATATACGCATAAGGGCACCAGAAAAACGCTACGCCCCCAGGGCGCAGGATAAGGCCGATATTCCTTACCATGGTCGCTGGTTCTGTACAGTGTTCCAGAATGCTTAGGCAAAGCACGGTGTCGAAGCTTTCTTCGGGGACAGGAAGTTTCTGCGCAGCAAAATCTCCAGTGATATCCACCTTAGATTGGTGTCCATATTTTCCGACTTCAACTGTCCAGAGGTCACTGATTAGCACTTTCTCCACAGTGGGAAGTTGATAGATCCATTCATGCCAATAACGCGGAGTGGACATATCCAAGACAACGCCGCGAACCAGATCGCGATGCGTCCACAACCATTGCTCTTCCCGAAAGCTCATATATACGCCATCCTGTTCATAAGGACCCACAAAGGTTGAACCGGGAAACTCGCGGCGAATACGCCTCCGAGCGATTGGTCTGAAAAGGCTCTCCACCAAGTGTTGCCAGCCTCGTTTGATAACCCAAGTTATATGCCGAGGACGTACCCTATACCATTTGCGCCACGGAATCTCCATATATAATTATCCTCTGCGACCACAAATTGCTATGCCCGAGAGCGATTCATGTGACTCGGTGCATGCCCAAAAGCAGGTTTGGGGATGCTGCCAAAAATCATTGAATCTATTTCCATTTCATCAAACAGATCTCCGATTGATACAACACAAGTGCTGGTCGACAATGCGCGCTATCCGCCACAATCAGAAGCCGATAATTCGCCTAGGAAGATAAACCGCTAATAAGCCTATAAGAATCACAAGTACTATGCGCCGGAGGATCCAATACTCATCTTCGCGAGTGAACCAACTTAGATCCACTCCGCGCAGGATTCTGACGGGATGGGCAGCGAGCAGTTACACCCGTTCGGGCTGCATCCATAGACTATCTGATTCAATGGCAACCAGGACCAACGCAAAAGTAGACAGAGTAGGATACAATGTATAGTTTATAGAGAAGAGTGACCATATCAAGTTGCCCAAGACATAAAGGCCGGCAATCAAACTCAGAGTAAATCCTTCTCCGGAGCGTTTTGCCAGAAGAAAAAATGAGGCCACCAACGCCATAAGCTGAGGTATCAGGTAAACCGCTACACCTATTAGACCGGTGCAGACAATCACTGGAAAGTAGTCGCTGTCCCAGCTCCCCGTAATCCAAACATTATCCGAACCGCTCGAAAACGCGCCTAAACCCATCCATGCGTCTGTGTGCTCAATGGCTAACCACGCCACACGATAATATTCCATTCGCTCCTGCAGATTAACGTCAGCACTAATACCGAAATTCAAAATGCCTTCGAATCTTCGTGCTAGGAAATCAACTTGCGGGCGAGCAACTGTGATAGCCGCAAGCAGAACGACCAATAACAAACCGATTGTCACCATTTGTCGTATAATCAATTGCATGCGTCGCTTCTTTGCCCAAACGACCAGTTGCCCGCACAAGATTGAGAGCAGAGCTATCAATAAGAACGAACGTGAATAGTAGAATACAGCACTGAAAACCAGAATACCTAGACCGCCCCATGCTATAAGCTTCGACGTGGAGGAAACAGCCAGATAGAGTATGGCCAGGCGTGACCAGTAGGGAAACGCCGAATAGAGTCGCACAATATCCAATTCAGCAATGTAATCACTTCCTGTTAATTCATAAACAGAGCCTGGAAGTAGTGCATTCAATATGTAGAGAAATGACAAGAATACCGTAACCGCACTCAGGTCGCGTAACAACATCATAACTTCACGACGGGTGAACCTGCGGTAGGTATCCAGCATGATCAAGAAGCCCAATGGCAAGTAAAAAAATCTCGGGAAAGTCAAGATAGCGTTCGAAAACACCCGCTCTAGTGAAGGCAGAGAAAGCACCATAATAACAAAGTAATAAGCAAGTGCAATGAGCGCAACCCGGTATCCGAAGTTCCTAGTTATTTGTTGACCACTGGGGCGTTTTAGGACTATATACCCCCACCCTAACAATTGCAGTACCAAAAGAATGTCTTGTAATCCGAACTGCACTCCAGCAACCGCGACGCGTACAAGATAGAAATCAAGGTAAAGCGCCGCACCGAACAAAAGAACCAACGGCAGAGAGATCAAGTAGATCGGACTTCGCCTTGATCTAATAAGGAAAAAAGCAAACACTAAGTACGGAACTAGATAGCGCAGGGAACTCATTCTTTACAGTTCACCTCTTCCTCATCGCTTGTCGTAAAGGTTCAAGCAGCGCCATCGAACACAATAACCGCCGGGCGCCATCCCGGACTGGCTGCAATCGCCGCCAGCGATTCAACTGGGCCAGTCTATACTTTCTTAGCGCAATCGGTAGCAGAGGTTTGCGTTCAGCGATGAACTGATCATAATCAGGCATAACTTTCCGGATGTCTAACCACTGATCGTTGATCAGCAATCGTTCGATCCGGTATTTTCGAGCCTTGTTGACATAATCAAAGTTGATCCGGTCATATGCGCCATATCGCAGTTTGACCATGGTATGCTCTGTCCAGAATAGATCCATGTCGGATAGATTCCGCCCACCCTGAAACTTATAGTAGCCAATAGCAATATCGGTTTTGGCCCATTCGCCAAAGTAGGCCAACCTGATTTTGAAATCAAAATCGTTGAGAGCCAGGAACTGTTCATCCCACAACCCAGTTTTCTTTAGTAATTCTCGATTAAAAAGAACCCACACCTGAAAGTGGCATTCACGAGTAAACTCTTGGCGATCAAATGGCAGAGTTTCATAGAGTTTTGGCTCAATAGGATGATCAGGATCGCTCACACGATAATAATTGCCATAGGTGCCATCAACACTTTCTTCCCGAATGGTGTGAAGCAATGCTTCAAGCGTACGGGGGAATACTCTATCATCAACATCCCAGGCGAATATGAAATCGCCTCTAGCCATTTGTAGACAACGGTTGAGTGACTTTCCTATTGTCTCAACTTTGTTCACTATGATCGGCCGCAAATGATCGGGATGACGTCTTTGAAAACTATGAATAATGGCTAGTTCTTTACTGCTCGATTCGTTAGCAGCCAAAACTATTTCCAATCGGTCAAAGATGGTCTGCTGCTCAACGCTTTTAAAAAAGCCTTCAAGATAGTGTTCTCCTCGATAACAAGAAGTAATGATGCTGACAATAGGCGATTGTATCACTGTGGTCAGCTCCCCCACAAAGGATTGTCCAGCACGACGATCATATCCATACACTCAAAGAATATTCTCAGACAATTGTCGACACAGTAGGCCGAGGTAACAAGGTTAACCAGTGGCTCGGTCATGCTTCCTCGGCTATTCAACCTGCGCCCATCCTCTGTCGGGCCTCAATGACCATACGTTGTATTCCGTCTTCAAGAGATAAGCGCGGAGACCAGCGGGGAATCCTACCCTGGATAGGCGTACTGGGTGCGCTCCCCTTGCGTTCGCCTGAGGCAACAGTCGCGCCAGTGCAGTCTGCAATAGTGCGAGCAACATCCATCACACTGACCCACTCGAAACCCGGCCTACCCCAATGCCCTCTGAGTCTAACACAAGATTCGTGATCATGCTGTCTGTCGTTCTCCTAGATACAAATTCTCCCATTGAAGTATTGGCCGAACCACTCCAAGAACAGTCCTGCCCCAGCTTCCTCGAACGCTACCTGGTTCGCCAGTATCTATTACTTGAAAGCCCACGCTATCGCGATCCAAGAAATGGATCTGATATAAGGGATAGCGCGTACTAACTTCTGGCCAGATTGTAACCAAGCCCTCACCAAGGAAATTTCCTGGAATCACACACCTTGCTCGAAACAATCCTACTGGCCTCGGCTTAGATCCCCATAGTGGCTCCATACAATCCGGTGAAACAAAGAGAATGGTTCCCTGACTGTCAAGAAAACTGAAAGCTGCAGATAAATGCGCACTTGGTTTCAAGTTCCAGTACTCCATCTCAATAGTCACTGGATAACGAATGTCTACCGCATCTGAAATCTTCCCTTCTGAGGACAGGACACGAACAGCTTTTAACCTTGCCACGTCGTCGCCTGGAGCGGATTGAGGATCCCGCCATGTCCGTTCAGCCATCGTTCCAGAGTCGGACTGCAAATACTTGTTTGTCACCTCAGACACGAGCGTATCCATGGAAATACGGCCACTATTCACAAGGAAACCCCGCTGGCACAAACGATTGACTGCTGCCATATTGTGGCTGACAAATAACACGGTCCGACCTTCTTTTGCCACATCGCTCATCTTCCCCAGGCATTTTTTCTGAAACGCCGCATCCCCCACCGCCAGCACCTCATCCACTAGCAGGATTTCTGGCTCCAAGTGCGCAGCCACGGCAAAGGCCAAGCGAACATACATGCCGGAGGAATAGCGCTTGACGGGAGTATCGATGAATTTCTCTATTTCGGCAAAAGCGACGATTTCATCGAATTTTTGCCTGATTTCCTTTTTTTTCATTCCAAGGATTGAGCCGTTGAGAAAGATATTCTCCCGACCAGTAAGCTCCGCATTGAATCCGGTGCCCACTTCCAGCAGTGAGGCGACGCGTCCGCGCATAATCACTTCGCCCTCGGTCGGCTCCGTTATTCGTGATAGTATTTTCAGCAGTGTGCTTTTCCCGGCACCGTTGCGCCCGATGATACCGACGACTTCGCCCTGGTCAACATCAAAGGACACATCTTTCAGCGCCCAAAGTGTTGTGTCTTCTTTGCTCCTCTTAACGTCTCTTCGGAATAGACGTTTTGTTTTGTAATCGAAGATATCGCGAAAGGTACGAGCGCCCCGGCCGTGGATGTTCTCACCGATGATATATTTTTTACTGAGATTTCTAACGCTGATGATTGGCTTCATGTTCGATCAAATCACATCCGCAAATTCTTTTTCCATCCGCCGGAAATTCATTATCCCCGTGATGAATATGACGATGCTCAAAATGATGGACATCCAAAGCAGGTGGGGTGGAATATGGGCAGTTCCAAGAAGGGTGTATCTGAAACCCTCGATCACTCCTGTCATGGGATTAAGCCAGTAAAAGAACTCCAATTTGGCAGGCACCTTGGCGCTGGAATAGCCGACCGGTGTTATCCAGAATATCAGCTGGGTCACAAAAGGAAGGGCCTGGGCGATGTCTCTGTATTTCACGCCGATCGCGGTAAACCACAACCCGACGCCCAGGGCCGCGACAATACCCCAGATCAATACGAGTGGGAATAATAATATATGCACTGTCGGCATATAGTGATAGTGGATCATGAACCCGATAAAGATGAGAAAGGCGATGCCGAAATCCACCAAACCGCGCAATACCGCGGCCGCCGGCATAATCAATCTGGGGAAATAGACTTTCGTTATCAGATTGGCATTGGAAATCAAGCTCTGACTTGAACCTGTCAGACCTTCAGAAAAAAAATTCCAGGCCAAAACCCCAGTAAAAGTAAAAAGTTGATAAGGAATGCCTTCGGATGAAAAGCCCGCCAACCGATTGAAGATAAATGTAAAAACGACCATCGAGACGACCGGCCGCACGATCGCCCACCCTGCACCCAGGACGGTCTGCTTGTAGCGGACCTTCACGTCCCGCCAAATCAGAAAATAGAACAGCTCCCGGTATTCCCATAATTCCTTCAGGCGAAGGGCGGATAATCTCTTGGGCGGCTTGATGACAAGCTCGTAATCCGTCATATCGATTCCTTATTTGCTATGACAAGAACATTCCATGTTTCTTCGGACGGCTGTTGTTCAAGCTTACCAAAAGCGCAAATATCCGCCATCTTCAAATCGGCATGATGCATTAAGATGGCCAATTCCTGAGGGAAAAAATAGCGCATGGTGTGCTTTTCTTCGCCCTCACTGACCACCCGCTGCTCTTCAATTCGAAAGATATGATAGCGGACCTCACAGAGGTGACGGAAAGTGTCCAGATGGCCGGATGCCGTCCGGATTATTTTGCCTTTCGGAGTTGGTACTATTTTTGTTCTTTCCGCCGGACGCTGCGACAATACGGCCGGGCCGTACCACACATCACAGATGAAGAGACCGCCGGGCTTCAAATGGCGGCTTGCGCTGTTCAGAGCAGAAAGGACGTCTTCGTTTGTTGTTTGATAGCCAAGGACGGCAAACATCATAAGCACGGCGTCAAATTGGTGATGGAGATCGATACTACGGACATCGCCGTGAAGGAAGCTTTGTCCTTCGCTGCCAGCGCTTTGTGATTTGGCGCGAGCGCAAGCCAGCATATCTTCTGAAATGTCGACGCCGGTCACCTGGTATCCACGCCTGGCCAAGGGTATGGCATGATTGCCCGTCCCGCAACCTAAGTCGAGGATGGTTTTAATTTTCCCATTTCCATATTTCCGGAAAACGTCCTCGATAAGGTCACACTCGGCCTCGTAGTCTTTGTCGCCGTAAAGGAGGTCGTATTGATCGGCGTAAACTTGTCCGAATACCTTATCTGTCATGGCAACACCGCTCTGACCGCCTCACAGACCTGATCCAGTTGTGCTTCGGTCAAGGTCAATCCCGACGGGAGATAGAGCCCCTGGCGGGCGATGCGTTCGGCGACGGGGTATTTTTCATCCCGGAAAAGGCCCATGTCATGAAAAACGGGCTGTTCGTGCATGCCCAGGAAGAAGGGCCGGGTTTCCACGCCTTTTGCTTTGAGTTCTTGCGCGAATTGGACGGCGTCCAGGCCGGTGCTTTCATCGAGGACAAGGCCATACATCCAATACACCTGCCTGGCCCAGGGCTCTTCCACGGGCAACTGGAGGCCGGGGATGCCCTGGAGGCGTTCCGTGTAGGCCTTCCCCATCCAGCGTTTCCTGGCGATGATCTCGGCCATGCGCTCCAATTGGCCAAGGCCGATGGCCGCCTGCAGGTTGGTGAGGCGGAAGTTGTGGCCGAGCTCGGCGTGATAGAAGCGGCGATGCGGAAGGAAGCAGAGATTGCGCAAGCTTCTTGCCTTCTCGGCATATGCGGGGTCATCGGTGAGGACCATGCCGCCTTCGCCGGTCGTGATGAGCTTGTTGGCGTAAAAGCTGAAGACGCTGATGTGGGCTAGGCCGCCGCAGCGTTTCCAATGGGGAGTGGCGGTGTCGCGGCCCGAAAGATACTCGGCGCCGTGGACCTCGGCGGCGTCTTCGATGATCTTGAGGTTGTACTTCTCGGCAAGCTCCAGGATCGGGTCCATGTCCACGGGATGGCCGTAGATGTGGACAGGCATGATGGCCTTGAGCTTGCCGTCGCCCTTCTTTATCTCCGCTTCGACTTTGGCGCGGACCTGGCCCACGTCCATGCACCAGGTGCGGGGGTTGCTGTCCACAAGGACCGGGATGCCGCCGTTGTAGATGATCGCCTGGGCGCAGGAGATGATGGTGAAGGTCGGCATGATGATCTTGTCGCCCGGCCGGAGGCCGAGGCAGGCGACGGCCGCCTGGAGGGCCGTGGTGCCGTTGCTCATGGCGATGCCGTATTTCATGCCGCAGTAGGAGGCCCATTTCTGCTCGAATTCCTCGATGAAACGGCCGGAGGAGGAGATCCAGCCGGTGCGGAGGCACTCCGAGACATATTCGATCTCGCGCTCACCGATAAGCGGTTCGTTGACGGGGATTATGGACATACCTTGTCTACTTCGAAACGCGTTTTGTCGCCCTCTCCCACGTAAGGGCCTTGTTTGACTTCGATCATGGACGTGCCTTCCAGCATTTCGACCGCATGCCCGCCCCCGCAAAGCAGGATCAAGTCTCCGGATTGGAGGGTTTTGGAACAAAGGAAATGACGGGTTGAGGAGTAAAGATCCACTCTGATCAGGCCGCTCCGGATGAAAAGGACCTCTTGAGTGTAAAGGACTTGACGAACGACGAGATTGTGGACGTGAGGCGCGATTTTCTTCCCCTTGTCATGCCTCATGAGTGCGACTTGTTGCGAGAAATTGCCCGGGGTGAAAAAGTGGATCCCGGGCTCTTCGAAGTCGCGTCGAATGATCAGGGCGATCGGTTCAAGCCCGTCAACGACGGTTTCCAAGTTGGGATTATGATGAATTTCATGCATTTTGTTACAGCTTCGAGATGCCTTCCTTGATCGTGTAACGGATGAGGTCGGCTTGCTTGTGGATATTAAGTTTATGCATCAGGTTCCGCCGGTGGACCTGGACGGTGTTCAGGTAAAGATTGAGTTTTTGGGCGATCTCCTTGTTCGTGGAGCCTTCGCCGATGAGCTGAAGGACCTCCCGCTCCCGTTTCGTCAGGCCGTCCCCGGCGCTTTTATCCTTGCCGGCGCCTATCTTGGCCAGAAAGCCGTCCACGATATAGCTGGAGATGCCCGGGCTTAGAAAGAAACGGCCCTTAAAAACTTCCTGAATAGCCTTGGTTACTTCCTCGATCGCGCTTTCCTTCAGGATATACCCCTTGACCCCGCAGCGGAGGGCCCGGTTGACGAAAATCCGGGAGTCGTGGATGCTGAGGATGATGATCTTGGCTTTAGGGTCCTTCTTGAGGAGCCGTTCGGCTGTTTCGATGCCGTTGAGATGGGGCATTTCGACATCCAGGAGATAGACATCGACCGGGGTTTTCTCGGCAATGTCGAGGACCTCTATGCCGTTGACGGCTTCGTCGACGATCGCGATGTCTTCCTTGCTCTTCTCGATGACCGCCCGGAGGCCGGCCCTGACGACGGGGTGATCATCCGCCAAGACAATCCTGATGCTCATGACAGGCTACCGCCGATGGACCGAAAACCCAGCAAGAACCGTCGCCTCATCGGCTCAAATAACCGCCTCGGACGAACAGGAGTAAAGAGAGGTTCAACCCCGGGCCTTAACCTTAAAATCAAGCGCTATGGCTGTAAATACCAACTAGTGGGTAGATTCGGGAGTAATTAAGGGTAATTCGCCTGAATTCGGTAGGAGGGGTGCCCGTCGCTTTGGACGGTTGTTATCGGGCCTCCGGATAATCGGCTTGGAACGAGCGCAATCCCCGAAGGTCCGAATCGTGGAATTTCATCGACTACGATGGTCCGGCGGTCGGGATTTCCCCGTAGAATTTCCCTCAAGCGTTCCGGCCGTGAACTGTAAATACGGAGGGTCGTCAAGGGACTATATCCACGGGCGAGTACGGCGGAAGTGGACCCCCGGGTAAAGCCCGGGGCCGGGCTTCCCAGTCCCGGTCCTGGCAAGGCCGGGACCCGGATTTAACCGCGAAATCGGCCTCAGCCCTTGGCGATGCCTTCCTTGATGGCGTAGCGGATGAGGTCGGCCTGCTTGTAGATGGCCAGCTTCGACTTTATTCGACCTGGATGGATTACTATGGT